>Ga0172376_10006895_pt1 | contig 12226 bp, 7 predicted proteins | sample Lak35m_FD_121114 | JGI IMG/M metagenome (GOLD analysis project Ga0172376, IMG submission 121114) | Freshwater microbial communities from Kabuno Bay, South-Kivu, Congo - kab_092012_35m | ecosystem: Environmental > Aquatic > Freshwater > Lake | place: Democratic Republic of the Congo: South-Kivu...
CACCAGCTCGAGCTCCGCCAGTTTGAGGGCCAGCACCAGGGTGCGCTGTTGCCCTGCGGAGCCGTAGCGCCGCGCCGGCCGGCCGGCCAACTGCAGCTCCACCTCATCGCGGTGGGGTCCCACCATGCATTGGCCCAGCCGCAGCTCCTCACGGCGCTGACGGCGCAGCTGTTCCTCCAGCCGCTGCCGCCAGGCCTCCTCGGCGGCATCGGCCTCCAGCACAGCGTCGACATCGCTGCCACTGCGATAGACGAGAGTGAGCGACTCGCCAGCGCCAGCGATGCGATGCTGCCAGAGGCTGGCCAACGGCTCCAGTCGCCGCAGGGCGCGCCAGCGGCGCCGGTGCAGGCGGGTGCCGAGCAGGGCCATCTGTTGATCGAAGGCATCGAGCAGGGCCTCGCGGCTGTCGGCGGCCAGGCCGCGGCGCAGCAGCTGGCTGCGTTGGCGCAGCAGGCGGCCGTAGTGGCGCAGGAGATTGGCGTAGATCGGCTCCAGCTGCAGCACCACCCGATCCAGCCACTGGCGCCGCAGGGCCGGTTCACCGCGCACCAGCTCCAGATCCAGGGCACTGAAGCCGACGCAGCGCAGGCTGCCGGGCAGGTCGAGCTGACGATCGAGCCGGCGACCGTTGCGGATCGCCTGACGGCCGCCGGCGCGGTGCAGCTGCAATTCGAGGCTGTCCCCCTCCGCATCGAGGCCGCGCAGGCAGCTGTGGGGATGGCCGTGGCTGATCAGGTCCCGATCCTGGCTGCAGCGATGGGAGCGCAGGCTGGTGAGCAGCTCGACCGCCTCGAGCAGATTCGACTTGCCCTCGCCGTTGCCCCCCACCACCAGCAGCCGCGGCGCCACCAGATCCAGCTCCAGGGCGGCGATGTTGCGGAAATGGAGGATTTCCAGGCGACGCAGCCGGATGGTTCTGGGGCGTGAGCGGCTAAGGTAATCCCAGCGACGGCGCCCCACCGGGCACCCCGCGGGCTCCTGGCCCTGACAGGGCCTCGAGAAACAGCAGGGCAGCAGCCCGCTGTGGATGGGCATGTAGCTCAGTTGGATAGAGCGTCAGATTCCGGTTCTGAATGTCGGGGGTTCGAGTCCCTCCATGCTCGTGTGTTGTCCGGGGAGGCCTGGCTGCTTCAAAAGAGGTATCGCCAGGCGACCCAGCCCAGGCCAGGTGGATCGTGATCCAGAGCGAACCTGCGGTGCGGCAGCGATCAGGGGCGACCTCAGGCGCTGGCCGGTTCATCCCGGCGCGCCTCTCGCTCGCTGGCATCGATCGGCACCACCTTGCCCCTGCTGCGTTGCTCGACCAGATCGCGGGTGATCGTGAAGCTCTTGATGTCGTGGCGTGAGGGCAGGTCGTACATCACCTCCAGCATCAGCTCCTCGACAATGCCGCGCAGGGCGCGGGCGCCGGTCTTGCGGCGATGGGCCTCGACGGCGATGGCGGTGATCGCCTCCCGCTCGAAGTCAAGGCGCACATCATCCATGCTCAGCAACGTCTGGAACTGCTTGACCAGGGCATCGCGCGGCTCGGTGAGGATCGCCTCCAGGGCATCGGCATCGAGCGGTTCGAGCACAGCCGTCACCGGCAGCCGACCGATGAATTCCGGGATCAGTCCATAGCGCACCAGATCATCGGGTTCGAGCTGGCGCAGCACCTCGGCGGCATGGCGATCCTTGCCGCCACGGGGGCGCGGCTGGCCTCCCTCAAGCGGCAGGAAGCCGATCGCATTGCGCCCCAGGCGCCGTTGCACCACATCCTCCAGCCCCACGAAGGCACCGCCACAGATGAACAGGATCTGACTGGTATCGATCTGAATGCAGTCCTGATAGGGATGCTTACGCCCACCCTGGGGGGGCACATTGGCCACCGTGCCCTCCAGCATCTTGAGCAGCGCCTGCTGCACTCCCTCCCCGGAGACATCACGGGTGATCGAGGGATTTTCGCTCTTGCGGGCGATCTTGTCGATCTCATCGATGTAGATGATGCCGCGCTGGGCCTGCTCCACATCCAGATCCGACTTCTGCAGCAACCGCAGCAGGATGTTCTCCACATCCTCCCCCACGTAGCCGGCCTCGGTGAGCGTGGTGGCATCAGCCACGGCAAAGGGCACATCCAGCCGTTCCGCCAGCGACTGGGCCAGCAGGGTCTTGCCGCAGCCGGTGGGACCGATCAGCAGGATGTTCGACTTGTGCAACCGGGTGGCGCTGCGATCGGTCTCGCCCTTGCCATCCCCCTGCCAGGCCAGGCGCTTGTAGTGGTTGTACACGGCCACCGACAGCACCTTCTTGGCCTCCTCCTGCCCGACCACCTGCTGATCGAGGAAGGCCTTGATCTGCTGGGGCTTGGGGATCGTGGCCAGGGTGGGGGCCGGCCGGCCGGGCTGCTTGCGGGCCGGCGGGCGGCGCTGCTGGTCGTGATTGGCGCGGCTGGCGGGGGGCTGCCCCTCCGCCAGCTCCTCATCGAGGATCTCGTTGCAGAGATCGATGCATTCGTCGCAGATGTAGACACCCGGCCCGGCGATCAGCTTGCGGACCTGTTCCTGGGACTTGCCGCAGAACGAGCATTTCAGGTGGGCATCAAACTTGGCCATCGGCGATGGGTCGGGCGGCGAGGAGCAGGGGGGATGGGGCGCTCACCTTCCAGGATCACCCGGATAACGCCAACGGTCCGCTGTCCTTAAGAAAGTCAGCAGGACAGCAGAAGCGCCGCTGGAGCGGGGCCGCAGGGCAGCGGCGGCCGCCGTTCAGCGGCTGGCGGTGAAGCCGCCCTCCTCCACCACCCGATCGATCAGGCCGTAGTCCACGGCTTCCGCCGGAGACAGGAAGTAGTCGCGGTCGGTGTCTTCCGCCACCTTCTCCAGCGGCTGACCGGTGTGCTCGGCCAGCAGACCATTGAGGGTCTCCTTGAGATACAGGATCTCGCGGGCCTGGATCTCAATGTCGACCGCCTGCCCCTGGGCACCCCCCAGGGGCTGATGGATCATGATCCGAGCATTGGGCAGGGCCAGACGCTTGCCGCGGCAACCGCCCGAGAGCAGAAAGGCGCCCATCGAGGCCGCCAGTCCGAAGCAGATGGTGACCACATCCGGCGCCACCTGTTGCATGGTGTCGTAGATCGCCAGGCCGGCGGTGACCGAACCGCCCGGCGAGTTGATGTAGATCTGGATGTCCTTCTCGGGGTCTTCGGCCTCGAGGTAAAGCAACTGGGCCACCACCGCATCGGCTACGGCGTCATCGATGCCGCTGCCCAGAAAGATGATCCGTTCCCGCAGCAGCCGCGAATAGATATCGAAGGCCCGCTCGCCCCGCCCGGATTGCTCGACGACCGTGGGCAACACGCCAGGCGAGGCGGCGGGGCTGGCATTCCAGGGCCGCTCCCCGCGCCACTGACTGTGCACCGGATGGGGCCGGATCCCCGCTGCGCCGACGGCGCTGACCGAACCATCGGCGTGGGCCGGGAAGGGAAGCATCTCGCTGAGGCGGGGATCGATCACGCTGGGCGCCTGGGCCGGTGGTATGTGCTCAATCTATGGGCTCCTCCGAGGCCTGCGCCGGTTCGGGCGCCTCGGCCTCGCCGGCGGCGGCCGCGGCCGGGCCATCGCCTGCCGGTTCGACCGCCGGTTTGTCGCTCAGGGTGCTGTGGGTCTCCAGCCACTCGAACAGCGCCTCCTGCAGCAGCTCCATGCGGACGCTGCTGCGCAGCCGATCGGGATCGACGCGGCTGTTGTCGCCCAGCTCGCGGCGCACCTCCCGCAGGCGGGTCTCCACCGCCGCCTCGCTGACGCTGATCGATTCGGCCGCAGCCAGGGCCTGCAGGGCCAGCTGGCGCCGCAGCCGCTGCTCGGCCGCCGTACGGGAGGTCTGGCGCAGGCTGCGCACCAGCTCCGCGGTGAACACCTTGCGCACATCCATGCCCTGCTGGGCCATCTGGCCGGCGGTCTCCTCAAGCAGATCGCGAATCTCGTCCTGGATCAGCGTCTCCGGCAGCTCCACCTCCAGCTGCTCCACCAGGGCATCCAGCAGGGCCGTGCGCCGGTTGGCGCGCTGACGACGCTCCAGCTGCTCGCGCAGGCGGGTCTCCAGTTCGCTGCGCAGCTCCGCCAGGGTCTGCTTGTCGCTCGCCTGCTGGGCGAAGGCATCATCCAGGGCCGGCAGCTCGCGGGTCTTGAGCTCGATCAGGCGCAGCGTGAACTCCGCCTCGCGGTTGGCCGCCTCGGCATTGGGATACGACTCCGGGAAGCGGCAGCTGATCGTGCGGCTCTCGCCGGGGTGCATCCCCAGGATCCCCTCCACGAAGCCCGGGATCATGCGGCCCTCCTCCAGCTCCACCTCCATGCCATCGGAGCTGCCTGCCTCGATCGCCTCACCGCTGTCGCTGAAGCGGCCCTCGAAGCTCACCTCGGCCACATCGCCGCGCTCGGCGGCGCGATCCTCCACCGGCACCAGCGTGGCCAGCTGCCGCCGGGCCTGCTCCAGCTGCTCCTCCACCTGGGCCGGATCGAAGCTCAGCGGTTCGACCGCGGCGCTGAGGCCGCGGGTGGCCCTGAGGCTGGGGCTGGGCTCAACATCGAACTCCAGGCTGAACACCAGCTCCTGGCCGGGCTCGAAGCGCGCCAGCAGCAGCGTGAAATCCTCGCCCAGCTCCGGCTGGCTGAGCGGCTTGATGCCCTCCTGGGCAACCGCCTGCCGGAAGCAGCTCTCGATCAGCTCCTCCAGGGCGGTGGCGCGCACCCGCGCCGGACCCAGCTGCTGCAGCAGCACCGGCCGCGGCACCCGCCCCTTGCGGAAGCCGGGCAGCTTGACGTTGCGGCTGAGCCGCACCACGGCGGCTTCGTAACCGGCGAGGCTCTGGCTGCCGGGCACGGCCAGCTCCAGCGCCAGCCGGCCGGCCGGCCGGGGGCTGGAGCTCACCCGCAGGGCGGGGGCGTCGGCGCCGGCTGCTGGGGTTTCGACCTGGGACGGGGAGGCGGCTGCTGGGCTCATGTACGGGCCGGGCGGGCGATGCGGGATCGCCGATCCTAGAAAGCGGCCGTCCTGCCGCCCTCGCAACGCGGACCCGGCCGCGTATTGTTGTTGAGACGCAGATGCGTGAGATAGTCCCGGCTCGACATCCTCATCCCCCAGCCCCGCTGGCCGGCCCGTCCGGCGATCCCGCAGGACCTGGGCTGAGATCGGTAACCCGGCATTCCCGCCGAGGGTTCTCCATCTGACATCGACCCGCAGGCGTTAGGTCCTGCGGATCCCCGCAAGCCCCGAATCTCCGCAGCAGCCCTCTGCCGGCCTCTCCGGATTGGGGCAGCTTCCCAGCATCACCCCTTGGCTCCGAGCGCCCCCAGCGGCCCCGCTCCCTCACTTCCCCACTCTTCGCCCATCCCCTTGACCGCCCCCGCCACCCCGGATTCCGCCCGCCACCCCGGCAGCCTGCCCCGTCGTCCGCTGCGGGTGGCCGTGCTCGGGGCCACCGGAGCGGTGGGGGAGGAGCTGCTGCGGCTGCTGGCGGAACGGGCCTTTCCCCTGGCGGAGCTGCGCCTGCTCGCCTCGCCCCGCTCCGCCGGCCAGAAGCTGCGCTGGCAGGGGGAGTCGCTGCCGGTGCAGCCGGTGCAGGAGAGCAGCTTCGCGGGGCTGGATCTGGTGCTGGCCTCGGCCGGTGGCTCGGTGTCGCGCCGCTGGGCCCCGGCGGCGATCGAGGCCGGGGCCGTGCTGATCGACAACTCCAGCGCCTTCCGCCTGGAGGCCTCGGTGCCGCTGGTCGTGCCCGAGGTCAATGCCGCCAGCGCCTTCGAGCACCGCGGTCTGATCGCCAATCCCAACTGCACCACGATCCTGCTCGCCCTGGTGCTGGCGCCGCTGGCGGCGCGGCAGCCGCTGCGGCGGGTGGTGGTCAGCACCTACCAGTCCGCCAGCGGTGCCGGCGCCCGCGCCATGGAGGAGCTGCGCAGCCTCAGCCGCGCGGTGCTCGACGGTGGTGAGCCGCAGCCGCAGGTGCTGCCCCACTCCCTGGCCTTCAACCTGTTCCTGCACAACTCCCCGCTGCAGGCCAGCGGCTATTGCGAGGAGGAGCTCAAGATGCTGCACGAGACGCGCAAGATCATGGGCCTGCCGCAGCTGCGCCTGTCGGCCACCTGCGTGCGGGTGCCGGTGCTGCGCGCCCATTCCGAAGCGGTGAACATCGAGTTCGAGCAACCGCTGGCGGCGGCCGAGGCGCGGCAGCTGCTGGCGGCCGCACCCGGGGTGGAGCTGATCGACGACTGGGAGGCGCAGCGCTTCCCGATGCCCACCGATGTCACCGGCCGCGATCTGGTGGCCGTGGGTCGCATCCGTCAGGATCTCAGTGAACCGCGGGCCCTGGAGCTGTGGCTGTGCGGCGACCAGATCCGCAAAGGGGCCGCCCTCAACGCCATCCAGATCGCCGAGCTGTTGCGCGCTGACCCAGCGGCAGTGCCGGCGGCGGACGCGGGAGGTGGCCGGTGAGCGACACCAGCACCCGGGCAGCGCTGGCCCCCGCTCCCTTCGGGCGGGTGCTCACCGCATTGGTGACCCCTTTTGATGCCGCCGGCGAGGTGGATCTGGATCTGGCGGCGCGCCTGGCGGATCACCTGATGCGGCAGGGCTCCGATGGGCTGGTGATCTGCGGCACCACCGGTGAATCACCCACCCTCAGCTGGCGGGAGCAGAAGAATCTGTTCCGGGCGGTGCAGGGGGCTGTGGGCGGCAGGGGGCCCCTGCTGGCCGGCACCGGCAGCAACTGCACCGCCGAGGCGGTGGAGGCCAGCCGGGAAGCGGCGGCCCTCGGCGCCGATGGAGTCCTGGTGGTGGTGCCCTACTACAACAAGCCGCCCCAGGAGGGGTTGATCGCCCATTTCCGCGCCGTCGCCGATGCCGCCCCGGAGCTGCCGCTGATGCTGTACAACATCCCGGGTCGCACCGGCTGCAGCCTGGCCGCCGAGACAACGGTTCAGCTGCTGGATCGCGCCAACATCGTGGCCTACAAGGCCGCCAGCGGCAGCACCGAGGAGGTGAGCCAGCTGCGGTTGTTGTGCGGTGATCGCCTGGCCCTTTACAGCGGCGACGATGCCCTCACCCTGCCGATGCTGGCGGTGGGTGCGGTCGGGGTGGTCAGTGTCGCCAGCCATCTGGCCGGATCCGAGATCAGCGCCATGGTGCGCGCCTTCTTCGACGGCGACATCGCCGGCGCCCTGCTGCTGCATGAGCGGCTGCTGCCCCTGTGTCGGGCATTGTTCTGCACCACCAATCCGATCCCGGTCAAGGCGGCCCTGGAGCTGGCCGGCTGGCCCGTCGGTGCCCCCCGATTGCCTCTGTTGCCCGCCGATCCCGCCGTGCGGCAGCGCCTCCATTCCGTGCTGGCAGCCCTGCGTCCCACCTGACGCCAAGGCCGGGCAGCGGCGATGGACCCCATCGGGGTGCCCTCGCCTCACAGGCCCCAGATTCCGAAATCCCTTCCAGAAGAACCCCCTGAGCCCCTCGATGACGAGTACGAACGGAACATCCAGACCCTCCACCACCAACGGCAGGGACACCGGCCGCGCCGCCAGCAGATCTCCGCAGCAACCCTGCCTGCGCGTGATCCCCCTGGGCGGACTGCATGAAATCGGCAAGAACACCTGTGTGTTTGAGTATGGCGATGAGCTGATGCTGGTCGATGCCGGCCTGGCTTTCCCCAGCGATGGCATGCACGGCGTCAATGTGGTGATGCCTGACACCAGCTATCTGCGGGAGAACCAGAAGCGGATTCGCGGCATGGTGGTCACCCATGGCCATGAGGACCATATAGGTGGCATCCCTCACCACCTCAAGAATTTCCGCATCCCTGTCATCTATGGTCCCCGCCTGGCCCTGTCGATGCTGCAGGGGAAAATGGAGGAGGCAGGGGTGACGGATCGCACCACCCTGCAAACCGTGAACCCACGTGATGTGGTGCAGGTCGGCTCGCACTTCAAGGTGGAGTTCATCCGCAACACCCACTCGATGGCCGACAGCTTCACCCTGGCCGTGACCACACCGGTGGGGGTGATCGTATTCACCGGTGATTTCAAGTTCGACCACACGCCGGTGGATGGGGAGACCTTCGACATCCAGCGTCTCGCCCACTATGGCGAACGCGGTGTGCTGTGCCTGTTCAGCGATTCCACCAACGCCGAACAGCCCGGCTTCGCCCCCTCGGAGCGATCGGTGTTTCCCAAGCTGGATCGTCACATCTCCCAGGCGGAGGGGAGGGTGATCATCACCACCTTCGCCAGCTCGGTGCATCGGGTGGCGATGATTCTGGAGCTGGCCCTCAAGAATGGCCGCAAGGTGGGCCTGCTGGGCCGCTCGATGCTCAACGTGATCGCCAAGGCGCGTGAACTCGGCTACATGCGCTGCCCCGATGACCTGTTCGTACCGATCAAGCAGATCCGCGACCTGCCCGATCGGGAGACGTTGCTGCTGATGACCGGCAGCCAGGGTGAACCCCTGGCGGCCCTGAGCCGCATCTCCCGCGCCGAGCACCCGCAGGTGCAGGTGAAGAGCACCGATACGATCATCTTCTCGGCCAGTCCCATCCCCGGCAACACGATCTCGGTGGTCAACACCATCGATCGCCTGATGATGCTGGGCGCCCGGGTGGTGTACGGCAAGGGCGAGGGCATCCACGTCTCCGGCCACGGCTGCCAGGAGGATCAGAAGCTGATGCTTGCCCTCACGCGGCCGAAGTATTTCGTGCCGGTGCATGGAGAGCACCGCATGCTGGTCTGCCACAGCCGCACCGCTCAGTCGATGGGCGTACCGCCCGATCACATCCTGATCATCGATAACGGCGATGTGGTGCAACTCACCCCCGACTCGATCAGCAAGGGGGAACCCGTCAAGGCCGGTATCGAGCTGCTGGATGCCTCGCGCAACGGCATCGTCGATGCCCGCGTGCTCAAGGAGCGTCAGCAGCTGGCCGAAGACGGTGTGATCACCCTGCTGGCGATGATCAGCAGCGACGGAGTGATGACGGCACCGCCGCGGGTGAATCTGCGCGGGGTGGTCACCACCGCCGATGCGCGCCGGCTGTCGATCTGGGCCGAGCGCGAGATCGGCTGGGTGCTGGAGAACCGCTGGAGCCAGCTGTCGCGTTCCGTCAGCGGCAAGCCCCCCGAGGTCGACTGGATGGGGGTGCAGCGGGAAGTGGAAGTGGGTCTGCAGCGGCGGCTGCGGCGTGAGCTGCAGGTGGAGCCGCTGATCATCTGCCTGGTGCAGCCCTCCCCGGCCGGCACCCCCGCCTACAAGGGCCGCGCCGACGGCGAACCCGACAGTCGCCCCGCCCCGCGGCTGCGCCGCGACGCAGGACGGGAGCCCGGGCGTGAACCGGTCCGGGCCGTGCGTACGGAGACGGCAGCCGCTGGCGTGCGACCGCTGACGGCCGCCGCAGCGGTGGTCAACGCCAGCAGCGCCGTTGCGACCGTGGTCCGCCCCCATCCGGAGGACGCCGAACCGAGCGGTCGCGTACGGCGGCGGCGCTCGGCGGCCCTGGCCGGCTGAACCCTGCGCCGGCTGCAGGGCCGCCGGCCGTGCAGCCGTGCAGCTGTGCCAGCTGTGCCGGCTGTGCCGGCTGTGCCGGCTGTGCCGCCGACCCTTGCCGATCCAGGCCTGAGCCAGTGCTGGCCTGACCTGGATCGGCAGCCAGGGCGCTGCCGCAATCGGGCGCGGAGCTGACCAGTCCGAATCCCCCCGGCTGGGCCTGCGGTATCGCCCTGGCCCAGCCTCGGTCGCTGCAGCTGCGGGCTGCAGCGGGGCCTCGGGGGGCGTCTCAGAGTCGGGCGCTGCAGGCGTCAATGGCAACCTGCGAGGGCAGTGATGTCGGGCTGTGACTGCGGACCGGGTGGCCGCAGCCGGTCGTCAGGCCGCGCCGGCGGTTGCGGCGGTGGCAGGCAGGGCCACCCGCAAGTCTCGTCAGCAAGGCCTTACCTGCTCGGAGCTGCCGCGGCCGCCCGGCCGCGGAGGCGATGGGCGGAACTCAGCCCATTTCGAGCCGCAGCAGCCCCATCAGCAGCTCGGTGTCCTCCTCGGCGACCGCCGGCGGCGGAGCCGCGAAGGGACCGGCCTGCAGGCGACGGCGGCGATGCAGGGAACGCATCCCGCTCTGCTGCGCCACGGCGGCGGCGGGCCTGCTGCCAGCGGCCCTGGCGGCGTTCGTCGCCGCAACCGAGCTACCGGCAGGCACCGGCGACGGCCGGCCAGCGCCGAGCGATGGCTGCGGCGCTTGCAGCTGGACGTCCAGCTCCTCGGCGCGGCCTGGATCCGCCTGATGCACTTCGATCAGCTCCGGTTCCTCCACCACCTCCGGGATCAGCGGCGCCTCCGGACTGCCGGCCAGCGGCCCGACGGCAGCGCTGGCGCCAGCGGCGGCGCCAGCGGGCGGCGATGGGCCATCGCCAACGACCGGGTAGGGATCCTTGTTCAGGTTGACCGCGGGGGGATCGGCCAGGCCTGGGCCACCCGCCCCTGAGACCGTCGCGGCCGCCGCATCGGAAAGGCTCCACATCCGGGAATCCTCCGTGCCGGCGGCGGCGGCCTCGCCGCCAGCGGCCGGCAGGCCGCACTGCTGCAGGCCCTGTTCGGCGATCTCCCGCAAGGCCGGCTCCGCCCCCGCACGCAGCACGGACCTGTACAGCTCCTCGGCCTGGTTGCGGTTGCCCAGGCCGTAGAGATGGGCGTGGGCCATCAGCAGCTCGAGCCGCTCGCGCAGGCCCGGCTGGGCGGGCCCGGCCGCCAGGTCGCCCAGCAGCTCCTGGCCGGCGCGGATGACCTCCGGCCAGCGGTCATCGCGGTAGGCCTGCTCAATCGCGGCGTAGCGTTGCAGGGGATCACGGGGCGCGGCCGACTCAGCCATGGCTGGGTTCGTGGGGGTGCTGTGGGGCGATGAGAACCAGTGTGCTGCCCCGCCAGCGCAACTGCCAGCCACCAGCGAGATCCAGATGACCCGGACCGCGCTGAACGGGCAGGCGTGGCAGCAGATTCTGCAGGCTGCGGGCATCCAGTTCGCGACCGCACTGCCGCCGCAGCCAGTGCTGCAGCAGGCTGCCCTGGTTGGCGATCGACAGGCGCAGCAGGGCCCGGCGATCCAGCCGGTGGTCATCACCACTGCGGTCATTGCCACCGTGGTCGTCGCCACCGTGGTCATTGCCACCGTGGGCCAGGGCCGTGAGGGCCAGCTCCAGCAGCTCCTGGCGCTGCTCCAGCTCCCCCGCCAACCGCTCCGCCTGGGCGCTGATGCGCCGGGCCGCCCCGGGGTGAAGCTGCTCCAGCACCGGCAGCACCAGGGCGCGGATGCGATTGCGGCTCAGGCGTGCATCGCCATTGCCGGGATCGATCCACACCGGCCAGCGGTGCTGTCGGCACAGACGTTCCGTGTCCTGCCGGCTGAAGATCTGCAGCGGCCGCACCAGCCAGGGAGGCGCTCCGCCGGCCTCGCCGGCCTCGCCCGTGCCCTGCGCCTCAGCCTGCAGCCGCGGGAGCGCAGCGCAGATCGTTGCCTGCGCGGGCTGCCCCCCCCGGGGCTGGAGCTGCGCTGCGGGATCGGCGCCCGGCCCGGCTACGCCTCGGCCATCGACCTGCAGCCCGCCCGGCTCGGGGCCGCCGGCGCCGGCGGTTGCAGCCGTCGCTTCGGGCTGGCCTCGACCGCAATCGCCGCCGCGGGCGGCGCCCTCAGCGGAACCGCAGGCCGCAGCCGCCGCAGCCGCAGCCTCAGCCGTGGCCGCCGTGGCCGTGGCCGCCGTGAGCAGCGGCAGCAGCGGCTGCAGGCTGCGCAGGCTGGCCAGGCCGCGCTGATGGCTGCCGCGGGCCAGATGCAGCAGCACCGTCTCGGCGCGATCGCTGGCGGTGTGGGCGGTGAGCACATGGCTGCAGCCCTGCCGCTGCGCCTGCCGCCGCAGGCAGCTGTAGCGCCACTGGCGGGCGATCGCCTCGCGGTTGCCCGCGGCGGAGGGCTGCGGCTGGCGCTCCAGGGTGAAGGGCAGGTTGCTGCGGGCGGCCCAGTGGGCCAGCTCCTCGGCCTGACGGGCCGATTCCGGTCGCCAGCCGTGATCGCCGTGCCAGAGATGCAGCCGCCAGTGGTGATGGCGCTGCAGCGCCTGCAGGAGACAGGTCATCGCGATCGAATCCTGGCCGCCGGAGACCGCCAGCAGCAGGGAGGCCCCGCGCGGCAGCAACGCCGGGTGATGCAGCAGATGGCGATGCAGGC
>Ga0172376_10006897_pt1 | contig 12223 bp, 9 predicted proteins | sample Lak35m_FD_121114 | JGI IMG/M metagenome (GOLD analysis project Ga0172376, IMG submission 121114) | Freshwater microbial communities from Kabuno Bay, South-Kivu, Congo - kab_092012_35m | ecosystem: Environmental > Aquatic > Freshwater > Lake | place: Democratic Republic of the Congo: South-Kivu...
CGATCGCGGCACCGACCACGAACGACGACGCGAGAACACCGCCGAACACCGCGCTCATGCGCGCGAGGAGACCCGATCGAATGGGAGAGCAGGCCGACATCAGGGGAAATGTCGGCGTTCCGGGGGAACTGAGGGCACAAAATGCGCGCTCAGCGGCGGCGGCGCGTTCCCATCACGTTCGGCACGGCGATGCGCTGCTCGCCGCCCTGTGCCTGCCTCTGCGCGGCCACCTCGCGGTCGGCCACCTGCCGGAACTGCGCGTTGACCTTCTCCACGCTCTCGCGGACGGTCTTCACCTTGTCGGCGCCGAGCCCCTGCAGGATGGCACTCGCCATGGCGTTCGCCGGGTTGAACATGCCGAAGCCGAGCGTGCTCTTCTCGAGGTCGATCCGGACATGGGTGACGCCGAAGTCGGAGAGCATGCAGAGGACGGCCATCACTTCGGGGTCCTCGACCGTCTTGCCCTCCTTGAGGAGGACTCCGAGCAGCCGGCCGCCGGTCATGAAGATCGGCTCGTTGATCTGCTTCGCGGCCGAAACCTTGCGCGCGACCGTCTCCATCGACTCGCGACCCTGACGAAGGACGCGCACGGCGGCGTCGTTCAGGTTGATCGTGCGGCGGAACGCGTTGCAGAGGGCGCCACCCATCGCAAGGCCCGACTCGACCGCGGCGAAGCCAAACGCGGTCTCGAGGCCCTGGGCGGCATCGGTCGCGACCTCCTCGGTCACGTTCGCGTTCGCGCCGTCGGTCCACATGTTCTTGATGCCGAGCGAGGCGCAGATCTCGAATCCGGCCTGCACGACGCCGTCCGAGTGGGGCTTGCCCTCGGCGAGGAGGCCCGCCAGGACGTTCACGGCGACATGCGGGATCGAGCCCTCCGGCCCGATCTTCGCGATGCAAAGGTTCACGAAGGCCACGAAGTCCTTCTTCTCGGGATCCTTGATGAGGACGTACTGGCCGTTGACGCGGAGCGAGCTCATGGTTGTCCTTCCAGGTGGCCCTGCGGGCGCAGGGCGCGGACTGTCGCCGGGCGGCCCCGGCGGGAGGGCGATGGTAGCACCTCCCCCACCCACGTCGGAGGCCTCTTCCCGTAGCATCGGGCCATGCCGAATGACGCTCCCCACCCGCTCGTCGGGATCATCATGGGCTCGCAGTCCGACTGGGAGACCATGCAGCATGCGGCCAGCACGCTCGAGTCGCTCGGCGTGCCGCACGAGACACGGGTGGTCTCGGCGCACCGCACTCCGGACCTGCTTTTCGAATACGCGTCGAGCGCGCGGGCACGCGGGCTCAAGGTCGTGATCGCGGGTGCAGGTGGTGCCGCGCACCTTCCGGGCATGTGCGCGTCGAAGACCGACCTTCCCGTGCTCGGCGTGCCGGTCGAGTCGAAGGCGCTGCACGGCATGGACTCGCTCCTCTCGATCGTGCAAATGCCGGCGGGTATCCCCGTCGGGACGCTTGCGATCGGTCGTGCGGGCGCGGTGAATGCGGCGATCCTCGCCGCGAGCATCGTCGCGCATCTCGACGCCGGCATCGCCGCGCGCGTCGCGGCGTTCCGCGCGAAGCAGACTGCGGACGTCCTTGCGAACCCCATGCCGATGCCAACCACCGGGAAGCCCGCGTGAGCACGACGACGGTCGACATCCTCGGAGGCGGGCAACTCGGGCAGATGCTCGGACTTGCCGCGATTCCGCTTGGGATCGACTGCGTCTTCTACGACCCTTCGCCCGAGGCCCCCGCGCGCACGGTGGGTCGTCACATCGCCGCGGCCTGGAACGATCTCGATGCGCTCGCGCGCTTCGCCGACATGGTCGATGTGGTGACGTTCGAGTTCGAGAACGTGCCGACCGCGAGCCTCGCGGCGGTCGCCGCGCGCAAGCCCGTGCGACCGGGACTTCGTTCGCTCGAGCAGACGTGCGACCGGATCCGCGAGAAGGAGTTCCTGCGCGATGCGGGTGTGCCCGTGCAGCCGTTCGCGGCCGTGTCGACCGAGGCGGATCTCGAGATCGCGCTCGCGACGGTCGGCACGCACGGCGTCCTGAAGACGCGCTCGCTCGGCTACGACGGCAAGGGGCAACGCGTGGTGCGGGGCGCCGCCGAACTCGCACCCGCGTGGGATGCGCTCGGTCGCTCGCCCTCGATCTACGAGGCGTTCGTGCCGTTCGATCGCGAGGTGTCGGTCGTGGCGACGCGTGCCCTCGACGGGACGAGCGTCGTCTATCCGATCGTCGAGAACCTCCACACGCAGGGCATTCTCTTCCGCTCAACCGTGCCCGCCGCGGTGCCCGAAGCGCTGGCTCGCGCGGCTGAACGCCATGCGCGGCAGGTGCTTGAGGGGCTCGGGCACGTCGGGACGCTCGCGCTCGAGATGTTCGTCGCCGACGGCACGCTCATCGCGAACGAGATCGCGCCGCGCGTGCATAACTCGGGACATTGGACGATCCAGGGCGCGCGAACAAGCCAGTTCGAGAACCACATGCGCGCGGTGGCGGGGCTACCGCTCGGCGATGCAGGCGCGCCGGAGCCCGCGGCGATGGTCAACCTCTTCGGCGGTCTGCCGCCGATCGGCGAGATCCTTGCGATTGCGGGCGCAACCGCGCAGTTCTACGGCAAGTCGCCGCGCCCCGGCCGGAAGGTCGGACACATCAACATCGTCGCGCCGACGCGCGAGATGCTCGTGCAACGCCTCGCCGACGCCGAGCATCTTGCGCGGCAACACAACCAACTCGCCTGACATCACATCGAGATTCCGAGAAAGAGACCCATGCTCCGACTTCCCCCCGCATTCCCCGCGCCTCCTCGTCGCCGCACCGTCTGCATGATCGCTGCGTCGGTGCTGGTGGCGGGCCTCGCGGGCTGCGCATCGACGGTCGAGTCGGTCGATGGCGAGACGAAGGCGAGCGCGATGACGGAGGCGCCGTTCCTCGGAAGCTGGACGAGCGAACTCGATGGCGCGCGGCTCGTGGTCGAGCCGACGGGGATCTTCTCCGTGGACGTGCCAGCGAAGGGCGACAAGCCGGCACGCAGCGCGGTCGGTCGATGGATGATCGAGGAGACATCGGCCGACACGAAGGTTGCGGTCTTCGCAAACCTCGCGGGTTCAGGGTCGTGCGCGGAGATCCCAGGGACGTATCGGTTCGAGCTGGTACGCGACACGCTGCGGTTCGAACTGGTGCGCGACGAGTGCCCGGGGCGTCAGGAGCACATGGCGTGGCCGTGGACGAGAAAGGGCAGCTGAGGACGCGAAGAACGCGTGCGATTCGGCGGCCACGACGGCCCGGTGCCGACGGTCCGGTGCCGGGTCGGTCCGGTGCCGGGTAGCTCGCGGGTACGAGCGGGTACAAGCGGGTCGCTGCGCGGCACGGGACCAGACGCATGGAAGCTCTGAGCCTGAAATGCCTTGTGTCCAGCTTCCCTCGTGCCGGCGAGTTGGCGGGTACGAGCGGGTACAAGCGGGTCGCTGCGCGGCACGGGACCAGAGGCGCGGCGCAATGGAGACACTCTCGCGCGGGAGCACTCAAAAACACACGCGCCCCGCGGAGACCGCGGGGCGCGTGTTCGTTCGTTTCGCTCGAAGCGGCTACCGCAGCAGCACGTCGATCAGCTCGCGGTCTTCAGCTCGCCTCCGCTCGCGGGTGCGCGCCGTCGTAATCGGCCCGCATCTTGCCCTGCGCCAGGTGCGTGTACACCTGCGTCGACGAGAGCGACTGGTGACCCAGCAACTCCTGCACCGCCCGCAGATCCGCACCGTTGTTGAGGAGGTGCGTCGCGAAGCTGTGGCGAATCGTGTGGGGGCTGATGTCCGGATCGAGTCCGACCTTGACGAGATACTTCGCAACCTTGCGGCGCACCGAGCGGCTCGAGAGGCGCGATCCGTGCTTGTTCACGAAGAGCGGCGCATCTTGGCTGCTCGTGAGCCCCGCCGCCTTCATCTCCGCGTCGAGCATGTCGAGGTAGTGACGCAGGCTCTTGAGCGCGTGCGCGCCAAGCGGCACGATGCGCTCGCGACGGCCCTTGCCACGGATTACGATGCACTCGTTCGACTCGTTCAGATCGCCGCGGTTGATCGCAACCACCTCGCTCACGCGGATACCGGTCGAGTAGAGCGTCTCGAGGATCGCGCGGTCGCGCGCCCCGAGCAGGTCACCGTCGTCCGGCGCCGAGAGCAGCCGCTCGACCTCGTCGACCGTGATCGCCTTGGGCAGGCGGCGGGCCTGCTTCGGGGTACGGATGAGGGTCATCGGGTTGGTCGCCGTGAAGCCGCGCTTCTCAAGCCACTTGTGGAAGCTGCGCAGCGTCGCGATCTTGCGGGCCATCGTGGCCGGCGAGTAGTCCTGTTCGGCGAGCTTCGCAAGGAAGCCCCGGATCTTCTCGACGTCGCATGCCAGGATCGTCGCCGTGGCCGATGCGGGCACCGGCTTCTTCGCCTGCGAGGCGTCGAGCGCGGCCTGCTCGGTCTTCGGATCGACCTTGACCTTCAGGTCCTTCTCGAGATACTCGACGAACTGCCGGAGGTCCAGCCCATAGCACCGCGAGGTGTACGGGCTGAAGGCGCGCTCATCGATCAGGTACGAAAGGAAGCGCTCGACGATGGGGAGGTTCTCGTTCATGGCTTTGCCTCGGTCTTGGCCCGTTGCGGGGCTCGGTCTGGCGTTCCGGACGCCGGGGTAGACGAAAGTCGGACGTGACTCGGTGCTCGATCGCAGGCTGTCGAGATGCGACGGGACGATCTGCTGCGGACGCGTCTTTCTCCGAACCACCGGATGGGAAATCGGGCCGAAGGGCCTGTGGTCCTTAAACCCAAATCCCAGAATGGCTATCGGCCTGAAGGCCTGCGGAGTTCAACTGTTTTTTCGCGGACCGTCCGAAACGCGTGCTGGACGATAGGAGTCAAAGTCGCACTTAGGACATTGCAGGGCATGGATTTATGGGCAAATGCTCCCGTGAACTGAGATGCGAAACCGCTCGGACTGCGGTCCGCTCCAAGACACCGTCGTTCGCAAGCGGAGCTTCCGAGGGAGAATCGAACCACTTCGTCACAAGATCGAGCACGAAGCCGTTTTATCAATCCAAGATCAAAACAAAAGCCTACTTCTCCTCCTGAGCCCGCTCTGCCCGACCGGCAGGAAGAGCAACCCCCAAACGGGCCGCCTCCTGCTCGAGAAGGTCGCGCGTCAGAATCCACGCGCCGAACCGGGTGAAGAGATCAATGCGCACTTCGTAAGCCCTCGGACCAAGCGCGCTGTCGGGGTCCGAACGCCCCGTCGCGTACCGTTCAAGCTCGATCAGCGTCTCATTACTGCGGCCATCGAGGATGCGAGATGCCTGCGAAATCTCCGCCCGCGCGCCTTCCGCACCAGCTGGCGTCTCCGCGGTCGGCATCGTCAACTCGTTGAGGTCAAGCGCCCGATTTCCGCCGGTACCGCCCGCCGATATCACCTCGACCGCCGCACCGAATCGAAGCGGCTTGTACGGATCCCAATCGGTCACGGTGCCGAGCACCAGACCGTCTGCCTGCAGCGTGCGCATCAGCGTGTACGCCTGCTGGAGATCACGCACGCCCGTCATTCCAAGGCTCTTCATCGCGGCAAGCGACCGATTGAGCGGAAGGCAGCGCAGGCCCTCGACGCCCTCGATTTCCGCCACAAAGCGATCCGCGATCGTAAGCCCATCGACTTGCGACACGCCCGTTTCGTTCGCGAAGGGAACCACCGCCCACACGCGCTCGGTGTCGTACGGAGCCCGAAGGACAATCGGCTGCGCCATCGGCTTCACGCAGCCACCAAGCATGGCGGCAACAATGGCCAGCGATGCGGTGAGAACCACCCAACGGGTACGGGATGAAGCGGACGCGGGAGTCGTGTTGCGTGCCATGGTGGGCATATCGACTGCAACGGCCGTGCCAACGCAATCGACGGAGCACGGGCTTCTCGGTCAGAGGCGCCCGATCGGGAAGTTCGCGATGCAGACCAGCGGCTGAGCGCCGGAAATCTCGGCCCATCACTCAGGCGCGTTGGCGTACGTGTCGGCCTTCAGCAACTCGGGAACCGCGCTGTTGGCCGCCCCCGACGATGGCACCTCTGCCAGTTTCGCCGCCTTCGTCGGCTCGACACCAGATCCCGCCTTCAACTTCTTGCCGGCATTCGCCGCGAACTCAACCGATCCAGTGCCGTTCCTGGCCCCATCTACCGCGATTGCCCAGATGTTCTCCGAGCCGCCGCGGTTCGAGACGAAGTAGACCTTCCCGTCGGCACCCCAACAGGGCTGCATGTTGCGGAAGCGGCTGTTGGTGAGGCCGATGCGACCGGTGCCGTCGGCGTTGACGATCCAGATGTCGGATTGCTCCGGCCATTCGCCGTTGGTGTCAGGGCTCACGACCGTTGTGAAGACCACCTTCTGCCCGTCGGGCGACCAACTCGGCTGCAGGATCGCCGCGTTCTTCGCGCTCACGATCTCGGTCGGGTTCATGCCTTCGCCCTTCACGATGTCGATGGTCCACACGCCGTAGAGGCGCGACCCGCGCTGCCGAGCTCGCTGGAAGAGCAAGTTGTCGCGCTCCTCGACCGGGCTCCATCGCGGAAGGAAGCCCTCGCACACGAACGTGCGCAGGCCCGGCGTGGCGCTATCGACGATCCAGATCTCCCACGTGCCCGTGCGGCCGTTCTTCCGGCTAAAGGCAAGTCGACGACCATCCGGCGCCCAAGTGGGCTGGACCTCTTCGTCGGCATCGAAGGTGATCTGGGTCGGCGCGCCGCCCGTGATCGGCATGGTGTAGATGTCCCAGTTACCGTTGCGGTTTGACGCGAAGGCGATCTTGGTGCCGTCCGGGGCGATCGACGGCATGAGGTCGTCGCTTGGGTCGGTGGTGAGCTGGGTCACGGTGCGGCCATCAACCGACTTCCGGTAGATGTCGAAGGTCGGACGGTGCTGCGTCGAGGCGAACACCATGAAACTTCCGCTCCGGTCGACATCGGGCGCGTAATCGCCGCCTTCCGCCGCGAAACTGACCTGGGAGATGTTGCCGCCGCCCTCGGTGAGACCGTTGTCGTTCATGCGGCGCGCATCGCCGTTTACCGAGGAAATCAGCGACGAGCGGCGACCGGCGGCGACGCCCGCGCGAGGCATCGAGAGCGGCGCGCTGGTTGCAACCGCACCAGACGACTGCTCGTCTGAGGAGGACGGGCCCGCGGGGGCCGTCGGCACCGGCGTCGCCGACGACGCAGTCGCGCGGCGCGCGGGCACGGAAATCTCCTCCTTCGGCTCGTTCATCGAGGAGACGAGCCCGGACAGCGTGCTGCAACCACCCGCGCACGCGACGCAAAGCGCGAACGCGAGGTGGGCGAACGGTGCGGATCGAAGTGCCTTGAGGGTTCGAACAGGTCGCATGACGGTCTCCTGCGGGCAAGCCGCTGTTGTTGGTATCGGCGGGTCGCTCTGGGAGGTTGAATCCGGTCACACCGTTTGGCGTGAGAACCGGTCGCACCAAGGCGAAGCCGCCAGGAACCGCCCTCCCGGCCTCGGGAACACGATTTCGCACGCGCTGTTTTCGCGCATCCGCCCACGGCGGCGGCGATTCGACGGCGGGGCCGGATACACTGTTCCCCTTCGCGATTGCGTAGCTCAGTCGGTAGAGCAGCGGCCTTTTAAGCCGTAGGTCCTGGGTTCAAGTCCCAGCGCAATCAGTCGCGGTCCCCCGCGGCGCGCATCCGTCCCCGAGTGCAATCGAGATCCGTCCGCCCATGCTCGTCCTTCATGCCGTCTGGACCCGTGAGCGACTCCACCTGTGGGCAGAGGATGCGGCGCTTGCCGCGAAACCCGTGGCGGTGCCGGCGATCGCTGCCGGTTCGCACGCCGAACATGTCCGTCACCCGTTCGCGGCCGACGAGGCGAAGCTCCGCGCGGCGCTCGTCGCTGGAAATCTCCTCGCGGGCGACGACATCCATCACGAGGCGATCCCGTTGCGCCTCTCGCTTCCCGCGACGACCGCCGAAGCCGGCGTCACGCCCCTTCCGAGCGACCGACTCGCGAACACGCTCGGCATCGCCGACGACGCGATCCCGCACCTCGCGATGCTCGACGTCCCCGCGCTTGCGATCGAGACCCCCGCCGCGCTGCGCTTCCTGCTCGCGCCATCGGACGACGAGCAGCCGCTCGCCACTGGCCTCGTCGTCGGTCACGAGTTCCGCTTCTGGCGCGAGATCGCCGCGCTCGCCGCTGATCTGATCGCAGACCAGCGGCTTGTCCCGAGCCTGATCCAGGAGAAGACCGGCCGCTTCCGCGCGGTGTGGCAGCCGTGGCTTGCCGACGGCGCGCCCGCGCAGCGGCTCACGGCGCTCCTTGCCGCGATTCCGGGAAGCTCACGCTGCGTCGACGACGAGTTCCGCGGCCAGCCGTGGGCGATCGTCGAGGCGGCGATCCTCGGCTTCGTCGACTGCGAGGCGCGGCGCATCCTCGAGGCGGAAAGCTACGGCGATGCGATCGAGGATCGCGATCCCGCGATCGATCCGCACGTCGCATGGCTGTCGGGCCTCCTCGGGAAGAGCGACACCGTGCAAGGCTTGAAGAGTTCCGACACGCACCTCATGCGCGGCGCGCGACAGTGGCTCTCGAGCCTCGATGCCGCAAGCGAGTCGCGCTTCGTCAAGCTCGCGTTCGAACTGAACGAGCCCGATCCGACGGCGTTCGATGCGGGCGACGAGCTCGGTCGCAACGCACAGTGGTCGATCGCGTTCAAGCTCATCACCAACGACGATCCGCCGGTCGTGATCGACGCCGAGCAGATCTGGGCGCAGGGCAAGGATGGCCTCAAGGGGCTGCTCGCGCGCTTTGGCGGTGAAGGCGAACCCGCGGGCGACGTCCTCCTGGCGGAACTCGCGCGCGCGGCACGCATCTGGCCGCGCGTTGAGAAGTCGCTTGAAGACTCCGCGCCGTGCGGCATGTCGCTCTCGACAACCGAGGCCTACGCGTTCCTGCGCGACTTCCGTCCGATCCTCATGGAGTCGGGCTTCGTCGTCCTCGCGCCGGGATGGTGGGGACAGGCCGCAAGCCGATTGGGCGCGCGTCTTCTCATCGACTCAGGCGACATGCCGCTCCCCTCGGGTGGCGGCACGGGCGCCAATGGCGAAGGCAGCCAACTCGGCCTCCACAGCCTCGTCAACTACTCGTGGCAGATCGCGCTCGGCGACCAAACGCTCTCGATCGAGCAGTTCCAGCGCCTCGCGGGCCAAGGCTCGCCGCTTCTCCGCGTGAACGGGCAGTGGGTCGAGATCCGACCCGACGACCTCAACGGCGCGATGCGCTTCCTGAAGGAACATCCGGGTGGACAGATGACCGTCATGCAGGCGATCCGCCTCGGCAACGGTCTCGACGGACCCGACACGGGCCTCCCGATCCTCGGGCTCGACGCGCAGGGGTGGGTGAGCGAGCTCCTCGGCTTCAAGGGCGACGAGAAGTTCTCGTCGGTCGACCAGCCCGAGCGCTTCCAGGGCACGCTTCGTCCGTACCAGCAGCAGGGTCTTTCGTGGCTTGCGTTCCTCGATCGCTTCGGCCTCGGCGGCTGTCTCGCGGACGACATGGGCCTCGGCAAGACCGTGCAGCTCATCGCGCTGCTCCAGTACGAGCGGCAGAAGGCGCAGGGCCGCGTGGTCGGCCCGACGCTCCTCGTCTGCCCGATGTCGGTCGTCGGCAACTGGAACCGCGAGCTCCACCGCTTCGCGCCTGAGCTCGTCGTCCACGTCCATCACGGGCTCGAACGGCCGCAGGGCGAGAAGTTCGTCGAGACCGCGCTTGCCTCAGACATCGTCGTGACGACCTACGCGCTCGTGGTGCGCGACAAGGACAGCCTCGAGCGCGTGCACTGGCGTCGCGTCGTGCTCGACGAGGCGCAGCACATCAAGAATCCGCCCACGAAGCAGACCGCTTCGATCCGTGCGCTGCGCACCAGCCACCGCATCGCGCTCACCGGTACGCCGGTCGAGAACCGGCTCAGCGAGCTCTGGTCGATTCTCGAGTTCTGCACGCCTGGCTATCTCGGCACGCAGGGTGATTTCCGCCGGCGATTCGCCGCGCCGATCGAGCGCCACAAGGACCGCCGTCAGGCCGAGCGCCTCAAGAATCTCGTGCGTCCGTTCGTCTTGCGCCGTCTGAAGACCGATCCCACCGTCATCAGCGATCTTCCGCCGCTCGTCGAATCGCGCCAGAACGTGCCGCTCACCGCCGAGCAGGCGCAGCTCTACGACTCGGTCGTGAACGACATGCTCAACCGCGTCGACAACGCCGACGGCATGAAGCGCCGCGGCCTCGTCCTCTCGGCGCTCGTAAAGCTGAAGCAGGTCTGCAACCACCCCGCGCACTTCCTTCGTCAGGGCGCGGACGACGACGCCGTGCCGCTGCCGAAGCTCGCGCCGGGCGAGAAGCTCTCCGCGCGCTCCGGCAAGTCGCAGCGATTGATAGAGATGCTCGAAGAGGTCGTTGCCACCGGCGATCGCGCGCTCGTCTTCACGCAGTACCGCCAGATGGGCCATCTGCTCGTCGCGATGATCCGCCAGGAACTCGACAGCGAGGCGCAGTTCCTCCACGGCGGTACGCCGCAGGCTCGGCGCGAGCAACTGATCGAGCGCTTCCAGTCGGGTGACCCGAAGTGCCCGATCTTCGTGCTGTCGTTGAAGGCGGGCGGCGTCGGTCTCAACCTGACGGCTGCGAATCACGTCTTCCACTTCGACCGCTGGTGGAATCCAGCCGTCGAGAATCAGGCGACCGACCGAGCGTTCCGCATCGGCCAGCACCGCACGGTGTACGTCCACAAGATGATCTCGGAAGGCACGCTCGAGGAGCGCATCGACCAGATGATCGAGCAGAAGACTGAACTCGCGCAGCAGATCATCGGATCGGGCGAGTCGTGGCTGACGGAACTGTCGACCGGACAGCTGCGTGACCTGCTCACGCTTCGTCGTGACACGCTCGAGGAGGAATCATGAGCGAGCACGACGCACCCGATCCGACGCCGCCGACGCCGCCGGCGACAGGCACCCCCGCCGCCGGGTCGCAGTTCGCGCGCAACTCGACGTTCAACTCGGGCCCGGGCATCCGTCCGATGCGCCGCCCCGATACGCCGCGCCGACTGAAGAACGGCATTCGTCTCCGTCGCAAGGAGGGGATCGACCTGCTCGCCTGGCCCGCCGACGCGTGGTCGTCGCTGCTCCTCGACGGAGTCAGCGACGCGGTACGCACGGAGGGGCTCGACTACGCGCGCGCCGGACAAACCGCGTCTCTGCAGATCCTCCCGAATGGCATCGAGGCGCAGGTCCAGGGTCGTTCGCCGCGGCCGTACGCGGTGTGCATCACGCCCGAAACACTCAGCGCGCTCGATTGGGATCGGGTTGTCGCGATCATGGCGCGTGAGGCCGTGTACTCGGCGAAGCTCCTCGCGGGCGAAATGCCGCCGCTCGTCGAGCAGCCGTTCGCCTCGATCGGCAAACATCTCGTGCCGCACCTCGCGGCGCAGGTGAAGTGGACGTGCACGTGCGGACTGCCGATGCCATGCAAGCACGTCCTGTGCGTTTCAGCATTGCTCCTCGAGCGACTGTCAGGCGACCCACTGCTTGCGTTCACGCTGCGTGGGCTTGATGGCCAGCGGCTGCTCGAGCGCCTGCAGGAGGCACGCGCCATCGCGACGCGCGGCGTCGCACGCGCGCACTCGACGCCGCCCGCAGCGGAAGCCGCACCAGAGGCGGCGCCGCTCGAGCGCTCGCTCGAGAACTTCTGGCGTCCCGGACGACAGATCGACGAGATGCCGAGCGAGACGGAGCCCTTCGCGCCGCACGCGCTGCTGCGCCGACTCGGCCAGTCGCCGCTCCAGGGGAAGTTTCCGCTCGTCGGACTCCTCGCATCGATCTACGACTCGGTCGCCGAGAACGGCCGCAAGCTGCGCGAGGGTGCCCCGCGCGAAGAGTGACGCGCGAAGAGTGACGCGCGAAGAGTGACGCGCGAAGAGTGACGCGCGAGGAGTGACGCGCGAAGAGTGACGCGCGAGGAGTGACGCGCGAAGAGTGACGCATGAAGTGTGATGCGCGCCGGGGCGACGACGGATGTCATCCGTTCCGGGAACTCGTCTCCGCACTTCCAATCACGCGCACCCGATCAGGCGACTCCCATGACGATCGTCGGACGATCGTCGGACGATCGTCGGACGACACCCGACTGGGTGCCCCGGGATGCAATCCCG
>Ga0172376_10006899_pt1 | contig 12221 bp, 10 predicted proteins | sample Lak35m_FD_121114 | JGI IMG/M metagenome (GOLD analysis project Ga0172376, IMG submission 121114) | Freshwater microbial communities from Kabuno Bay, South-Kivu, Congo - kab_092012_35m | ecosystem: Environmental > Aquatic > Freshwater > Lake | place: Democratic Republic of the Congo: South-Kivu...
CCCTGACTCAGAGGAATACGACACACTCGGAGGATTGATTATCCATGAACTGGAGTCGATCCCAGAACAAGGAGACACCCTTGATATTGGAGATCATGCGCTTGTCATAGAAGAGGTTACGGACCGAAGAATTGAGGTCGTTCGTGTGATCGTGCATTAAATGATGTGGAAACTTTTTAGTTGTCTTGTCTTGTACTCCTCACTATGTGTAGCGCAGGATAATAGCAGGCGAATTAAACTAGCCCCTGAATTAAATGAAATTTCTGGCCTTGCGTTATTGAATGATACTGTATTAATAGCCATTAATGATAGTGGCAATACTCCGGATATCTTTTTTCTTTCTTTGGATGGAAGCATCATCAAGAAAACGAGAGTATCATCTGCAGAAAATACAGATTGGGAGGACATTACCATGGATAATCAGGGAAATCTTTATATCGCTGATGTAGGGAATAATGCAAATAATCGTAAAGACTTACACTTCTTAAAAGTAGATGCGTTGAAGGCTTTTGAAAACGAAGTGATAATCGCAGATGAGATTTCGTTTTCATACGAAGATCAAAATGAATTTCCCCCTTTAAAATCGAATCTGAATTTTAATTGCGAAGCAGTATTCTGGGACGCCGATTCATTGTATCTACTGACTAAAAATGAGTCTAAGGAACCCAAAGAAAAAAATGAATGGAATCGCAATCCTTCACTTTATGTGATGCCGACTTCACCGGGTTCGTATGTTGCACATAAAACCGATTGGAAAAGTAAGGAACTATTTAATGCTAATGAAAGTGGTATCAGTGATCTCATAACATCTTCAGTCGTTCGAGACAACAAATGGTACATTTTGACATATAGGCATTTGTTTGTTTCTGCCTGGTCTAAACAAAGTGCTGAGCGTCAAGTGCTTTATCACAAGAAATTTTCTAAGTTAAAACAGCGCGAAGCCCTCACTGTTGATCGGAATGCCACAATTTATATCGGCGCTGAAAAACATAAACTATTAGGAGGCCCGTATTTGTATATTCGTAGATTATGAGCTTGGCAATACATGATTTTGACGCCGTCATTTTTGACATGGATGGTGTGCTTATCGATTCTGAACCATTATGGAAGATTGCGATGGAAACCGTTTTCAAGGAGGTGGGATCTAACTTAACTAAGTCCGATTTTCAAAAAACGGTTGGACTCAGGATTGATGAGGTTGTGCGGTTTTGGCATCAACATGAAGCTTGGACAAATGTTACTCCTGAGAAAATTGAACAGGATATCGTTCACCGAATGTGTTCATTGATCCGTATTCATGGAAAACCGCTCGATGGCGTAAAAGAGATCCTGAAGTTCCTGAAGCAAAATCAAAAGAAGGTTGGCTTGGCAACATCGTCATATACTGTGTTGATAGATGAGGTGCTTGAAGTACTTGAAGTGCGATCTTTTTTTGATTTCACACATTCTGCTGAAAACGAAGACTTCGGAAAGCCTCATCCCGCAGTCTATCTTACTGCAGCGCAAAAATTGAATGTTTTACCCTCAAGATGCCTCGTAATCGAAGATTCACTCAACGGGATAATTTCGGCAAAGGCAGCTCGAATGAAGGTGGTATGTATTCCTGAAAAAACACACCACGTTGAACCTAGGCTCATCCTTGCAGACCATCAGTTCGAAAGTATGTCTGAATTGCTGAATTACCTCTCTTAATTCGAAAGCGCATTTTCGACCCAGGTTTTACCCCAGTCTTCTTTTTCCTGCTCTGTCCATAGTTCAGGATAAAAGATACGTTTTTGGAAACGTGGCGGAAGGTATTTTTGCCAGTTCGTTCCTCCAGTTGCAGTGACATCAGCTGAGTCACGATTTAGATAACGAACGGCAGACTTATAATGCACCAAAGGCCAGTTGATATTGACATTCGTGTCATTAAGTTTAAGCGCATCGACCACCTCTTTCGATTTTTGCGCCTCCGGTGACAGCTTTTTATATGCTTGCCAAAGGTTTCGATTGATACAGGATTCACCAAGTCGTTTGAAATCATCCTCGTATTTCTGCTCAAACTCGATGAGTGTAAGCGTCTTTTTCCCGGTGCCAATCTCAGTTGCGCCTGTTTTCCAGTAAATGTGTTCGTACATCTCAGCAATGGGCGATTTCGCATTGAAAGAAGCTCGCTTGTCCTTGTGAACAAGATTTATAAAGTCTGTTGAGTGTATTTCTATGAATCTGTACTGCGCAGACTGAAATCCACTGGCCGGAAGAAGCGACATGCGGAATTTCATGAATTCTGCCTGATCCATTCCTTTCACCATGATGTCAAAACTTAAGATCAACGCATCGAAGTAGCGATTGATTCGCCCTAATCTGTCGATGAAAAACTTCTCGTCAATGGCTTCTTTATTTCCGATCTGTTCGAATTCCCGAAGTGCTAATCTGAAATAAAGTTCAGTAATTTGGTGATAGATGATGAAAATCTGTTCATCAGGGAATTTTGTGCGTGGCTTTTGAAGACTTAAAAGTGTATCAAGCTCTATATAATCCCAATATTTTACGGTGTCGTTGTAAAGCAGACCATCAAGGTAAGATACAAGGTCCTGTCCAAGTGCTGCATATTTTTCATTCAGGGCTTCAAGCCGCTGTTTGATCTCTGGTGTGATCTCCATGTTCAAGAATTAACAAGACAAAGGTATACATTGCGCTAAACCAAGCAAACACAAGTTAAAAATTTAACAACATGGTTCAAATCAACATGTTTCTTGTGGTTCCATTAAAAAGAAAAAGGCTGTCTTTTTTAGACAGCCTTAAAATCTGGAAAAAGACTTATTACGTTATTCTTTCACAAATTTGAGGCGTTCAGAACCCAATTCGTGTTGAATAGTGACTACATAAATTCCGCTTTTAAATCCATCAATATCAACATCCATCGAATTTCCTGTTACGGAATCAAACGAACGAATGATTTTTCCTTCGGTGTTGCTTATCGTGATAGATGAAATCTTCAATTTCTCACTTAGTCCATTCAAGGTAACTTTTGTACTTGCAGGATTCGGGTGTATACTAAATGGTTCAATAAGCGCTTCAACCAATCCTGAAGTACCGACAACCAGTTTATAGCCGTCAAAAGTCGTTGATTGAGTGACCGGTGTTGGTAATCCAGGAATTAATTCGATGATAACAACGGCATCAATGTTAATCACAAGAGGATAGGTTCCGGTAGCCGTTGGAGTTCCATAAAGGTTTGCGCAGCCGTTAGAACCACCCGCATAGGTGCACGTACCATTACCACACACATAGTTAAAACCTGCAGGCATTCCTGTTACACCTGTTACTGTGAATTCTTGAATGACAGAACCAACAAATGCTCCCGTCGGGTCAAGAGTAGAGGTAACGGCATCAGGCACTTTAAAATTAAGATCGGTGCTGTACGGTACACCGACTGCTCCCGGAGGAAAGTTTTGAATCGTATCAGGCCAAGCTCCATATGCGGAGTCAGCAAAGTTTGCACCCGGAGTACATGACTGCGCATTTATTGATGCGGCGGCAAAGAAAGTAAATGATAAAAGTAGAAGTTTCTTCATAACAATGGTTTTAGAAATTACAGGATCAAATATAGTAAATTCAGAGGCGAACCTCAAAAAATTGTTATGGTCGTTAGTTGAAGTTTTGTTGATTCTCCATGATCCATTCCACCATTGTTTCCAATACCTCTGGCGCAAAGGTTTCTTCCAGCTCGCTATATTCCGTTACCGTACATTTTTTACAATGCTGCATCAGGTGGTTGAGTCCCGGAACGACAATAGCATCCGAATATGGTTTTGATTTTTTGGAAAAGCTCTTTGCAAATCCAAGCGTATTCATTTCAGGCTCTACCTGAACATCTGCTCCGCCATTGATGGCAAGTATAGGAATAGACAGTTTTTTCATGTAATCCTCAGCATCATAAGCTTGAAACTGACGGAACCACTCCGTATTGAGCAACATTTGTACGGTCATTTTGAAGGCCATGATGGGCTGTTCCTTTCGAACCTCTTCCGATGCTGTTTGATATTGAGCATCAAGGTATGCGTTTAACTTTTTCGTTCGGGTTTCTGCATCTTTTTCTGCGCCAACTATGGCGCAGGCACCTCGGAATAATTCACGGTTCCATTCTGCCATTGCGGTGTCTCCGCTCTCCTTTAATGGGATCTCGTATTGTTGTGTCAAAAACACATCCAAACCGGTGGTTCCAACACTGGCGAGTTCGATCACAAAGGAAACCTCTTTATTCTTTTTGGCTGCTATCAGGGCGTGCATACCTCCTTCTGAATGTCCTGCGATACCAACGGGAGCCTGAATAAACCGATCATCTGTTTTTAAGTAATCAACGCAGGCGTTCACATCAGATGCAAAATCTTCCAGCGTAGCCCGCATGTAAACCCCTGAACTTTTTCCGGTTCCTCGGTCGTCAAATCGCAGGCAAGCGATGCCATTTCTGGCCAGGTAATCAGCAATAACAAGAAAGGGCTTGTGACCCATAATATCACAGTTTCGGTCCTGTGCACCGGAACCGGAGGCAAGTACTACGACTGGAAACGGACCTTTTTTGTCAGGAATGGTTAAGGTTGCGCCTAGAGAAACCTCTCCATTTTCAATCAGTAAATCTTCACTCGTATAAGGAAATGGCGCTTGTGGTTCTTGTGGTCTTTTGAGTTTTTCAAGAACGCGTTCTTCTCTCGTAAAAAAGGCATTCCATTCCAAGCCACCCTGATGGAAAACACCGCCGATACTGTCTACGGCAGAAAAGTAGTTTCCCTCAAAGGAGAGTCTCCCTGCAGTCCATGAGAACAACACAGTGTCTTTGTCAAGTCGCACCTCATCCAAGGGTATTTTAGTGGCAGACCTTGACTCCGGATCTTTGATCCATCCTGAAGTGTCTTTTGATGTAATTTCAAGATTCAGGTCAAGACGCTTACTCATTCCCATCACAACGAAGGAGGTGTGCCATAGACCAGTAACCTGACTAAATCCCGTCAAAGGAAGAATCAGCAGAAGTAGTAATTTAATGTTCATTTGCTAAGAGTTGTTCGATGAGTTTGCAGTTTTGGGTGTTATTGAAGTTTCGCCGGATGAAGGTCTTTCGCTTTTCGAATTCTTCTTTGCTTAAGCTTGAATTACGTAAACCTAAAAAATGCATTTTCAGTTCTTTCGCGTCTTCGTAAATCGTACAAAGATCTGAAAGCGGTGTTCCTTGAACCATTTTTGGATTGACTAATACGTGCCCGCTACTGTACAAACAGGAGAGGATTTTTAATTTAATTCCGCTAGCATTTTCTGTGTGAAGGACATGGATGTGCGCCTCTTGAATAAGCTGATCCAATTTCTTTTCTGTTGGATTCGCAATCAGATTGACATCATATGAAGAACACAATCGTGCTAGTTTATTGGATGGATTTTTTCCGGCAATGATCAATGAAAATTCTTTATTAATCACACCCGACAGATTTTTAACCAGATAAGTTGCCGCCTGCGCATTTTCCGGCACGGAAAGGTTCCCGTGAAACAAGGCATAGCGCTTCGTGGGTAGGTAGTGACCTTCTATTGTTGGAAATGATGCCGGTAAGACATGAACATTCGGATTCAGTTCACGTAAAAGATCCGCCTCTTCTTCTTTGATTGCCAGGATAGCAGAACAGGATTTTAAAATCGATTGGTAACGTTTTAGTTTGTATGCTTCGAGTTGAAAAAAGAGTTTTTTGAGAAACGAACTTTGTTTTCCAAGGCCTCTGTAATATTCGTGCTCGACATTGTGCATGCGCACAAGAGTCGTTCTTCGTTGAATGTTCGGATGTTCCAGGCACCATGTCGTGTGAATGCCCTCAAAGAGAACAGGAACGTTATCTTGAAGCAATCGTTCAAGTAATTGTGTGTTTTTCCTCGACTGCACAATAAAGGGACGTCTCGAGAATAGTTGCCAGAGCGATCTTTTACGTTTATAGTAATGCACTTCACCCAATGCCTCCAGCGCTTTATGTGTTCCGCGGCCGTATTCAAAAAGGTGTAAAGTGAGTTTGAAACCAAGTTCTTTCAATGCCTCAATACGGTAATACATGTCAATGGCACCACCATAATCGGCAGGAAATGGCACATCGAGACAAACGATATGAAGTTCTTTTTCAGTCAATTTTCGGATAGATCAGTTGAAGTGTTTCCGTTTCTTTTTCCCAGCATTCTTGTTCTGCTGCAGCAATACAATTTACTGTCAGCCTGTTCATTTCTTCCGGATCGTTTTGTAAACGCACGATTTGATCTTTTAATGCAGTAATGGTGAATTCATCAAGCACTACACCGACCTCGTGTTTGCGCACGATCGCTGCTACTTCTTGAAGATCCGTACTAATAACAGGAATTCCTGCATGGAGGTAGTCGAAGAGTTTGTTGGGCAGGGAAAAACGATAATTCAGGCTGCTCGGTTTGTCCAGTGTTAATCCCAGATCAGCACATGCTGTATACTGCATCATTTCCGTATACGGTTTCTTTGGAATAAACAGCACTTTTTCGGATAATGAATGACTTGCGACGTATGATTTCAATTGCGGTACGACATCTCCGTCACCAAGGATTACTAAAAGCACCTGTTCCAATTCACGGACGGCTTCAACAGCTTCTTCTGCTCCCCGATCCACATTGATTCCTGCCCCTTGAAGAATGACGATGAATTTATCTTCGGGAAGCCCGAGTTCTTGTCGTGTTTTTCGTGATTCAGGATGCCATCTGGGCGAAACATTCCGCACCACGCGAACTTCTTTCTTATATTTTTCGGTATAAAGTTTCGCGATGGAATCATTTACCGTATAGACTGATTTGAGTTTCGGGAAGATCCATTGCTCGATTCGCTCCCAGAATCCTTTCACAAACGTACGCCCTTGTAATTCGGGTACTTCCGTAAAATATTCATGTGTATCGTAAACCAGTCTGCAAGATCGTTTGAATTTTGAGGCCACATAATTCGCTGCCAAAGTATCCAGATCGTTACTTACCAGGAGATCTGCACGGCGCGTGATCAGGAAACAAAATAGACGAAGATTGAACGTTGCGTAAAATAAAAAGCCTTTCTCGAAAAGTAATCGAAATCGTTTTGTGTCATAAGTTCTTTCCGGTAGCACCACGCTATTTCGTTTTCGGCGACCAACTAACAGAATATCGTAGCCTTGATCTTTTAAGAACAAACAGACCTTATTCACGCGATTATCGGTGTACAGATCATTGGTTACAGAAACAATGGCTTTAGGCCTATTCATAGTTCAAATGTAGGAAAATCAAACAGTTCCAATGATCTGTTGAATCTGTTCAAAGGCATCTTTCACATGTTTCACTTTCGAAAAAATGATGCGGAGCCGGTCGTTCTTTTCACTTAGCGTGCAATTCGAGCCATTTTTTTGAATGTGCTGCAGCACCTGCGTAAACACTTCTGTTTCGTAAAAGGGTGATTGCGCATTGGTGATGAAATACCCCACCATCTTTTCGGATTTGATGACGAGTCGTTCCAAACCCATTTTTTCAGCCATCCAGCGCAGACGGAATGAAAGTATCAGCTCTTTTACCTCACGTGGCAGCGGACCAAAACGATCGATCAGCTGTTCTGCGAATGCATCTAATTCAGCCTCAGTCTTTAAATTGTCCATCTCCTGATACAAACTTAATCGCTCAGCCACATTGTTCACATAATCGTCCGGAATACGCACTTCCAGATCGGTCTCGAGAACACAGTCTTTTACAAACTGTAATGGGTTGTCTGTGGTCCGTTCATCGAACAATTCTTTGAATTCATTCTCGCGCAATTCATCAATGGCTTCATTGAGGATCTTCTGATACATTTCAAAGCCAATTTCGGAAATGAATCCGCTTTGTTCTCCACCCAACATGTTTCCTGCCCCTCGGATATCCAGATCTTTCATGGCGATATTGAATCCGGCTCCCAGATCGGAGAATTGCACCAAGGCTTCGAGACGTTTGCGGGAATCCGAAGTCATGATGCTGAATGGAGGCGCAATGAGGTAACAAAATCCTTTTTTGTTGCTTCTTCCAACACGACCGCGTAACTGATGCAGATCACTCAATCCGAAATTGTGGGCGTCGTTGATGATGATGGTGTTGGCGTTTGAAATATCGATTCCTGATTCTATGATCGTAGTGGCCAGCAGCACATCGTATTCGCCATTGATGAAATCCATCATGATCTTTTCGAGCTGCTCGCCATCCATCTGTCCATGCCCGATTCCAACGCGCACACCCGGACACAAACGAGAGATCATTCCGGAAACTTCCCGAATATTCGCCAGGCGATTATGCACAAAAAAGACCTGTCCACCGCGACTTACCTCATAGGCGATGGCATCCCTGATGGCTTCTTCGTTGAAATGGATAACTTCTGTTAGAACGGGTTGTCGGTTGGGTGGCGGTGTGTTGATAATGCTCAAATCGCGCGCACCCATCAACGAAAATTGTAAGGTTCGCGGTATCGGTGTTGCTGTAAGCGTGAGCGTATCCACCGTTGCGCGCAGGGTTTTAAGTTTATCCTTTACAGAAACTCCGAATTTCTGCTCTTCGTCGATAATCATCAATCCGAGGTCCTTGTACTTGACCTTAGATGCAACAAGCGCATGTGTCCCGATCAAAATATCGATCTTACCTTCATCCAGTTTCTTTAGCGTCTCTGTAGTGTTCTTCGCTGATTTGAATCTATTCAGGTAATCTACGGTTACCGGAAAATCCTTCAAACGCTCTTTGAATGTGCGGTAATGTTGCATCGAAAGAATGGTCGTTGGAACCAACACCGCAACTTGTTTTCCGTCAGTGGCCGCCTTGAATGCTGCTCGAATGGCCACCTCCGTTTTACCAAAGCCTACATCACCACAGATCAATCGATCCATAGGTGTGGGCGACTCCATGTCTTCTTTTACGGCTTGTGTCGCTTTGAACTGATCCGGTGTATCTTCATACATGAAAGATGCTTCGAGTTCATTCTGTAGGTAGGTGTCTTTATTGAAAGCAAAACCCGGCTGACTTTTCCGCTTGGCATAAAGTTGAATGAGGTCAAAGGCAAGTTCTTTGATCTTTTTCTTCGTCTTATTCTTTAGCGTGGCCCAGGCCTGCGTTCCCAGTTTATTGAGTTTCGGTGCATTTCCTTCTTTCCCGGTAAACTTTGAGATACGGTGGAGTGAGTGAATACCCACATAGAGGACATCACCATCCTTGTAGAGAAGACGTATGGCTTCTTGCGGTTTACCGTTCACATCAATGGTTTCCAGACCTGAAAATTGTCCAACTCCGTGATCGATATGTGTCACAAAATCTCCTTTCTGAAGATTGTAGATCTCTTTTAACGTAAGCGCTTGTTTGGCTTGACGGAAACCTTCTTTAAGCCGGAAACGATGGTAACGCTCGAAGAGTTGATGGTCTGTATAGCAGGTCAATTTGAGATCCGGAGATAAGAATCCTTCATGCAAGGCCAGATGCATGGGTGTAAAGTCTACATTGCCGCCAATATCTTCGAAGATCTGGTATAATCGTTCTATTTGTCTGGGCTGGTTGGAGAAAATAAGATTGTTCGAGCCTTTTTCTTTTCGCTGGATAAGGTCCTCTCGAAGCAATTCAAAGTTCTTATTAAAGCTGGGTTGCGGTAAAAAATCAAACTGAAAAGAGGCCTCCGCTTTGAAATGGTATTCCGGTCCCCACTCAATTACTCGGGATTCATTCAGCACCTGCTCCATTTCGGACGGATGCAGGTAAAGATCTCCCGGAAGCGTGTGCCGGACGGTATCAGGAAGTTCTGAATGAATTTTGACAGCTTTGTCATATTCTTTCTGAAGCACACTTTTCAATTGATCGAACGAGGATAGCCATACGGTGGTGCTCCTGCCCACAAAATCAAAGAAACTGCCGTTAAAATCCAGGCTTAAAGAACCCTGAACATTCGGTATAATATTGAAATGTTTGTGCGTACTTACCGACAATTGAGAAGAAGCGTCAAAAGTGCGGATGCTTTCTACTTCGTCACCAAAGAATTCTATTCGGAAGGGGAGATCGTTACTGTAAGAAAACACATCGACGATCCCACCGCGAATTGAAAATTGTCCGGGTTCATAGACGAAATCCACGCGCTCGAAATGGTATTCCTGAAGAAGTTCATTCATGAAATCGATCGAGTACGATTTTCCTGTCTCAACACGCAATGTATGTTCCTGAAGACGTTTTTGCGTCGGAACTTTTTCAAAAAGTGCCTGTGGGTAGGTGACCACCCATACATTATTGCCGTTATTGATCTTTTCCAGAACTTCCGCTCTGGATACAACGTTGGCATTGTCGGTTTCTTCCAGTTGATAGGGTACTCTGTACGAAGCTGGGTAGAACAAAATGCGTTTATCTTCAGGAAAAAGACCTTCCAGATCGTTCAGAAAATACGCCGCCTCCTCTTTGTCATTCAGGATGAACAAATGGTGTCCGGGAGTTTGTTCTGCCAAAGCAGAAGCGCACAAACTTCTAGAGGAGCCTACTAATCCTTTCCATTGGATACGGGCGTGTTGATCCTGTAGCTTTTGTGCCGAAGGATCAATGGGTTTGAGTTTCTGAAAGAGGGATCTGAATTCCTTGAGTTCCATAAATTAGTGAAGGAGACTCATGGCTTTTTCCACCATTTGTTTCGAACCAATGAATAAAGGTACACGTTGGTGCAGTCGATGAGGTTCAACATTCATAATGCGCTCACGACCTGTTGTTGCCAAGCCTCCCGCTTGTTCTGCGATGAAAGCCAGCGGATTGCACTCATACAATAACCGCAATCTTCCTTCCGGATTTGCAGTAGTCGCAGGATAAATGTAAATCCCACCTTTGATCATGTTTCTGTGAAAATCGGCAACGAGAGATCCAATATAACGACCGGAATAAGGAGCACCTTTATCGTTCTCGTAACTTTGACAATAGGCAATATAATCCTGTATGCCTTTTTCACAGATATTGATGTTTCCTTCATTCATGGCGTATAACCGACCAGTTTCAGGCATTTTCATGTTCGGATGGGATAAACAGAATTCACCAATCGAAGGATCAAGTGTAAATCCATTCACACCGCGCCCAGTGGTATAAACGAGCATCGTAGAGGAACCGTAAAGTACATATCCGGCAGCGATTTGTTCCTGTCCCTTTTGAAGCATATCTTCCAGAGTGGCTTCCGTTCCCGTTTCAGAAATACGGTGGTAGATCGAGAAGATGGTGCCGATAGAAACGTTTACATCAATGTTTGACGAGCCATCCAGTGGATCGAAAAGCACCACATACTTGCCTTTTTTGGAGGCCTCGGATGTAAATGCCACGAAATCATCGTTTTCTTCAGAGGCAATTCCACATACCTCGCCGCCATATTCAAAGGCTTTGATGAACTGATTGTCAGCTACCACGTCCAGTTTTTGCTGTTCTTCACCTTGGACATTGACATCTCCCTGTGCACCAAGAATGTGATCCACCAAACCTGCCTTGCGCACATCGCGGCTAACTATTTTGGATGCCACAGCGATATCATTCAACAGGCGACTTAATTCGCCGGTAGCAAATGGAAAATCAGCCTGTTTGGCCATGATGAATTCACTGAGTGTGGTAACCTTTGACATCTTTTAGAATTTTTGCAAATATCGTTATTCTTGATGGAAAGTGCTTATAAAAAGGGTAGGATCAGAATGAGATAGCGAAGAAATTTCCCTAAAGTGACTAAGATAAGAACAGGCTTCCATGAAACTCTGAAAAATCCAAGCGCAGCAGTAAGCGGATCCCCAATGAAAGGCACCCAGGAAAAAAAGGCAAGCCAGTAACCATATTTCTGAATGCGCAGTTCAAAAGATCTAATGCGCTCTTCCTTGATCCCAAATTTTTGCAGCCAGCTTGGATTACCTAATAAACCTAACAGGTAGTTCGTCATGCCGCCCAATGAATTACCTGTAGTAGCAATCAAAAGACACAGCCACGCATCGTATTTCTGATATAACAAGTAAATGAGTATCGCTTCCGAACTCAGTGGCAGCAGTGTGGCTGACAAAAAGCAGGAGAAGAACAATCCAATATATCCGGTGACAAGTAATGACATAAAAAAAGGCCCCCATCGGAGGCCTTTAAAATTAGGAAATCGATCCTTATTTTTTCATGAATTTTCTTGTCACAACGGAACCTTCAGTAGCGATAGTTACATAATAAGCTCCATTCGCGTAAGAAGAAGC
>Ga0172376_10006902_pt1 | contig 12219 bp, 7 predicted proteins | sample Lak35m_FD_121114 | JGI IMG/M metagenome (GOLD analysis project Ga0172376, IMG submission 121114) | Freshwater microbial communities from Kabuno Bay, South-Kivu, Congo - kab_092012_35m | ecosystem: Environmental > Aquatic > Freshwater > Lake | place: Democratic Republic of the Congo: South-Kivu...
ACAATGCCTGAAATGCCGTTTGCGATCGGCCGTGCAAAGATCGACTCGCCGATTCGCAGCGGGTCGATGCCGTGACCGATGACCAGTTCAAGTTGATCGGTCTTGCGATTGCGCAGGCGAACCTCGTAGGGCTGCCCTGCAAACTCGCGCTCCATCGCCTGTGCGATCTTTCCCTCGAGCAGCGCAAGGCGCTCCGCCACATTCAGTGGATTCACGATTTGTGCGTCGAGATCGAGCAGGTCGGCGCCCGCCGCATCGACGCCATCGAGGCGTTCCGACAGGCGTGTGTGTGCGGACACATCGAAGAGCACGCCGGAGGCGCCGCCACCGGCGGCAGGAGAGATGAGCAGTTCAAAGGTGTGGGAGCCCGATCGAAATCGCTTGCGGAGGTGCAGCGTTGGCGATGCAGCAAACTGGGGTAGGGCAAGCGTGCACTGTTCGGCGAACAGACGCAGCGTCTCTGCGGGTTGCTCCGCGAGGCGAGATGTCATCAGTACGACTTCGCCCGTTGCATCCACGATGCCGATGCCAGCGCCGACATTGTCGAGCACACTGAGCAGCGATGCAGGCGGCTTTGAATTCGGCATCGAAGCGTCGAGTGTACGCTTCGCCGTCCCACATCCACCATGATCAAAGTCGATCAGGTCACCAAGTGCTTCGGTCGAACTCGAGCGGTCGACGGTCTCTCGTTCGAGGTGCCTGCCGGGTCGGTTTGCGGATTTCTTGGCCCCAATGGGGCCGGAAAGACAACGACGATTCGCATGCTCGCGGGTGCGATCGTGCCAGATGCGGGATCGCTGCGGGTAGGTTCGGCCGACGTACGGCGTGATCCGCTGCTCGCGCGGCGTTCCATTGGCTATCTGCCCGAGTCGAATGCGCTGCCGCTCGAGGCACGTGTTGATGAGTACCTGAGGTTTCGTTGCGGTCTTTGGGGAGTCGCGCCGCGCGACCGCAGCTCAGCCGTGGCTCGAGTGGTAGAACGCTGCCAACTCGAGTTGGTACGCAGAAAACTCGTCGGTTCGCTGAGCCGAGGTTTCCGTCAGCGGGTCGGTCTTGCCGCATCGCTCGTGGCATCACCCGCTGTCGTGATTTTGGATGAACCAGCGACGGGCCTCGATCCCGTGACTGCGCAGGCGTTCCGCCGACTTGTGCAGTCCTTGCGTGGCGAGCACACCGTTCTCTTCTCGAGCCACAATCTCGCGGAAGTCGAGGCTGTCTGCGATCACCTGGTGCTGCTTGCGAGTGGTCGACTCGTGGCGCAGGGGACTGCAACTGATCTCCGCCGACGAGGTGCCGTTGCTGCGCGCTTTGATCTTGAATGCACGGGAGGTGATGTCGGTGCGCTTCAGTCCGAGACAGGCGTCATCGAGGTGCGGTCCGAATCTCTCGCCGAAGGCTGGTGTCGCATCGTGATCGCCGCGGACGACAGTCATCCTGACGCGGCCTCACTGCCCACTCGGCTTGCAGCGGTCCTTCGGCGTTCGGGCGCTTCTGTGCGGCGCTTTGAGCGCGTGGAGCCACCCTTGGAGGAGGTATTCGGAAGATTGGTCGTTCGTGCAGAGGGCAGTCGCTGATGCGAGTCTTGCTGCTGATCGCCCGTCGCGAAACCGGGGCGCTCTTCATGACCTCAACCGCATGGGGAGCGCTTGCCGTTTTCACGCTCATGACGGGAGTCATTGCGGGAGTCGCTGCGATCGCGCCGGGGGCACCGGCGGAGATTCGTGCGGTGGCGGCGGCTGCGGGCTGGGCGATGCTGCTCGTTGCGCCCGCCATCTCGTTGCGACCGACAACGGAGGACCGACGAAGTGGTTTCTGGGAAGTGCTCGCCACAAGCCCGACGGGACCATCCTTCCATGTGCTCGGGCGTTGGCTGGCAGGGATGGTGGTGGTACTCGCACTCGTGCTCGTTGGTGTCGGCGCTCCTTTCGCCGTCCTCGAGTCGCTCGCAAATCCAGATGTCGGTGAGTGCATCTGCGCTGCGCTTGGCGTGGTTCTTCTTGGCAGCGCGGCGCTCGCATCTGGTGTCTTCTTCGGATCACTGACGACAAGCGCCTCGGTCGCCTACCTCGGCACCTTCTTCTTCTGGCTCGTGCTGCTGATCGGACTGCGCTCCGTTGCTCCCGCACTCTCCACGGATCAGGCTGATCTTCTCTTTGCGGCTGATCCGATCCGCCGACTCGAGGGTTTCCTCACCGGCGCGGTCGACAGCGCGGATGTGGCTTACTTTCTCGCGGCAACGTTCATGTTTCTGACGGGCGCATGGGCGCTGCAGCGCACCGAAGCGGAACGCTCCTCGAGTCGTACACCGTTCACGGTCAATCTGCGAATTGTCTCTGGCGTTTGTGCGGGACTTGCCATCGCTGTTTCGGTCTGCATCGTTGCTCGCGCTCCGTTGCTGCGCTCGGCCGTTGATCTGACGAAGGGGCGGCAGTGGGAAGTGGCGCCGCAGCTCTCCGCACTGCTTCGAGGCACGAAGGGGGAGTGGAGAATCACCTGGATTGATCCGGGCGGCGCGCTGAATGGCAGCGTCGGCGATCAGCTGGAGGATGTGCTTGCCGCCGTTGACCGATGCGCGGCCTCGGAGGGTGCCGAGATTGCGTGGACACGCATCGATCCAACGGCGCAGCGTGGCGCGGCGGACTACGCACAGTGGGTGAATGCGCTGATGCGCCGCCATCGATCATCGACTGCAGACAGCGTTGCAGCGGTGGAGAGCGGATGCGCGGAGATGGAACGACTCGCATCTTTTGCTGGGGGCGAGTCGGACCGCTTGAGTGCGGTGATCGATCGATTGCCCGATGGCTCTGCGGATCGCGAGCAACTTGAGCGTGTGCGAAGTGCCATGCGCGCTCTCGCCGTTGGAACGCCCGCGATCCTTCGCACGATTGGCGCGATGCGCGTCAGTCGCCCGGACCGTGCGCTGCCCGATGCGGGTGAGGCAGCGCTCGTCGTCGCCGCGCATAATCGCGACTGGGGAACGCAGCTCGGTGCGTTCTCGACTTGGCTGGTGGAGCGTGGTGTCGCGAGCGATGCAGCTCCTGAGATTGTCGACCTTGCCCAGCGATTGCGTCCGGAACTTGGGGTGCGTGCGCGGGCGCTGCTTCGGACCGTCGATGTGATCGATGCGCTCGCGAGCGACCCGCTGCAGGATGTTTCGACTGGACTCGCGGTGGGTGGAGGACTCGTGATCGAATCGCCTCACGGTGTCGCATTCATTGCCGATTCCGCATTGGCCGTGAACGCCAGCGACGCATCGAGCATCGTTCGATTTGACCGCCGTTTCCGAATGGAGCAACTCATGGATGGGTCGATGCGCAGCATCTTGGATGATGCGCGTCCAGAACTGGTGCTCGTGCACTCGGAGGAGCGTTCACTTCTCTTGCCCTCGGGCGATGGCAGCGATGTGTCGGCAATTGTCGATGCCTGTCGCGCGGCGCGCATCGATGTCCGCGAGTGGCCAGTGACGGCAGCACAGAGGCCGATTGTGCGGGCATGCAGCGTCTGGATGGTTGTGCCGCCGCGCACCGTATCTCTCGAGCGAGATGCGCGTGAGCGCGCTCTTCTCGAGGCCGTCGCAGGTCTTGTCGCGGAGGGAAGACCGCTGCTGCTGTCGATCGGTCCAAGCCTTCGACCGCTGGCGGGTCGACCAGATCCTTGGGCAGAGATGGCTTTCAAGTTGGGTGCTGCTGCGCAAACGGATTCGGTAATCGTGGACGACATCCCCGTGGGTGAGGGCAAGACCGAACGCAAGACTCGCGTGGAGCTGCGTGTGGGTGAGAGTGATCTGCCGATCGCTCGTGCGCTTGCGGGGCAAACGGTGGGCGTTCAAGTGGCGGTACCGGTGTTGCCCGTGCGCGCGAGTGCCGAGGCGATTGAGCTGCTTGTTGCACCGCCCGCGCCTGCACGCTCCATCGAGCGCGATTGGCGCAGGCGTTCACCCGATCCGCGCTCGGCAGCGGCGCTCGATGCGGGCTTGAGCGTGGCTGTCGCGTCGGAACGCGCCGTCGTCGGCGGGTCGCGCGCGCGCGCGCTGGTGATTGGATCGCCGTCGTGGATGTTCACCTCGGTGGTGGATGCGGCGCGCACGGTGGCCGGATCCGGCAATGTGCTTGTGACGCCTGGAAACCGAGAACTTGCAGTGAATGGCGCACTGTGGCTTGCAGGACTCGATGCCCGCCTGGGCGATAGTGGCAGTACGCGCCAGGCGTCCCGAATTGGGGCGATCTCCGTTCGTGAGCGCCTGCAGTGGACAGCGGGCTTGTCGCTGGTGCTACCCGCATCACTTCTGTTCATCGGTTTCTTGATCCGATGGTGGAGGTCACGCGGATGATGGGGAGACCGCTGCTGCGCCTCTGGATCGTCGCTGGGCTGCTTGGAGCGATCGCAACCATGGTCTGGTTCGCCTCGCAGTCTCAAAGCGTGCGGGAGGACTCTGTCGGTGGTCTGCGGCGCATGATCAGTGAAGGTTCCGTGCCTTGGGCGGATGTGCAGCGCGTGACCGTTCGCCGCGGGGCGGAGAGCATCACCGAGTTCGTTCGCCGCGATGGCCACTGGTGGCAGTCGAAGCCATTTGAGTTTCCTATGCAGGATGGGGAGGTCGATGGGCTGCTTGCTCGAGCGGCGGAGTTGCAGGTTCGCGAGACTGCAACTGTTGCCGCTGCATCCGGCGACACGATGAGCGCGACAGGACTGACGCCTGATGCGCCGACCGCGGAGTTTGCTTGGGGCGGCGGCTCATTGACGCTGCGACTGGGTGCTCGACTGCCCGCTGGCTTCGCATGGATGTGCACGGATGCAGATCCGCTTCCGCGTGTCGCGCGTTCCACCTTTCATGATGCCGCGCTGCTTGGCGACTTTCGCCAGTGGCGACTGCCATTCTTGTTCTCGCGTGCCGATGTCGAGTGCACTCGGCTGGTGTGCGAGCAACGGGTGCAAGGTGCTGTCGAGCGAATCGAGGTGGTCCGCGAAGGTCCGCAGTGGCGCCTCGTCTCGCCGCTGAACACGCGCGCGGATCGAGCAGCGATTGAGCGATGGCTCGAGGCTCTTGAGCGCGCGCAGACCAGCGGATTTGTCGCAGATTCACCCGCTGAACTGCTGCCCTTCGGGCTCGATCGGCCGACCACAACGGTGGAGGTGCACAGTCAGCGGCAGTCCATCGCTGCTGATGGGAGCGTCACGCGCCTCGATGATGTGGAGCGCCTGGAGATCGGATCGCCCGTGCGCAGCGGTGCGGCCGAGCGATTCGCACGGCTGACGAAGCGACCAGATGCGGTGCTCGAACTCGATGCGACAGCGGTTGCAGCAGCGGTACCGATCGGGCTGTTGTTGGTGGATCCGACTGCAACGGGTTGCCGCGCCGAAGACATCGCAGCGCTGCGAGTGGAGCCGATCGGCAGCGATCCCTGGCGTTTGCAGCGAAGTGCTGGCGAGTGGAAGGTGGTGAACGCACAAGGCGAGTCTGAGGCGGACAAGGCGGCTGCGGAATCGCTGCTCGCCAAGTTGTGCACAGCGCGCGCATCGGAGCTGACGCTTGAGCGGCCATCGACAGATCTCGTCGTGGGGCGGATCGTCGCAGAGTCGTTCGACGGACGGGAACTCGCCGCGCTCTCGGTCGTGCAGGAGCGGAACAACGGGCGATTTGGGATCGATGACGGAAGTGGCGTCCTGCGGATCCATCCATCGTCGTTCGCGCTTCGACTTGATGCGGAGTCTTGTCTGCCTGCCGCGCAGCGCACGAGACCAGTCGTCCCGCGGACATCTCAGGTGCCGTGACGGGTTCGTCGCCAGAAGTCCACACGGTCGCTGCTGCGCATGACTGATGCGTGCAGCGAGAAAGCATCGCCCACGGGGAAGCGAATGCGCCGGGGGTCGGGCGCTGAGCATTCGAGTGTGTTGGACGAGGTGAACGCCCACACATCATCGACCAGATCCGCCTCAAGCAGCGCACCAATGAGCCGTGCGCCACCCTCGCACAGCACGGTCGATACGCCGTCGGATGCGAGCGCTTCGAGACTGACGCGAAGTCCCTGTTGCGACACGCCGCGCAGCGGCGACATTCCCGTCGCACTCGGGAGAAGCGGGCGAAGGACGACGCCGCTCTTTTGAAGTTGCTCCACTACATCTGGACGTGCCTCGAACGCATCGGCCGTCGTGAACACGGTCACCGGCCCCTCGGCAACCGTGCGAACCATCTTCGATTGCAGCGGCATGTCGAGAAACGGATCGATCACGATGCGCAGCGGCGTGCGCCGACGGCCAGCGATACGAGGCAGCAGATGGGGGTCATCGGCGAGCACCGTACCGATGCCGACGAGAACCGCGTCGACGCGTGCGCGTTCGCGGTGCACCATCGTTTGACTCCGCTGTGAACTGATCCAGCGTTCCGTCCCTGCGCGTGCGGCCGTGGCACCTGTGCGGTCCTGCGCCCACTTGGCGATGACCCACGGGCGCCTCTCCTGCAAGCGGCGGAAAAATGGCGCATGAAGCCAGCGTGTCCACGCGGTCGAGCACTGCCAGACATCGATGCCAGCGCCGTGCAGACGCGCCGCACCGCCAGCTGCAGTCGGGTGTGGATCGGACTCGCCGTAGATCACCTCGCGGACGCCAGCACGGCAAAGTGCCAACGAGCAGGGGGGCGTTCGACCATGATGGTCGCAGGGTTCGAGTGTGACGAGTGCCGTGCCGCCGCGAGCGCGTTCACCTGCGTGCATCAGCGCGGCTGCCTCGGCGTGCGCACCACCGATGGCTCGGTGATGCGCAACCGCAGCGACGCTGCCGTCGTGCGCGAGCACAATGCAGCCGACCATTGGGTTTGGTTCAACTGCGCCGTGACCCCGAAGCGCCAGACGCGCGGCACGATCGAGCAATTCCCTCGCACGCGACTCGATCGTGCGGGGAAGTGTTGTCTTCGTCACAGCTCGCGGCGCTCCGTTGCCGCCGTCAATCACTGCTTGGCGAGGACTTCGTCCTTGAGGCGATCGGGCATGATGCGATAGGTCAGCGGTTCCATACTGCTGCTCGCACGACCCTGACTCATGGAGCGAAGGCTCGTGGTGTAGCCGAAGAGTTCCGACAGCGGAACTTCTGCCGTCACCAACCGAACCACGCCACGCATCTCGCTGTCGACGATCTGTCCGCGGCGGCTCGCGATATCTCCGGAGACATTGCCGAAGAACTCGTCGGGCGTGGTGACAACCAACTTCATGATCGGCTCGAGCAGCGCCAGTCCGGCTTTGGTGCACGCCTCACGGAAGGCGAGCGCTCCAGCCTGTTCGAAGGCAATCTGGCTGGAGTCGACGTCGTGGTACGACCCGTAGACCAGTTCCACCTTGACGTTGATGACGGGATATCCGCCGAGAATGCCGCTCGCGGCTGCTTGCCGCGCGCCATACTCGACGCTCGGAATGAACTCGCGCGGAATGACGCCGCCTGCGATGGCATCCACGAACACCACGCCGTCCTTCATCACCAGTTCGTCCGCCTCCGCCTCTTCCTTGGTCATCGGTGCAACGCTGACGACCGCATCTCCGAACTGACCGCGACCACCCGTCTGCTTCTTGAAGAGACCACGGACCTTGTCCGCGCGTCCCGTGATGGTCTCGCGATAGGCCACTCGCGGCTTGCCGACGTTCACGCCGATCTTCATGTCGCGCACGAGTTTGTTCTTGATGATCTCGAGGTGGAGTTCGCCCATGCCCGAAATGATCGTTTCGCCAGTCTCCTCGTTGTAGTTCGAGCGGAACGATGGGTCTTCGCGGCGGATCGTCGTCAGCGCTTCACCAAGCTTCTTCTTGTCATCGGCGGTGACCGGTTCGATGGACATCGAGATGACGGGCTCCGGGAAGGTCATACGCTCGAGGATGATGGGGTTGTCTTGATCGCACAGCGTGTCGCCTGTGAAGGAATCCTTCAGTCCGACGACCGCAACAATCTGTCCGGCGCTCGTCGAATCAAGTGCGTTGCGGTGCTTCGAGTGCATCTCGTAGAGGCGCGAAACATTCTCGCGTCGGTCGTTGCCTGGGTTGAGCACGCGCATGCCCTTGGTCAGCGTTCCCGAGTAGATGCGCAGGTATGTGAGGGTTCCCGCCACGTCCGCCACGACCTTGAACACGAGCGCAGAAAACGGCGCAGTTTCAGAGTGAGGGCGCGTCAGGCGCACCGACGGATCCTTGCTGTCGACACCCTCGACATCTGGGCGCTCCGTTGGGCAAGGCAGATAGTCCACGACCGCATCAAGGACGCGCTGAATGCCGACATACTTGAGCGCCGACCCACAGAGCACGGGGAACGCGCTCAGGCCAATGGTCGCCTTGCGCAGGGCAGCCTTCATTTCGGGAACGGTGAGCGATGCCGGATCTGCGAGGTACTTCTCGGTGAGTGCGTCATCGAGTTCCGCGATCTTCTCGACCATTTGAAGGCGCCACTTTTCCGCCTGTGCCCTCCAGTCTTCAGGGACATCGCCCTCGGTGATGGTCTGTCCATCGTCATCGGCTGACCAGTACATCGCCTTCATGGACATCAGGTCAACGATTCCCTTGAACTCATTGCCCCACCCGAGGGGAAACTGCACGGGAATAGCGTTCGCACCAAGGCGCGTCAGGATCGAGCCAAAGGAGAACTCGAAGTCCGCGCCGAGTTTGTCCATCTTGTTGATGAGGCAGAGGCGTGGCACACCGTAACGGTCCGCCTGACGCCAAACGGTTTCGCTCTGCGCTTCCACACCCTCTTTGCCGTCGAACACGGCAACCGCACCATCGAGCACACGCAGGGATCGTTCCACCTCGATGGTGAAATCCACGTGGCCTGGCGTGTCGATCAGATTGACCTTGTACTCATTGTCCTGGTAGGTCCAGGGGCAGGTGGTGGCGGCGGACTGGATCGTGATGCCACGCTCCTGCTCTTCCTGCAGCGAGTCCATCGTGGCGGTGCCTTCATGCACTTCGCCCATCTTGTGGATCTTGCCCGTGTAGAAAAGGATGCGTTCGGTGACCGTGGTCTTCCCGGCATCGATGTGGGCGCAGATGCCGATGTTGCGAACGCGGTTCAGGTCAGTGGACATTGGGGTTCCTTCGATGGAGAGAGCGTGCCTTGATGGAAAGTCCCGAAGTCTAGCAGGCTCCCCCGAAGTTTCAAACAGGATGCCCGCCGTCACAGGGCCGTTTTGATGGGGGAAAGTTTGGCAGATCGCCCCTAAATCGATCGCACCAGGCGCGTGCAGTCGATGCCGTCGCGGTCGAGCGAGGGGCGGATTCTGTCCATGAAACGCCGTCCATCGGTGACATAGCCAGCGGTCGGCTCGAGCCCCTCGACGCGTGATGTGAAGAAGCGGTTCAGCCGCTGCATCCACAGTTCACGGACATACTTTGCGGTCATTGATGCGAGCGCGACGGGCAGGTGCACCGCCTCCGCGTCGACCGTGAACGAGATCACAAGCACGCCGAGCGATCCCTCAAGGCGATAGCGACTCTCTGTCTCGTCCTCGCGCTCGATGGAGAGTCGGTCATTTGGAAACTCGCGCAGCAGTTCGTCAACATGCCGCATCCGTCCGCCTTGCCGATCGACCGCGAGCCGCAGGGGATGGCCGCCCGATGCCGCACGGAGACGGTGGGTGTGTTGCATCACCAGCATCCAAGGGAGGCTCGACTTGATGGCGCCGCGGCGCGCAGCATCATTGATCGGTCCCGCATCGACTGCCGCACAGTACAGCCCATGCATGTGAACGCCCGCGTTCTCAAGAGAGCGGCGGAGCATGCTTGATCCGAGCGAAAGATGTGGCGCATCACATGCGCAGGGCAGGGGAACGCATCCCGTGTACCAAGGCTCCGAGCTTGGGGGCGCTGCGCTGCCAAGCCGACTGAAGACGGTCGTGTCCGTCTCACACGGCGAACCGTGCAGTGCACCAAGTACAGCGAGAACGCCGCGCTCGATGTCAGCAAGCGGATGCCGTCCACCCGCACCCGTTCCCTTCAACCGTTTGCTGTCGTTGATGGCGATGCGTCCTCGTCGATCACGTGCCTTTCGGCAGATGGAGGCTTTCATGCGCTGCCAGAGATCGGGCGGTGAGGCACAGTCGTCGTTGTCATCGATCTGCCATGCGGAGCAGCCGACACACAGTGGACCGAGCAGCGGTCCATATCCAGCCTCATCGATCCCCGCATAGAGCATGGAGGTATTGTGATCGCTGTCGGTTATCTTTGCATGACACGTTCGCCCCCTCGCACAGGAGTCCACCTATGACGCAAGCACCGGCCCGCCCTTCTGCAGCAGCATCAACCACCGAGTCGATCTTGGGCGCGGAGGCGCAGGCGTTGCTGACCTTCAAGGCCAAAGTCAGCAGTGATCTGCTGCACTTGCCCGGCCCAGACTTCATTGATCGGACGTTCCTTCAAACCGACCGCAACCCGCAGGTGATTCGCAATATGCAGGCAATCTTCGGGCACGGTCGACTGGGTGGAACGGGCTATTGCAGCATCCTTCCCGTGGATCAAGGGATCGAGCACTCAGCTGGCGCGAGCTTTGCCCGCAATCCGCTCTACTTCGATGGTGGCAACATCATCAAGCTCGCGATCGAAGGCGGCTGTAATGCGGTCGCGACCACTTTCGGCGTCTTCGGCAGCGTCGCACGCACCTATGCGCACAAAATTCCGTTCCTTGTGAAGATCAATCACAACGAGTTGCTCACCTACCCCAATCAGCACAAGCAGATCCTCTTTGGGTCGGTGCGCGAGGCGTGGAATTTGGGTGCGGCCGCGGTGGGTGCAACGATCTACTTCGGATCCGATGATGCGGACCGTGAGATCATCGAAGTGGCGGAGGCGTTCCATGAAGCGCATCAACTCGGGATGGTGACCGTGCTCTGGTGCTATCTCCGGAACAAGGCCTTCGTGAAGGATGGTCGTGACTTTCATACGAGCGCCGACCTCACAGGGCAAGCGAACCACCTCGGCGTCACGATCCAAGCGGACATCATCAAGCAGAAGCAGGCGGACTGCAACGGAGGCTATGAGGCGCTCAACATGGGCGGTTCGAGCTACGGCAAGTTCGACAAGCGCATCTACACGGAACTCTGCAGCGATCATCCGATCGATCTGACTCGGTATCAGGTGCTCAACTGTTTCGCCGGGCGCAGCGGGCTCATCAATTCAGGTGGTGCAAGCAGCGGGGGAAACGATCTTGCCGAGGCGGTACGAACGGCCGTGATCAACAAGCGCGCAGGTGGCACGGGACTCATTTCGGGTCGCAAGGCGTTCCAACGCCCGATGGCGGATGGTGTTCGCCTGCTCAACGCGATTCAGGATGTCTATCTCGATCCCAAGGTGACGATCGCCTGAATCAGGTGGCGCGCTGGGCTGCACGAGTCGGCTTCGGAGCAAGCGCCGTTCTTGTCGCGCGCCGTATCTCCTCGGCATCCGCGTACTCCTCACCAAATCGGACCAGCCGAAGGCTGTTGGCGATCACGAAGATGTAGGCGGTGGCTTGATAGAAGGGGGTCACCCAAATGTCGATTTGGCCGGTGGCAGCGAGCGCAAGTCCGATGGTTGCAAGCAGCAGGCTGATGCCGATGTTCGCCGCGATGATGCCCTTCGCTTTCGATGCAAGTTCCACCAGGAAGGGAATGTGGCGCAAATCCTCGTTCATCAGCGCTACGCCCGCGCTATTTGTGGCGATGTCCGAACCCGACAGTCCCATCGCCACACCGACATCGGCGCTCGCGAGGATCGGACCATCGTTGATGCCATCGCCGACAACAAGCACGCGATTTCCGCGGCGAATCAGATACTTCAGTTCTTCGTGCTTTTCCTCTGGGAGGCACTCCGCCTCGATCGTGTCGACGCCGACCGACTCGCCCACACGCTGCGCCACACCGAGTCGGTCGCCGGTGAAAATGCAGACGCGTCGGACACCGAGCTGACGCAGTCGGCTGACCGCCTCAGCAGCGTGCTGTCGAAGCTTGTCCTCAAGCCCAACGGCTCCGAGGTAACGCCCATCCTGCATGACATGCACGCTCGACATGCCTTCGGTTCGCTCCTCGACCTGCTTTATCTGCGCCAGCGCGTCAGGGTTCAGTTCTGCAATCCACTGTGAACGCCCCGCGTGCAGCACTGTGCCCGCCTTTGTTCGAGCGAGTACGCCACGGCCATGAATCTCCTCGTACGAATCGATCGTCGAAGGAACGATGCGCGCGCGCTGTGCAGTCTCAAGGATGCTGCGCGCGAGAGG
>Ga0172376_10006903_pt1 | contig 12218 bp, 15 predicted proteins | sample Lak35m_FD_121114 | JGI IMG/M metagenome (GOLD analysis project Ga0172376, IMG submission 121114) | Freshwater microbial communities from Kabuno Bay, South-Kivu, Congo - kab_092012_35m | ecosystem: Environmental > Aquatic > Freshwater > Lake | place: Democratic Republic of the Congo: South-Kivu...
CTAAATAAAATGAGAGTAATCCAATAGATAAAAATGTAATAGCAATTCCTAATTTACTAATTAATTTAGCATCACTTACTGTAATAAAAGAAAATATCTCTGGATATAATACCATTATTATTGATGGGATTGGAAGAGTTATAAATACAAATAAGCAGGCCGTTTTCAGGTAGTTTCTGACATTGCTATAAGAAGAAATATTATAATTTACCATATATTTATCTTACTTACTAATGATTTATTTCAATAATATTCAAAATTATTTTATTAATAACAATATTTTAAAATAAAGGTCATTTATTTACAATTTTTTAGTTAAAAGTAAAATACATATATGAAAAATACATATATGAAAGGTATCTTAACATTACGCATAAAGATTCTTTTTTCATTAATATTATTTTTTGTAGTAGGTAATATAGCATTAGCAATCCATGAATATAGCATTCGAAAGAATTTATTTGGTATATATATTAATAAATATGAAATTTATTACAAAAATAATACTGATATTATCAGTAATAAATATAAACATAATTTTCCAAGTCATAATACAATTGAAAATAATAATAAATTTATTTCTGCAAGGGATAACCATATAATTAAATATCTATTAGAAAATAAATACAAAGCTAAAAGTATATCTTTTAGCAGTAATAAAAATGATAACGATAATTGGTTATTAGAAAATGAGACTTTTTTAGTTCCTGACAGGCTAAATAATTTTCAATTTACACCATTTTTACAGCCTAAAAATTATGATAGTTCTTATGCAGATAGAAAACAAAATAGGGTTTTAGTAGTAGGTGACTCATTTCTATTTGGTAATGGACTTGTTGATATAAACAGAACAGTTTCTAATAGATTTAAATATTTATTATCTGAAGAGTACGATAGTAATTTTAATTTTTTTACATTTGCCAAGCCAAATAGTAGTATAATAGATTATAAAGATTGGCTTACATACGAAAACATAAAATATGTTAATCCAGATTTTATCACTATATTTTTATTTGAAAACGACTTGGAGGTTTGTGACTTAAAAATAACTTTGTTTTGTAGGACTAAAATTATTAAGGAAATAAGTTATCAGAATTGTTTATCAGGAAAATTAGATATTTATACTAAGTTACTTAGGAAAATACTATTCATCTACCCTGCAACGTATGACAAAGTTATTACTATTTACTGTAATAATAAAAATTTAACTTTTTCAAATATCGATAGCTCTAAGTTACTTATAGCAAATCCAAATTACAATCCTGGACTAAGCTCTATAAAAAATGCCCTAGAGATAATCAAAAAAAATTCTATGGATATTCCAGTATATGTTATATTCATGAATGACTCATGTACAAGATTTATATCAAAAGGTTGTAATTTTATGCCTGATAAGGAAGCAAATTTTATTTATTCTAGAGCTTACCCTGAGCTTTTTAAAGAGTATGGATTTATTGTCTCAGAACCAAGACATTATAAAAATTATAAACAATTGCTATCGCTTACAAAAGAAAAACTATGCTCTAACCCAGCAGATTGCCACTTTAGCACAAAAGTAGCTGATTTTTATGCAAAAACTGCTTTGAATACAATTAAGGAATCTAACTTTTCTCCTAAATTTATTTATAAATTTGAAAATGATTTGCTACTAAGTAAATCACCATCTTATATACCGATTATAAACAATAGTGATCATCTGCTTATTGGAAACCTCAACCCAGTTATAATAAATCAAGAATCAGAAAAATACTTTAGCTATCAAAATATTGATATCACTAAGTACTTAAGATTTAAAAATAATAAAGGAGACAAATTTTACTCATTCTCTCCTTGTAGTAGCATAGGGAGACCTCATATAAGGGTTTCATTTGATAATCAAGTAGCTAAAGGTAAAAAAATTAGAATAGAGTTACTAAATGCCGAATTTGGTAGTGTAGCTTTTTCTACTTTTGGTTATGATGAAAATGAATTTGAGGTAATTGATGAATTGAAAATGATTTCTATAAATGAAATTATTGAATATGATTTTAGCAATAATAGAAGCGGTATTATAATCGCATCACATAAATCAGGATGCCCGATCGATAAAACAATCTTAGCTCCAGAGATGCTTTTAAAGGTATCAATAATATAATTGTTGTAAATATTGACAATTAAATTTAATCAAACACTATAAAATAATGTTTTTTAGTAGAATTATAAATATATGAATTCACACTTACCGTTATTTAATATAAAAAATTTATATAATTATTTAGAACTTAAAGGTATTGATAATAACGAAGTTATAGAGACAGCAATTGCTTTAGTTAATGAATTCGAAGGTGATGCTGATGAGCTTATTGAGGTTGTAAAAGTATTACTAATAGATTAGCAATTTTGATATGTATCTTCAAATATACTTCTCTTCACTAACCCATAATCGCCATTTCCATGTCTTACTATATAATCCTCTTTGTTTCTGTAATATAGCTTCTCACCCCAGGAGGTTCTAACATCCCCATCATGGTCTGCTAGCTTTGCGTATTTTATAATCATTTTAGGTGAACATCTCCCATTTCCATAGTCATCCTTTAGCTCTCTAAACTTTTCTGGCGTCATCGGATACCCTTCTCCGCGAGATCCCGTTATAATATAAAATCCTTTTTTATATCTTACATTTCCTTCTAACGTTCTCATCTCACCATCATCGCTAGCAATAGTGTATCGTTCATCAATTCTTCTTTTGCAAACTTTTATAGCATCTTTAAAAAAACTCTCTGTTATCATCTTTTTTTATTCCTATTCTATTAAATTATCCCGATGATATGCAAAGAAATCAACATTTATTTAAAAAAAAAGAGTAATCAAAAATATAATTTTTTAGTTTAGGTACTGCTAATAAATCATCTATTTTTCTTAACTAGTTAATCGTTATTATCATTTTTATAATTTTTTTCTTAATTTTTAATGTAACAAGCTCTGGAAATAAAAAAATTTTACCATCCATCATATCTTTATTAGTTATAAGATTTATTTTTTCTATATATATATTACTTTATATTATTTTGCCAGAGTGACACATTTATCTATATTAAATCAGTTACTTATCAAGTAAGATATATAGGGGTATGTTGTAGCGGTAGCACAACTGCCTTCAAAACCTCTAGCATAGGTTGAATTTCTACAACCCTGCCATTTTTACACTAATCATTTTTACAGAATTATATTAGTTATTTCTATATCAAAAGGTGTTATAGTAATGACAAAATGATATAAATGTTATTTATATATAATACTCATTTATGCTGAGCCAGATTTTCGGCGATGCATTTTTTTTTCAAAGTTACCTTTACGGTTTTTATTAATTTTACCACCACTATTGATATTATTATTAAAAGATGCTTTATTCTCAATTTTTTTTCTCTGCAATGCTTTGAACATCTCTTCTTTGTTATCTCCCATTTTATTATTATTTTACTTATATCTAAAAAGTCAATTATGAAACAATTACAATGTTGCTAATATAATCTTTATATCTGTTATACTAGTCCATGGATTTACAATCGCAAATCTCAATATTGTTTCATTTTTATGAAGAGAAGGCGTTACAAATGCTATTTGATCATTTAATAATTTCTCGCTCCATCTTTTATAATCATCATTTCCCCAACCTATCCTCTTAAATGCTATAATAGAGAGCTCTGGATCCATTACAAGTTCTAAATTTTGATTCTCTCTTATTAATTTAGCACTCTCATCTGCTAAAAGAATTGTCTTATCAATAGATTCAGCATACTTATTGGTTCCATGAACCGCAAGCGAGAACCAGAAAGGAAGCCCACGAACTCTTCTAGTTAATTGAATTGCATAATCTGAAGGGTTCCATTCCTCATTTTCTAATATTTTCAAATATTCAGCATGTTGAGTATGTCTCTCTCTGGCAAGTTCAGGCTCTTTATAAATCAGAGCACAAGCATCAAATGGGGCAAAAAGCCATTTATGCGGGTCTACTATAAAAGAATCGGCTAATTCTACGCCTTTGAAGAGAACTCTGCTCCTAGGCGATGCCAGGGCTGCTAAACCATATGCACCGTCAATATGATACCAAATATCTAATTTTTTTGATAACTCTCCAATCCCTTTTAGATCGTCAATAACGCCCAAATTTGTAGTTCCAGCGGTTGCGATAATAGCAAAAACTCTACTATCTAAATTCTCATTATGAAAATTTTCAATTGCTCTACTAGCATTATTCTTTGTTAATTTAAAATTTTTATCGGTTCCGATCGTCAAAACTCCAACATCCATTATCTCAGCAGCTGATTTTACTGAGGAGTGAGCCTCTTGGCTACAAGCTATAAACCATTTTTTAATCTCTGGATATTTTTTTCTTCCTTCAGCTCTAGCAACTACTAAAGCTGATAAATTACCTATCGTTCCGCCTTGTACAAAAACTCCTCCTGATTTTTTAGGAAATCCAGCTAAATTGCTAATCCATCTCAATGCCTGGTTCTCTGCAAATATAGCACCAGCTCCCTCTTTCCATGATCCTCCGTATAGAGATGAAGCACCTACCACTAGATCAAATAAATTAGCTGTCTCTGTTGGAGCTGATGGGATAAATGCTAAGTTTCTTGGGTGATCAGTAGATATACATGCAGGGGCTAATACATGTTTGAAAATATCTAAAACCTTTTCTCCGCCCAATCCTAATGGGGTTATAGTCTCACCTACCTCATTATAAAGTTCTTGATAACTCCAGGGTCTATCTAATAAGGGGTCTTTTTTAAGCCTTGCTAACGAGTACTCTAATATTTTCTCAGCTAAGGCATCTATCTCATCATCAAATTGATGCATTGATACTCTCAAATAAAATATAATAAAGTATTTTCACAGAGTAATTATTACCTTAGAGGAAAATATATCATATATTTATTTTTTTTAATTTATGATACAGTTATTTAATAACGCCTGATATTAAACAATCACTCTAAAATAATCCTATAGGAAGTCTTAATTTCAACTTCAAATATATTATATAAATAAAGCTCTTAATGTAAAAATTACTTGGTATTTATACTACCGAGGTAAGAGAGATATTTTCCAATACCATGCAGAGAATTTTATTAGTTATTTTATCTCTATAGCTTTATTCATATTTCTTTATTTTTTTATATATTTATTTAATAATTATAATGCAAATAGATATTTGATTTAGTATATATAAATAATATAATATTATCATGGGTTCTTCAAGTTGTTATATCTGTAAGGAAACTGCTCTTAAAGAGTATAAGGTTTTTATTGATGGGGAAAACAAAAAAATATTTTTATGTAATAGATGTTTATATCATATAGAGTTCCCTGATATTCAATAACAAAACCTATTTTATAAATTATCAAAAATATTTATTTATATTTTATCATTAATATAAAATTATTATATTGATTTTTTAGACTTGATTTATATAATATTTATATGTCAAAAATATGTATAAATTGCAAAGAGAGTGGCTTTTTTTAATACCATTATATGATTTTATATCTTTAAATTATAAAGATATCTATATATGTAAAGATTGTAAATATTATGCTTCCAAAGACGACTTTATTGAACTTATAAATAAATTTGACAAATGATAATTATTTATCAGATAATACATAATAATATATATACATAGTTTTTTAGTAGATTTTAAATAATTTAATTTTTTAATTTCCAGAGAAAAGATAAATACTCTTTTAACTCTATAAATCTTTTTTCATATTATTATTCTTGTATGTTTTATAATGATTATATTAATTAAGTTATTTAATTTTATCTAAAAGTAAACATTTATTTGAACAGTACCCAAACCAAATTATCTTTCCTTCATCAGTTTGGATTGCGGTTGTAAAACCAATTATCTTTTTATTAGAACATTCAAACTTATCACAAATTCCCAACTCCATAATGCTCCTTATTTAATAATATTGTAATTAATATTTTTTAATAATCAATATACAGATAAAATAAATTTACTAAATGATAAAGGATAGTAGCCCACCTATAATAAGTGCAGTTAAGGATGCTGTATTCCTATCCTGACCTAGTTCCCGCCAGTTATACCGAGCTACTATCTAGTTATATTATGCCAATTAGTTTTTTTTATTTCATAAACATCGTTGAATATATAATTACTATAAGCAAAGTAATTATACATTTATTTTAAACTTTACTAAGGAGATTTATGGATAAAAATTACTTTACTACACCTAAAGGTTATTATCAGATTGCTAATAATAATCTTAAAAATTGCGAGCATAAAAATTTTACAGATAGTTCAGGACATACATTCTCTAATGGCGTTAAGACATTAAAAAGAATCTGTAACGATTGCGGATCAAATAAAATATTTTCATCTTATAAGTAAAACTAACAGATAAATTTTTACTTTTAAACTATAAAATCTTATTATATCATACAATTTATATATAATACTACTTATTTAGTTATTTTATTATTAACTCTGATATATATTTTATACTTTTGCTAATATAACAGTACAGAATCCAATTACACGCTAAAATTAGATAATTACTAACACATTTATATATATTATTTTTCTAAAATATGATTTGTTAGTAATATTACTTAAATAAAAAACTTAGCAAATAAATTTTAAATGAAGAGATTACAGATTAGTAATTAATATGGTCATATAACCTTTTATTACAAAGATCAAAAAAGCTAGTTACGTATAATCTGCTCATATAAAACTTATTAAGTATGATATTGTTCTATATATTATACCTTGATTTATCTTGATAAGTATAGATAATAACTATACATATATAAATAACTACTCAAATTACTAGAAAGGTAATTTATGAAAAGTAATAAACGTAGTTATTTAATAACTACGCATAAAAAACTTGCTAATGAGTATGTTTCTTGTGATTGTATTAAAAATTGCAATGAACATAACCCAGAGAATACAACAAAAGGATCGCATAGATATTTTATCTGGCGATGCTCTAATCATCATCTCTATAGGGCTAGAGTAAACTCTAGAGCTTCTGGTGGGAAGATTACAAATTGTGCTCAATGCTCAAAAGCATCAATACCAAATAGTATGGATAAAATTATAACAAAGTTTCCTGATCTGTATTTTATATTAAAAAACTGTTTAGATCATGAAGATTGCGATAAATCCAAACTTACAACTGGCTCAAATTGTAATTATCAGATTCGCTGTAAAAAGGGTCATACCTATAACAGCACAATCTATAATGCAACAAGAACCACTATAGGTTGCCATCTCTGCTATAGAAAAACTTTAGCATCAGATTTTAAAGGCTCAAAGTTTATTAGATGTCTCTGTAAGAGTTGTCAAATAGATCCGATCCATGATGAAAAAAACCTATCAATTAAATCAACTAAAGTTGCTCTTTGGGAGTGCAGTAACTGTAAAAAACATTGGGAAGCAAAGATTTCAGATCGTACTAGTTCTGATAATAAACTTAACTGCCCATTATGTATACCCAATGCAACTTCGTTACGTGAGCAATCAATTATGAATCAACTTGCTCTGCTTCTCAAAACCACCTACCAGGGTCCTTCATACGTATCTGGTTGGCGATACCCTGTTGATTTCTATACTCCTGATGATAAAGTAGTTGTACAATACGACTCCTTTTATTATCATAGACTAAAAGATGATTCAGATAAAAACTGTAATGATAAATTAACCAAAGCAGGTTACAGAGTCATTAGAGTAAGAGAGAAGCCTTTGTTAGCTACTTCAAAAAACGATATCTTTATAACTAAAAAAGATAGCGCAGAAGATATTGCTAATAAAGTTTTTAAAAAAATAAAACAACGTTAATAACTATTTACATTAACGTTGTTTTATTTTTTAAAGTAATATCTGTAAAGATGTCTTTTTTTTGGTATACTACATATATGTCAGCTAATATAATAATAAAAAAACTTAAAAGTTGCTCTGATGAAAATTTTGCTACTTTAAATAAAAAATACTTTAAAACAAATTTAGGAGATTACGGATATAACGATAGATTTCTTGGTATCAAAGTACCTGCTATTAGGAAAATTGCATCAAAATATATAGAAATCTCTGAGGATGAAATAATAAAATTACTTAGCTCAAAATACCATGAGATAAGGTACTGTGGTGTTGTTATCTTAGTTAGTAAATATTTAAAGAGTGATAATCAACTAAATAAATCAAAATTATTTAATTTATATTTATCAGAAATAAAGAAAGGTGCTATAAATAATTGGGATTTGATCGATATATCAGCATCTGCATTTGGTAGCTACATAATAGATAGAAAAGATAGTAAAAAAATATTATTAGCTTTAGTAAGCAGTAATAATCTTTGGGAAAGAAGAGCCTCAGTACTACTGACCTTTGCTTACTTAAAGCAATTAGAGATAAAACCTACTATTTTTATCTGTAATAGATTATTAAATGATAAAGAAGATTTGATTCAGAAAGCAGTTGGTTGGGCTCTACGTGAGGTCGGAATTATAGATAAAGATATTTTAGCTAATTTCTTAGATAAGAAGATTCATTCTATCTCTAGAACATCACTAAGATATGCAATTGAAAAGTTCTCGCCAACGGAACGAAAGTTCTGGCTTACTAGATAAAATATATAATAATGATTTTTTTGCAATTACAAGAACAGTTAACTTATGATATTTTATAAATATATACCAACTTTAGTTATAAAATTTAGAATAATTATTGCATCTCTGCTCTCTATCTTCTCGCTTTTTTTTGCTTACAATAATATCTCTTATGCTAGAGACAATTCTTATACAAAAGAAAGGGCTGTTAATAATATAGATATTTTATCTTCATCTTTTAAAATCAAAGATGTTTATGTAAATAATAAGTTATATAAATTATCTTATAAAAACCCTATCATTATAAAATTTGATGAAAATTCTTTCTATATAACTGGCAGTTGTAACTCATTAGTTGGCAATTACACCTTAGAAAATGGTATTTTTACCTCAAATGAGTTAATTAGTAGTAAAAAACTATGTAATAAAACTAATATGAAAGATGAAGAGTTAATAAAAAATGTCTTAATAAGTAAACCATATATATCTATACAAGATTTAAAAAATAAAGAGAGTGCTTCTAAACCATCAATTATCTTAAAACTCTCTTCAAAATACTCGCCTTTAGGCAAAAAAGGAGAAACAACTATTAAATTAGTTTTCAATGAGAGATATAGCTATCCAGATACCCCACTTGGCGATGAAAAATCAACTCAGCTAGTAAAGAATATTTGTAATCAATTAATAAAAAATAAATCATCTGAGAACGAAGGTAAACTTTTAGCTGAAAAAAATTCATTATTTTATAGAGTTTACTCTAGAGATGGCGTGGATTTTCCGGTAACTGCTGACTATAGAGTTAATCGTCTTAATGTAAAAATCCTTAATAATCAAATAATAGAGTGTACTAACGGATAGTATTTTTTAATTATTTTTCTTTTAATTTATACATTTTCTTAAATTACATTTTTAATAAATGTATATTAGATAAAATAAAATGTACCTATATTTCTATTAAATATATCCATATTTTAGATATTTTACAGAACTCATTTAAATAATCAGGATCGCTAAGATATTTAGATTCAACTTCCTTACCACTATCTGTGGTATTATATTTATTATATATTTATAAAAACACAACAGATAAAATTAAAAGTACTACAAGTCCTATATTATAGATAGCAAAGTCTTTTGCCCAAATACTATGTTCTCTTTTATAATCAGGATCGCTAAGATATTTAGATTCAACTTCCTCATCGCTATCTGTGATATTATATTTATTATATTTCTCTTTATATTTTTCCACTATTTTAGTAAGATCGTACGTACCACCATAAGCGTAAATTATAGAGATATTAAGAATTATTACTGATATATAATGTAAACTACTTTTATTACCACTTGATAAATAATTAGCCAATAAAGGTGTCGTTATAATTATATAATTTAAAACAAAAATAAAAAAAACAATAAAAATTTTTATATAAATATTTTGTTTGTTAAAATATTCAATTGATGATTTAAAGTTTTTTATATAGTACATTTTATAATTATTTCTTTATTTTAAGAAATATCATGAATCAGTATCAAATATTTTTATATATATTTATTATTTTAAATATAGAACAGATAAAAGTAAAGGTATTAGTATTACTGTCTCATATATAATAAAGTTTAATGCCCATTTTGCAAATTCTGGATTATAGTCAGGATCATTAATATTACTAGAATTTTTTTCCACAAAGAAATCCATGCGAGAAGCAATTCCATCTTCACTTTTAGTTAATGGAACCCCTTCTACAAATATACTATGTGTCTCTCCTGCATTTTTAATAATGTTATCTTTAATGTTTTTTTCGCTATATTTTTCCTGTATTTTAACATAAAGGTAAAAACTACCAGTGCTATAAATTAAAAACAAATTAGTTAATATTACTGTTATAAAATGAGATCCTGCTAGAGCTATAAAATTAAAAATAATAAAAGAAATAAAAATAAAAATTTTCATACCAATCTTTGTTTTCTTTAATAATTTAATAGAAGATTTAAGGGCATTTATTAAGTACATTTTATCTATATATTTATCAATAATGTTCATTTTTTCATTTTACTTTTATTTTAAGAAATGTAAATAATTAGTATCAAAATATTTTATAAATATATCAAATATACTTTTTTAACAGAATAACCTCTTGTTATAAAATAATAATAAAAAAACTTTTAAAATATGATTTATTTATCATTTGCTCATCTTAAGCCATTATCTACTTTATTGTAACTATATATCTATGATTAAAAATAAAATAATAATTTTTCCTTTATTAGCAATTACTTTTTTTCTTAGCGGGTGTGATGAACTTAAAAGATACCAAAGCGTATTTGATTTAGGATCCAATGAATTAAAAAATTTACTTATCAATGATATTGACCTTCCTGAGTTTAGAAAAACAAATGATTCAAACTTCAATTTAACTAGTAAATCAACTAAAGAATTTTTAGTTCGAGTTGCTGATTATACATGTGGAAAAGATATTTTCTTTAGTGGTGAATCCTTACAGAGTTCAGATGGTGGTATTGTAATATACTCTATATCTGAGCCAATTTGTAGAAATAAAGAAATTATGAAAAAACATGTTTTATCTGAGAAACGACTTATTGAGACAAAAAATAATTTTATCTCAAAAATGAAAGATTTTTCTAATCAATTAGGTGGTAGCTTTGAGAATCTACAAATCCAAGAGATTAAAGATCATCAATTTGGTGAGAATGTAATATTTTTTAAAACCTCTGTAGATATATTATATAAAGGTACTACAAATGAACATAGTATTTATACTTTTTATATCCTAAATGATAAAGCTTCATTAACAGTTGCTTTTGAAACATTTAATGGTGATGATAATAAAATATTTAATAAAATTATATCCAAAACAGTAAATCTTGGGATAAAAAAACTAGATTTACTCTTTAAATAAATTTATAAATTGAATTTATATAAACAATATTTTAAATATTGATTTATGATTTGAAAAAATAATTTTGTATAATATAAATATGTCAATAGTAAATTTAAAAAATAATCTTATTAAGATCTGTGAAAGTAAAGGTATATCTACTTTCAGAATAATAATGGCACTTGAATCTGCAGAATCTGCACATAATAATCAATATAGAAAAAGCGGTAAGCCTTATATTACCCATCCTATAGAGGTTGCTATATTAGTCGCCGACCTTGATGGTAGCGAAGCTATGATTCAAGCAGCTTTACTTCATGATACTATTGAAGATACAGAATTGACTGCTAAAGATATTAAAAATAAATTTGGTGAAGAGGTCTGTAATTTAGTTTTGGGTTGCACAAAAACCTCCTCTGTTAGGATAAATGGTGATGAGGAGGAGGTGCAAAAAGAGAGATTGAGAAATCTTTTTGTTGCACTCTCTTCAGACCCTAGAGTTGTTGTTATAAAACTTGCAGATCGGCTACATAACCTTAGAACTATAAGATATCTTCCAGAAGATAAAGCTAGAAGAATAGCGATCGAGACACTTGCTATCCACTCGCCTCTAGCACATAGATTAGGTCTAGGCTCTTTAAAAGCAGAACTTGAAGATCGTTCTTTTGAGATTGCAGATCCTGATAACTATAATGAAATAACTA
>Ga0172376_10006906_pt1 | contig 12213 bp, 12 predicted proteins | sample Lak35m_FD_121114 | JGI IMG/M metagenome (GOLD analysis project Ga0172376, IMG submission 121114) | Freshwater microbial communities from Kabuno Bay, South-Kivu, Congo - kab_092012_35m | ecosystem: Environmental > Aquatic > Freshwater > Lake | place: Democratic Republic of the Congo: South-Kivu...
CCATGATGCCGACTCGCAGGCCGTCACGAACCTTCCGTTCACCGGGGCCGCCTACACGATCCGCCAGACGCCCGTGGCCCCGGCGCTTCAGTCGATCTCCCGCAATCTGCCGAGCCCCACCGACCAGCCGCAGGTGAGCTGGACCGTGAGCTTCAGCGAGGCGGTCGCCGGCGTCACGGCGGCGAACTTCAGCCTCGTCTCCACCGGGCTTTCGGGCGCGAAGATCAAGCAGGTGGTGCAGGCGCCGGGCACTGGCAGGGGGTGGACGGTCACGGCCCTCACCGGCAGCGGCGTTGGCACGCTGCGGCTCGACATGGTCAATGCGAATCGGATCACCGACACGGAGGGCCTCGCGCCCACCGGAATCCCGCTCCAGGGCCAGAGCTACGACGTGGAGCGCGGCGACGTACCCGGCGTGAGGATTCCGATCGCGTTCTGGGCCGAGCCGGGTCGGCGGGCGAACCTCGTCTGGCCACGTGGACTCGTGCCGTTCACCGGACCGGCCACCCGGGAACTCACCGTCACGCTCGCGGCCACCGGCGGCGATGGAAGCTTCGCCGCGCGACGTGACATCCGCGGCGTCACCGTGGCCGGCACGGGCACGGGCCCCGAGATCTCCCTCACCGGCACCGCCCGCACCCTCAACGCCTACTTCCGCACGGCCGGCCGGCTCGGCTACACGCCCTCCGGCGAGAGCCTTCTGCCGCGCGTGCTCGCGGTCAGCGCCGTGACGACGACCGACACGCTCGCCGGCCTCGACACCGCGGCGATCCTCGTGCGCGGCCGCACGTCGCCCGGTCGGCCGACGATCGACCCGCAGATCAGGCTCGGGACCACGCCTGCGGACACGCCACTCGAGATCACCTACGAGACGCTGCTCGCCGCGGCGAACGTGCCGGCGGCGGCCACCCGGAGTGTCGAGTTCCTCCTGGGCCGGGTTTCGACGGGACGGCTCGAGATCTGGGACGGCGCTGAATATCGCGTGGTCGTGCCGCGGTCGCCGCGGTTCGCCAGCCGGTTCGATCAGCCCCTGCTCGCGCCGGGCGGGCGGATCAAGTGGACGCCGCGCACCGGTCAGACCGGCGAGGTGCCGGCGTTCACGCTGCGCGTGTGGGACGGCCGGCTCAAGTCGGCCGATGTGTCGCAGGTATTCGTGGATGTGACGGCGGGGTGATCCTGCCCCGTGCATGCGGGCTGCCTGTCCGCGGCGTTCCACCCCGGCAAGGACCGTAAAATACGGTGTCTGTGAACCCATCTTGGGTTTTGGCAACCGGTTGCTAGGATCAGGGGTTCTCCGTCGCCGGCTGGTCGGTTCGGACCGGCATGCGCGTGGCGGTACACAGGCTCGAGCGTGGAGAAAAGCGACCGTGGCAGTGGCACTTCGAATGAAGCGGATGGGGCGGAAGCACCGCGAGTATTACCGGATCTGCGCGACCGACCGCCGCAGCCCGCGCGACGGCCGCGTGATCGAGGAGCTCGGCACCTACGACCCGCATGTGCCCGAGACCGACGCCCGCTGCACGCTCGACGGTGCCCGCGTCGACTACTGGCTCTCCGTGGGCGCGCAGCCGAGCATTGCGGTGCGGGTGCTGATCAAGAAATACGGCTCGACCGGCACGCACCTCGTGCAGATGGAACAGGCGCGAGCCCGCCTCTCCATGCCGAAGATCGTCGCCGATCCGGGCGAGCCCGCCTTCGTTCCGACACCGAAGACCGCGCCGGCCGCGGAAACCGCCGCTGCCGACGCATCGCCTGCTGCCGCTGCGGAATCCGCCCCGTCCGACGCCGCCGCCGAAGCACCATCAGAAGCACCGCTGGGCGAGTAATCCACGTTCCGGTATCCGGTCGGTCTCGCTCGACCGGCCCATCAGCAAGCCCGGCGTGGCGACCCGGGACCGCGACGGCACGCATGCACCGACCCAAGCCCTTCCTCTCATGCGCATCGACATCGTCACCCTGTTTCCCGAGATGTTCGCGGGCTTCCTCTCGGGAAGCCTGCTGGGTGCCGCGCGGCAGGCCGGGATCGTCGATGTCCGTCTGACGAACCTGCGCGACTTCGCCGAGGGCAGGCATCGGCAGGTGGACGATCGTCCGTTCGGCGGCGGACCCGGCATGCTCCTCATGCCCGGTCCGGTCGTCTCGTGCGTCGAGGCGGTGCAGGCCGACCCGGGGGCATCTGGTCCCGGCCGCGTGATCCTGCTCACGCCGGGCGGCCGCACGCTCGACCAGCCGCTCGTCGAGCAGTTCGCCACCGAGCCGAGGATCGTGCTCGTGTGCGGTCGCTACGAGGGGTTCGACGCGCGGATTCGCGCGGCCCTCGGCGCCGAGGAGGTCTCGATCGGCGACTACGTGCTCTCGGGCGGCGAACCGGCGGCGATGGTCGTCGTGGATGCCGTCGCCCGGCTCGTGCCCGGCGTGCTCGGCGACGACCAGAGCGCCCGCGACGATTCCTTCTCCGGAGCCGATCGGCTCGTGGAAGGTCCACAGTACACGCGGCCGCGGGAGTTCCGCGGTCTCGAGGTGCCCGAGGTGCTCACCTCGGGCGACCATGGCAGGATCGCCCGCTGGCGCCGCGAGCAGGCCGCGGAGGCGACCCGTCGCCGCGGCTCCGACGCGGAGCCACGGAACGCGATGAGCCAGCCGGACACCCGACAGACCGAGAGGAGCATGCCGTGAGTCACACCATTCTCAAAGCCGTCGAGGCGTCGAGCCTCAAATCCGAGGTGCCGACCTTCGAGATCGGCGACACCGTCGACGTCCACACGCGCATCCTCGAGGGGGAGAAGGAGCGGATCCAGGTCTTCAACGGCGTCGTGATCGCCCGAAGCGGGTCCGGCAGTCGCGCGATGTTCGTGGTGCGCCGGATCGTCGCGGGCGAGGGGGTGGAGCGGAAGTTTCCGCTGCACTCACCGAAGATCGCGAAGGTCGAGGTGAAGCGGTCGGGCGTCGCGAAGCGGGCGAAGCTCTATTACCTGCGCGACCGCACCGGCAAGTCGACGCGCCTGCGCGAGAAGCGCGACGACGCGCCCAAGACCGAGGCCGGCGGGCCCGGCGAGGCCAAGCGCGCGAAGAAGACCGCACGGAAGACGGCCGCCAAGGCCTGAGACGGTCGGCCCGCGTCCGTGACGCGCACCGGCACATGAGGACCGCATCGTGTGGGGCCCGAGGCGACGGTCGGACGGCGCGGACCACCGCGGGGAGCTCGGCCGGCGGGGCGAGGACGAGGCCGCCCGCTACCTGCGCGGCCTGGGCTACCGCATCGTGGGCCGACGTGAGCGGGTCCTGCGCGGCGACATCGACATCGTGGCACTCGACGATCGCTGCGTGGTGTTCGTCGAGGTGCGGTCCCGATCCGACGTGACGCACGGCCATCCCGCCGAGACGGTCGGCCCGGTGAAGCAGCGGCGGCTGGCGGAGCTCGCGGCGGCCTACATCCGGCGGCACCGGCTCGAGGACTGCCACGTGCGGATCGACGTCGTGGCCGTGACGTTTCCGGAGGACGGGAGCCCCGTCGTCGAGCACTACCAGAATGCGTTCGAGTCGCCCTGGTGACGCCGGCGATCGGGGCAACGCGGCGCTCCAGACACCACATCCGGGTATCGCAGACCGTGGAACACGTCTGCCCGAGCGGGATGCGAGGAGTGCCGACCGTGGAAACCCTCGGCGTTTCCACCGCTCGGCCAAGCGGACGAAGGCCAGGGAAGGCTTTGTCCACGGACCGTTAGCGCAGCGCGTCGAATCCCGCGAGCTCCTCGGGGGCGGTGAAGAACCGCAGGCTGCCGGCCGGGAGCCGGCGCGCCAGCGCGGCGAGCCGCTCCCGCTGCCGATGCTCCGGCATGCGCCCCGCCACGAGGCGGATCGCGATCCCTGAGACCTGCGGGCCGCGACGGCGGGCCACCGAGGTGTACACCTCCGGATCGACCTCTACCGAATCGCCCACGAGCAGGAACCGTCTCGCGGGGAAGTCGCGCATGATCTCCTCGATCACCCGGCGCTTCGAGCGCTTGCGGGAGGGCAGCCGGCCGAGGGGCGTGGAGTCCTTGAGCCGGAAGAGCTTGAGGTGCATGGAGCCGGCGGGCAGGCCGACGTCGTCGAGAAACCCGCAGAGGCACCGCGACAATTGCCAGGGACTCGCCGACACGTAGTGAAACGCCGTGCCCCCGGCCCGCCAGCGGCGGTAGACGTCGGGCATGCCCGGCACCGCGGCGAACTCCCGCAGGAACGTGTTGCGGAGGAGCTCGCGCCGGTCGGCGACATTGGTCACCTTGACCGTGTCGTCGATGTCGGAAATCACCGAGCTGCCGGTCGGCTCGACCAGATGGACGAACCCGCTCGCCGAGACGTCATCCTCGGCGGTCACCTCGTAGCTCAGTCCGGTCTCGCCCGACGGGCCGGTGCGGTCCTCCGCGGGCGCTCCATCCACGTCAAACGTCACGTGGAAGTGGCCGGTGCGGTCGGTCGGTCCGGCGTCGATCGAGCGGTCCGCCAGCGCGACGGTGACGCGCTGGCCGGCAAGCCGCTGGAAGAAGAACGCGTCGGCGCGACGGCGGAAAACGTCCGACGCGACCTGCGACTCGTCGAGATCGAGCAGCCGTCGGAGCATGGCGACGGCCAGACGCCGGCGGTGGCTGCGCTCCGGCAGCGGCCGCGACACCATCCCCGCCACCGTGACCCGCCACCCGGGTCGGTCGACCAGCCGTCGCGCGTAGGTCGGAAAGGGGACGAGCATGGGGCCTCGGAAGGCCGTCCGTGGCTTGAAAGGAGCCGGTAACCATCTTACAACCCTTCCCAACCGGTGCGGATCGACCGCCCGGGCCGCAGAAAGGGATTCATGGGCGTCAAGAAAACTGGCAAGGGCCGTCGCAAGCTCGGCCAGAAGAAGCGTCGGATGCGGGCCCGCATCCGGCACCGCAAGGGCTGATCGCCGTCGGCGCGGCTCGATCGCGCCGGTGGCGTCGTCATCGCTCGTGTCCGCGCGCCGCATCGCGGCCCCGGCGCGGATCATTTCGTCACGATCGTCACAGGTTTCCACGAGCCGTGACGTTCCACGCGCGCGGCGGGCGTCGCGCGGTTGCCGCGCCCTCGGGGTGGGGTAGTGTTGCGTGGCTTCGAACCGGTCCCCCGCCGTCGGCGGCGCGTGGACGCCTCGGAGTCGTGACGCCCACGCAGCCTGGAGACGGATCGATGCGCACGATTGGCACCCTGGGATGGAGCGGCCGCACGCTCGCGTGTCTGCCGGTGCTGGCGCTGGCGGCCGGGCTCACCGGCTGCAAGGCGATGAACGAGCGCTACATCGCGCTCGAGGTGTGGAAGTACGAGAAGTGCTTCGGCCATCTGCCCCCGGGCTTCGTGCCGCCTGGCGCGGCCGCGGCCGCGGCGCCGGCCGGTCCCCCGCCGCGGGTCTGCGGGCAGGGTCAGCCGTGCCAGAACGCCAATCCGTGTCCGCCCGCGCCAGGCTGCGACCCGTGCCAGGGTGCGTCCCACGCAGCGGGCGGCATGGGCGCGCCCATGGGCATGGGTCTGCCGCTCGGGCCCGGCGGTTCCCCCGGCCCGACCCCGGCGGCGATGACGTCGGGCCGGCCGATCGTGATCTCCGACGAGGTCGTTTCGCAGTGACGCCGTCGCGGCGGGCGGCACCGGGCCTCGGCTCGACTCGCCCGCCCGTCAGCCGAGCGTCTCGTCGGGGCCGGGAAACGTGCCCGCCTCGACGTCGGCCCGCCACCGCGCGACGGCGTCGGTGATCGTCGCACGCGCGTCGGCGTATCGTCGCACGAAGCGCGGCACGCGATCGGGTGAGAGCCCGACGAGGTCGTGCAGGACGAGCACCTGTCCGGCACAGTCGGGACCGGCACCGATCCCGATCGTCGGCACGGAGAGCTCGGCCGTGATCGTCGCGGCGATCTCCCGCGGCACGCACTCGAGCACGACCGCACACGCGCCGGCGGCGGCCGCCGCGCGGGCATCGTGCCGGAGCGCCTCGCCGTCGCGCTGCAGCCGATAGCCGCCGAGCTGGTGGACTGCCTGCGGACGCAGGCCGACGTGACCCATCACGGGAATCCCGGCCTGCACGATCGCCTCGATGACGCCCGCCTGCCCGGCCGTCCCCTCGAGCTTCACGGCCTGGCAGCCGGTCTCCTTGAGGATGCGGGCGCACGCCTCGACGGCCCGCATGACGCCGAGGTGCTGGAGCGGAAACGGGAGATCGACCACCACCATCGCGCGGGCCACCGCGCGGGCCACGATCTCCCCGTGGTAGATCATCTGCTCGAGCGTCGCGGGAATCGTCGACTCCCGGCCCGCGACCACCATCGCGAGGCTGTCGCCGACGAGCACGCAGTCCACCCCGGCGTCGTCGGCGAGCCGTCCGGTCGGCCAGTCATAGGCCGTGACCATCGTGATGCGCCGCCCGTCCCGCCGCGCGGCGGCAAGGTCGTGCACCGTCACCCGTTTTGGACGTGCCGTCATCGCTGCTCCGCGGCCACCGACCGGATCGATCCGGGGCGGCGCCGGCGAACCGATCCGCATGGGATGCTCGAAACCCGCGGCGCGGTCGACCGACTGGCCGGTGTCCACCCGCGCCGGCCGCACCTTCGTGCGAGTCTATCGCGGGCCGAGCGGGTTCCAATCGACCGGAACGGGCGACGGCGACCTTGCGGCATCACCCCCCGATCCTATAATCGCCCGGTTCGAGGCCTCCGGCCCGGCAGGGCCCGGCAACGACCGGTTTTCGCGGGTGTAGCTCAGTTGGTAGAGCACCACGTTGCCAACGTGGTTGTCGTGGGTTCGAATCCCATCACCCGCTTCGACGTCGATCGTCTTCTCGCGCTGTCATCCAGCGTCCGCCCCGCGACACCCAGCCCATGCCCTCGACCGAATCCTCGGCTCCCCCCGCCACCCCCGCGTCCGCTGACGGCGAACGGCCTCCGCTCAAGCTCGACGTGGTCGTCGAAAACGTCTCGACCTGCGAGCGGCGGGTGAAGGTCTCGATCCCGCGGGACGACATCGACCGCTACCACGAGGAGGCGATCGGCGACCTGATGCCGACGGCCCTCCTGCCGGGATTCCGCCCCGGCCGCGCCCCCCGGCGGCTCGTGGGCAGCCGCTTCAAGACGGAACTGTCCGATCAGATCCGCTCGAAGCTCGTGACCGACGCCCTCACGCAGGTGTCCGAGGGGCAGAAGCTCGCGCCGATCAGCGAGCCCGACCTCGACCTTGCGGCCGTGCTCCTGCCGGACGACGGGCCGATGACGTTCGAGTTTTCCATCGAGGTCCGGCCGGAGTTCGACCTGCCGAACTGGAAGGGGCTCTCGATCCGCCGGCCGATGCGGGAGATCACCGACGAGGACGTCGAGGAGGCGCTCGGCAACCTGCTCCGCGAGCGGGGCCGTTTCGTGCCGCACACGGGCGCCCCGAAGGCGGGCGATCTGCTCGTGGCCGACCTTCACTTCCTCGACGGCGACACGGTGCTCTCGCATGGCCACGAGATGGAGATCGTCGTCCGCCCGAAGCTCTCGCTCGCCGACGCCGAGCTCGACGGCTTCGACGGGCTCGTGAAGGACGCGCGAAGCGGCACGACCGTGACCGCGACGGTCCGCGTCTCCGACGAGGCCGCCGTCGAGGAGCTGCGCGGCAAGGACGTCACCATGGAGCTCAAGGTGCTCGACGTGAAGCGGCACGAGCTGCCGACGCTCACGCCGGCGCTCCTCGAGGAGCTCGGCGGCTTCGAGTCGGAGGAACAGCTCCGGGACGCGGTGCGGCGGCAGCTCGAGCAGCGGCTCGCGTGGCACCGTCGCCGCCAGGTGCGGCAGCAGGTGGCCGCGGCGCTCACCGCGTCGGCCGGCTGGGAACTGCCGCCCGCGCTCCTCAAGCGACAGGCACAACGTGAGCTGGAGCGGGCGATCCTCGAGCTGCGGCGCAGCGGCTTCGACGACGACGCGATCCGGCGGCATGTCAACGAGCTGCGCCAGACGGTCATGGCCAGCACGGCACGCGCCCTCAAGGAGCACTTCATCCTCGAGCGGATCGCCGAGGACGAGTCGATCGCCGACACGTCGGCCGACTACGACGAGGAGATCCGCGCGATCGCGGTGCAGTCGGGCGAATCGCCGCGCCGCGTCCGCGCGAGCCTCGAGCGCCGCGGGCTCATGGACGTGCTCCGCAACCAGATCATCGAGCGCAAGACGATCGACCTGGTCACCTCCCACGCCACGTTCGAGGACGTGCCGTTCGAGTTCGAGAAGGCGGACACCGAGGCGATCGACCACGCCGTGTGCGGCTCGGTGGTCGGCGCGGAGGAGATTCCGACCGCCAACGTGGCGGAGCCGTTGCCCGCGGGCCGCCGCCCGTGATGCCGGCCGGTGCCGAGACCGGATTTCCTTCCCAGCGCGAGAGACCGATGCCCGACCGTCCCGATCGCCCGCTCGTCGCGTCCTCGGCCTCCACCGCCTACCGCGACTATCAGCGGCAGCGTCAGATGACGCTCGGCGACCTCCTGCTCGAGAACCGCATCATCCTGCTCCAGGGCGAGATCTACGACGGCAACGCCAACGAACTCGTCATGAAACTGCTCTACCTACAGAGCGAGAACCGGCGGAAGGACATCCACTTCTACATCAACTCGCCGGGCGGCAGCGTCACCGCGACCATGGCGATCTACGACACGATGCAGATCCTCTCCTGCCCGGTGGCCACCTACTGCGTGGGTCTGGCGGCGAGCGGCGGCGCGGTGCTCCTCGCCGGCGGCGCGAAGGGCAAGCGGTTCGCCCTGCCACACGCGAAGGTGATGATCCATCAGCCCTACGGCCAGGTCGGCGGGCAGGTGAGCGACATCGAAATCCAGGCGGACGAGATCATCAAGACCCGCTCCGTCCTCAACGAGATCCTCGCCCATCACACCGGCCAGCCGATCGAGCGGATCGCCAAGGACACCGACCGCGACCGCTATCTCACCGCCACCGAGGCGAAGGAGTACGGCCTCGTCGACGAGGTGCTCTCGAAGCCACCGGCCGTCGAGGACGACAAGGACGCCGACTGACCGTCCGGGATGGTGCGGGGCGGGCCGCCCTCCGCCACCCGTCGTTTCCAGCCCCCAGCCGAGCCATTTCCCGCCCGCGAAAGCCACATCCATGCCCCTCATCCCCTTCGTCATCGAGAAGAGCGGCCGCGAAGAGCGGGCGATGGACATCTACAGCCGACTGCTCAAGGACCGGATCGTGTTCCTCGGCAGCCAGGTGAACGACGAGGTGGCCAACGCGATCGTCGCGCAGATGCTCTTCCTCCAGTCGGACGACCCGAAGAGCGACATCCACCTCTACATCAATTCGCCGGGCGGCAGTGTGACCGCGGGGCTCGCGATCTACGACACGATGCAGTTCGTGACCTGCGACGTCGCGACCTACTGCATCGGGCAGGCGGCCAGCATGGGCGCCGTGCTCCTCACGGCGGGCGCGAAGGGCAAGCGCCGGGCGCTGCCCAACGCCCGGATCATGATCCACCAGCCGCTCGCCGGCATGGAGGGCACGGCGGAGGAGATCATGATCCACGCCAAGGAATTCAAGAACGTCAAGCAGAAGCTCAACACCATCCTGCTCCGGCACACGGGCCATCCGCTCGAGAAGATCGAGCAGGACACCGACCGTGACCGCTTCATGTCGTCGCAGGAGGCGCTCGACTACCGCCTCATCGACGAGGTGATCGAGCGGATGCCCGCGGCGGCCGGCTGAACCGGCACGGCATCCCCGCGGGGCACGTGCCGTGACCGCCCCGCCTGCCCGGATCGCCCAGCCTGCCGGCGCCGCGACGAACGGGTGCCTGCCGCGGCCCGCATGGACTCGGCCGGCGTCCGACGCTACCGTCCCGCCCCTGTCAGGAGACGGTCATGCCGAGTGGTGGTGCGCGGATCGCGTGGTCCCGCGGGATGCGGCGGTGTGCACCGCTCGTGGCCCTCTGCGCGATCGCCGGCTGCAAGAGCGATCTCAACCAGCAGCTGCTCGAGCGCGAGCTCCGCTACCAGGAGGACCAGATCTACCACCTCCAGGACGAGCTGGACATCGCCCGCTCGCGGCTGCAGCACTCGACCGGTGAAAACGCGAGCCTCCGCCGCCAGCTCGGCGTCGACGGCCCGGCCGCCGCCCCGCGGCGCGTGCCCGCCCGGTCTCCCAACGCATCGCCGGCGCCCGTCCTGGTGCCACCGGCCATTCAGATACCCGACGCCGGCTCGGTCCCGCCGCTGCCCCGCGGCGGCGGCGTTGCGCCACCGGCCGCCGTGGGACCGCCGACCCTCGAGGGCGTGCCTCCGCTGCCCGGCGACGGTGCGGGCATCCTGCCGCCGCCGGCGCTTCCCGCGCTCGACGAGCCGCCCCTCGCCCTGCCTCCCGCTGCGACGGGCGTCTCCGCGCCCTCGCGCATCCGGCCCCTCGCGTTCGAGTCGCCGGCCGAGGATGCACGACCGCACCGCCTCGTGGTCAACCCGCAGCACACCGCGTGCATCGACGCCGATGGGGACGGCCGCAGCGAGGGACTGTCGCTCGTGTTCGAACCGCGCGACGCGGAGGAGCGACTGGTCGCCGCGCCGGGTGACGTGCGGATCGTCGTCCACGACACCGCCGCCGGCGTGACGGGAGCCACCGGAGAGGGCGCGCCGATCGCGAACTGGCAGGTCGGGGCCGCCGAGGTGGCCGCGGCCTTCCGCCGCACCTCACGACAGCGCGGCGTGGTCCTCTCGCTGCCGTGGCCGACCGCGCCGCCGACGGGAGACCACGTGCGCGTCGTCGTCACGCTCGTGCAGCCCGGCCATGGCCCGCTCGAGGCCGACGCGACGATCGCGACCCGGTAAGCCCGCACGAACGCAGACGCGACAGGCACCTTTGCGGTGACGCGTCAGGCAGGGTCACGCGGGCCACGCGAACGGGACCTGCCTTCGTGGCGCACGCTTTCCAGCGTGCGAATCCGGGTCGGTGCACCAGCAGGGCACCCGCCACACAAACGTCCTTCGCAAACCAGTCGTCCACTCCTCCACCACTTCTGGTTCGCACGCCTGGAGGCGTACGCCACAGAGGAGCCGGAGCCTGCGGGTACGCGAACGGGACCTACGCGAAAGGGACAGGCACCGTTTGCGGTGCCGTGAGGTGGAAGCGCGGACCTCGTATGGCGCAAACGGAGTCAGTCCCTGACACAAGAGAACCTACAGCCCGCGATCCTCGAGGAAGTTGAGCAGGTCCGCCACCCGGTTCGAATAGCCCCACTCGTTGTCGTACCAGCTGACGACCTTCACGAAGTTGCCCAGGCCGATCGTGTCGACGGCCGAGAAGATCGAGCTGTGCGGATCGCCCTTGAGGTCGGTCGACACGAGCTCCTTGTCGGTGTAGCGGAGGATGCCCTTGAGCGGGCCCTCCGCCGCCTTTTTCATCGCCGCGTTGATGTCGGACGGCGACGCGTCCTTCGCCAGGAGCGCCGTGAAGTCCACCACGCTCACCGTCGGCACGGGCACGCGGAACGCCATGCCGGTGAACTTGCCCTGCAGGGCCGGGATCACGAGCCCGACCGCCTTCGCGGCCCCGGTGCTCGAGGGCACGATGTTCATCGCCGCCGCCCGCGCGTCGCGGAGGTCCTTCGCGGCCGTGTCGACGGTCTTCTGGGAGTTGGTGTAGGCGTGGACCGTGGTCAGGAGTCCGCGATCGATGCCCCAGGTCTCGTGCAGCACCTTCGCCACCGGCGCCAGGCCGTTGGTCGTGCAGGAGGCGTTGGAGATGACGTGGTGCTTCTTCGGGTCGTACATCTCGTTGTTGACGCCGAGCACGATCGTGAGGTCCTCGTTCTTGGCGGGCGCCGAGATGACGACCTTCTTCACGCTGTCGCGCCGGTGGGCCACGGCCTTGGTCGCGTCGGTGAAGAACCCGGTGCTCTCCACGACGATCTGCACGTCCTGAGTGCCCCAGGGGATCGTGCCCGGATCCCTCTCGGCGAAGACCTTGATCTTCCGCCCGTCCACGACGAGGTCGTTGCCGTCGGAACCGACCGGCACCTTCATGGGGCCGTAGTTGGAATCGAACTCGAGCAGGTGGGCGTTGGTCTTGGCATCGGTGAGGTCGTTGATCGCCACGACCTGCACGTCGCCGTCGAGACCGAACTTCTCGTGGATCGCGCGGTAGGTGAGGCGGCCGATGCGGCCGAAGCCGTTGATTCCGACGCGGATGGACACGGGCGGTCTCCTGA
>Ga0172376_10006909_pt1 | contig 12210 bp, 9 predicted proteins | sample Lak35m_FD_121114 | JGI IMG/M metagenome (GOLD analysis project Ga0172376, IMG submission 121114) | Freshwater microbial communities from Kabuno Bay, South-Kivu, Congo - kab_092012_35m | ecosystem: Environmental > Aquatic > Freshwater > Lake | place: Democratic Republic of the Congo: South-Kivu...
CACCTCGTGCTCGAGATGCTCAAGGCGCGTGCCGGCGTGGACATCGCCCACATCCCCTACCGGGGCATCGCTCCTGCAACGCTCGACATGATCTCAGGTCAGGTGCAGGTGCTCACCGGGACCATCCCCGCATTGGCGCCCTTCGTGCGCGACGGCCGCGTCAAGGCGTTGGCCGTGACCACCTCGAAGCGCACCGCCACTCTGCCCGACGTTCCGAGCATGGCGGAGTCCGGCTTGGACGGCTTCGATGTGACGAACTATTTCGGGCTGGTCGGCCCGAAGGGGATGCCGACGCCGATCGTCGAAACATTGAACGCCGCGGTACGCAAAATCGTGGAGATGTCCGACGTGCAGGCACGCTTCAAGACTGATGCGCTGGAACCCGCCACCGGCCCCGCCACGGCGCTAGGGCAGTTCGTCTCGCGAGACTTCCAGAGCTGGCGCACGCTGGTGGCGGCGCAGAACCTGAAGCTCGACAAGGTCTGAAGGGCCGAGTCGAGCCGGCTGGAGTTCTGGTCCGCGCTGCCGGATCAACCGGTCCAACCAGCTCCAGCGGTCCCTTCGATACGGCAGGCGCGATGACCGGCAGGAGCGATGGGCCTCAGCCCCAGACTTCCTGCGCCGTCTCCAGCACCAGCGCCAGCTTGCGCCGCTGGTCCTCGACGGCGATGTTGTTGCCGTGCACCGTGCTGGAGAACCCGCACTGCGGGCTGAGCGCCAGTTGATCCAGCGGGGCGTAGCGCGCCGCTTCCTCGATGCGGCGCTTGAGCGCGTCCTTGGTTTCGAGCTCGCCGAACTTCGTCGTCACCAGGCCCAGCACGACGATCTTGCCCTTGGGCAGGAAGTGCAGCGGGCGGAAATCACCCGAGCGCTCGTCGTCGTACTCGAGGAAGAAAGCGTCGAGGTTCATCTTCGACAGCAATGCCTCGGCCACCGGCTCGTAGTTGCCGGCCGCCGCGTGCGTGCTCTTGAAGTTGCCGCGGCACAGGTGGACCCCCAGCGTCATGCCCTCGGGCTTGAGCGCCACCACCTTGTTGATGAAGTCGGCGTAGCGGAAGGGCAGCTCGTTCGGGTCGTCGCCGCGCTGGCGCGCCGCCTCGCGCATCTTCTCGTCGCACAGGTAGGCGAGGTTGGTGTCGTCCATCTGCACATAGGTGCAGCCGGCATCGGCCAAGGACTTCAGCTCGGCGCCGTAGGCGGCCGCGACATCGTCGTAGAACACCGGGTCGAGCTCCGGGTAGGCCTGTCGGCTGATGCCGGCGCGCCCACCGCGGAAGTGCAGCATGGTCGGTGACGGGATGGTCACCTTGGGCACCAGGCCGGGCCGGCCCAGCGCCTCGACGCGGGCCTTCAGGTACTGGAAGTCGGCCAGCTGGATGTCCTTGACATGGCGCACCTTGTCGACCACCTTGATCACCGGTGGCGCCAGCGCCACGGTGCCGTCGCCCTTGAGCACCGACACCGGGATGTCGGTCTGCACCCCGCCGAGCTGCTCGAGGAAGTCGATGTGGAAGTAGGTGCGACGAAACTCGCCGTCGGTGATCGACTGCAGCCCGACGTCGGCCTGGAAGCGGATGATCTCGTCGATGGCGCGGTCCTCGACCTCGCGCAGCTGCTCGGCCGTGATCTCGCCCTTGGCCTTGCGGTCCCGCGCCTCCAGCAGATAGGCCGGACGCAGGAAACTGCCGACGTGATCGGCGCGGAACGGGGGCGTGGTGCGTGTGGTCATGTTGGAAAGGTGGTTTTCAGACGGGGATCAGGAGGCTTCAGCGCCTTCACGCGCTTGCCGCCACGCCACCAGCTTGCGCATGTGGCGCATGGACAGTTGATGCGCGTGGATCAGGCCGAGCACGCCGTTGCGATGAAATTCGAGGACCTGGGCATCGGGCAGCGCGGCCAGCCGGGCCTCGTCAACCGACATGAAGCCCTCGACGGACACCTTGCGCCCGCTCGGAAGCGTGGCATCGAAGCGCATGTCCGACAGCAGGCCGGCATCCAGCAACAGACGGCCGAGGGCCCGGGTGCGCTGCACCTCCGACTCCAGACGCTCGAGCTGCCCGCGAAGGCCCGCGAGATAGGCGGTGGGCTGGGCCTGATCGTCGAACAGGGCTGTGCCGACCTCGCGCGACCAGCCCGCGAAGGCCTCGTCGATCACGACGGCCACGCGCGACTCGTCGACACGGGCGATGCCGAAGGGGTAGGCCTGCAGCAACGCCGGGATGTAGTCCACGCGCCAGCCGGTGCCCTCGACGTACAGGTTTTCCTTCTCGGCCAGACCGAACACCGCCACCGGCGCGACCTGCCGCTGCCCCTGCGCGTCGTTGCCCGCGCTGACGAAGACGATCGGATAGTGCGCGCAGGCGTCGGCGAACTCCGCCGCGGCGATGAACATCGCGTTCACGTCGCGCGCAACCGACCAGTCGCGCGAGCCCGGCAGGATGCGCAGGTCGCGGTGGGCCGTGCGATCGACGGCCACGGGTTTGCGGTACAGCAAGGGGTTGATCATGTCTTCACTCCGGGTTCGCTGCCGAGCTCACGAGGACCTTGTCGACACGCTTGCCATCCATGTCGACGACCTCGAAGCGCCAACCGCCCCATTCCACCGCATCGGTGGCCTCGGGCAGGCGGCCGAGCAGGAGCATGATCATGCCAGCCAGCGTGTTGTAGCGGCCGCGATCTTCCTCGGGGAGTTCCCTCAGTTCCAGCCTGTCCTTCATCTCGGGAACCGGGATGAGCCCGTCCATGAGCCAACTGCCGTCGTCACGGCGAACCGCCCAGGCCTCCTCGCCGGCGGGCACGGTGAACTCGCCGGTGATCGCCTCGAGCACATCGCGCTCGGTGATCAGGCCCTGCACGGCACCGTACTCATCCACGACGAAGACCAGTTCGGTCGCCGAGGCGCGCAGGTGGTCGAGGAGCTCCATGCCGGTGAGCGTCTCGGGGACGAACACAGGCGCCTGCAGGTGGTCGGCCAGCCGCACTTCGCGGCCCTGCAGCGCAGGCGCCACCAGCCGGTGCGCGGGCAGCACGCCGATCACGTCGTCCAGGCCCGCACGGCACACCGGATAGCGCGAGTGCCCAGCCTCGGCCATGCGTGCCAGCGTCTGTTCCATCGGGGCGTTCACGTCGAGCCAGGCGATCTCGGTGCGCGGGATCATCATCGAGCCGATCTGCCGATCGTCCAGACGGAAGACATTGCGCACCATCTGGTGCTCCTGCGCCTCGATCACGCCGGCATCGACGCCCTCCTCCAGACTGGCGGCGATCTCCTCTTCCGTCACGCTGCGCACGGCACGCCCGTGCAGGCCCAGCAGCCTCAGGATGCCCTCGGTGCTGGCACCCAGCAGCTTGACGAAGGGCCGCGTGGCAGCGGACAGCCAGTTCATCGGCGCGGCCACCAGGCGCGCCACCGTCTCCGGGAACATCTGCCCGATGCGCTTGGGCACCAACTCGCCGAAGATGATCGTCAGGAAGGTGATGCTTACCACCACGATGGCGGTTGCGGCGATCTGTGCCACGTCGTCGTCGACGTCCATCAAGCCGTCGAGCCACAGCGCCAGCGGGCGCGAGAACGCCGCCTCGCCCACGATGCCGTTGAGGATGCCGATCGACGTGATGCCGATCTGCACCGTGGACAGGAACTTGGTCGGGTTCTCGTGCAGGTCCATCGCGGCCTGCGCGCCGGGTTCCCCCGCCTCGACCATGACCTGCAGCCGCGCCTTGCGGCTGGCGGTCAGCGCCATCTCCGACATGGCGAAGGCACCGTTCAAGAGGATCAGGAAGGCAAGTAGGGCGACGTCCATGCGCGCCGCCCGGCCGGGCGGTGGCGAAACGAAAAGGCCCTAAGGGTAGCAGAATCCGCGCCATGATCCTGCTGATCGGTGACATCCAGGGCTGCTGCGACGCCTTCGACCGTCTGCTCGACGCCTGCGGCTTCTCGCCCTCGCGCGACCGCCTGGTCGCGCTGGGCGATCTCGTCAACCGCGGGCCGGCGTCACGCCGCGTGCTGCAGCGCCTGCGCGCGCTGGAGAGCTCGGCACGCTGCGTGCTGGGCAACCACGACCTGCACCTGCTGGCCACCGCGCACGGCGTGCGCCGCCCACACCGCAGCGACACGCTCGACGACCTGTTGCAGGCACCTGACCGCGACGACTGGATCGCCTGGCTGCGCGCACAACCGCTGGCGCTTGAGGAGTCGGGCTGGCTGTGCGTGCACGCGGGTGTCGACCCCGCCTGGGATGCCGCACAGACACTGGCGCTGGCCCAGGAGGTGCAGACGGTGCTGCAAGGCGCCGGCCTGGTCGAGTTCCTGCAGCGCATGTACGGCAGCGAACCCACGCGCTGGGACGATGCCCTGCAAGGCATACCCCGCGCCCGCCACGTGGTCGACGCGCTCACGCGCATCCGCTTCTGCGCCCCCGACGGCACGCTGGACCTCGTCACCAAGGAGGGGGCCGACGCGGCCCCGCCAGGTCACCTGCCCTGGTTCGACATGCCCGGCCGACGCACCGCAGGCACGCCGGTCGCCTTCGGCCACTGGAGCACCCTGGGCCTGATCGACCGCCCCGACCTGCTGGGCCTCGATACCGGCTGCGTCTGGGGCCGCGACCTCACCGCCGTGCGCGTGGACGGCGGCCGACGCGAGATCGTCCAGGTCCGCTGCGACCCGCACGCCGGCTGAGCCACAATCCGCCCGATCTTCAACGGAAGCGTGGCCGAGCGGTTGAAGGCACCGGTCTTGAAAACCGGCAACCCGCAAGGGTTCGTGGGTTCGAATCCCACCGCTTCCGCCAGACTCTGCTCGAACAGACGCCACTTCAGGTGGGCTGACCGCCCATCAATACGCCCATCGCCTGAAAGGGAACGCAAGGCATCCGTGGACTGGATACCGTCGTGGGCTCCGCATGGAGAGCTCGTTGCCCGAACGGATCAGAACCTGTAGCTGATACCCAGGGTGACCTGCGGAATGATCGAAACCTTGTCCAGATCCTTCTGGATCTTGGCCGCCTCCGCAGCGATGTCCGTCTGGGCCTGCGCGACGCTCAAGGCCGTGCCGCTGCCCGTGGCCGTGACCTTCGGTTTCCCGATGGAGGCGCCGATGTCCCAGACAAATCCCAAGCCCTTGCCGCTGTGGTGGCCGTAACCGATCCCGATGTATGGTGTCGTTTTGGGAAAACGGATGGCCAGATCTAGCCGATCGTCGGCTGTCAAGGTGTAGGACGTGTTGGCATCGCCCAGCTGCAGAACCTTGCCCGCCCCCACCGCAGCCACCGCAGCACTCAGCGTGTTGAAGGTGACTCCTCCGGTGAGTCGGAACCCTCCGGAAAACACGAACCAGTCACCGAAAACGCCAGCGCGGTGTGCCTTGATCGAGCCCGAATAGGCGACACCATCACGGGTCGTGCTGTAGTCCTGGCTGCCCAACGTCGCCACGTCCACCCGCGCCGTCAAGCTCGGCGAGTAGGCATGGGCATAGCCCAGCATCAGCCCGGGCAGGCCGATGCCGCCGTAGACCTCGCCGGCCTGGGTGGTGAAGCTGGCGCCGGCCAGCGCCAGAAGTGCCATCGATCTGCGCATGTGATCTCTCCAGGTCAAGGAAGAAAAGAAAGGCGCGCGGCCCTCAGGCGGCGTGCTCGTGCACCCAGGGCCCCTCGCCCTGGCCCGGCCCGCGCCGCACCCAGCGCTCGAAGGCCACCGGCACCATCGCCGGGCTGAACAGGTAGCCCTGCATGATCTCGCAGCCCTGCGCACGCAACTGTCGCAGGTGGGACAGGGTCTCGACGCCCTCGGCCACGACCTCGAGCCCCAGGGAGCGCCCGAGCGCGATGATGGCCGTGGCCACCGCCGCACTGCGCGCGGCCACGCCGAGACCGCGGACGAAGCTGCCGTCGATCTTCAGCTCCGAGATCGGCAGCGAGGTCAGGTAAGCCAATGAGGAATAACCCGTGCCGAAGTCGTCGACCGAAAGGCGCACGCCGATGGCGCGCAGCCGCTCCAGCACGGCCAGTGCGCGGTCGATGTCCTTCATCAGCCCGGTCTCGGTGATCTCGACGATCATCGACTCGAAGCTCACCCCGTGGCGGTGCACGCAGCCACGGATGCGGTCGACGAGTTCGGCACGCTCCAGCACGCGCGCCGGCAGGTTCACGGCAATCGTGCCGGCATAGCCGAAGCTGGCGCGCCAGGCGGCGCATTGGCGCATGGCCTCGTCGAGCGCCCAGTACGACAGCGGCTCGATCAGTCCACTCTCCTCGGCCAGCGGGATGAACTCCCCCGGCTGCACGATGCGACCGGCATGGTTCCACCGCATCAGCGCCTCGGCCCCCACCACACGGGCCCGGACCACGTCCACCTTGGGCTGGTAATGCAGCTCGATCTCGCCCCGCTCGAGCGCCTTGTGCAGCGCGCTGTCAAGTTCGAGCCGGTCGCGACCGCGGATGACCAGGCTGGGGACGAAGACGGCCGCGGTGTTGCGCCCGGCCGACTTGGCCGAGTACATCGCCACATCGGAGTTGCGCAGCAGGTCGATGACCGATTCGCCGTCGCGCGGGAAGATCGCCACGCCGACGCTGGCGGTGACGAAGCATTCCTGACCGCCGGCCACGATCGGCGTGCGCAGCGCCTTCAGGATGCGCTCGGCCACGCGCTCGGCATCCGCGGCCTGGGCGATCTCGGGCAGGAGCGCGACGAACTCGTCGCCGCCCAGGCGACCCACGGCCTCGAGCGTGCGGTGGATGCGCACGCCGGCGGATTCGATCGGCGCGTCGACGACCTGATCGCTGTGGCGCACACAGGCGCGCAGCCGGCGCGCCACCTCGATCAGCAGTTCGTCGCCCGCGGCGTGCCCCAGCGTGTCGTTGATGACCTTGAAGCGGTCCAGGTCGATCAGCAGCAGTGCACACAGGTGACCCAGGCGGCGGGCGTGATCGAGCGCGCGCTCGGTGCGCCAGATCAGTTGGCGCCGGTTGGGCAGCCCGGTGAGCGAATCGAAGTTGGCGAGGTGACGGATCCGGTCCTCGGCCAGTCGCCGATCGGTGACGTCCTGGACGACGCCGGAGTACCCTGTGCCCTGAAGGCCGGTGGCGGGCTCGAGTTCGAGGTGGACGATGCGACGGCGACCGTCGACGAGGTTCAGCGTGACGTCGGTGGCGAGCACGGTGCCGCGCACGGCCAAGTCGCCCAGTGCGCGGATCAGCGCGTGGCGCTCGGAAGGGATGACCCGGCGCAACACCGAGCGCAGCGACTGCGTGGGCTCGGCCAAGCCGAACAGTCGGAGCGCTTCAGGAGACAGGTCCAGCCGGCCCAGCGGACGATCCGCCTGCGGGTGCCACTCGAGGCTGCCCATGCGGGCCAGGTCCTGGGCGCGGGCCAGCCGGGCGCGGCTGCGCACCAGTTCCTCCCGGATGCGCGAGGCGCGCAGCAGATAGCGCAGCCGGCCGTCGAGCAGGCTCCACTGGGGCGACTTGACGAAGAAATCGGTGGCGCCGACCTCGTAGGCTCGGCGGATGGACGCGTCGTCATCCAGGCCGGTCAGCATGAGCACGGGCACGTGCTCCAGTCCGGGCATGGCGCGCAGCATCGCGCAGGTCTCGAAACCGTCCAGGTCCGGCATCATCGCGTCGAGCACGACGATGTCGGGCGCCGCACGGGCCAGACTGTCGAGCGCCTGTCGCCCGCTGCCGACCTCGTCGACGACGAAGCCGCAGTCACGCAGCGCCTGGCCGGTGATCATCAGGTTGACCTCGTCGTCGTCGACCAGCAGCACCGACGGCGAGGCATCGGCCGGCAGGCCGTCGAAGTACGAGTTCTGTGGAGTCACGTCAAGATCCGCAAGCCGAGAGCATAGCCGCAAGCGAAACCAGGCGGAAGACCGGCCATCCCGCGAAATCGCCCGCCATGAGGGGCTCCCTACAATCTTCCGGATGCAAGGGTTGCGGCACGCCACACTGCGCAAGCGCGCCTCGGGACGCTGGATCGGCCCCGGGCTGTGGTGTCCGGGCGCGGCCTGGGCGGCCGCAGAGCCACCTGCGGCCCCGGGCTGGGGACCCTGGGTGTTCGCCTCGGTGGCGTTGCTGCTGGTGGCCGCCCTCGGCTACGCGCTGGGCAGGGCGCGCGAGCGCGGTCGTGTGCCGTCCGCCGGCCTGCCAGACGGCAGCCACACGACGGGCACCGCGCGGCCGCAAGCCTCCGGACCGGCTCCGGGAGCCGAGGCCCAGGCGGCCGAGCCGGCACCGCCGCAGGCCGCGGTGCGCTCTTCGCTGGCACTGGTGCTGCAGGCGGCCCCGGCCGGCTTGCGGTTGCTGCGCGTCGATGCCAGCGGCCGTTGGCAGCGCGTGACCGGTGCGCAGGCCCAGACCGGGCCCACAGGAGGTGCTTTCGACGACCTCCCGACGGGCGCGCGCGAAGCGGCACAGGCGCTGCAGCCTGGCGGCCGGACCGAGGCCGATGGCTGGCACCTGCTGCGTGAAGACCGCGGGGGCGACGACCAGATACTGCTGTGGCAGGCGACGCCCGCGCCGGTGGACGGCGCGGCGCAGGCGGCCGAGGCGTCGGCGGCCTTCAGCTACACGGTCTCGCACGACCTGAGGGCACCGCTGCGTGTGGTCGACGGCTTCGCCCGCATCCTGAAGGAGGACTACGGCCGACAACTCGACCGCATCGGCAACGACCACCTCGACCGCGTGCTGGGCGCGGCCGCGCGCATGAACGCGATGATCGATGCGATGCTGTCGGTGGCCCGCTTGACGACCCAGCCGCTGACACGCCAGCCTGTCGACCTGAGCCAGATCGCGCGCTACATCGTCGACGACCTGCGCCGCAGCCATCCGCAGCGCCGCGTCGAGGTGAAGGTGCAGGCCGGCCTGCGCGCCGTGGGCGATCCGACGCTGCTGCGCCAGGTGCTGGAAAACCTGCTGGCCAATGCCTGGAAGTACACCGGCCAGCGCGAGCAGGCCCGCATCGGGTTGTGCGCGCTGGATCTGGACGGCCAACGCGTGTTCGAGGTCCACGACAACGGCGCCGGCTTCGACATGCGCCACGCCGACCGCCTGTTCGGGCTGTTCCAGCGATTGCACGGCAGCCACGAGTTCCCGGGCACCGGCGTGGGCCTGGCGTCGGTGCAGCGCATCGTGCGCCGTCACGGGGGAGAGATCTGGGCCGAAGCCTCGCCCGGCGAGGGGGCACGCTTCCGGTTCACGCTGCCGGGCTGAGAGCCTGGGAGTCCTTCCCCCAAGCCCGCCTTCGCGCGCAAGCCGCGCGAGTGGAATGCCTGCGTGGCGCTCAACCGTCGCCGCGGCCGGCGAGGTCTTCAACCGCTTGCACGATGCGCTCGGCCTGGGCCTGGAGCGTGCGGCCCTCGGCGGCGGCATGGCGGCGCAGGCGGGACAGCGCCTCCCCGCGGGTGAGCGAGAAGCGGTGCATCAACACGCCCACTGCCAGCGCAACGGGCGCGCGCAGCGCGTCGCGGCCCTCGTCCTCGGGGCTCGGCGCAGACGCAGACGCAGACGCAGGGTCTGACGCCGTCGCTGGGGCGGTCGTGGCCGCAACCGACGCCGCCGCCGCACGCATCTCCACAGCGCGGGCGAAGGCTGCATCGATCGCCGGGATGATCTGCCTGACCTCCAGCGGCTTGACGAGATAGGCCAGCGCGCCCAGCGCCTGGATGCGCGCCACCGTGGCCTCGTCGGAGAAGGCCGACAGGAACACGAAGGGCGTGTGGACGACGTCGCGCAGGTACTCGGCGACGTCGAAACCCGACTTGCCGTCCATGCGGATGTCGAGCAGCGCCAGGTCGGGACGCTGTTGACGCGCCATCAGGATGGCCTCGTCACCGTTGTCGGCGTCGATGACCTCGTAGCCCGCCTGCGACAGGCCGTGCACCACCATCGCCAGCACCAGCCGGTCGTCGTCGACGACGAGGATCTTGCCCTTGGAACCCATGGAGTCGATTATCCCGTGCCCGGACGGCTGCGGGACGGGGGGGCCACCGGCTGCAGGCATGGACGCAGGATCCCTTGCGGGGCCCTCAGCCGTCGCGCCGTACCGCGGGGGGACGCAGGCGCACCCGGGTGCAGACCTCGTCGCCCTGCTGGAACAGCGCGAGCTCGGCATTGCGCCGCGGCAGCAGGGCCCGCACCAGCCCCAGGCCGCTGGCGCCCGCGGGCACGGCACGGATGTCGAAACCCGGGCGCAGTCGGCCCGCGTTGTGGATCTCGATCGCCACACCGCCCTCGTCCTGGCGCAGCAGGAGCCTGATCACACCGTCTGCGCCGTGCTTGATGGCGTTGGTGAGCAGTTCGTTGGCCGTCAGCGCCACAGGGATGGCTTCGGCTTCCGGCAGCCGCCAGGCCTGCAGCGCCGCATCGTCGAGTCCGGTCTCGATGGCGCGACTGAAGGTGCGCTGCACCGCCTGCGCCACGGCCTGCAGCAGGCCTGACAGGCCCACCGGCCCGCCGCTGCCAACCTGCATCCCGTAGACCTGCGCAATCGCCTGCAACTGCCCCACCGCCTCCGTCAGGATGGGGGCGACCTGCGGGAAGCGGCTGGAGGCCTGCTGCAGCAATCCGGCCACGCCCTGCAGGTTGTTCTTGATGCGGTGGTGCACCTCCTGCACCAGCATGCCGCGCTGCGCGATGGCGGCGTCGAAGCGCTCCTGCTCGGCCGCTCGCAGCTCGGTGACGTCGTTGGCGATCATCAGCAGGTGCGCGGCTTCGATGGAGGCGCCACCGGCCGGGGCGTCGTTCGAGGACGCCTCCGCGGCGATCGACACGAAGCGCGTGTCCCAGACCCGCGCGACGCCGTCGTCCCCCGCCGGGCGGACGACATCGCGCCGCACGCCGGGCGGCGACTCGGCGGCCAGGTCCAGGCATTCGCGCAGTTGCATCCGCAGGTCGGCATCCACCTCGGCGGGCCACAGCGCGGTCGGCACCCCGGCGAGGGCTGAGACCGGCCGTCCGAAAAAAAGGCCCGCGGCGTGATTGGCCTGCACGAGGACATGTCCTTCGCAGTCGAAGACCGCGATCGCCAGCGGCGCGGCATCGACCACATGCTGCAGCGAGAACCGCACCCGCGCATCTCGCGGGCCCGGCGCCATGGGATCGGTCATCGGATGTAGTCGAACAGCGACAGGTCCTGGATCATCGAATAGGCCCGCAACGCTGCATCGTAACTGGTCTGCCGGCTCTGGAATTCGGTCGCGGCCTCGGCGATGTCCAGGTCCTCCGCGGCTGCGCGCTCGGTCTGGGCGACGATCTTCTCGTCGCTCAGGCGCTGCGCCAGCCCCTCGGCCTGCGCCAGCACGCCGCCCAGGCGCGAACGCGTCGCGGACAGCATGGCCATCGCCGAGTCGAGGTCACGCATGCCGAACTGCACCGTCTGCGTCACCTGCGCGCCGGCGCGGCCGGCGTCGCCGAGTTCCAGGATCAGCCGGTCGACCACGTCGAACAAGGACAGATCCCGGCTCGAAGGCTCGACCGTGAAGGCATCGCCGTCAGCCGGTGTGCCGCTGATGGACAGCGCCACCCCGTCGAACTCGATGGCCTGGCCGGAGACGAAGGGTTGCGGGCCGCTTGGCCCGTCGGCCGGGGCCGGGACAATTTCCCATTGCATCGCGCCGCCGCCCGCATCGCTGAACTCGATGCGGTAGGAGGCACCCGAAAGCGCTGCCGGATCGGTGACCTGGCCGGCGTTGACCCAGGCGCCGCCGCTGTGGCCCTCGGCCACGCCGGTGACGAACACGCCGTTGCCGCTGGACGCCGCCAGCCAGGCGGCGCGGCCGTCGACGGCGATCGGCAGGTCCTGGCCGGCGGCGGTGTTCTCGCCGGGCGTGCCGCGGAACACCACGCCCTGCGCGCTCTCGAGGAAGGGCGCCGCCGACGCACCCTGGCCGGCGAACTGGTAGCTGCCGGTGCCGTCGGTGCGGTTGGCTGCCTCGAACAACTGCTGCCGCAGGATGCGCATCTCGTCGACGAGCGAGGCGCGCTGGGCCGGACCGTAGATCGGATTGCCAGCCTGCACCACCAGTTCGCGCACCCGCTGCGTCAACTCGATCGCGTCGCCGAGTGCCGACTCGGCCTGCGTCATGGTCTGGCGGCTCGCGTCGACGGCGCGCCGGTCGGCATCGATGCGCACCTGGCGGGCCAGCGCGCGCTCGGCGCGCGCCGCCGCCGTCGGGTCGTCGCTCGGACGCGTCACGCGCTTGCCAGAGGTCAG
>Ga0172376_10006911_pt1 | contig 12209 bp, 14 predicted proteins | sample Lak35m_FD_121114 | JGI IMG/M metagenome (GOLD analysis project Ga0172376, IMG submission 121114) | Freshwater microbial communities from Kabuno Bay, South-Kivu, Congo - kab_092012_35m | ecosystem: Environmental > Aquatic > Freshwater > Lake | place: Democratic Republic of the Congo: South-Kivu...
CTTTTATTTTTACGAATAGCTTGCTTAATAGCAGCGATTGCATTTCCAAACATGAATGTAACAAACTCATTTTGGGAAGCCAATTCCATTAACTCCTCAGTGTCATCATACTTAATCTCTACTTGAAGAGGGAATTCAAGTTTAACTTTTTGTTCCATAACCATAAATATAAAATTAAGGGGTCACTACCCCACGTTTAGAGACTACTTTAGAAGCCATTTCATTTGCGTATTCAATTGATGCTCTTTCCTCTAATGTCTCTAAAAATTTAAGAGCAAATGCAGCTACAAATGTATCTCCTGCTCCTGAAACATCTATTGTTTGTTGAGGATTAGATTGAGGGATTAATTCACCATTGTAATATGCTCCTTGAGAACCTAAAGTAACAATAATGTTTTTGGGGTCTAAATGCTTATTATTTTTAGATTCACCCTCATTTAATTTAATAAATGAAAATTTATTAGCTATATCTGGGGTGAGTTTACGTTTAGTATCTAAGATAGATAATTTGGACAGATGACCAATATTCCATAGGTCAGTACTATCTAAAAATCCTTTATTATAATCACTAACAATTACTAGATCTGAATCTTTAATAACTGTTTCAAAATCCTTAGTCCATTTAATATGGGTTATACTTTCCTCACCTTCATCTACTCTAAGGAACATATGATTAGATTTTTCTTCTACATAACGTGTCTTAGTAATAACCTCAGTTTGTCCTAAAAGCATAGTAATACAAGTGGGCTCTAATGCTTTTAAATTAACCACTACATTACCAGCCATACCTGAGTTTTTAGTTGTATGGACTGGGGTTAAAACTGGTACTGGGGCTTCAGGAGATAGACGATTTATTTTACAGTAAATAAATTTATCAGTGCAAACTTCTCCTATAACTAATATTTTCATATTAATTAAATATAATAAATTAGTTTAGATAAATCAAATTATTTTGATGTTCAGATAAACTATTAACTTGTATTTTTAAGTTTCCTAATTCAAACTCACCTAATTCATTATTTTCTTTAACAATATCATTTAGTTGTTGGATATATTGATAATCCTGTTGAGTAAAGGTGTTTCCATCTACTTCTACAATAATATCTTCTCCCCCATTAAACCATAAGTTAAGTGCTTTTTCAAGTTCAGGGTTACCATTAATTAAATTAAATTTCTTTTTATAAACTACATTATAATAAGAACTTCTAAAACCCCATTTTTTAATAAATTTAAGATTAGATTCATTTTCAATAGGATGATAGTCACCTACTCGAGAAGTTTTACTAATAAAATGATAAACATGTGCTGGGCTTACTTTTTGTTCAAAACCTGCAATTTCATGTCTTAGATGTAAATCATCATCTTCACAAAATAATTTAAAAGTATACCCATCAATTCCTAAATAATCTTCTTTCATACACCCAAAAAATAATTGAGCACCACCATCTAAAAGTTCTTCTGGAAGGGTAAAATTTAAAAATTTACTTTTATCAAATGTTTCTAAAGATGTTCCACAATCTAAAATAATTTTTCCAGCGTAAGTGTCTGGATAAATTGGGGGTTCGACTCGTGTGTAGGCTGTTATTCTTCCTTTTATAATATCTTTATCCATTTGTTCTACAAATCCAGGTTTGATAACCATATCATTATGTAATAATATAATTTTATCTCCGGTGGACTTAGCTACAGCGTTATTATAATTTACTCCCATAGTTACTGTATCATCTTCAGATACCACAATTTCAACTTGGGTTTCATCTGGGTAAATTTCTCGAATGTTGTTTACTAGATGTTCAGTATATTTAGAGTTAGTCTTGTTTGTAGGAATAATTAATGATATCATTATAAAAGTATATTTTTTTCTTTAAGTTTTTGAATTCCTTTAGAAATATAATTTGGTAAATTAGATTCAAATTCTATTCTTTGACTAGGGATATTATTAGTTACTAATTTATCTCTATAATATTGAGTAAAACCATTTGCTCCATTTTCTAGTAGTGGTCCTGAGGGATACATCCAAATAGTTTCTCCTTGTAAAAGATATTGTTGGTAGTCTATTCCTTGGGCTTTAACAAAATCAGACATCATTATTGAATAATAATCCCAAGGACCATATCCTGTCCATTCTTCTTGAACCGGGCATAATTCTTCATAGAATGCTTTGTTATACAAATCACACCAACCTGCAAATTTACTTTTAGGGATTGCTTTTAATCCTACTTCTTGATTACTATTTTTATTATCAAACCTAATATCAAAAACATCTACTTTTAAATAATCTGAATAGGGGATATTTGAATATTTTGGGTTAACTATTTTATCCCAATCTTCATCTCCTACTTTGGAAATTTGAGGGGTAATAACAAAATACTTATTAGTAATTTGTTTAGCAGCTTCAATCATGTATGTAAGAGTATACTCACTAAAATATGTGTCAGGGCATGTACCAATATAATAGTCAACTTCAGGAGAAATAATTTTTTTCTGTTGATCTAAATGTCCATATTTTTGGTCCCCTTCATAAATAAAAGTATTTACTTTATAATCTGAGAGGAGTAAAAGTAGAGTATTAAATTTATCTATAAAATAATCTTTTGGGATTTGACTTTTTTTCCAGTTATATAAATAACTTGTTAAATTAAGTTCTAAATCTATAGTAATATTTACATCTTTAGGTAAATAATATTTTGATTTTTTTAATTGAATAGCTAATAATAAAGCATAATCAATATCCCAAGGCATTATATGAGCCATTAATTTAATATTCATTTTTTAAAATATTATATACATTCTTTATACCTTGTTCTAACCCAATAAACTTTAAACCTAAATCAGTAAATTTACCATTAAATGGGGGAGCCATTTCCCAATTTTCTATATTAATATTAACTTTATAATTATCTAAATTGTTTATAATTTGAGCTACATCATATAATGTAGGAGAATAATTATAACAACAATCTATTACTTTAGGAGCTTCATTATTAATATAATATTCTACTAAAGTAATTAAATCTTTCATATAGAAAAAATCCATAAATTTATTTTGAAATATCTCAATATTTTCTTTATTAATATATCTACAAATATTAGTTTTAATAAACTTATAATCTAATTCATTTTCATCAAAAACATTTAATATTCTAACGTTATAAAATTTATCTTTATTTTTAATTGACTCATTTATAACTTTTTTACTTAAACCATAAAATGTATTTTGTTTCTCAGCTCCTGAACCAAAGTGGATTAGTTTGTTATAATGAGATTCACATTCTACTAAGTTATAATACATTTTTAAATTAGTATCTAAAGTATTAGAATTATCTAAGTCTAGTCGGCCACCACCTTTTACAGCACAGTGAATTACAATATCAAAATGTTTATCTTTAAAAAATTCTTTAACTTGATTAAAGTCATATAAATCAACAGTTTGCCTAGTTAATAAAGTTATATCATACTTATCTTTAAAAGCATTATTTAAAGTTTTTCCTATATAACCATTTGCTCCTGTTATTAATATTTTCATTTTGCTAAATTTAGATAAGAAGGACAATTATTATATAAAAACTCTTTAAAAATATCTGTAGAAAATTCTTTAGGTTTATATAATTTAATATTATCTAATACTGATAGTACGTCTATATCTTCTTCAGCCCAATGAGAAAATCCTAAATAGCCATAATCTTTGTCTCTCCCTCCTCCTAGTATTTTTACTGGGATTTGTTCATGATGGAGATAATTTCTTATAAATTCAAATGGTCTATAAATAGCAAATGGAGTAATAGAATAAACAATAGGAATTTTACCATCCATAGCTAACCCAGAAGCCACCCCCATCATTAATTGTTCTGAGGATAATGTGTTAAAAAACCTATCAGGGTAATCTATTTTAATTTTATCCCATAAACCATATCCTAGGTCTCCAGTTAATAAGATAATATTCTCATTTTGAGACATTTCTGAGTGAAGTAATGAAGCAAATTCTTTTCTCATAAGGTTGATTTATAATCTTCTTCAGACATAGCATGATAGTGGGCATTTAAGCCTTTTAAAAATGGGTATTGATTTACTGATGTATATCTTAAGTTAATATTGGGTAAAAATGATGTTAGTCTTTTACTTAAATATTCTGAGTCTATTTTATCATAAGCAGCATACCCATTTATGTTAACATAAACTTCTATATTTTTTATATTTTGATCATAGATAAATCTTAACGATTCCCAGATAGATCCCTCAGCGGATTCTCCATCACTGATTAGAACATATACTTTTCTTTTAGGATTAGCTAATGCTCTACCTACAGCTACTGTAATACCCATTCCTAAACTACCTGTGGAGCAATATAAACCATTTTCTTCATCACAATGAGGATGGCCACCGTGTTTTTTAAATAACATTTCTGCATTTTTACCTTCATATGCTTCTAAAACAACATATAAAGCTAAAGCAGCATGTCCTGAAGATAAAATGAATATGTCTTCTGGGTTTTTCTTTTTGTATATTTCTTCAATTATTTCTAAACTAGAAAGATAAGAACCTAGATGGCTAAGCTTATTTTTGTAAGCTATTTCTAATATACGTTTTTTTAAGTCCATTACTTATTAAAAAATTCCTTAATTTTACCACAAACGTAATCTACATCTTCAATAGTCATTCCGTGGTGGGCACCTAACAAGAAACCATTTTTCATAATAGTATCTGCGTTTTTAAAATCTTGTAGGAACTCTCTATAAGCTGGGTGGCGTGTTACATTACCAGCAAATGTTACACGAGTTTGAATATTGTTGTTTTCTAAGAATGTAAGTAATTCAAATCGACGTTCTGTTTGAAACGGAATAGCTAGCCAGTTTGGTTTGATTGAATCGTCTGGGAGAATTAAATCACCTACACCTTGAAGATTTTCAATATAACGTTCAATATTCGCTCTACGAATTTGTTCAAATTTTTCAAAGCGATGAAGTTGAACTAATCCAAAAGCAGCATTCATTTCACTTGCTTTCATATGATAACCCAAAACTGAGTATAGGAATTTATGATCATAAGGAATACCGTCTACCATGTGATTAAAACGATCGTCCATAATTTCCGAATCATCACCCAAACGTCCCCAATCACGATATTGTAGAGCTAGAGTAACATGTTTTTTATCATTAAACATTACCATACCACCTACTCCACCAGCTGTAATTACGTGTGAAGCATAAAAGCTAGTTGTTGCAACATCTGATTCAGGGGTTTCTGTAATTGTGTCAGCTGAATCTTCAATCAAGATGATATCTGTTCTACCTAACAATTTAATCTCTTGTTTCAAACGTTTCCAATCTGGCTTATTACCAATCAAGTTAGGCAACATAATTGCTTTTACATCAGGAGTAATAGCAGCTACTACTTGATCGATATTAGCTACGTAATCATTTAGACCTACATCCACAAACACTGGTTTATAACCTAATTGAAGGATAGGGGCTAGTGTAGTTGAGAAAGTACAAGAAGGAGTAATAATCTTACTTCCTTTAGGTAAATTTAAAGCAGCAATAGCTAGCAAACAAGCAGATGAACCTGAGTTAACAAATACACCATACTTTTTACCAAATCGCTTAGCGATTTTTTCTTCAAATTCAACTGATTTAGGACCTTGTCCTCCTAACCATCCTGAACGAAGTGATTCTTCTACTGCTTTAATTTCTTCTTCCCCGTAAGATTCAAATTTATAGGGAGCATACCATATTTTTTTCATATAAATTTATTATTAATATACAATTCATCACATCCTAAACGTTTTACAAAAGTAAATCCTTTAGGGGTTAAAAAATTAACAAACCTAGAATCATATTCATTATTTTCTAGGGTTATTATTTTAATATTATACTTATTAAAATCAATTGTTTGTAATATTTTTAACTCATTACCTTCAGTATCAATAGATAAAAAATCTATTTCAGTTTGGTCTACAATATTATCAAACAAATCTAATTCTACTTTAATATAATCAAATCCACTATCTGTATTTTCTAAATTAGAATATATGTTTTTTATACCTTTTTGAGAAAATTCATCTACTAAACCACTTAACATGTTACCTCCTTCTAATATTTGAAAAAAACTAGCTTGACCTACTTTATCAGATATTGCTTTTTTTACACATTTACATTTTCTATTTGATTGAAGTTGTTTAAATATAACTGGGTTGGGTTCAGCACAGACTCCGTTCCATCCTTGGTCTTCAAAAAATTTAGAATTAGAAAAAGTTTCACCATCATGGGCCCCAATATCTACAAAATACCCATTTGTTTTCCCTTGAAAGTAATTTTTATACACTACTTTATCTTGTTCAAATTGGGAATAATATTTCATGTAAGATTATTATGTTTAAAAATAGTTTTAATTAGATTAAATATATTATGTTCATAAGATACAAAGGAAAGAGCAGTATTCCAATTTTCATTAATAGCTTCTTCAGCATTTTTATAAAAATTTTCATCTAGATTATTAATTACTTTAATTATATCATCAACATTATCTACTTTAATAATACCTTTAGGGTTAAAGTAATCATTAATATTACTACACCCCCAATAGATTGGAATAGTTTTAAGTAAAAATAAATCTAAAATTTTTTCTGTAAAATAGTTTCTATGATTAGTGTTTTCAATAGCAACCCCAAACATACTATCTGAAAAAACTTCTACTTTACCCTTTCTAGCTTCTTCAATATTATATCTATCCCCGTAAACATCGAAAAATTTAATTGGGGTGATAATTTCATTTTTTCTAGCTAAAAGTTCATGTCTTAAACTTTGACCATAGGTCTTATTTAGTTTACCACACAAATGAGCTGTCTTAAATTCTTTTTTATAGTTTTGATTATATTGTTCAGATAAAAACCAAGTATGACCAAAAGGTAATAACATTGAGTTTTCACATTGATTTAATAGTTTTTCATCCCAAGTTAAAATAACTTGAAATAGATTTTGATTAACTAAAGCCCAATCATGTAAACCAAAATATTCATTAGGTTCTTGAAGAACTAGAATATTAATATCTAAAAGATCATTTGCAGATTGAGGAATATCATCTACAAATAGACTAAAGTTTATATGTTCAAAAGATTTAAAAACATCTTCAAATGTTTTTTGATCAAAATGTCTAATTTTTAGTTTCATAAACTTGCACCCAGTATTCAATCATCTCATCTATCATAGATTCAAAAGTATATTTTGGTTCCCAACCCGTAGTATTTTTTAATTTAGTAGAATCACCTTTTAAATCATTTAATTCCTCTGGTCTTAAAAACTTTTCATCTTGTGTTACATATTTGGTGTAATCTAAATTTAATTTTCCAAAAACATATTCACATAGATATTTTACAGTATGTGAAATTCCAGTTGCACATACAAAATCATCTGAGGTTTCTTGTTATAGAATTATCCACATTGCTTCTACATAGTCCTTAGCATACCCCCAATCTCGTGTGGCTTTAAGATTACCAAGTTTTAATTCATTTGATAATCCATACTTAATTTTTACTGCTTCTTTTACAACTTTATTTGTAACAAAGTTAGTTCCTCTTCGAGGTGATTCATGGTTGAATAGGATACCATTTGAAATAAACATCCCATATGAGTTACGATAATTTCTACAAATATTGTAAGAAAAAACTTTAGCACAACCATAAGGAGAAACTGGTATTAATGGAGTGGTTTCTCTTTGGAAACCATCGTTATCAATTGAGTTTCCAAACATTTCAGATGATGAAGCTTGATATACTTTTGCCGTAGGTTTAATCAATCTTACTGCCTCTAAAAGATTAAGAGTTCCAATACCAGTCACATTTGCAGTATAAATTGGCTGATCAAATGAAATTCTTACATGAGATTGAGCCGCTAAATTATAAATTTCATTAGGTTGAACTTTTTGTATAACACTTATTAATGATGATAAATCTGTTAAGTCTCCATAATATAATTTAACTTTCTCATAAATAGAATCTAAACGATAAGTTTGATTTTCCGCAACTGAATTCCTTTTTAAGATTCCATGGACTTGATACCCTTTATTTAAAAGAAATTCTGCAAGGTAAGAACCATCTTGACCATTAATACCTGTAATTAATGCTACCTTATTTTCGTGTTGTGTCATAGTTTTCAATAAACCAATTTACTGTTTCTTTAATACCTTGTTCAATAGGAGTAAATTTAAAGTCAGGGAGGTATGATTTAAGTTTTGAGTTATCAGAGGGTTTTCTAAATTGACCTTCAGGTTTTGTTTCATCAAATACAACTTTACCTTTAAAGTTAAATTCTTGAACTAATAAATCAACCACATTTCTAATACTAATTTCTTCTGATGTGCTGAATATAATAGGCTCAGTTTCATTATAATTTTCTATAGCCCATTTAGCTAAAATAGCAATATCTTTAGAATAAATAAATTCTCTAAGTGGTTTACCACTACCCCAAACTATAAAATCAGTATTATCTCGTTGTGCTTTATATAATTTATGAATTAACATAGGCATTACATGACCATGTTCTAATGAAAAATTATCATTAGGACCATAAATGTTAGTAGGAATTACTGAGGTATAGTTAATACCATATTGTTCACGATAGGCTCTGATTTGAATATCAGCCATTCGTTTAGCATAAGCATAGGAATAATTTGAATTATGAGGTTCACCTAAATGGATTTTAGTTTCAGTAAGTGGATATTCTACACTATCAGGGAATACACAAGTTGAAAGAAAAGCTACTAGATTTTTAACTTCATGTTTACGAGCTGCCTCAATAACATTAGTGTTAATCATTAAGTTATCATAAAAATATTCACCCTTATAATTCATATTACCCCCAACACCACCTACTTTACCTGCACAATGGATAACATGGGTAGGTTTATGATATTCAAATGCTTTATTTGCTTCTTGGGGATCAATCAAATTGTACTCACGACCTAATTTAACATCAGCATCAATAGCTGAGCCGACTAATCCTTTACCTCCAGTCACTAATAATTTCATAATGTATTATAATAAGCATTTTGTTTTTCTTGTCGTTCAATGTCTTTATGGTGTTCTAAAACAAACTGTTCTTCTAAAGGTAGGATAGCATGAGTCTTGTAACCTTCTAAAACTTCATGTACTTTATTTTTCCATTTAATTTCAGAGGTGCGTTTGTAAATTCTCCATTGAAGGTCAGGCCAGTTAACTCTACCTTTACTATCTACTACCCAACCCCATTTTTGAACATGTTTTTGGGTAAGACCCTTAACTGTGTTAATACGAGGTACTCTAAGTACTTCCACTTCATTATTTTCAAGTACAAGAGGTAAATATTGCATTAGATATTTACTAGGCATCTCATCAGCATCAATCTGAAAGATATAGTCTCCTAAACATGCTTCGGTTAAAGCATTTTTCATGTTAGCAAAATGTCCATCAAAGTGATAGTGTAGCCACCTAAAAGGAGCAAATGTAACTTGAGATTGAGTTCTTAAATAGTCCTCAACTGATTTTGAACCATTTTTAGAATCATAGAAAATTACAATTTCATCTTGCTTTCTTTTATTTTCACTCAAGAAAGGAAGTAGACGTTGTATCTCTACTAATTCATTACAAACTGTTATAGCGTAACTAATTTTCATCTTATTCAGGTAGTACTCTAATATAAGTTAAAGCTTCCATAAAGTCACGTTCTGGGAAATGTCTTAAAGTAGTCATGTCCATTTTAAAATCATACTCCTTTCCTTTTTCCTTAAACTTAGCTTTTTCATCTTCAGGCATAGGGACTGCTTTTACACCTGCCCAAGCCCAATTTGAACCATTAGCACCATCTGCAAATACCATTCCTTTATCAGGAATGTTTATAGCTGAGGGAATCCAAATAAGACCATTTTCATCCTCACCCATTAATTCTTTATATAACTCAGGAAGTACTTCCATTTGTTGGTTCAAAAATTCACTGTCACGAACCATTACATTGTTGGCTTGGAAACCACATCCGTAACAAAAGTGTAGTTTAACAGTTTCATTTACTTCTTGAACGTAGCAAGCATCTGAACCACAACGGTCACAAGTTGTTAAATTATCCATTTTTAGTAGGTTTTTTAGGCATTTCAATTTTTTTCAAAGTAGGTAATTTAAGTTCTACTTTCTTAGGCAATTCAGGAATGTACTGAGTAAATAATTCATCTACTTTGTTTTTCATTGCTTCCCAATTAAACTCAGTTTTGTTTTTAAATGCTTGACGTTTAGCTCCATCAGTGTATTTTTTATAGTTTTCAAATACATCTTTAAGATATTGACCAGTGGCACTATGATCAACATTAAACCATTGACTTTCTTTTAAAATCATATTAGGTACAACTGCTGAGTCATGAACATTTTCTAACTTACCTGGGAGTAATGATACAAATTCAGGAGCAAGAAAATCAATATGTCCTGACCATCCTGAAGCTATAATAGGTTTTTTAGTTAAACTAAACTCAAGTAATGGGCGACCAAAACCTTCACCTTTAGTTAAGCTAACCATAGCTTTTACTTTAGGATGATTATATATCTGATTCATTTCTTGGTCTGTAAATTCACCATGCAAAACATAAATGTTAGGTAAGTTAGTTGAGTTTACAGTTTTTTTAATTTGACTTATTTTCTTTAGAATCTCATTTCGGTCCATATAAGAGGCACCAGAACCACTTGTTTTTAAGATAAGAGCTGGTTTCTTAGATTTGTTTTTAAACAACTCATAAAAAGCCTTAACTAATAGTCCTACATTTTTTCTATCTTGACCTAAGTCACCTTGCATCCAGTGACCTACAAACAAGTAAGCAAATGATTCAGGAATAGAATTTAGAGTATTATAAATTTCATTTTTAGGAAGCAAATCAATTACTTTATAGATGTTCACATCTGCACCTTCAAATAATACCTCAATTGGTTTTTCTACTTTAACCTGTCCTAATGATTGACCATTCACATGTTTCTTTTCATAAGTAGAACTTAGGAATGCTTTTTTAGCATGTTCTGAAGAAACTAAAGTAACATTCATTCTATTTATCCCTTCAACCCAAGAACCGTCTACTAAAGTAGTTTCCATACCTGCTGTACAACCAATATTAAATTTACCAACTGGTTGAAATTCATTTGGAACTGTAATTTGCATCCAAATATCAGGTTGTTCTGTCATTTGAGGTTGGTTATAAAGATGTTTAGTTAAAAACTCCCATTCAGGATTATTTTTAATAAAGCCCCAAGGTGTATTTCCCCAACGTTGTGAGATTAATTTAACCTCATATTTATCTAGTTCTATAATCGCTTTAATCAAATCTCTAGAACGGGCTCCATATCCGCTGTAAGTGTCAAATGGAGCGCTAATATAAAACGTATTTTTACTCATATTAGTAAATTAATTTATGATTTAGAACTGGTTTTTTATAGGCTGTGGCATTAATAAATTCAAATTTTTCTCTTGGTTTCCAACTTGAAAATAATTCATCCAGACCTTCAATAATACGATTTGCTTGATGTTCCTGAGTAAATCCAGCTTCATTAGATAAAGCCCATTCTTTACCTTCATTACCTCTTGTTTGACGCTCTTCTTTAGATAAGTCATATACCTCTCTAATGCATTTAGCTGCGTCTTCCCAAGAACATCTATCATCAAAGATATAAGGTGTTGGTACTGAACCTTGAATTGAGTGGTTAGTTGGGTAAACTGGAAATGCCCATTTACCATGTTTTTTGTAGGTGCCTCTATGGTTTGAAGGAAAATCAGCGTCAAAATCAATCCATGTACCATCTTCAAATTCAAAACGCATCTGGTCTTGCATTCCACCTGTTACATTAGCAATAATTGGATTCCCAACTAAAAGTGCTTCTGTAAGTGATAGACCCCAACCTTCATTTGAAGTAAGTAAGATTTGAACATCTGTCATATTGTAAAGATAATTCATTTCTTTAGGTCCATATCTACCTTCTGTAAAGATGATATTACAATATTCAGGAACAAGAGTATCAATTACAGCAAATAAATCTGTACCATTCTCATCAATTGGTTGAGTGTGGAGCATTAAAACTACTTTTTCTCTTTGTTCAGGACTTAAAGTTTCTACAAACTGACTAAATGCTAAAATTGTATCAGGTACTTGTTTACGTCTAATATTTCTAGAGTTAAAGAATACTACATACTCATACTCTTTTCCTTTAAATA
>Ga0172376_10006913_pt1 | contig 12202 bp, 13 predicted proteins | sample Lak35m_FD_121114 | JGI IMG/M metagenome (GOLD analysis project Ga0172376, IMG submission 121114) | Freshwater microbial communities from Kabuno Bay, South-Kivu, Congo - kab_092012_35m | ecosystem: Environmental > Aquatic > Freshwater > Lake | place: Democratic Republic of the Congo: South-Kivu...
CCGCCAGTAACGAACACCTGGAAGCCGCTCAGCGCGAAGCCGCTCGACCACGGCCGTACCGATTCGTGGTGCGTCCTGAGCAGAAGAGCGGAAATGCGGTGCGTTGAAGGCATCCGCGGATCCGGGAGGGCGCCTGCGGGAATCACTCGCCCGCTCTGAACCGCAACCTTGTCAACGATCTCTGTGTGCCGGCTACCTCATGATCTTTGCGAACAATCGCCGCTCCACGGGCACACCGCAAAGCTTCTGAATGAGATGAATGCCCTTGATCACAACACCCAGAATCAGCGCTCCAAAGTAGAGAACCGGGAGCACGGCCAGCAGTCCGCCCCCAAAGACGCTGAATTTCCAGTTGGCAACCACGAACAGCTTGAGCTGCTCAGCCTGCGGATCACTCAGGAAGGCTTCGGATCGCTCGATGACGGACTCGATGCTGGCCGGCGAGACCTGCACTTCGATGTGCTGAGTCTCATTCTGAATCACGAGGAAGCCCTGATCTTCCGACTTCGTGCGTGGACTGTTCGACCCGCTGCGACGGGATGAATAAGTTCCCCCAACGATCCGGTCACTGAAGCCGGTGACCGGGTTGAGCGTCTCCTGTCTGTAAGGAACCACGAACAGAAGACACGTCCGGACGGATGCCGAAACAGTCTCCTCGCGGCGTTCGAGAGTGATCCAGGAGACGGGCGCAAAGGCGGTCCAGAACGCAGGAAGTCCAACCAGAGCCAGAAACGCCAGAGCCTGAGTGAAAAGGTAAACGCCCACTTTCGCCAGCCGGGACTGACCAGGCTTTTTATTTCCGGAGTGATTGTTGCCGGGGAAATGATCGTCGCGAGATTCGCTCATAATCGCCAGTCGCAACAAGTTTGCTGAATTCAGTGGCAGCCGAGTGATCCGGCCACATCTACGTGCTGCAAGCCAATTGAACTCACCAACTGTTCCCGATTTCGTTGGCGGTCGTCAGTTTAATTTAGAGATTTCGAGTAACCCCATAAAGCCGCGTCCAGAGTTCGCATGGAAACCCGGTTCCTCCGTGCGAGGTCACGACAGAATGTGGTGTATTCGTTCCAGAACTCGAAAGTGTAGAGCGGCGTTTTTTCAATCGACAGCGACTCTAATGCCCGGAAATCCAGAATCGGATATTGGTCTTCAATGCAGAAGTGAAGAATGTATGAGGCGACTGGCCAGGAGACTCCAGAGAGGATCTGCAGGATCTGAATCCGCACCTGCTCTGAAGTCTTCTCCGCAAATGAGATTGCGGTGACTTCCTCAATCAACTCTGCACTATTGGATTCATAGTGGATCCTGGGACGAGACGACTTGGTCATGCAGATTGTCAGGAAATCATCACGTTTCAAGTATCCGCTCCGTCCTGCTTCACGGCCGATGGAGATGAGTTCTGAGAGGTCATTCTTGTTGCGGCCTGCGTATTCCTGAATTCTGCTCTCTCGAAATCGCAGTTTTAATCTGGATGTCATCCTGCAGCTCCAGTTAACGAGTTCCTGCTCTCTGTGAATGATCGCAATTCACAATTGAGTTGCTTCACCTACACCTGCTTCGCGCCGGGATGGCCGGCTTCCACGACGAAGGTGCGGCGTGTGTTGAGCGGCGCGTCGGGGCGGGTGACGAACGGCACGGTGCGGTAGAACGATTTCCATTCCTCAGGAGTGATCTCGCAGGACACATAGCCGCGCTCCGCGTTGTGGTATTTCACAAACGGATTCTCCGCGAGAATCGATTTCGTGTCGCTGCGTTCTTCAGGACCGTCACCTCCGGAACTGATGGATGTCCCGACAAACTCGGTTCCCACCACGGCTGACTTCGGATCGGCCGCATCGACCTGCAGGTCGTTGACCCAGTTCGTATGAATGTCGCCGGTGATGACCACGGGATTGAGCTGTGGGTGTTCGGCGAAGAATTTCAACACGCGCTGGCGATTGGCTTCATAACCCGGCCACTGATCCATGCTGTAAGCCACGGATTCACCAGCCGCTCGATCCGCGCGAGCCATCATCACCTGCTGAGTCAGCACGTTCCAGGTGCCCTGGCTGGCCTTCAGTTGCCGGTACAGCCACTGTTCCTGAGCGTCTCCCAGCAAGGTTGCCTGTGGATCGAAGACGCCGGGACAGACCGGTTTGTTGCCGTCGCCGCAGGGCTGATCGGTCCGGTACTGGCGGGTGTCGAGCACCATGAATTCCGCCAGCCGGCCGAACGTGACCTTGCGGTACAGCGTCATATCCGGCCCCTGAGGAAGCTGAGCTTTCCGCAGCGGCATGTGTTCGTAGTAAGCCTGATACGCATTCACTCGCCGCTTGAGATACATCTCCGGCGGTTCGTTCGCTTTCTCGGAGATGGCTCCCGCGCAGTTATTCGCAAACTCGTGATCGTCCCAGGTAACGATCCACGGACACATCTGATGCGCGGCCTGCAGGAATTGATCCGTTTTGTACTGCGCGTGCCGGTTGCGGTAGTCGATCAACTGATCGAGCACCGGGCCGACATGCTGGCGGACCTGTTTCTCTTTGCCCGCGTATTCGTAGATGTAATCACCCAGATGCGCGACCAGATCGAGATCCTCGCGCAGCATATGCTGATACGCGGTGAACAGACCGTGCTCGTAATGCTGACATGACGCGAAGGCGAACCGCAGTCGCGACGGCAGCGCATCGGCGGCGGGAGTCGTTCGCGCGCGGCCTTTCGCGCTGACTTCGCCAGTGGCCGAGAACTGGTAGAAGTACCAGCGGTCCGGTTTGAGACCAGTCACCTGGACATGGACCGAGTGCGCCAGATCCGGAGTGGCGATGGCTGTCCCGCGCGCCGCGACTTTCGTCATGGCTTCATCCTCGGCCACCTGCCAGGCCACCTCGACGTTCTCCGCAGGCATTCCGCCACCCGTCAGCGGCTGCGGAGCCAGTCGCGTCCAGATCACGAATCCATCCGGCGCGGGATCTCCCGAAGCGACACCCAGCTGAAAGGGATAATCCGCGAGCCGGATGTTCTTCACCGCGAACGCGGATTCCGGATGTCCCAGCATCGACCAGCTCAGAACCGCACCGGACGCCGCCAGAAACTGCCGCCGGTTCCAGACTCGTCCGGGAACGTGAATCCGTTGAGTGGTCATGCGGGAACTCCATCGTTGAGGAAATAAAAGATCACACAGCGGGACTCTGACGAAATGCCGTGAAACAGAACCGTTCGCGCGCGTGAAGAAACGGTTCACACTGGACTGCGACAGCGATCATCGAGGGCCGCGGGGCACGTTGTCCACGTGCTCGTTCATTTCAGCGACCCGTTCACAGGACGCTTCCGCGCGAGCTTATCCCGCGCGACGCGCTTCACCGGAAGCTGGCCGGAGTCAGACCTTTGACGTACTTGCCGAAGCCGAAGAAGGTCGGCTTGTACTCACCGACCAGATCGACATTGGCTTTCTCCGGAATCTGCGACTCCATGCCCAGGCCCCAGTAGACGCCATTGACGAGCAACCGGCGCAGGCCTTCGCTTTCCAGATCCACCGATGCGCCCATCGTCGTGCAGAGAACGCGGGAGGTCTTACCGCTGTCGCCTGTGAAGGACTTCGTCCAGACCAGCGGCATCATCGGGTTGTTCTTCGCGCCTTCCAGTGGCGGATCGGCGGGCTTCATGCCGGTCAGGATCTGACCATGCACGAGCACTTCGGCATCGGCCGGCAGATGGATGATGCCGTACACATCGGTCGGCCCCCAGATATCCGTGACGCCGCGCAGCACGGGATGCGAGGCCTTCTCCGGATTGATCGCGCCGCGCGTGCTTTCCTTTCCGTGATGGCCGTGATGGCTGATCCAGGTATCGCCCAGCACAAGTTGTCCCCAGCCGCCGGCCGGGTCTTTACTGGTCCAGGTGTACTTCGCGTAGGCGCTCTTCGCGTTGATATTGAAACCGTGCGTGGCGGTCCGCAGCCCGATGATGGGCTTGCCCGAATTCGTGAAGTCCATGATCGGCTTCATCTGTTCGTCCGGCAGATTGCGGAACCGGGTGAACATGACCATCAGATCGGCATCGTTGAGCAGATGCGTGCCGGGAATGTTGGTCTGATGATCGGGCTTGATCTCGCCGGTGGCCGGATCAATCGCGAACAGGACCGTGCAATTGAAACCATGCCGCTCGGCGAGAATCTTCGCCAGTTGCGGACAGGCTTCCTCGGACCGGTATTCATCATCGCCGCTGACGAAGACGATGGACTTTCCCTTGCCGGGGCCTTCTTTACCTTCGTAGGTCACCCACTGGTCTTCGGCATGGGCCGGCAGCGTGACGAAAGAGGCGACAAGCAGCGCGATCAACGAGGCGAATCGCAGTGAGAGTGTCATGGCAGGCGGTTCTCCGAAAGGCTGTTTCACGGTGCGGGAGAAGGGCCGATCCAGACGGTCCGGCCACATGCAGTCACGAGGCGAAGCGTATCAATCCCCGCGACGGCTCAATATCGAACGCCGGCTTCGTTTGCTGACTTCAGATTGTCGCCTGCAGCCAGACTTCAGGGAGCAGGCGGCTCGGCAACGGCGTCCGATGACTCATCCAGCTTTGCGGGAACCGAAATCAGAGTCACCACAATGAAGCCGATCGCCATGAGCGCGGCTCCGGCGAAATACGGCCGGGCGACCGTGGTGTCTCCAAAGAGCTGCATACTCGCCAGCGGCCCGGCGATGCGGGCCAGAGCCGACACGCTCTGCCCCATGCCGAGCACTTCGCCCTGCGTTTCCGGTGAAGTTCGCAGCGACAGGATGGCCTGCAGAGCCGGCGTCACCAGGGCGTAGCCGACGATCGCCACCGGGATGTACGCATACAGCAGCGGGATCGAAAGCTGCCCGGCGGCCATGCCGATCAGCACCAGTCCGCCCACCATGATCAGCGTGCCGAGAATGGCCATTCCGCGCGGAGACGCCTTCGCGGACAGACGGCGGACGATGAATCCCTGGCAGAGCGTCAGCACAAAGCCGACGTAGGCGAACATGTAGAAGTTGTCGCGGTCGGATGACTTCAGAGCTTTCGTCAGCAGCGCCAGAGTGGTTTCAAACTGACCGAAGGCAAAGGTCGTGATGAAGATCGCCAGCAGCACCAGAGCCGTTCCTGGATCGGCCAGGATGCGACCGATGCCCTTGAGGTGGAACTCACCAGCGGTCTCGGATTCGCCCGGCTTGAGCGATTCCGGCAGCTTGAACAGCGCCCACAGAAACGCGGCTGCGGACAGTCCGGCCGCGACATAGCCGGCTCCGGGACTGGGCGGGCCGTCCACATCCGGCGAAACGAACATGGCTCCGATCAGCGGTCCGAACGTGAAGCCCATGCCGAAAGCCGCGCCGATGATCGCCATGCCCTTCGTACGTTCCTCGCGGCCGGTGATATCCGCGATGTAGGCGGCCGCCGTGGGAATGGTGGCTCCGGCAATGCCTGCCCCGATCCGCGCGATGAACAGCCAGGTGAGCGTGCTGAAACCCATCAGCACCGCCTTGCCGCCCAGGGACGTGGCGTAACCGAACATCGCGTAAAAGAGCGTCGAACTCAACAGCCCGACCAGCAGAACCGGCCGGCGTCCGATGCGATCCGAGATCCGCCCCCAGATCGGCGCGAAGACGAACTGCATGGCCGAGAAGCAGGCCATCAACAGCCCCAGCAGCATCTTCTGGTCGGACTCGGAATGGTCCGCGAGAAAGCCTTTCGCATAGCGCGCAATGAGCGGCATGACGATGCCGAAGCCCAGCAGGTCGATGAAGACCGTCAGAAAGATGATGCCCAGCGCCGCCTTTTTTGAACCCGCCACAACAATTCCTTCGCTCAAGCCGCCGCGATCCGCGCCAGCCGTGAATTCATCTGCGAACAAACCACCATGCCAGCAGAAACAGCAGCGGAAACCCGCCGAACATCAGCACGATCATGGTGATCGTGGATCGGGTGCCATCAGGCCAGCGCGCCATTGAGTTTCCCGTGCGAAATTTGATCGCGTTATAGAGCTCGGACTGGCATTGGAACTTTCGGAAGCTGACCTGTTTTTCTGAGCCTCATCAACTCCCGGATGATCTTCTGGCTGTCGAATGCGGTACCACTGCGATTATTGAACGAGCGGACAAATTCATGCATCGCAGCCGGATCGAATACCATGACGTCTGTCGGTACACCAAAGTCTCGATAAGCAGTTGCCAACTCTATCCGCTGCTGGTCGCTGAAGGCATCGCCTGCACGGCGGACCCACTCGATCGCTTGATCGATCTGCTTAACAGCAAAAAGTTGATATTCCTGCAGGAACGATGGTAGATCATCAGCATTGAGGCCATCGAAGAGAACAATTACGGGCTTGTTCCATGCAGCGGCCATGCCAACTTCGTAGCCCAGGAAGGATGATTGAGTAGATGCTGGAGTTGCAATCACGACGACTGCCGTGCAGGCAACGATCTCCTGCCGCAACTTGTCGGAAATTCTCTTTCCGGCAGTCATGCTGCCGGGGGTGAAAACACGCAATCCACCTGCCTCCATTTGACGGCAGACAAGCGTGCTCAGGCCTTCGTCGACCGCAGAGTGAAACAGAAATACGTCGTAGATGTCTGACTTCTTGACCATTTTACTTTCCACGCTGCTTGAGTTCTGTCAGGTAGGCATCAAGGTCTTCCAGTCTGAAAGCACGACGTCCAGTCAGGAGTCCGGGGATCTCACCTGGCTCAATGTGATACAGAATCGGGATGATCCGCTTCTTCAAGATCGCGGCCATGCCGATTTCAAACAAGACCCATTGTCGATTTCTGGATCCCGGGGTTAAAAGGACGAGCAATTCCCGGCACTCGCGAATGTTTTCCATAACTGTGTCAGGTATGGAATCGCCGCCTTCGATATCTCGATCATCTCGGAATGTCTTGATGCCGAGGCTTTCAATCTTCTCGCAGATCACTCGCGCAATCCACTTGTCATACGTGGCATGGCTGACAAAGACCACCGGTTTCGGTGCGACAGTCCGGCCCGGAGCTTTACTGGAAGCTTTCTTTTTGCCCATGCCGAAGCACCCTGGTGTTCCTCGTCAATCGCCTCGCCAGCGACACTAGGCCTTCACCTGTGAATCGGTTTCCGGAGCGGCATCGCTGTCCGGATCGAACCACTCGGACCGGAACTCAATCCGTTTGCGGTGCTTCATGGCCAGGTTGGATGTCAGAGCCATGATGGCATCGCCCATCGCGACCACTCCGTTACACCGCATATCGGTGATCGGCAGATTGTTGCGGATCGCGAATGCGAAGTGCTCCATCTCTTCCGTATAGCCACGACTGACTTTCGAGTTCAAACCTGACGACGCGGAGGCGGCTGTGGATGGAGCGAGGCTGGGACTGGCATCCAGAACCGGCGAGCCGCTGTCGGAATTGATGACATACAGCCGCTGATCCGGCCCGCCGCCACCGGTGGTGGGACTGGCCTCCTTGAAGAGCATCGCCTGCTGTTCTTCGATCATCAGCAGCGTTCCGCGACTGCCGAAGACGGCTTCGCCATACGGCTCAAAGCGGTTCGTGTTGATGGACGAATAAGTCACGATGACGATGTCGTCATCGGCCGCGACCACCGGTTTACCGTCCTTCATCGCGATCTTCCCGGATTCATCCCGCTCGTAGTAATGAGCGCCCGGGAACTCGACCGTGATGTAAACGTGGTCGTCGATCTCACGATCGTCCGCCTGCTTGTCCGGCGAACCGACGCCCTTCACGCCGTAAAAATTCCGACCGCCATAACCGCTCACGGCCAGCGGCTTCACCTTGCCCAGGAAGATGCTGCAGGCGTCGAGCTGATGGCTGCCCAGTTCCGCCATCAGGCCGCCGCCGGTCTCGTTATAGAGCCGCCAGTCCACGAGCTGCCGCAGATCGCGGTAGCCGAAGTCGGTCAGCGGCTTCCCGTCCAGCTCCGCCTTATCGACGGCCGGAGTATCGCCTGGATATTTGCGCCACGAATCGCGGCCGGGGAAACTGTTGTTGCGATGCCACTGCGCTCGAATGAACTTGATGTCGCCCAGCAGACCGCGACGGATCAGATCGTTGGCGTTGTCATACAGAACGCTGTAGTGCCGCTGATGGCCAACGGTCAGCAGCTTCCCCGTCTCCTTCTGAACCTTGATCATCTCCTTGCACTCGGTGATGGAATGCGCCATCAGCTTTTCGCACAGGACATGCTTGCCGGCCTTCATGGCTTCAATGGCCAGCGGAGCATGCTGGTTGAGCGGCACGGCGATGACCACCGCTTCGATGTCCGGATCGGCCAGCAGTTCGCGATGGTTGTTGTAGATCTTGATCTTCCGGCACTTCGCTTCGCCCAGCTTCTGCCGCAGACCGACTCGATGTTCGTTCCCGTCGCCATCGAAAGCCCGCTTGCGGTTGGACGGCCGCAGATCCGAAATCGCCACGATGTCCATGTAATCGGGCGGATGCTGCGTCAGCAGAACGCTGCCTTCATCACCGCAGCCGATCCAGCCCACCCGGACCGGATTCCCCTGCAGCTTTTCGTAACCGAAATAGGCCGCTCCCAGCCCGGGCACGCCGGCCGCCAGGCCCTTCAGGAACGAACGACGGTTGACGCCCACCGTCTCATTGAAGTTGTCGATCCCGATCTGCTTCTGTTCGGGAGTGAGATGCATCGGCATGAGAATACTCCTGTGTCACGCACAGACGAAGAGCGGAGCGAACCCGCTTTGTCCGGTTGGTTTTTTGTTGTGTTGATGGCACCACCGAGGCACAAGGGGCACTGACAAATCTGTCTGTGTTCTCTCCGTGCCCTCTGTGTCTCTGTGGTGAATCCCGTTCTTGAAGATGAATCCCGCTTTGAATCTGACTCAGATCACGCCTGAGCCGCTGCTGAAGCCGCCGGTTGAGAATGGCATGTCCCGCCGCAGCAGGCAGGCTTTTTCCGACAGCACACGCGGCCCAGCCAGGCATCGACTCCAAACCATTGACCGGTCGGCAAAGCCGCGATGGCCAGCAGCGCGAGCGCTTCGATCAGGTTCTTGTTGATGATGAAGCTGTGCTCCGGACCGGGCGCATCTGGAACTCCCGGCCACGGCGGCATCGGCAGATAGAACATGACGAGCATCGCCGCTCCCAGCACCGCCGAAACCCGCGTGAACAGACCGACGATTAACGCCGCACCGAGGATTGTCAGGCCGGCGATCGTCTGCGCGTTGATCCAGTCCACCCGGGTCCACGGCAGCTTGACCGGACCGCGCGCGAGCTGCGTGGTCGCCAGCAGCTTCGCGGCTTCATCTTTCATTTCCTTTTCCAGAGCCTTCACCGGTCCGACCGCTTTCACGCGCAACTCCTGCAGCTCCTGCCACTGGCGGTTCAGATGGTCGAAGTTGAAGTCCTGCTTCGCGGCGCCGAGGTTCGCTTCGTAGCGTTTCACCTGTTCGCGATAGAGTTCGATGTCGCCGATGCGTTTGAAGTCGATGGTGCCTTCGTACTGTTCCTGAACGACACCAGCCCGCTCCGGATCGCCCAGCAGCGAAGCTCGCAGCTTTTCCTTGTAACTCAGCCGAGCGGTTCGCACGGCGAGCTGTTCGACAGCCTTCCGCCAGGCGGCCACCGTCAGGGATTCGCCACTGGCCAGTTTCAGCAGACGGTCTTTCTCCAGCGGAATCAGACGCAGCTTTCCGTCACAGATCAGCTTCTTCGAGGCGGCATCATACTTCACGGACTTCACGGCTTTGTTGATGGCATCAGCCGTCAGACCCTCCGGCAGAGCGGCCAGATCGACCCGGAATTCCGAAACGCCATTGATCATTTCGGACAGACGCCGCTGCTGAGCGTCATCCAGTCCGTAATGCGCGACGAAGGCCTGATGCCAGGTGTCCCACCGCACCGCGGTCTTATCCGCATCCAGCCAGTGGAAGTCATTGGGATCGCCGGTCATGTCCCGGAACATGCGGCGGAACGGACCTTGAGCATTCCGCAGATAACCTTCGGAAGTCCACGGAGTCGGACCGGACAGCGAGTCGATTTTCCACAGACCTTCGTAAAGGAACTGCCAGCCGATCGCCATGCGCAGCAGGATGATCAGAACAATGCCCCCCAGCGGGAGCACGAGACGTTGAGGACTGGTCACTCCATGAATCTCCGAAAATGTCGCGGGACTGATTCCTGAGTCGGAATCCGCGACACGGGGACATCGGCAGGTTTCCGAACTCAAGCTCCGCCGGCCATCTGAAACAGCAGGGCCGCCTGATCATCCGGAAGGAAACTGGGGATGAATCGAAACAGTTCGATTCTGGCAGATGCGTGGCCCCATTTCGAGTCCGTCACCGCGCGTCCGGCTGAGGAAAAGACAAAGCCCGCGCGTCTGACAGGAGGACAGGAACGGCCTGAAAGACTGGAATGTCTGCTGTTCTCGTGGAATCGTCTGCTGATCAAGCCGGCGCAGACATCCCCGCCTGCAGATCAGACATCCGTCCGTCGAGGCATCGTCAGTCCCCGCCTGCGAATACAGGAGCCTGCGGCAAAGCCGCAGACCGCGCAATAGCGAACCCAGTTATTCCTGCTCGCTGGATAACTCATTCATGTCCGCATACTGAGAGCCTGGTGATCTCGGATTCTGGAAGGTGTCATGGCAGGGCGCAATGGAAAGCGGGCATTCAGGGTTGCAGTCGGCTGCTGGTTCCGGCTGAGGATTCACAGATGCGACCTCGGTATTTCTGAGGCATTCGCAGGGCGGCTGAGCGGAGTCGCTGCAGGCCGGGTCTGGGGGCTCGACGGGATGAAGCAGCGCGGTCTGCACTTCCCCCGGAGATGGTTCAGGCTGACCTGCGGCTCGCAGGAATGTTCGGCCGAGTCTCAGCCGGGACGGAACCGACCGCTGGGGTCTTCGACGGCAACCCTGACCATTGATGAATCAGCGTCTCTTCGTTTCCTTCGCGGCCTTCTGTTCCCGATTTTTGAACAGAAGCAAACGAAGTGGAATCACATCGCGTTCCCATTTGAAACGAGTTCGGACTTGTCCGCGCGCTGGGCCGTGCGTGTCTTCGACCGTTACTGGAAAAGTAGAAACGCAGAGAACGCGAAGGCCGCAGAGAGAAGACGAGATCAGGCCTCGTCGCTTTGCTCTACGGCTTCGGTGCTCGCTGCGTTCTGATCTTGTAACGGTGGGTCGGAATCCGGCTGAAGCCCGGTTGCTGTTCGGCGAACTGCTTCACACCAGTCCGGCCGGGTTCCGCCTGAGGGATCAATCGGCGCAACCGACATCGTGATTGAAGGTTGTCTGGAACAAGGCCCGCTCGCGGCGGTTGTGGTCGATCAGCAGAGCCATCCAGTCGCGGAGTTCCGACTGCAGTTGATCGGCCAGGAACGTGAAGGTGGCCTTCCGGGCGACCGAATCCCGCAGGCGTCGCAGCATCAGGAAGATGCGGGAATGTTCGGCCTGCAGCATTTCGACTTCGGGGGACAGAGTCGGGCGAACCTCCAGAACTTCTCTCAGGTATCCGCCTTCTTCGCGCAGTTCAAATTCGCGGGGAACGGTTTCGACCAGCCGGTCCAGGATCGTGAGCAGCCAGCGGTTGTCCCGTTCCCGGTCGCGTTCCTGCAGTGCGGAGCGGAGGTCGCCGAGCAGCAGAAACTCCAGCTTTGTGTACTCGAGAAGTAGATCGCCCGCATGAGTGTTCACAGACATGTTCTTCTCCTTGATAAGGCCCCTGGCGATGAAGTCGACCCTGACAGAGGGACTGGTGAACGCGGTGCGGTCCGTCGGGAGATGAAAGAAAGACGGGGACCAGAGAGCACCGCAGAGACAAGCAGAATTATGCGCGCGGGAATGCGATTCCGACGATCCGGATTTTTCCCGTCACGGCCTGATTTTCCAAACTACCGGTTCGGTGCGGAAATGAGGGTTGACGGTCTGACTCCGACTGCCGTCGTGATTGGTGAAACCGGACTGCGGTGCTGCTACAACTCGCGCCGCGCCAGCACACAATTGACTGAAATTCCCATCAGAAAGGACTGATTGATGACATCCATGCCCATCGCTGAAGTTCGTGCCCGACAGATTCTGGACAGCCGTGGAAATCCCACCGTCGAAGTGGATGTCGTTCTGGAGGACGGTCAGATCGGACGCGCCGCAGTTCCGAGCGGCGCCAGCACAGGTGCTCACGAAGCCTGCGAGCTGCGCGACGGCAATCAGAAGAAATATTACCTCGGCAAGGGCGTGCTGACCGCCGTCCAGAACG
>Ga0172376_10006914_pt1 | contig 12202 bp, 10 predicted proteins | sample Lak35m_FD_121114 | JGI IMG/M metagenome (GOLD analysis project Ga0172376, IMG submission 121114) | Freshwater microbial communities from Kabuno Bay, South-Kivu, Congo - kab_092012_35m | ecosystem: Environmental > Aquatic > Freshwater > Lake | place: Democratic Republic of the Congo: South-Kivu...
AAATATGACATTAGAATCCTGTTCCTTCACTTCCTGTACCTGTTTCGTAATCTTCTGCATAAATTGGAGTGAGTTCTCGAAATGTTAATGCCATAATCATATGAACCGGCGTGGCATCTGAATAAGTCGCATAAGTTCCTGAACCAGTATAATTTACCGTTATATTCATAAGAGCGCACATCTTAAATCTATTTAGATATGGATGTGGTCTTCCTCCACTCATATATTCTATTTTAAAAACTTCGGGTGCCTTAAGAAACAATCCAGCGGCATCGTTCCCTGCTTTTCCTTTTTTTGCGGCACTGTGTATTTTAAATTTTCTAATAATCTCTTTGATTATTATTGCTTCTCCTTTGGAACGAGGAACAATATCATAGGCAAAAGTAAATGGTTGTCTCAAAGTAATTCCACTAAAAAGTAATTCAATATTTGAGTTAAATACTGTTCCGGCAAATCTTGAAGTAAATTGTTCTGTCTCGGTATTTTTTCCGGAAACTATATTTGCCGCCAAACCTGTGATTGCTGCTTGTGTCATTCTTTGTGTTGTTCCAGAAGAGGCGGCTCCTAAAACTTTTTCTATTCCTGCTTTAATTTGGGATTCGACCTCTTCAGGAGTTCCAGATCCAAGTAATCCTCCTCCGGCAGCGGCAACTGCTGCTTGTAAAGGTCCCATTGAACCTTGACTCCAAGACACACTATTACTATCTTTTATATCATCAGGAATTGGTATTATAACAGTTCCCTTTTGCTGTGGTCTATCCATCGGGTCTCCTACATTACCATATACATCATCAGAAGATCTTAAGGAAAGTGTGCCTGGACTATAACCAAGTCCCGGTGCCACATACTGAAGAAAAGTAATTCTTAAATAATCATCAGATGTTGAGAGTTTTGTACTTGGATATCTATAATTAAAAGGTTTAGCGATTGCCATTTATCTTTTTAGTTATTTATTCTACATCAGTAGAATTATTTATTTTCCATAAAGTTCATTTTCAGTGAGAATTCTAAAGGTCCATCCTCTGTCTTTGCAATATTCTTTTGCTGCTTCCCATTTTGATTGATTTTTGGCATACTCATATACTTCATAGATATATCCTTTGGTTTGCCTTTTTGGTTTGGGTGGAGGCATCGTTTGTTTATGAGGTTTAATTTCAATCAGATATTTTTTGATACTTCCGTCTGGTTCTTTGACTTTTATATATGCATCAGGAAAGTATCTGTGAATTTTTGAATCTACGGGAGAACGATAAGGAATTGCCAGTTCTTCGGATGCATATTCTAAAATATTTTCATTCGTATCACAATATTTGAGAAACTTTAATTCCCAACTTGACCTATAATAGATTTCGCAGGGATTTCCTTTATATTTTTCCGGAAATTTTGGAGAATATTTTCCTTGTAAAAACTTTTTCATTTGTTTTTATTCCATTTCCATTTTCCCTTTATTCTTCCGGATATAAAATCTTCTCCTGGACTTTCAATAGATCTTTTATTAATTTTTCCATTATTCCACCATTTTGTTCCTTTTGTTGATCCTAATGCATTATCTGGAGGTCTTATACCTTTTTCTTTTAAAGTTTTTGATATTTCTTCTTTTTGTTTTTTTCCTCGTTCTGTTTGATAGTAATTTAATCTATCTATAGACTTTAATTTTTTATATTCTTCTGTGTGTTTTTTCCCAGTCCAAAAATTTCCATATAATTCTCTATATTCTTTTAATTTATTACCTTCAGGATCTGGAGTAGGTTTTCCTTTATTTTTTAAACTTATTTTATTTTTAGTTTCCTCTGAGTGATTAAATCCAAATAATCCTTCTCCGCCTAATGTTTTATTGTATTCGGGACTAATTTTATTGATCCATAATTTTTCTTTTTTCAATAAATCTTCCCAATTACTACATTCTTCTAATTTTTCAATATAAAAATTATCCTCTCCATATTTTATAATTGCCGCTGCTATGCCACAATTTAAATGTTTCTTATGCTCTTTAAATCTTTTTTCTAATGATCTAGATGTTATTCCAATATATTTTTTATTATTAATTTTATTGACTATTTGATATACAAACATTATCTTTCTGTTGGGTCTCCCTTATATTTATAGTAATTAATTTCCCTTATAAGACATCTAAATACTTATACTATTAGGACTCATAAAAGGTATTTAGAGTGCCCAGTATCCGTAAAATATCAGATTTTAAACCTTTATTCACAAATCTCGCACAAACTTCTCATTATGAAGTAAGATTTGGTGGAGTTGGACCAGTTGGAGGTCCACTAATGTCTTATCTTTTTCGTAAAGGAATTAGTTCAAGATTTATTGCCGAAGATTGTGGTCTACTTTGCTTTTCTGCATCTCTTCCAACTACTTCTATGGCAACCGCAAATATTAGTGGAAACTTTATGGGTATAACAGAGAAGTTCGCTCATACAAGACAGTATTCTGCAATTATTCTTGAGTTTTATGTAGATAGAAATTATAATGCTCTTAAATTTATGGAAAGTTGGATGGAGTTTATCGCAAGTGGTTCTAATAATCCAATTGGAAGCCAACTTGCTCCTGTGGGACAGAATCGCAGAGATTATATTTCGAGAATGCAATATCCAGAATATTATAAATCCAATTCAACCACAATCATAAAGTTTGATAGAGATTATAATGAAGAAGTGGAATATACCTTTATTGGTTTATTTCCATCGGCAATGTCATCAATTCCGGTAAGTTATACTTCATCTGAAATTCTTAAAATGTCAGTAACTTTCGAATATGATCGTTATATTGCCGGAAAGTCTCTTTCCTTAAATGAGTTTATTGGAAATAATAACAACAATCAAAGTAATCAAAATAATCAAAATAATCAAGGTACTCAAACCAACAATAACCAAAGAGTAGTTTACAGAACAGGTTCTGCACTTGGAGAGAGTGGCGTTAGAGGAGTTATTTTTACACCAGGAAATGTAAATCCAACAATTGTAACATAAATAAGTTTATCTGAACTTTATAAGATAATATAAATATTAATGCCTGAACTGGTGGTTCTTTTCGGGAAGAGAGGAGCAGAAATGCTCCTTTTCTTGTATAAATAAAAATTTAATTGATTTGAATTTAAAAAAATGCTCCCAAAAGTTGCGGTGCCAACATATGAGTTGGAAATACCTTCATTAAAAAAGAATATTAAGTATAGACCTTTTTTAGTTAGAGAAGAAAAGGTTTTAATTATTGCGATGGAAAGTGAGGATACAAAACAAATTGCAGAAGCGGTCAAAACTGTAATTTCAAATTGTATTCTTACGAGAGGAATCAAGGTAGAACAATTGGCAACCTTTGATATTGAATATTTGTTTCTGAATGTTCGTGGAAAGTCTGTTGGAGAATCGGTAGATGTTCTAATTACCTGCCCCGATGATGGGACCACTCAAGTTCCTGTTTCTATTAATCTGGATGAAATTAAAGTAAATGTAGATGAAAATCATTCAAAGGACATTAAACTTGATGATGTCTTAACACTTCGTATGAAATATCCATCGATGCAAGAGTTCATTAAGAATAACTTTAATAATAATGAATCTGTGAGTGTGGATGATACTTTTGAGATGATTTGTGCTTGTATAGAGCAAATTTATAGTGAAGAAGAATCTTGGAATGCTGTGGATACAACTAAAAAAGAACTGAATGAGTTTTTGGAGCAACTCACCACAAATCAGTTTAAGGAAATTGAAAAGTTTTTTGAGACTATGCCTAAATTATCTTATACGATTAAGGTAAAGAATCCTAATACTAAAGTTGAAAGTGAGGTCGTATTGGAGGGACTAACATCTTTTTTCGCCTAGGAATGGCTCACACTTCGTTGGAGTCATACTACAGGACTACATTTCAGTTAATGCAGCATCATAAATATTCTTTGACCGAATTAGAAAATCTTATACCTTGGGAAAAAGAGGTTTATATTACTCTTCTTTCGCAATATATTGAAGAGCAAAATCTAAAGAACCAACAGAATGGCTAGTCTATCATCTCCAATCGGACCCACTATAGATGTTGTGGCAAGAACAGTTTCTCGTTCTGTCATAAGTGGTGGTGCCGGTGGAGGAAGAGGCGGTGCTCTTGCAATACAACCTCAGGCAAGTTTAGTTAATGTTGAAAGAAATCTAGAGATTCAACAAACTCAAAATATTCAACAAACTCAAGAGATTTCTGCTCTTAAAAGTACAATAGATGCCTTACGAACAGAAACCGCAACTTTAAATAATGGTCTTGGAACTGTTTCTAATCTTATACAGCAAGATAGTGCCCTAGAGAAGCAACAGGAAGCGGCAAAGGCAGAAAATGAAAGAAAACTTTTAGAAAAAAATATTAGACTGGGAAAAGAATCTCAATTAGAACAAAACATTACAAATGCTCTTGCAAAACCAGTTCAGGCTCTTCAGCAAAAAGTTGGTAATATATTTGGAAGAATTGGAGAGGCTCTAACTACATTATTTGCCGGATGGTTGACGAATCAAGGAATTGAGGCACTCAAGGCAAACGCAGAAGGAAATAAAGAAAAATTAGAAGAAATTAAAGATAATGTTCTTAATGGTATCGGAGATGCCATAAAAGTATTTACCGCAATCAAAGGAGGATTTGATTTGATAATTAAGACTATTACCGGAGTTACTGGAAAAATTGCTGGTTTTGTGACTAGACTTGCTCTGGCACCTATAAAAGCTTTAACAAATACTCTTCGAGGTGCTCCTCTTCTACAAAATATTTTTCCTGGTCCAAAAAAACCTGGCGGTGGTGGTGGTGGAGGAAAAGGTCCAGGAATTTTTGGAGTTGCTTGGGCAGCTGTAGAATCATTTATGAACTTTAAAAATGGTGAATATGTAGATGCTCTAATGCCTATAGTAGCTTCCTTTGGACCTGGAAAATTCATAAAAGGTTTATTTGCAGTTGGATATGCCGCAGATAATATAGCAGAAGTATTTGGAACAAATATTTTTGGTAAAGATCCAAATAAAGAAAAAGAAGCGAAAATAGCATTTGAAGAAGAGAAAACCAAACAGAAAAAACAAAAACCAACAACAACAACATCAACATCAACAACAGAAACATCAGCAGCAAAAGTTTCATCAACATCAACCGCACAAACTCCGTTAATGGGAGATAAAACAGATGAAAAATCTGAAACTGATCCAAAAAATATGACTCCTGGTCCAGTACCCGGAAGTCCAAATATTCAACCTACTTCTGATGCTGGTGCCTCTTCTTCTGCTAGTACTGCTGCTCCTGCTGCCAGCACCCCAACAACATCTATGGCACCACAGGCATCAGAACTTTCATTAAATAATCCTCCAGGAGCACTAGTTCCCGGACAAAGACCCGATAAAGCACTGAATAGCGAACAATTTAAGGCAGCAACACAGGCAAGAGAAGAAGCTAAAGTACAAGGATTGTCAGGAAAAGAATTGGAGATATATGTTGCAAATGCTGCTATGAATGCCAAACCAAGTGATGCAAATATAAGTTCTCCGGCAGAGGTTCAACCACTTCCCAAACCCACTCAAAATGTAGGAGAACTTACTGAACCAGCACCAAATGTTATTATGATGCCATCGGGTCAAAGTAATAATCAACAATCTTCCATTTCACGGGCACCAACAAATGGAACCGATACTCCTCTGATTAGTTCTTCTAATCCTGATAATTTTTATGTTCTTTATTCTCAATTAAACTATAATGTGGTAATGTAATATGGCAATCTCATCACCACTTCAGTCAAAAGTTCCTACGAGTTCAACAAAGACAATAAAAAAACTACAGAGCATTCTACTCAATAGGACAAGAGTTAAAAAAGAAATATTCCAGAGACAAACAATTTTACAAAACCGTAGGGAAGAAAATGAAAGAAGAAAGCAAAGAGAGGAGCAACTTGAAGCATCGAATCTTGTAACAAGACCTCGTGGACCTTCGCAGTTAATTGCCGGTAGTGCCAAAGGATTTTTTGAAAGATTAATAGGATTTCTTAGTTATGTGACCGCAGGATGGATAATTAACAATCTACCCACTTGGATTGCGATGGGAAAGGAGTTTATTGCCAGAACTCAACAAATGGGTAAGATACTTGGAGGTTTTATTACAAATAGTATTGATATATTTAAAAATTTTACAAAACTTTTAGGTGCGGGTTTAACGAATTTAATGACATTTGATTTTCTTGATACTTCCGGAAGAGTTAGTACTGCCTTTGATGAACTAAATTTAAGTGTTGAAAATTGGGGTACTGACTTTGAGAATGCCATTAAATTAATCACAACTCCATTAACCGAAGGTGTTGCATCTGGTGAGGATGCTCCATCGACCGGAACTGAAAATACTAATGAGGGTGCCTACGAACAAACTGCACCTTATAGTGGTGGGTCAACTACGACTTATTTTTCTACTGGTGGGCAAAAAATATCTAAATCAGAATTTGGAAACAGAGGATTTAGAACAAGAGATGGACTTGGTTCCGGAGCAACTGCTTTTGGACATACTGGAAGAGATGTTCCTATGCCAGGAGGAACACCTCTTTCTGTAGTTCCTCCCGGTGTAGTGGTAGAAGCTTCTACTGGATATAATGGTGGTTATGGAAATTTTGTTACTATAAAACTTGATGATGGTAGGTATATAAAGATAAATCATTTATCTGCTATTTTAGTCAAACAAGGTGATAAGGTTGGAACTGGTTCTGGAAAAGATGGTGGTGTAAGAGTGGTAGGAAAAGTTGGGAGTACCGGTCTTTCTACTGGTCCTCATATGCACTTGGATCTTGGAACAGGATATAATAGAGGATCAGCTCAGATAACTGGACTTATGGATCCAGATTCTTTCATTCTTAATGGTGGAGTTGTAAAAGGTGGAAATGTTAAATCAACGGGCGAAGTAACACAAACAAAACCACCAACAAGTCAACCACAACAAAATCTAATGGGAACTCCTTCATCATCTTCGGGATCCGGAATATCTGGTCAGTTAATATCAAGAGATGCAAAAACGTCATACTATGACCCTGCGTTAGGTGGTATAAATGCAAGTGGAGCTAAAACAAAAGATGGATTGCCAGAAACTTCTACTGGAGAGGGATATAGATCAAATGTGTTTTCTGCTGCTGCTTTTCCACCACTGATAAAGAAACTTCCATCATCAATGACTGTTCCATCTCAAGGATTTCCTGGTGGAAGGACTCTTAAAAAACCATTTAATGTAATAGTTACAAACTCAAAAGGAAAAAAAGCAGTAATTAGAGTTAATGATGTTGGTCGTGGTGTCAAAGGACATGCAGGTAATCATATGTTAGATTTAAGTGTTGCTGCTAAAAACTATCTTGGCACTGGCGGCGGATTCACAATAGAAATGGCAAATTCTGGGGCTTCTCCAGGTCCAATTAAATCTGGACAAACGCCACAATCAACACCATCACCGGCACAAATAACACCATCACCGGCACAAATTGCATCAACCAGAACTCCTCAAAATCCACAAATAACTCAATCATTGACACCAGAAAGAAAAGGACAAACCGTAATTGTTTCTCAAAATCCTTCATCTCCACCTCAACAAATGATGTATTCTGGTGGCGGCGGTTCTTCTGGTGGAGGATCTTTACAAATTAGTGAATTTGCCTTGTTAAATAATTTTATGCGAAATAAACTTCTACTCGATCTCGCCTACCTATAATGTCAATTAGTAAGTCCCTATACGAAGAACTAGTTCTTGAGTCAAACGACCAAAAAAGAACGATTGACATCAAAAATGGTACAATTGCACTTGAATATTTTGAGGATATTTTTTCTCCAACCATTACTGCCAGAGTTAAAGTAGTTAATACCGGAGAAACAATTACATCTTTTAAGGACCAAGACGGAGAAAGACAATCAATTTATAATGGTCTTCCTCTTCGTGGTGGTGAAAGACTTTCGATGAAAGTTGCCGGAAATATTTCGGGAAGAGAATCACTGGATTTCTCAAATAATCCAAAAAAATATCTTTATGTTTCGAGTATTACTGATGTAATTTCTGAGGCACAACAAGAAAGTTTCACTCTAAATCTAGTCTCAAGAGAGGCAATTACAAATGAAACTTCAAGAGTATCAAGAAGATATTCGACATCATCAAAGATTAGTGAATCGGTTCGTAAAATCTTAACAGATGTATTAAAAACTGATAGCATTGGAAAAATTGATGAGACTTCTAATAAGTATGGATTTATTGGAAATATGAGAAAACCATTCACCACACTAATTTGGTTAGCATCTAAAGGTGTGCCAGTGGTTTCTGGAGATGCAACTGCCGGATTTGTATTTTATCAAACTCGTGATGGATTTCAGTTTCGTGCGATTGATAATTTAATTTCTCAAAAACCAAAAGCAACATATGTTTATAGTCCAACAACCGTTTCTTATAATGAAAATAACGAAAAGGTTAATAATCAGTTTAAGATTCTGAATTATAATACAGAAAAAAATCAAAATTTAATTGAGAAACTCCGTCTAGGAACCTATGCGAGTCAAAGAATATTTTTTAATCCATTAGATTTTACATTTACGGATCCACGGAAGGGTCTTTTTCAGTTAAATAACTATGCTAATAAGACAAAAAATCTTGGTGGGTCAGATTTACGACTTCCTAAAATATCAGAGGGTTCTAATTTATCACTGGGTGATGCTCCTTCTAGAATTATTACCGCTATTTTGGATATTGGAACTGTGGAAAAAGAAGTATCAAAATCTGAAAATGCCGATCCATCACTATATCAATCCCAATCTTTAATGAGATATAATATTCTTTTTACTCAAACCTTAAATGTAATGGTTCCGGGAAATATAGATTTAAGAGCGGGAGATGTTATTGAGTGTTTATTTCCTGCTGTATCACAAACGGACAAGAGAGAACACGATTCAGAAACAAGTGGTCTATATATGATTAAGGAACTTTGTCATCATTTCAATGTGAATAATTCTTATACATCGATGAAGTTATTAAGAGATACCTTTGGCGTTAACAATAAAGAAAGAATATGATAGACGAATCACTACTCAAAAGTAATTTTATTGGTAGAGACGGATTCCGGTGGTGGATAGGGCAGATTCCTCCCACAGAATCTCAAGACGCACAGATAAATGGAGATGGATGGGGAAATAGATCCAAAGTTCGTATTATGGGATATCATCCTTATAGTACAGCAGAACTGTCAAATGAAGATCTTCCTTGGGCTCAGGTTCTTTTATCTACAACAGATGGAACCGGTGCTGCAAATTATGGTACTAATCATAAGTTAAAACAGGGTGATATTGTATTTGGATTTTTTCTGGATGGTGATAATGCCCAAATCCCTGTGATATCTGGTTGTTTTGGAAGAACAGATCAGGTTCCAAGTGAAGATTATGTCGGTCCTTTTATACCATTTACCGGATATACAAACCGAATCACAAATGATGGTTCCAGAATAAAGAAGAACGAACAAAACGAACAGACAAGAACGACACAAACAACTCCTAGTCCTCTACCACCGCAAATTGCAAATAGTATTGGCGCACTTCCTCAGTTTGGTGGAGATGGAGATATAATCCAATTTGCGACAACAAAACCCGGTTCCAAGATGGAAAAAATTTCCACAGAACTGCAAAATGCGATTAAGTATCTACAGGACCTAAAATCATTTCCAAATCAGGCACAAGAATGGATTGATGCTAGAGTCGAAGAATTATGCGAACAGATCTCTCAAAAAATACAAGGGATTAGCACGGAAATAGTTTCAGGAGTTGTGAATGGTACTTATGAGAAATTAGAACCAGCTTTACAACAAGGTGTGAGACAAGTATATGACGCAGCAAAAGCGGCGGCACAATCGCAAGGTGAATCTACGTCACATTTAGTGGGAGTAGAAGCGCAGAAGGCAACAATTGAACCAGTAAAACAATTACAAAAATTAATTCCTTGCTTAATTGCGAGCATTATAGAAAGTCTGGGAGGTCTGATAAGTGATATGGTCTGTGCCTTATTAAAAAATGTTGCGAATGTTGTGTCTTGTGTCATCGATCAATTTCTTGGAGGACTACTTAACGGAATTATTGATTTAATCACATCAGGAATGTCCGCTGCTCTTGGAGCACTTTCTTTTATCTTAAGTTTTAGTAATTTTAATCTTAAAGATTCCATAAGAGGAGATGCCGAAGGTCTTCTTGGTATTCCAACGTCACTCAATTGTGGAGAAGAAGAACCGGATCTTGGTGTTGAGAAATGGATGATTGGTTATGGACCAATTCAATCCTCATCTTTTGATATAAATGCTATTTTGGATCTTGCAAATAATGCTAAATCAATTGTAGATACGGTGACCGAAAATCCATTATCACCCCTTGAAAGTATCATAGGACCTCTCGATTTCTTAAATCCTGGAATTAGTGATCCGGACTTTATTGGTAGTGGATTGAGTAATTGTTTTGGTGGAATACCAACAGTATGTAATCCGCCATCGATTAATATTTTTGGTGGCGGTGGTTCTGGGGCATCGGCACTTCCAATCTTTGGGTCTATTGTTGAAGATACCGCAAGCATTATTGGAGCAATTCTTACATCTGGTGGTTCTGGATATACATATCCACCATTTGTATCAATTACTGATAATTGTGGAAAGGGATATGGTGCCGTGGCTCAATCGGTCATCGAGAACGGGCAGGTTGTGGCAATTGTAATGAATTCTGATGGTGAAGGTTATACATTAGGAAACCAACCGCAAGTTGATGATATTATTGATACTGATGGTGGTGGCGGTATTGATACTGGTGGCATAATTATCGACCAACCGAACATCACGATTTCTGATGTTTTAATTGTAAATCCCGGATATAATTATCAATCGGGAGATACCATAACTGATAATTTTGGAAATACCTATAATGTTGTGATTGATAACGGATCAATTGTTAGTATTACTCCAATAAATATTACTGACATTACAGATTTACCAATACTAAGAGTGGTAAGTAAAACTGGTTCTGGAGCAAAATTAAAACCAGTATTTGGATTTAGAACTTCGTTCCAGGGTGAAATAAAACAAGTTATTGATTGTGTGGTATAAAAATGGCTAGAGAGGAAAACTGGGAAGAAAGAAGTTATTGCAAACTGGGCCCTCACTTCGGAATAGATGTTAAAAATCCACAGTTAGGATTGGATGGTCCTGATGTTTATAATATGTACGGTGTTACCACCGACAAGGATAGTTTTACACTGAGTTTAAGTGATGGCAGTGGAAAGCTTAATATTTCTAATGAACGATCAATTCAAATTACTGCAGGCCAAAATAATCCTGGCGGAGGAGTAGATATTCTAATTACCGGTAAGAATGGCGATATAACAATCACGGCAGAAAAAAATGGTAATATCAAAATACGAGGAAAAAATATCATTATTGATGCCGATGAAAATATTAATCTCACGGCAGGAAGAAATGTAAGTATTAAGGCTGGTTCTCGTTTTGTAATTCAATCAAATCAGGCAGATTGTGTAGCAAAGACTGGTAATCTTGCTCCTAAAGGAACATCTACCGGAGAAAAAATATTTCTTCCCAATTCTCCCTGCGGTGTCGATAATATTCAAAAAACTTTCCATGCCGGTGGTACAGTTCAATACGGGGCGATAGCATAGTCATATGGAAGACAAAACATATCTAGATAATTCAATCAACTTTAATAAGGCTCCAATAATGTGGGCAGGAATGGAAGTCTATCCAGGAAATGGTGCGACTTCTAATCTTTATGGAACTCTGAATGTAATTAAAAATCCCGAAGAACCGACTACTCCTGATATTAATACTGATGGCAACTTAAAGGTTAAGAAAAATGCAACTATTGGTCAAAATCTAAAAGTATATGGTGATACGACATTAAATAAAAATGTGAAAATTAATAAAAAACTAAATCTTGCAAAATGTGGAGATGTTGCAAAAAGAATTGACCGTGCCGATAGACTTCCAAAATCTGATAAGAAATTAAAAACAAATATTACTTCAATTAATAATTCTTTAAGTAAAGTTCTTCAATTAAATGGAGTTGAGTTTGACTTTATTTCTAGTGATAATGTTGGTTATCTTAAACAACATCAGATCGGATTAATCGCTCAAGATGTAAATAAAGTGATTCCTGAAGTTGTAGGAAAAAATAATGATGGAACACTTGGA
>Ga0172376_10006916_pt1 | contig 12201 bp, 8 predicted proteins | sample Lak35m_FD_121114 | JGI IMG/M metagenome (GOLD analysis project Ga0172376, IMG submission 121114) | Freshwater microbial communities from Kabuno Bay, South-Kivu, Congo - kab_092012_35m | ecosystem: Environmental > Aquatic > Freshwater > Lake | place: Democratic Republic of the Congo: South-Kivu...
CATCGATCCAGGCCGTTGCCTGCACCTCAATGCCCTGCCGCTGCAGCATGTCAGTGGCCTGATGCCATTGCTGCGCAGCGAACGCTGGGGGGCGCAGCTGACCTGGCTGCCGCCGGCGCTGATGCGCCAGCCCGATCAGCTGCCCCAGGTCTGCCCGCTGCCGCGGCAGCGACCGGTGCTGCTGTCCTTGGTGCCCACCCAGCTGCATCGCCTGCTGCAGGAGCCGCAGGCGGTGGCCTGGCTGACGCGCTGCGCTGTGATCTGGGTGGGAGGAGCGGCCCTGCCGGGTGACCTGGCCGCCCGGGCCCGCTCGGCCGGCTTGCCCCTGGCGCCCTGCTATGGCGCCACGGAGACGGCCGCGATGGTCTGTGCCCTGCCTCCGGCCCGGTTTCTGGCCGGGGAGGTGGGCTGTGGAGCGCCCCTGGCGGATGTGGAACTGCGCCTGGAGGGGGCCGAGCGGGCGATCGGTGTGCGCACCGCCCGGCTCAGCCCCGGCTGGTTCAGCCACGGCCAGCTGCAACCCTTCGCCGCTGCAGATGGCTGGTGGCGCAGCGGGGATGCCGGCGGCTGGATGACCACCGACGCCGCGGAGCCCCGGCGATCTGAGGGCGCCATGGGCTTGCCTCAAGCGATCGGGGCGAATGCGGGCGCGGCGGCGGTCCGGGCGTCAGGCAGCCTTGTGATCCATGGCCGCCTCGATGGCGCCATCCACAGCGGCGGCGAGACGGTCTTCCCCGAGCAGGTGCGCCAGCAGCTGCTGGCATGGATCCAGGCCGCGCAGCTGCCGGTGGCGGAGCTGTTGCTGCTGGCGGTGCCGGATCCGATCTGGGGTGAGCGGCTGGTGGCGCTGGTGCGTCCGCTGGCGGCGGCGACGCCCGCTGCGCTCAGCCTCGACGAGCAGCGGCTGCCGATGGGGCCGCAGGCGGCGCTGCTGCCACGGCTGCGCGAGCTGGCCCGCGCCTTGCCGCCGCCGCTGCGCCCCTGGCGCTGGTGCCTCTGCCCGGAGCTGCAGACCAGCCCCACCGGCAAATGGGAACGGCAGCGCTGGCTGACCTGGCTGGAACGGCAGCCGGGTTCCGGCCCTGATGACTGACTGACCGACTGACCGACTGACCGACTGACTGGCTGACTGGCTGACTGGCTGACTGGCTGACTGGCTGACTGGCTGACTGGCTGGCGGCCGCATTTCAGCTGGCGTCGCCGCCCCGTGATGTAGACCCGCCGCGTGCTCTGCCGCAGCTGGTCGCCTGCCCTGCTGGGGGGGGGCGGCCAGAGCTGCCTGGCCGTAGCGACGCTACGGCGGCTCTGCCTCCGGACTCAAGAAGCCGACAGCAGCTGATCAGCCGGCCAATGCGTTATTCAGCCGCCCTGGCAAGCTGAGATCTCGACCGTGAGGCAGCCCTGTGCTGCCGCTGCGGCTCAGCCGGGATCGCCGCCGAGGCGATCGCCGTCGGCGCCACCCCACTGCTGAATCAGTGCGGTACCGCCCACGGTTCGTCTGCCCTCCAGCCGCCCCTCACGCACCAGCAGCGGACCATCGCCTGTGGCCACCACCAGACCGACGCCGGGCTCGCACGCCAGCACCGTGCCGGGAACCGCAGCGCATGCGGCACCGCCCCAGATCGCCGCCAGCCGGGCCCCATCGCTGCTGAGCTGGGCGGCCAACGACGGCAGCAGCGGTTCGCTGGCCAGGATCCGCAGCCGCTGTCCGCGCCAGTGCGTGTGAGCCCCCGGGTGGAGACCCATCACCCGGCGATGCAGCGTCAGCGCAGCGGCCGTCCAATCGAGCTGGTAATCGGGCTTGGTGAGCAGGCGGGCCTGGGTGATACCCACCTCGCCCTGATGACGCAGCGACAGCCGCTGCCAGCGCTGCGCCTCTGATCCGACACCCGCCGCCTCGATCAGCGGCAGCGCCTCCAGCAACAGCTCCGCAGTCAGCTGGGCCAGCCGCAGCCCCAGCTGGGCGGCATTCTCGAGCAGACCGATCGTCAGGCGACGCTCCAGCAGCACCGGCCCCGTATCAAGCCCCTCCTCCATCGCCATGATCCCGACGCCGGTCTCGGCATCGCCCTCCAGCAGCGCCCATTGAATCGGTGCGGCACCACGCCAGCGGGGCAGCAGCGAACCATGGCCATTCCAGCAGCCCAGGGGTGGCTGCGCCAGTACCGCAGGCGGCAGGATCTGGCCGAAAGCCACCACCACCGACAGATCAGCGCCAAGCGCCGCCAGTTCGGCCTGCAGCTCCGGTTCGCGGCGAATCCGAGCGGGGGTGAACACCGGCAGGGCCAGCTCCAGGGCGCGGGCCTTGACGGGCGACGGCATCGCGGCACCACCGCGGCCGCGGCGGCGGTCCGGCTGGCTCACGACCCCGACGATGCTGTGGCCCGCAGCCACCAGGGCATCAAGACTGGGCAACGCATAGGCGGGCGTGCCCCAGAACAATAGGCGCATGCCTGCAATCCGTTCAGGCGTCGCCGGTGATCGAGAGGCCCTCGACCCACACCCAGGGGCAGACCCCTCCGGGTGTGATCTTGGCGTCGCCCTCAAAGCCGATGATCGCCTGCAGCAGTTGGCGGATATCACCGGCCACGGTGGCCGCCTCGATCGAGCGCTGCTCCCCATCGCGGATCCACCAGCCATCGAAGGGCAGCGAGAAGGATCCCTGGGCCGCCTTGACGCCGGCATGCAGGGCCGAGAGCGAATCGATCAACACCAGGCCGCGGCCCTGCTCCGCCCCGATGCCGCGGCCGGCCTGGCGGTTGAGGCCGGCCTGGCCGCCGCCGCTGCCCGGGGTGGGGCCGATCTCGAACCAGTCGGGGCCGACCGATACCTTCGCCCCCAGCCCGGCATGGCCGGTGGGCGCGACACCGAAGGCGCGGGCGGTGGCCTCGGAATGGAGGAAGTTCTTCAGCACACCTCCCTCCAGCAGCACCAGACGGGCCGTGGGCGTGCCCTCGCCATCGAAGCGGGCGGCACCGATATTGCCCGGATGCAGACCGTTGTCGCAGAGGGACAGAAACGGCACCGCCAGGCTGGTGCCCAGCGACTCCCGACGGCTGAGGCTGACGCCATCCAGCACGGCGCGCGCATTGAACAGCGAACTGAACGCACCGATCAGATCGAGGAAAGCCTCGGGGCTGAATACACAAGTGTAGCGGCCTGTATCGATCGGGGCGTAGTCGAGATGGGCGATGGTGCGTTCGGCGGCCTCATTGATGCAGCCGGCCACATCGAGATCATCGCTGCCGTAGGCGAGGCGCACGGCACCGCTGCTGCGCGGCTTGCGGCCCGTCTCCTCGGCACGGGCATAGAGATAAAGACTGGCGGTGGTCAGCTGCTGGTGGCGGCAGGCACCATCGCTGTTGAGATAGATCCGTTCGCTGCGGCGCTGGGCCAGGCCGTTGTACGGCACGGTGCCGATGGCGGGATGGCGCCCGAGCAGATCGCGTTCCGCCTCGCGCAGGGTGTCCAGCAGGCTGAGGATGCTGCGCGGCTCGCGCAGGGGCTGATCCAGCTGCGGCAGCGGCGCCGTGGCCAGCGGTGAGAAGGCCGGGGTGTCGTCGGGATTGCCGAACGCGCTGGCCTGCTGGGCGCCGGCCAGGGCCCGGGCCAGGCCGGCGTCGGACAGATCGGAGGTGCTGGTGATGCCGACCAGCCCCTGCTCGTTCCAGACGCGCACCGTGATGGCGCTGCGCTGGGCTCCCTTCATCTGCTTGGGCTCACCCCGGTCGACCTGCACCGAGATGTCGGTGCTGCAGCCGGCGCCGAGATCCCACTGGTGGATGCCCTCCCGCTGGGCCAGGCCGGTGAGCCGGGCGGCGAGGGAGGCGGCATCAAGGCTGCCGGCGACCGGAGCGGAGCTGGGCGTATCGCTGACCATGGCGGCATGCATCGAACTGGAAAAATCGCTGGGATTGCAGGGGGTGGCCATGCTCAGCGTCCCCCGACCGTGATGCTTTCCACCTTGATGTGCGGCTGCCCCACCGTGACGAAGATGCTGCCGCTCACCGAACCGCAGAATCCCGCCGCCAGTTCCAGGTCGTTGGCGCACATCGAGATGCGAGGCATCACCTCCTTCGCCTCCCCGATCAGGGTGGCGCCCTTCACCGGCCGCCCGAGTTCACCGTCTTCGATCCAGTAGCCCTCCTCGACGGCGAAGTTGAACTGGCCGGTGGGCCCGACACTGCCGCCCCCCATCGCCTTGCAGTAGAGGCCCCGTTCCACCGAGGCGATCAGATCGGCGGGGCTGTGGGGACCGGCGGCGATGAAGGTGTTGCGCATGCGGCTGGCGGCCGCGAAGGCATGGCTCTGGCGGCGACCGCTGCCGGTGCGCGGATGGCCGGTGCGCAGTTCGCCGGCCCGGTCGCTGAGGAAGCAGCGCAATACACCGTTCTCGATCAGCACCGTGCGCTGCGGCGCGTGCCCCTCGTCATCCATCGCCAGGGAACCGAAGGCGCCGCCGGTGAGGCCCTCATCGATCGCGGTGACCGCCGGATGGGCGATCTGCTCACCGATGCGATCGGCGAACGGTGTGGTGCCGCGCTCCACCTGGGTGGTCTCGAGCAGATGCCCGCAGGCCTCGTGGAAGATCACCCCCCCGAAGCGGTTGGCCAGCACCACCGGAAACTGGCCCGCTTGCACGTAGTCGGCATAGAGCATCGCCGCGGCGCTCTCGCACAGATCCGCGGCGGAGCTGTCGGCATCCCAGTGGCGCAGATCATCGGGCCGATCGGTGGTGCCGTACCGACGGCCCAGGCTGGCGCGATGCTCGCCATCGGCCGCCAGCAGCCCCAGCCCCAGGGATTGATGCAGGCGGATGTCGCGGGCATAGGTGCCGTCGCTGGCGGCCACCAGCACCTCCTGCCAGTCGCGGGCATAGGTGCCGCGGCGCGACTGCAGATGACGGCCGTGGCGCTGCAATCGATCCGTGCCCTGCAGCAGCGCGGCTGTGGCCTCCGCCAACGGCGGGCAGCGATCGAGCCAGTCGGTCTTGGCGCTGCCGTGGTCGCGCAGGGCCGGCAGGCCCTCGAACCCGGACGGGGTGGTTGCCGCCCCCGCCGGCAATGCCAGCCCCAGCATGCCCAGGGCCTGATCCAGCGCCTCCAGCAGGCCCGCCTGGCTGAGGTTGTTGGTGGATACGAAACCGTCGCGATGGCCCAGGAACACCCGCACGCCGGCGCCCATGCCGAACGCCGGGGTGACACTGGTGATCGCCTCCTGCTCCGCCAGCACGCCGAGGTGATCGGCGCGCTCCAGAAACACCTCCACCAGATCGGCGCCGGCCGCCCGGCCCCGGTGCAGGATCAGTTCAAGCAGGTCGCACGGCACCACGGTGGGCAGTGCCGGGGGCGGAAGCAGCAGGGTGGAGGCAGACAAATCCGGTTCGGGCTGGGGATCGGGAGGTTCAGGCCAGAAACGCCTGAGGGTGCCGACAGCCTAGAAAACCGCTCCGGCCCAGGCGGCGTCTGCCCGGGGCGGTTTCCGCACCAGGGCTGACGGCCATGCCGCATCGATGCCGCCCCTGCACAGCGACCTGAGCTGGATATTTTCAGCGCACCGCCGGCTGGAAACGCTCGCTGCGGATCGGGGCCATCAGGAACAGCTTGACCATCTCCAGGGCATTGGCCCCCCAGAACGGCAGCTTGCGCAGGGTCTTGATCAGCGCTGGCTGGGCGGCGGCATCGGCGCGGCTGAGGGCGGCATTGTTGCCCACCAGCCGCTCCAGCCGCTCCCAGAAGCGAGGGTTGCTGACATCGAGCACCACCGGGAAGACACGGGCCGAGGTTTCGTTGGTCTTCTCGATCACCAGCTTGTCGTAGGTGCGCGCATCGAGCCCGAGGGCCTCGTAGAACTCCTTGCGAGCCACATCGCGCACATACATGGTGGCGAACACAGCCAGCAGGAAGAAGCGACACCACAGCCGTGCCCTCCAGCCGCGCACCGTGGCGGGCTGGGCCTTCATCAGGGCATCAAAGAAATCGCCGTGGCGGTTCTCATCCTGACACCAGTTCTCAAAGAAATTGAAGATCGGGAAGATCCTGCTCTCGGGATGCTTCTCGAGGTGCCGGAAAATCGTGATGTAACGCCAGTAGCCAATCTTCTCGGACAGATAGGTGGCGTAGAAGATGTGCTCGGGGCTGAACTTGGTGTAAGCCTTGCTGGCGGTGAGGAAGCCGAGATCGAGCTGCAGGCCGAAATCGGTCATCGCCTTGTTCAGGAAGCCGGCATGGCGGGCCTCATCGCGGGCCATGTGGGCAAAGCATTCCGCCAGCAGCGGATTCTTTGCCTTGATCCGACGGCTCAGCTCCTTGTACAGCAGAAAACCGGAGAACTCGGAGGTGCAGCTCTGCTCCAGAAACTCGACAAACACCTTGCGGGTTTCGGGATCGAGCTTATCGGCGGCGCCTTCGAACTCCTCGTTGCGCACGAAGTGATGCCGATTGTAATCCTTGCGGAACTCCTCGCAGATCGCCTGCAATTCCGCCTCATTCGGCCGCAGATCCATGGCGGCCATCGCCTCGAAATCGGTGGTGTAGAAGCGAGGGGTCAGGATCGTGTCCTTGACGGGCTCCTTGATGGCGGGGCCATCAGCGCCGGCCGGGCGGGAAGCGGCGGCCGCGGCGCTGGCGGCTGAGAGGGTGGCGGAGGGAGGAACCATCGCGATGACGCGCGCGCACAGGTGGGATCCATCGTAGGAGGGCCGGCGCGCCGCCTCGGGGCCAAGGGTGGATCCGTAGCAAGCCGCCGTCGCCGCAGCGGCCGGACAGGCGGCGGCCCGCCAGACCCGCCAGACCGGATCGCCGCCCGGGGCCGCCTCCCGGCCGGGAGCTCAGCCCGGCGCCGGCGGCTCGATCGGGCTCAGTTGGGGCCCAACCACTTCTGACCATTGAGCCGCTGCACCAGCCGCGACACCAGCAGCGGCAGGCTCGTCTTGCGTTCATCGATCAGGAACGACTCCAGCAGGCTGGGCTCACCACCCCCCTCGCTGAGCGCGATCGTCTTGGCCGACTGGATATCGGCGCTGGTGAAGCACAGCCAGAAGCGTCGCTCGCCGGGCAGGCTGCCGCACACCATCCAGCAGTCGCTGCCCACCACCGGCATGGCGCCCTGCAGAAAGCTGAGCTCCGGCGTCGGACCGCCGTAGGCCTGCAGCTCCCGGGCCAGCGCCGGCAACAGCAGCTCAGGCACGAACTCGGCAAAGGGACGATCCTCAAGGGCGGGCGGCTTGGCCTTGGCGGGGCCGGCCCCGGCGGACGGGGACGCGGCTGGTCTGGCGGAATCGGTCACCGGGGCGATCGCGGGGCGTCAGTGGCGAACTTTAGGGAGTTGGGCCCAGGGCCGGCATCACCAGTCCTGCTCAGGGCTCTCCTCCCAGTCATCGCCACGGCCCGGCGCTGCCGTGGCCGTGCTGCTGCCGGCCGCTGCCGCCGTGCCTGGCGGTTGCCGGCGGACGCCGCCCCCATCGGGACCGCCCAGATCGGGACCGCCTGCATCGGGATCGGCCGCATCGGCAGCGCTGGCGGCGCGGCGAATCACCCGGAAGGGCACCGACAGGGTGGGGGGCGGCTCCCCCGGGGCCCGCTCCGGACCGGCCGGCGCTGCGACGCTGTACGAGGCGGGCCCGCCGGCCGCCCGGCGCTGACGCCCCGGCCCGGTGCGCGCCTCGGTCGCCTCGCTCGACCAGCCCGGCTCCGCCTGGGGCTGACGCCGGCCCGGGCGCCCAGCGGCCGCCGGCCGCAGCGCCGTTCGCCCCTGACGCAAGGCCAGGCCGGTGGCCAGGGCGCTGAGCGCCGCACCGCCAGCGGCCGCCGCCGCCAGCCAGAGCCCCAGCGGCAGCGCCGGGCTGCGGCTGGTGAGCAGTCGCAGCGACAGCACCGGCCCCGGATTGAGGGCAGCCAGCAACAGCACCGCCAGCAGTGGCGCCAGCAGCGGAATCAGCAGCAGTCGGCGCAGGGTTCTCAGGGGGGGGGTGATAAAGAGTGGCGGTGTGGGGCAGGGCGGCGGCTCAGCCCAGGGGCTCGCCAGGGGTCTGCCCAGGTGGCAGCCCAGGTGGCGGCGGCGACCAGCTGGCCGCGGGTGCCATGCCGGCTTCGCCCGCGGCGGCCAGCGGCCCCTGCCAGCGCTCCAGGCTGCCGAGCTGCAGGCCCAGGCTGTCGAACACGCGGATCACCAGGAAATCCACCATCTGCTCCAGCGTGGTCGGGCGGTGATACCAGGCTGGCACCGGTGGGGCGATCCGGGCGCCCGCCTCCGCCAGGGCGGTGAGATTGCGCAGATGCACCAGGTTCCAGGGCAGCTCCCGCGGCGCGATCACCAGTGGCCTGCCCTCCTTGAGATGCACATCCGCGGCTCGCTCGATCAGATCCAGCGCCACCCCGGACGCGATCCGCCCCACCGTGCCCATGCTCGCCGGCAGGATCACCATGCCGCGGGTGAGGAAGCTGCCGCTGGCAATCGCCGCCGCCTGGTCATTCCAGCGGTGGCAGCGCAGCTGGCCGCGGCTGGTGCCGCAACGCTGGCGCCAGAAGCGCTCCTGGGCATCGGGTTCGGACGGCACGCGCAGCCCCAGCTCCGCCTGCCAGACGCCGATGGCGCCGCGGCTGGTGATCATCTCAACCTGCTGGCCATCTTCCAGCAGCAGCTGCAGGGCACGCTGGGCCAGGGGCTGGGCCGATGCCCCCGACACCGCCAGCACGACCGGATACAGGCAGGTCATCGCAGCGGCTCAGGCATCGGTCTCCCCATCCGGGGAGGCCTCGATCCAGCCCTCAGCCGCCCCGGTCTCGGTCTCGGCCGGTGCAGGCTGCGGATCCGGCTCGGGCAGCAGCACCGCCAGATCGATCTGATGGCGCAGCGCATCCACCTTCTGGATCTCCACCTCCACCGGATCCCCCACCGCGAAGGTGCGCCGGAACTTGCGGCCCACCAGGCGATTCTGGCGGGCGCGGTACTCATACCAGTCGTCCTTGAGCGAGCTCACATGCACAAGCCCCTCCACCTGGGACGGCGGCACCTCCACAAAGAAGCCATAGCTCTGCACACCGCTGATCACCCCCGGCAGCACCTGACCCACCAGGGGTTCAGCAAAGCGGGCCTGGGCCATCGCGAGCAGATCCTCCTGGAACTCCAGGGCGCTGCGCTGGCGGCTGTTGAGGCGCTGCGTCAGGGCCTGTTGCAGCCCCTGGTGGAACGGCGCCAGCTGGGAAGGCACCAACAGCGCCCAGTCGATCGTGCCGTGGCAGCTGTCGGAAGCGATATCGGCGCAGATCTTGTGGCGCACGGTGGGGCGATCCTTGCCTTCACTGAGCAGGGTGACCAGCAACTGCTGATTCCAGAGATCGGCGTAATGCAGGGACGGACAGGCCCAGGCCGCGAAAGCCTGGTCTTCACCGGCGAGGGCATGGGCGCCCGGCTCGCTGCTGAGCAGGGCGGGTTGCAGGCTGCCGCGCAGCAGCTGCTGCAGGGCCCGCTTGCGATCGGTGCCGGCGAAAACGGCGGCCAGCTCCGCCGCGCTGACATCACCCTCGCTCGACAGCTCCAGGGGGATCTCCAGGGCCAGGGCCGCCTTGGCCACCTCATTGATCTCAGCGGCATCCGCGGCCGGATTGACCGCAAACAGGCCGGGCAGCTGCAGGGCCGCAAAGTGGCGCCCCAGGGCGCGATGGGCCAGCAGCACCGCCTCGCGCAGGATCGCCGCCGGATCACCCGCCGGCAGCTCCACCAACCAGCCCTGCCGCGAGGCCTCGGGGGCTGGATGGCGCAGATCGCCGAGCCGCTCCAGGGGCGGCTGGGGCAGGTCGAGATCGATTGAGCCGGCCTCCAGGCGCCGCTGGCGCAGCAGCTGGCTGAGCTCCTGCAGCTGCTCGATCAGGGGCAGGTGATCCTTGAGCGCCTTGAGCGCCGCCGGCAGGCTGCGGCTGCGGGGACTGCGCTCCGCCAGCGCCTGGATCGCCGCGGCATCGAACCCGGCGGCCGGCCGGATGCGGCTCAGGCAGAAGCGGTAATGCTCCAGCTGCCCCGCCTCGCTGAGCTCGAGCGCCACGGACACCGCATCCTGTTCCTTGCCCACCTGGAACGCCGCCGCCCTGGCCAGCGAGGCCGGCAGCAGCGGCAGCCAGCGGTTGCCGGCGCACAGGGCATCACCCTGCTCGCGCATCCAGCCGTCGAGGGCTCCGCCCAGCGTGCAGCGTTCCGCCACCGCCGGGCTGTGCAGCCACAGCCTCAGCCCCCCCTCCGGCCGCGGCTCCAGGGCCAGGGCGGGCAGGCAGGGGGCCTCCTGGCCGCTCCACAGCTGGGGCAGCACGGCGACCAGGCCGGTGAGATCGCTGCGCCCCTTGCTGGCCGGCGCCTTGAGGGTCGCCTTCGGCGCCGGCGATCGCTGATGCAGGTGGTGCTTGGTGAGCAGCAGGTCGAGATCCGCCTGCTCGCCTCCCTGCACCGGCAGGCTGCGCACCACATGGCCCAGGGGCGGGAACTGGGCCACCGGGAAGCGGTCGATCACCACCTCCACCACCGACTCCTGGGCGGGTGTGAGGTGGGGGGCATCCCGCTCGGGCAGCTCCACGGTGGTGAGCAGGCGATCGTCGAGGGGAACGGCCACCAGGGTTTCCTCCTGGCGTTCCACCTGGGCCAGCAGGCTGGTGGTGCCCCGTTCGAGGATGCACTGCACACCGCCCTCGGGGGAGCGGCGCCGACCGCCTTCGCGGGTGATGCGCACCAGCACCCGATCACCGTTCCAGGCGTGGTTGAGCTGGTGCTCCCGGATGTAGATGTCCTCGCCGCCGTCTTCGCGCAGAGCGAAGCAGAAGCCCTTGCTGGAACAGCGCAGCCGTGCGGGGATCAGCTCCGGGTTGTCATGCCGCCGCAGCCCCGTCTCGTTCTCGACCACCAGCTCCAGCCGCACCATCGCATCGAGGCCGATGCGCAGCTGGCGCCTGTCGCTGTCGGTGCTCAGTCCGAGCGCCTGCTCCAGTTCACCTACGGGCTGGAGATCTTCGCGGGAGAGCTGATCGAGCAGGTCGGCGACCGTGAACTTCATGGAACGGGAATTTCAGGCGGAACGGGGAGGACGCCTCCAGGCCGGGGCGCAACGGCGTCAGGAACCGGGGCGAGAACCGCGGCGAGAACCGGGCGGGGCGGCCGGGGGCAACGGATCGGCCGTCGTTACGGATCGGGGCAACGCCGGCGGCAGGGATCGGCTGGGGCTGCGAGCGGCCCGGGAAGATGCGACCGCAACGGAGCCGAGGGAGGAGCGGAGGGCAGAGACGAGGGCGGAGCGCCCGGGCGCTGCGGCCGGCCGGATCGACCCGGGCAGCGGTGGCCGGCGATCGAGCCGACCGCTGGCATGGATCCTGGGGCATGGATCCGCTGGCCTGGCCCCGGGCCGATCCGGGGGCTGGATCCACCACGGCCGGGGCTCGCTGCGGCAGCGCCGGCTGGATCGGCCTGGATCCACCCGGAGGCAGGCTCCTCACCGCTGCGATCGGGATCGAAGGCCGCGGGGATGCCGGGGCGGCAGGCGGGAATGCCGGAGCGAACCCTGCGCAAGCCGCACCTCCACAGAAGCCGACTGTAAGGGAGAGGCGTGCAACTGTCCGGGATCGGCCGCGGTTGCCCCAGCTGCCAGCTGCCAGGCACAGCGCCAGCGCAGGAGCCACGGCTGCCGCTGGCGCCTGTCGCCGCCGCTGGGCATCGGCACGGACCCCGACCCAGCAGTGGCCAGGCCAGCGCCGCGGGCTGCGGCCCACCCGCCAGCCAGGCCCGGCAGCGAGGCAGCGGGCCGGTGGCGCTTCAGGCGTCGCCGGCCGGATCGGCCGCCGCGGCGCCGGCGCGCAGGATCAGACGGGTGCCCAGGATCAGGAACCCGAGCGAGGCGGCCAGCTGCAGGGCATCGGTGGGGATCACCGCCGAGAGCGAACCACCGGCGGCCGCACCCACCAGGCTGGCCAGCACCAGGGCGGCGGCGCTGCCGGCGAACACAGCACCCGGGCGATTGGAGGTGCCGCTGATGCTGACGATCGCCAGCTGGGTCTTGTCGCCCAGCTCCGCCAGAAACACAGTGAAGAAGGTGGAGATCAGCAGGGGCAGCATCGGCGGATCACAAGGCGTGGAGAGGGAGGCGTTCAGGGGGCGGAGCAGGGCTGCTTCAAAGTGCTTGTTGCGCCAGTCGTGCGCGACAGGGGCACCACGGGTGGGCTTCAG
>Ga0172376_10006917_pt1 | contig 12201 bp, 14 predicted proteins | sample Lak35m_FD_121114 | JGI IMG/M metagenome (GOLD analysis project Ga0172376, IMG submission 121114) | Freshwater microbial communities from Kabuno Bay, South-Kivu, Congo - kab_092012_35m | ecosystem: Environmental > Aquatic > Freshwater > Lake | place: Democratic Republic of the Congo: South-Kivu...
CTGCTCCAGCCCCTCGATCACCTGGTTCACCCCGGCCGCTTCCCCGCCGCCCGCGGCAGCAAGCTGCTCGGCCGCCGCCGTGAGCACCGCCTCCTCCAGCCCCAGCCGGGCGGCGATCGCCAGGGCGTTGCTCCGCCCCGGGATCCCCCACTGCAGGTGATAGGTGGGCGAGAGGGTCTCGATGTCGAAGGCCACCGAGGCATTTTCAAACCGTGGATCGGCGTACTTGAGCGCCTTCAGCTCGCCGTAATGGGTGGTGGCCACGGTGAGTCGGGCCCGGTCGGCCAGATGGCGCAGCAACGAGGCCGCCAGCGCCGCCCCCTCGGTGGGATCGGTGCCGGCGCCCACTTCATCGAGCAGCACCAGCGCGGCACCGGGGGCGGTGGCAGGGATGGCGCCGATGGCTGCGGCATCCTGCGAAGACGCAACCGCGGCTGCGGGCGCCTCGGGGAGCGCCGCCAGGATGCGGGCGATGCGGCGGATGTGGCCGCTGAAGGTGGAGAGGTTCTGCTGCAGCGACTGCTCATCACCGATGTCGGCCAGCACCAGGGCACACCAGGGCAACCGCGGGGTGCCGGAGCAGGGGAGGAAGAGGCCGGCGCGGGCCATCAGGGCCGCCAGCCCCAGGCTCTTGAGGGTCACGGTCTTGCCGCCGGTGTTGGGGCCGGTGATCGCCACCACCCGCAGCTCGGGGCCCACCCGCAGGCTCACGGGCACCACGATGGCGCCACCCTCTTTCCGTTGCTGCCAGAGCAGCAGGGGATGGCGCAGCTCCCGCAACTCGAAGGGTGCTTCCGGGTCGTCGTGCAGCTCCGGGCGCACGGCCCCCAGCCAGGCCCCGTAGCGGGCGCGGGCCACACCGGCATCCAGGCGCACCAGCACCGCCTGCAGATGCAGCAGCGCCGGCGCCTCAGCGCCCACCAGCGCGCTCAGCTCCCGCAGCACCGCCTCCTCCAGCTCCCGCTCGCGACCCTCCAGCTCACGGATGCGGTTGCCCAGCGCAATCACCGCCTGCGGTTCCACAAACACGGTGCTGCCCGAGGCGGAGCTGTCGTGCACCAGGCCCTGGATCTGGGTGGCGGCGCCCGCCTTCACCGCCAGCACCGGCCGGCCGTTGCGCTCCGAGACCACCGAGTCCTGCAGGAGGGAGGCCCAGCGGCGGATGAGATCCTGCAGCCGCTCGCGCCGGTCGGCCCGCACCCCCTGCAACTGGCGCCGCAGCCCCTCCAGCTCCGGGCTGGCCCGATCCGCCACGCGACCTCCCTGCTCGATCGCGAAGTGCAGCCGCTGCTCCAGCTCCGGCAGGGTGCGCAGATCGGCAACAAGGGATGAGCACACCGGCCGCAGGGCCGGATCCTCGATCTGGCGCCGCAGCCGCCGCGCCGCGGCCAGGGTGGAGGCCAGCGCCAGCAGGGCCTCGCCGCCGGCGGTGCCCCCCTTGGCGCAGAGGCTCACGCTGGCGACGAGATCGGCAACGCCGCGGAAGCTCAGCCCTCCCTCGAGCAGGCCATCGAGACCCAGCAGTTCGGTGGTTTCGGCCAGGAGATCCCGGCTCTCGGCAGAGCCGTGGGGCAGGGGCAGGGCCTGGCAATGGCGGATGCCGGCCTCGGTGCTGGCGAAGCTGGCCACCTGGCTCGACAGGCGCGGCCACTCGAGAAGTTCCAGGGCTTCGCGAGCGATCGAGGCGGCGGCGGCCTCCTCCCCGGCGGCGAGCAGGCCCCTGCGATCGGATGCGGGCGCGGCGGCTTCTGCCATATCCCGTGCCGGCACTGCCCCCGTAAGCAGCCTTGGTACGGCATCGGCCGGTCCGGGGCGACCCCTGCTCGTGCCAGGTGTCAGCGGCAAAGCGGCCCCAGGGGCTGTGGCTGCCATGGTCGGTTCCTGATCCAGCGTCTCCAGCACCGCGTCGCTCACCCAGGGGAGCCCCCGCTGGCCAGAGGGGGGAAAGGGATCGCCTCGGCGCCGGTGTTGGAGGGGATGCCGGCGGGAGGTTCGTAGAGCACCTCCAGCCAGTTGCCCTCGGGATCCTGCAGATAGAAGGAGGCGGTGCCGTCGCGGTGGTCGTGCACCTCACCCACCCGGTGGCCGGAGGCGGCGAGCTGATCGTGCACCGCATCCACCGCGGCGCGGTCTTCCAGGTGGAAGGCGAAGTGGGGGCCGGCGGCCTTGTAGTCGGGGCTGAGCAGGGCGATGCCATCGCCGGTGACGGGCGACTGGAGGTAGGCCCAGTCGGCCGCATCCCAGGTGAGCCGCAGCCCGAGGGCGCCATAGAAGGCCTTGGCCCGCTCCATGTCGGTCACCCGGAGTGCCACATGGCCGAGACGATGCACGGAGGCCGCAGCCATGGAAGGAATCGTCACTGAATCCATTCTCCTGCAATCGGGCATCGCGCGGTGGGGCCTCACCAGCGGCTTTTCACGTGGCCGTAAGAGCGATCCGCTGCTGGCCCTTGAGGTGGGGGGTGGGTTCCATCAAGCCTGCACCATGACCATGGTCATGAGACAAGGGCAGCTGGCTTGGACGCCTCAGGACTCTCGCCCGCTGCCCGCAAAGGGCCTACAGCAACGGCCTCACGCCGCCCCGATCGCCTCCAGATCGATCATCAACGCGGGAAACTCCGCTGCGCTGCTCGAGCGTCCCGATAATGGAAGGCATGGTGCTCGGCGCATGATCTCAACCGGGGCCAGCCAACGCGCTGGGATGGAGCCGCTGATCGAGGCAGATGCTCACGGTCTGAGGAGATGCCGCAGCAGCATCCAGGCTGAAAACCTGCCCCCCCTCCTAAGGCCCGAGCTACTGCCGGCCCTGGAGATCCTGTTGCAGCAGGTGCGCCCGCAGGGCCTCTGGCTGTTCGGCAGCTGGGCGCGGGGCACGGCGAGCCGGCGTTCGGATGTCGATCTGCTGGTGATGGGGCTTGAGCACTGCCGGCTGCTCGACGCTTACGACGCTGTGCTGGAGGCGCTGCAGCCTTGCCCGCTGCCCCTGCAGCCTCTCGTGGCAACGCCGCAACTGCTGGCCCGCCACGGCGATGCACCCTTCTGGCGCACACTGCGGGCCGAGGCGATTCCGCTGCTCGATGGCAGCCGTTTCCCATGAGCCTCGAGAGCGCCCGCCACCGAGCCCGGCTGTGGCTGCGTCAGGCCGAGGACGATCTGCGGGCGGCACGCCTGCTTCAGGACGGAGGCCAGGCGGCCCAGGCCTGCTTTCGCCCAGCAGGTGGGTGAAAAGGCCCTCAAGGCCCTGCTGGCCGCCGAAGATCGTGATCTCCGCAGCCATTCGCTCACGGCCCTGCTGCGGGAGCTGGATGAGACGCATGCCCAACGCTGGCAGCGCCAGGCCCGGGCGCTGGACAAGCTCTATGCCCCCACCCGCGACCCCGATGCCCTCGGTGATGAGCTGCCCGCCGATGTGTTTGGGCCGGAGGATGGGGCGGCAGCCCTGCAGGCAGCTGAGGAACTGCTCGGCTGGGCCTCCGTTCAGCTGCCCTGAGCCAGGGCCCTTCCGGTGCGAGCCGTGGGCGGCCGCCCTGGGCGTTGGAATCTTAACTGTCCATTACAATCACAAAATGGACATTTCTGTCACTGACTTCCGCGCCCATTGCCTGGAGTTGATTCGCCAGGTGGAACAGGGAGGCGAGGTGGTCGAGATCACGCGCCATGGCAAGCCGGTGGCTCGGCTCACGCCCCCTGTCGGTGGACCGTCCGAGCGTCAGCCGCCCTGGCAGGCCTTGCGGGGATCCGGTGTTCTGGCCATGGAACCGGAAGAGTCGGTGCTCGAGGCCCTGGCCTTTGATGCCCTGCGGTGAAGGTGCTGCTCGACACCCCCATCTGGATCTGGTGGTTGCTGGGTTCCGAGCGCCTTCCCCTGCCTGAGCGCCACGCCCTGGATCGGCTGGCTGAGGCGCGAGGCTGCCATCTCTCCGCCATGAGCCTCTGGGAAGCCCAGATGCTGCACGCCAAAGGGAAACTGTCGCTGGATCGGCCTTTCGAAACCTGGCTACGGGAGGCTTCCGCCCCAGGCGTTGTGGCGCTGCTGGCGCTGGATGTGGGAGTGGTGGTGGCGCTGGATCACCTGCCGCAGAGCTTTCATGGCGATCCCGCCGATCGGTTGATCGTGGCGACAGCCCGGACCCATGGCCTGCTTCTCGCCACCCAAGACCGAGCCATCCGGGCCAGCGGTGTTGTGGCGATCTGGCAGGGATCGGAATGAGGCGACGCCCTTGCCGAGCGGCTGGCGGTGGTGGTCACAGGCGCACGGCTGAACGGCAAGAGCACCCTGGCCGAACAGCTGCATGAGGATCAGCTCCCTCACCCCTGCCGCAACCAGGTCGCCGCGTCGCAGGCGTGATAGGTGAGGATCAGATCGGCACCGGCCCGCTTGAAGCTGAGCAGGGTTTCGAGGGTCACGGCACGCTCATCGATCCAGCCGCGCTCGGCCGCCGCCTTCACCATCGCGTATTCACCGCTCACGTTGTAGGCGGCGATCGGCTGCTCGCTGGCCTGGCGCAGCCTATAGATCACATCGAGATAGGCCAGGCCGGGCTTCACCATCAGGATGTCGGCGCCTTCGCTCTCATCGAGCTGGCATTCGATGATCGCCTCGCGGCCATTGGCCGGATCCATCTGATAGGTGCTTTTGTCGTTCGGGATCGGTTTGCCGGCCGCCGCCCGCGGTGCCGAATCGAGGGCCTCGCGGAAGGGGCCGTAATAGGCGGAGGCGTATTTGGCGGTGTAGCTGATGATGCCCACATGCTCGAAACCCTCCTCATCGAGGGCCTCGCGGATCGCGCCCACGCGCCCATCCATCATGTCGCTCGGGCCGATTAGATCAGCACCGGCTCGCGCCTGGGCCACCGCCTGCTGGCAGAGGATCGCCACGGTCTCATCGTTGAGCACCACGCCCTCGGCGCTCACGATGCCATCGTGGCCATCGCAGGAATAGGGATCCAGGGCCACATCGGTCATGATCGCCATGCCGGGGTGCACCTCCTTGAGCCTTCGGATCGCGCGGGGAATCAGGCCGTGCTCGTTGAAGCACTCGGCGCCATCCTCCGTTTTCAGGCCATCGGCCACCTTGGGGAACAGCACCACGCAGCGGATGCCCAGATCCCAGGCGCGGCCCACCTCATCCACCAGCCCCTCAAGGCTCCAGCGACTGGCGCCGGGCATGGCGCCGATCGGCTCATTGCTGGCCCCCTCATGCACAAACAGCGGATAGATGAAATCGGTTGGGGCGAGCTGGGTTTCGCGCACCAGGGCCCGCAGGGCCGGCGTGCGACGCAGGCGGCGGGGGCGGTAGGTGAGCTCCATGCGGGCGGGAAGGGCTGGCCGGATCCTACGGATCGGCACCGGCAACAACCTGACGAAGGCAGGCCGGCAGGGTCTCTTGCCGCTGCTCAACAGCCCATGGGCAGCGCCCGCGCTCAAAACCGCAGATTGGCCACCACGATCAGCGCGTAGCCCAGCAGCGCCGAGATCTGGGCGATGCTGCCCACCCGGTTGATCCGCGCCAGCACCCGATCGCCCTCGTTGCTGCCGGCATGGGCGCGCAGGTTGCCGCCCCAGAGAAACAGCAGAAACACCGCGACAGCCACCGCATAGCTGTAGGCATAGAGCTGATCGATCACGGTGAGGTAGGGGGTGGGCGGCACCTGGGCGCGGTAGCCCTCCTGCAGCACCACCAGGGTGAGCAGCCCGGCCGAAGGCAGCCCGAAGCTCAGCTCATCGCGCACGCTGTCGAGGCTGGGGGCCAGCAGCACCACCGCCATCACCAGCAACAGCGGCAGGATCCAGCGCAGGAAGGCGGCCAGGTCGTCGGTGCGGTAATCGAGGCGCAGCAGCACGCGGCTGAGGGTCTGGGGGCGGTTGCTGGCGAAGGGGTCATCCAGGCGGTGCAGGGCAGAGGTCACCGCGGCTCCCCGGTAGCGGAAGCCCGCCATGCCGATGCCCTGTCCGGTCAGCCAGCGCGATTCGCGCAGCGGCTCCAGCACCACGCCCTCACGCTCGATGGCCAGCCTGTCGTCGGCCACCTCAAGGATCAAGGGCAGCAAGAGGCGCAGAAAGGGCGCGCTGCGCAGATCGATGGCATCCACATAGAACTGCCCCTCAAAGCGGAAGCTCTGGGTGAAGGCCGCGCCATTGGCGCTCGGCTGGGCCGGTCCGGTGGCTTCGAACACGCTGTTCCAGTCCTCCACCTGATTCACGAAGCGCACCATCCGCTCCGGCGCGATCCCTTCCTGGCGCAGGCGCCGATCCAGCGCGCCATCCCACTGCAGATGCAGCCGGCCCTCCACGCGGAAGGTCTTGCGGCTGAGCTCGAGGGCGCGCAGATCCTCGATCTGCAGCACCACCGCAAGCGCATGGGGCACCTGCAGACCGGCGGGCCGCGGCAGCACCCGACCACCGGCCACGCCCATCGCCAGGCCCTGATCGGGGGGCAGCTCGGAAGTGGGCCGATGGCTGGCCACCACCAGACCCAGGGCCATCAGGCTGCCGAGCAGCCAGAGCAGCAGGCGGCGGTAGCGCGGCCGGGCCGGCATCGGCGGATTCAGGCAAGGGAGTGCGCTGATGCTGCCGCGGCCGGCGGCTTCTCGCTCAAGCAACGTTCAAGCAGCGCCCAGGCCGCGCCCACAGCGGCCCGGCGCAGCTGCTTGTGGACCGCGCTCAGAGCCGGGCCGAGCTGATCCAGCCCGCCCGCGGATCGGCGCTGCGCGCCTGGCGCAGCTGGCCGAGGAGGTCGCGCTCCCGCTCGCTGAGGGTTTCGGGCATGCGCAGCACCGGCGTGAGCAGCAGATCACCGCGGCCCTCCTTCACCGGCCAGCCCTTGCCCTTGAGCCGCAGGCTGCGGCCGATGGACATGCCCGGCGGCACCTGCACGGTGGCCTCGCCATCGGGGGTGGCCACCACCACCTCGCCGCCGAGGGCGAGCTCATCGAGGCTGAGCGGCAGTTCGGCCCGCAGCTGGTCGCCATCGAGGCGCCAGATCGGATGGGGCTGAACCTGGAGATTGAGATAGAGATCGCCGCGGCGGCCGGTGCCGGGCTGCAGGTTTCCCTTGCCCTTCAGCCGCAGACGGCTGCCGCTGCGCACGCCGGCGGGGATGCGCACCTGCACGCGTTCGTCGTTCACCGCGAGGGTGCGCTCACAGCCGCGGAAGGCATCCGAAAGGCTGAGGTTGATCGTGGCCTCGGCATCGAGATCGGCGGGGGCGGCCCCACGCCCTCCGAAGCCGGCGGGGAAGCCGCTGCCGAAGCCTCCGAATCCGCCCCCCATGCCGGCAGCGCCGCCGAAGCGGCCGAGCAGATCGTTGATGAAGTCGTCGAAATTGCCGTAGCGCCCGAAATCCACATCGAAGCCGCCGGGGCCGCCCGCGGCGGCACCACCCATCTGGTTCCAGTACTGGCCGAACTGCTCATAGCGCCGCCGCTTCTCCGGATCGGAGAGCACCTCATAGGCCTCGCTCACCTCCTTGAAGCGCGCCTCGGCGTTCGAGTCGCCGGGGTTCACATCCGGGTGGTACTGGCGCGCGAGTTTGCGGAAGGCCCGCTTGATCGCATCGGCGTCGGCCCCACGCTCCACACCGAGCACCTTGAAATAGTCGCGGTAGCCGTTGGCGCTCATCGGTTGCTCAGCCGGCAGCGGTGCGCAGGAGCGCGACACCGGGCCAGGCGCCATTGTCTCAGCAGCCCAGGTCCACACCGCTGGGCGCAGAGGGCGGAAGGCCGAACGCCGGCAGGCAGGCCTGCCTACGCTGCCCCTTCACCCGAAGGCAGCAGCCGATCCCTGGACGATGGCGCATCTCCGTCGCGGAGTCCCGCTCACACCACAGCGCGCCGGCGAGCTGGCCCCGGCTCAGCCCGATGCCAGGCGGCCTCGTTTCAGCTGGCGAAAGGGAACGAGCTTCTGGCTCCTGGGCAAGACCGTCTGGCGCAGGGGAAGCCGCCCGGCAGGGGCATTGATGGCGGGGCTGGCCGCCCTCGCGATCGGCCTCGCCACCGGCAGCGCGCCGCTGCACGCCCAGCCCCATTCGCCCGAGGCCTCCGGCCCCTCCTCGCTTGGCGAAGCCCTGGCCTCCTCCACCCCAGCTCAGATGGGGCTGGGAGAGCACCTGAAAGCCAGGGGATACCTCTTCTACGGCGCCTGGTGGTGCCCGGCCTGCTTCCGCCAGAAGAGCCTCTTCGGCCAGCAGGCGGGCAACCGGCTTCCCTACGTGGAATGCGACCGCAGCGAAAGCGGGCGGCAGCGCTGCGACGCGGCGGGCATCCGGGCCTATCCCACTTGGGTGCGGGGCAGCGAGCGCCGCGAGGGTGTGCTCAGCCTGGAGGAGCTGGGCCGCTGGAGCGGCTGGACCCCTCCCGAGCGCTGAGCCGGGGGCTGGCAGGCCAGCCCCGGCGGGCCTGGCCTCAGCCGATCCGGTTCACCGAAACGGTGAGCCCGGCGGCCCGTAGCGCCCGGGCCAGCTCGAGGGCCCGCTGAGGCTCGCCCTGAAACACCGGCACCCGCCGGGTGCGCTCGGCTTCGCGGTGCATCGCTTCGGCGGCGGGGGCGGAAAGATCGGCGAGCGCCGCCCGCAAGCGGGCGGCCAGGCCATGCAGATCAGGAAGCACCAGCACGGTGCTGATCGGGACGAGGCTGATCGGGAGGGTGGCAGGCATGGCGATCAGAGGCAGAACGATGCGGAAACGGCATCGCTGCAAACCGTAAGCGGCCCAGGCGAGGCGTTCTGGAGTGGAGAACCGGCTGCAGGCCGCCCTTGACCGATCAGCCTGCGTCGCTTCATGCAGATCCATGAAGGATCCGCGAATCCGCGCATGGGGGGGCCTTGTCCTACTTTAATGAGTAGGTATCTTCAGGCCGGCAAGAGGTGTTCGCACCCTGCCGCTCGTTCAGTCTTCCTCAGCAGCCCGCCGATCCACCCACTGTTCACGCGATCTGCCGCACCAGCGACGCATCCGGCACCCTCCGCCCAACCCGGTCATGCTTGACCTCTTCCGACCCGCACCACCGAAGCCCGCCCCCCATGGCCCTCGCGCGCATGTGCAGCGTCGGAGCAAGCGCTTCTCGGTGCCTGTGCTGGATATCCCGATCCGGGTCGACCTCCTGGCCGGTGGCGTGCGCCACTCCTGCCATCTCTGGGATGTGAGCCAGAACGGCGCCGGCCTGATGCTCCGCTCGCCGGTGCAGCCCGGCCAGAGCGTGCTGCTGAGGATCCATGCCCCAGGCGGCAGGGAGACCATCGATATAGAAGCCAGGCTGATGTGGATGGATCAGGTGATGGGCACCTACTACTCCGGTGTGGAGTTCAGCAAGCCGGTGGATTTCAGTCCCACATTCCTCGGCGTTCTGATCCGCAATTCCGAAACCCTCAATCGCTCGACCCACCTGGTGGCCTGAGCCGCACCGGCCATCCAGGCCATGAAAGTGGGGCCCTTCCAGGCCCCATGGATCATTTGGGTGACAAGGCTGATCTCACCCCGTCTCCGTTAAGAGTGTCAGGCAGCCACGGGGGCAGCTTGACGGGAGAAACGAACGATGTTGTTCGCTGTTACGGGTTTGCTCTGACCGAGCAGGCTTCAGTCACCCTCCTCATGCCCCGTCGAAACCATTGCAGCCCCGCGATGCGCCCGGCAGAACCGGATGCGGGGGAATGGAGCTGAGCGGAATCGAACCGCTGTCCGAAACACCGGTGTGAGCCACCTAGTCGGCCCGGAGGCCGACTCAGGAAGTATGGCACCGCTGGTGCAATGCGGTGGCGCCTGGGCCGGGTGGGCATGACCGAACCGTTCAGCAGGGCAGCAGGGCCACCCCCTCCAGCCGGGCCGCGTCGTAGCTCGTGAGGCAATGGCCGCAGGCCAGAGCGAGGCTGTCGTGCCGGGCGATGCCGGTGGTGGGCGGGTCGATGCTGACTGGCAGTGCCTCCAGCACCGCCCAGGCCTCCTCGCTGGATTCATCGGCAGAACGCCAGGCGCAGCTGAGGGAAACATCCAGCACGAAGTTGCCTCTGGCGCTCTGCTCTTCACCGGCAGGGGCCGGGGCGCTCATCGGCGGTCCAGGTGGAGCAGCATGGTGCTCTCCAGAACCAGCCGCCGCAGAAAGCCGGTATCGGCTGCCATCTGCGCCTCCAGGATCACCACCGGCTGCTGCGCGGATTCCTGCAAGGGCAGGAACAGGCCGTCCAGCCGCCGTACACGCTCTTTCAAGGCCGGGGCCGAGAAGCGGTAGCCACCGGGCGCCGGCGCCAGATCCGGCTGCAGGTCCAGGATCCAGTCCGGGTTGTTCTGGAACACCCAATCGAAGAGCTTGTCGCTGAGGGTCACGGAGGCGCGTCATGGCCGAAGGCCACGACCGAGCGGGAGACGGGTCCAGGATCCCACCGCCGGCACGCTGCAGGGGCCGATCACCAGCTGCGACTGGCATCGCGATCGGGCGGTGAAGGCTGGCCCTGCTCCCTGGGCGGCCTGCCGATGGGCTTGGGAGCAGCCCTCTCTGCGCAGCAGGTGCAGGGCATGGGCGAAGTCGAGGCCGCAGCGATGCAGGGCCAGCGCTCGCCACGGCCCCATCGGCAAAGGAACGCAGCAGCGACCGAGCCCACCGCCACAGAGCGACCCATGCCCCAGCCAGCACAGGAGGCCCTAAGATACCTACACGGATGTAGCTTCCATGGCTAGTCTCCGCAACGCGCTGCTGGCCTCTGCGGTCACCGCGCTGAGTTTCACCGTTGCGCCCGGGGCCCTGGCCAACGGGCTCAGCTTCAGCACTCGCACCACCGCCAACGGCCTTGGCAGCAACATCGTGAACGGCGTCTACGTCAGCGGCGGCAATATCTACGCCGCTACTATAGATGGCGTCAGCATTTCCCCAGTCAGCGGAATAAGCTTCACCAACTACACCACAGGACAGGTTGACCCAAACGTGAACGCAGTGTACGTCAGCGGCGGCACTATCTACGCCGCTACTGCAGGCGGCCTCAGCATCTCCACCAACGGTGGCTCAAGCTTCACCACCAATTACACCACGGCAGAAGGTCTTGGCGATGACTACGTGAATAGCGTTTTTGTCAGCGGCGGCACTATCTACGCCGCTACTGCAGGCGGCGTCAGCATCTCCACTGATGAGGGTTCCAACTGGGTCAACTACACCACGACCAACGGCCTTGGCGGAGATGTCGTGCTCGGGGTCTACGCCAGCGGCAGCACTATCTACGCCGCTACTGCAGGCGGGCTCAGCATCTCCACCAACGGTGGCACAAGCTTTACCAACTACACCATGACACAAGGTCTTGGCAATAACTACGTGAACGGCGTTTACGTCAGCGGCGGCAATATCTACGCTGCCACTGAAGGAGGTCTCAGCATTTCGCCAGACGATATCAACAGCATAAGCTTCACGAATTACACCATCGCCAACGGTCTGGGCAGCAATGCTGTGTATGACTTCTACGCCGACGGCGGCAAGATCTAAGCCGCCACTGCCGACGGCCTCAGCATCTCAGATCCGGCCCCCGGTCCGCTGCCCCTGCTGGGAGGTGCCGCTGCCTTCAGCTGTTCCCACAGACTGCGCCGCCGCCTGAAGCTGGCCTCCGCCAGTTCCTGCCGCTGATCCTGCTGCCGCATGAACACTCCTGAGCCACGCCTGGCCGTAGCCCGGCACACCGAGCTTGTTGCCCTGGTGCTGGAGGTACTGGCTCTCCTCTCCCTCCTCAGCGGAGCCCTCCCACTGGCGCTCACCCAGCCGGTGTGGTGGCTGCGGCTGTCTGATTCGCTGATCAATGTTGCGCCCGTGCTGCTGGTGGCCGTGATCCTGCTGCTCATCGGTGGCGCCGTGAGCGACGCCGCTGATGCCCGCATCAGCACGCAGCGCTGCGATGCGCTCGCCAGCCGCTGGGCCTGGATCTTCGCCCTGCTGGTGCCCCTGCAGCTGGCCGGCTTCGCCTGGCTCTGGGCCGACAGCGACAACCAGATCAACCGCCAGATCAATCAGGGCGAACGCAACGTGGCCGCCCTGCGCAGCCGCATCGGCGCCAGCAGCTCCGAGGCCGAACTGCGCAACCTCCTGGCCAGCGCCAATGTCGGCCCGCTGGCGCCCCTGCGCGCCGGGGCGCTCCCCGATCAGAAGCAGCAGATCAGCGATGCCATCGCCATTCAGGCCTCGCGGCTGAGCAGCACACTGCGCGAGCAACGCGCCACGATGCTGCGCAACAGCC
>Ga0172376_10006918_pt1 | contig 12199 bp, 6 predicted proteins | sample Lak35m_FD_121114 | JGI IMG/M metagenome (GOLD analysis project Ga0172376, IMG submission 121114) | Freshwater microbial communities from Kabuno Bay, South-Kivu, Congo - kab_092012_35m | ecosystem: Environmental > Aquatic > Freshwater > Lake | place: Democratic Republic of the Congo: South-Kivu...
GCCAAACGCGGCGCGCAGATTGCCACCGCCTGCCACGCGTGCCACCGCATCGGCAACGACGGCGCGGAATACGCCCCGAACCTCACCGGCTGGGCCAGCCGCCAGCCGCTCGACGTGGTGGTGCGCTCCATCGCCGAGCCGAGCGCCGACATCGCGCACGGCTTCGGCGGCCACGAGTTGACCCTGAAAGACGGCACCGTCATCCACGGCCTCATCCTCGCCGACGCCGACCCGGTCATCATCATGTCCACCGGCGCGATCACGCAGACCGTTCCGAAAGACCGCATCCGCTCGAAAAAGCCGCTGGGCCGCTCGCTGATGTTGAGCGCCGAGCAAATGGGCATGGGTCCACAGGAGCTGGCCGACGTGATTGCCTTCCTGCGGACGAAGTAACGCGGGGCGTTGGCTGAAGCGCGCTGAGCGTCCCATATCAGGAAAACTCCCGAGCCTAAGCCGGGACTTTCGGCTCGCGGAAAGGCCTGTTTTCCGGTTCGCTGTGCGGTGGTGTCCATCCTGCGACAACTGCTGTGCTTCGGGCTGCTGCTGGCTGGTGCGTGTCACGCTCGGGCAGTGGAGCAGGTCGAGTTTCGTTTCCGCGAGCCGCAGCCCGTCGCGTATCGCGTGGCGATTCCCGCCGGCACACGAGTCGCCGCCATGTTGCAGCATGAGCTGCCCGCCCGCCGCGCCGATGACCCGGCACAAACGGTGGACCTCACCAGCCGCATTTCCTTGCGCCTGGCCGTCGGTGTGGACGTAAACGAGTTGGTGGCGGGCACCAAGCTCGTCGTGGACCGTGTTTTCGCGCCGCAGTGGTTTGTGCTCCAGGCCTCGGATGCGTGGACCGCAGCGCGCGAGGCCGAGCGGCTCGGGGCGTTGCCGGGCGTGCTTGCCGCGCACCCGGTGCGCCGCTTTCCTCTGCGCAGCTCCGGTCCATACGCGGCGCGTTTCAACGACCGGCTCATCCCCAACCAGTGGAACTTGGAGAACCGCAATGCCAACGGCATGCCGCAGGGCGTGGATCTGAACGTGCGTTCGGCTTGGCCGTTTTCGCAGGGCGCGGGCGTGCTGATTGCCGTTGCCGACAACGGAGTGGAGATCAGCCACCCCGAGTTTGCCGCGGCCGCCGCCGGGCAGCCGCATTACAACTTTGACGCGGGCAATACCAATGGGGCGCAACTGCTATCTTCCGACATCCACGGCACTGCCGTCGCCGGCTACGCGGTGGCGCAGGGCAACAACGGCGTCGGCATCAGCGGCGTAGCCCCCTCTGCAAATTTGGCTGCCTGGAAGATGCTCGGGGCCACCGAGGAGCAGATCGGCGTGATGTTCCAATACATGAGCAACGTGGTGAGCGTGCAGAACCATAGCTGGCTCAACAGCGGCTCCGGCCTGATCCCCAACAGTGCAATGGCGGAAACCGGCCTGTCCAACGCCGTGACTTTCGGGCGCGGTGGGCGGGGCGTCTTGATGACCCGTGCCGCCGGCAATGAGAGGGAAAGTGCCGCCAATGCCAACGACCAGGCCTACACCGGCGACCCGCGGGTCATCACCGTGGCCGGCGTGCGCATCACGGGCCGCGTGGCCAGCTACAGCACGCCGGGCGCGTCCGTGCTCGTGGCCGCGCCAGTCGGGGATAATGGCCAAGATGCGCCGCCCACCACTGACCGCGTCGGCTCGTCTTTCGGCTACAACGCGGGGGTCTTCTACCTCGATGATTCGGCGGACTACGCGTTCAATTCGATCAGCCCGCACGGCACCTCTTTCGCCGCGCCGCAGATCGCCGGCCTCTGCGCGCTCATGCTTGGAGTGAACTCGAATCTCACCATCCGCGACGCACAGCAAATTCTCGCCCTCGCTTCGCGCCACTATGACTTCGTCGACCGCGACCTCGCCACCAATGGCGCAGGCTTGCTGGTCAGCCACAACCTGGGTTACGGCGTGCCGGACGCGGGGCTGGCCGTCCGGCTCGCGCAGGTCTGGTCCAACCGCCCGCCTGTCACCACCCTCACGCTGGTCTCGAACGCGACGCAGGTGATTCCCGATGCCGGTTTCCTCGTGCGTGCGACCGGCGCGAATGTGCCCGTCGGGCTGAGCACCATCTTGGGCCTGATGCCCGAGGAGGGCCTTCACCCGGAGGCGGCTCCTGGTGAAAATCTCCGGCCAGATTCGCCCACGGCCAGCCTGCCGCTGGTATTTGTCGGCCAGGCAAGCAGCACGTTGACCACGAACCTGGCTGGCAAGGGCGCGCTGATCCAGCGCGGCACCTCGACCTTCTTCGTGAAAATCCAGCGCGCACAGGACGCAGGCGCGGCGTTCGCCATCGTCTACGACAACGCCCCGAGCACCAATCTGGTGAGCATGCTGCTGACCAACGGCTTGCTGGCCATCCCCTCCATCTTCATCAACCAGGCGAACGGCGAGGCGCTCGCGGCCGTGGCGCAGACCAACGCGGACCTGCGCGTGCGGCTGGAATTGGATGCCGTGCGCCAACCGTTCACCGTCACCAATCAGATGAACTGCGAGCATGTCGGCGTGCGATTGCAGACCACGCACAACTTCCGCGGCGACCTGCGGATCACGGTCATTTCGCCCGCCGGCACCCGCAGCATTCTCCAGCGCTTCAATCCGTTCAACGGCAGCGGATCGCTGTCGGACTGGACGTATTGGAGCACCCACCACTTCTTCGAGCGGAGCGCGGGTGCCTGGACGGTGCAGGTGAGCGACGAGGAGGCCGGAGGCACTGGCAGCGTCACATCGGTCAGCCTCATCCTCACGGGCGTGCCGATGCTCGACACCGACTCCGATGGGCTGGACGACAACTGGGAAACGGCCCGGCTGGGCTCGCTTGCATTCGGTCCGCTGGACGATCCGGATCGCGACGGCCTCAACAACGCCCGCGAGCAGGCCATCGGCTCGCATCCCAACGACCTGAATTCACCCTTCCCCCTCGTGTTGGATGCTTCGGTCTGGAGCCCCTCCTTGGGTCTCCTGCGCTTAAGCTGGCCGGCTGCCGTTGGCCGCACCTACGAACTGCTTCAGGGCACCAATGCCGCCGCCACCTTCACGACACTCACCAACGTGGCCGGCCGGTCGCCCGAGGCCGAGGTGTTCTTGCCCTTTGGGAACCCCTCCAGGTTCTTCCAGCTTCGCGCTCCATGAGCTAGCGGGACAAATGCGAACGGCGGACGACTGTAGTCGTCCGCCGTCTCACAGAGCCTTCGGGCAGGTATTACTTCGCCTTCCAGTTACGAACGAAATCCACGCACTGCTTCACGTCGGGCACGGAGTTGTCCCAGTTGTATTCGTATTCGATGGAGATGTTGCCGTCGAATCTCTGCCGCTTCAGCTCGGCGAGGATCGCGCCCATGTCCGTGATGCCGGTGCCAAAGATGGTGTCGTGCTGCCCGGGTCCGAGCGCGGCTCGTTCCTTCATGTGCACGCTCATGATGCGGCCTTCGAGAATCTTCACGCAGTCCAGGGCTTTCAGGCCGGAGGTTTGCCAGTGGCCGAGGTCCGCGCACGCGCCAATGCGTTTGTCCCGCTTGGCCACCTGGTCGCGAATGAAGGCGGGGTCCCAAACCTTGTAGTTCGGGTCAATGACCTGATTGCCCTGCGCATCGCGCTCCTTCTTGAAGCGCTTGGCGTGCTGGTGAATGCCCACACGGATGTCGTATTCCTTCACGAGCTTCTCGATGAGGTCGAGGTTGTCCACGGACTCGGTGGTGATGCCGTAGAGGCCCATCGTCTTGGCGAACTCAAAGATCTTCCGCGCGCCCGCCTCATCCTTCGGGACGGTCACGACACCGTAATTGACCGCGCGGACCTTGTGCTGCGCGAGTTTGGCCTTCACCTGCGCAATGACTTCCGGCGAGGCGTCGTGGTTCCAAGGGTTTTTCTTGGCGAGCTTGTCCTCCTTGGTCAGGAACTGACCGGGGTAGAACTCAATGACCTTGGCGCCGGCCTCGGCGGTCTTCTCGATGGCCTCGAAGACCGAGAAGCGGTTGAAGGTGTAGGCCTGGCAGCCGATGGCGAAGCCGTTGATTTTGGCGTCGTCGGGAATCGGTGCGGCGGTGGCGCGCAGCGTGGCCAGCACGGCGGCGGTGGCAAGGGTGAGGAGGAAGCGTTGGCGTTTCATGATGTGTGTTCAGACCGGCTTGGCCGGCGGCGGATTCGCGGGGATTACGGCGGGCACAGTGCGCCGGGTCAAGCCAGCAACTGCGGCACCACGCGCGCGCCCTCGAAGCCGGTCAGGCGGAAGTCCAGACCTTGCGAACGATACGTCAGCCGCTCGTGGTCAAAGCCGAATTGCTTGAGAATCGTCGCGTGCAGGTCGTGGACGCTCACGGGGTCGCGCACGATGCCCCAGCCGATTTCGTCCGTCTCGCCGATGACCTGACCGCCCTTGATGCCGCCGCCCGCGAGCCACATGGAGAAGGCAAACGGATGATGGTCGCGGCCGGTGACGTTGCCGGAGCCGCCGCGATTTTCACCGAGCGGGGTGCGTCCGAACTCGCTCGCCCAGATGACCATCGTGTCGTCGAGCATCCCGCGTTGCTTCAAGTCGCGCACCAGCGCGGCGATGGGTTGGTCGGCCATGCCGGCGCAGAAGGGGAGTTCCTGATTGATGTTGCTGTGGTGGTCCCACGACGCGTGCAGCAGCGTGACGAAGCGCACGCCGCGCTCGACCATGCGCCGCGCGAGCAGGCAGTTGCGCGAGAAGGTTGAGTAAGTCTCCGGCCCACCGCCGCGCCCGCCGGGATTCTCGCGGGACTTCCGCCCGACGCCGTAGAGGTCCAGCGTCGCCTGCGATTCCTTGCTCAAGTCCATCAGCTCCGGCGTCGCCGCCTGCATCCGACCGGCGAGCTCATACGCGCCGATGCGCGAGGCGATTTCCGGGTCGGCGACATGCTTGTGGCGGAGGCGGTTCAGGTCGCCGATGGCGTCGAGGCCGAGGTGCTGCATCTCGTCGGTGAAGCCCGGCGGGTTGCCGAGGTTCAACACCGGGTCGCCTTGGTTGCGGAACAGCACGCCCGCGTAAGTGCTGGGGAGAAACCCGCTCGTCCACGCGCTCGCACCCGCGCTGGAGCCACGGCCGGCGTGCAGGACGACGTAAGCCGGCAAATCGCGCGACTCATTGCCGAGCCCATAAGTGAGCCACGCGCCGAGCGTCGGCCGACCGAAGAGCGGCGAGCCGCAGTTCATCATGAGCTGGCCGGGATGGTGGTTGAACTGCGTCGTGTTCATCGAGCGCACGAGGCAGATGTCGTCCGCGACAGAGCCGATGTGTGGGAGCAAGTCGCTGAGTTCTGTGCCGCACTGGCCGTGCTTGGTGAATTGGCGCGGGCTGCCCATGAGCCGCACGCCCTCCTTCTTGATGAACGCGAAACGCACCTTCTCCAGCATCTCGTCCGGCAGCTTCTGACCGGTCATCGCATTGAGCTTCGGCTTCGGGTCAAAGAGGTCAATGTGGCTCGGCGCGCCCTCGAAGTAGATGAGGATGCAGTTCTTCGCACGCGGCGTGAAATGCGACGCGCGGGCGGCCAGCGGGTCGGCGCTGGGTGCGGCGTAGCCCTTCTCCGCCAGCAGCGACGCAAGCGCGAGCGTGCCCATGCCGGTGCTGGCGAGGAAGTCGCGGCGCGTGAGGTTGACGAGGTCGGACGGCGAGAGATCGGGACGGGAATTCATGGAAGTGAAAGTAATGAACGGGATCGAAGGTTATCCGCGTTCGCAACAGTAAATCATTGAACTGCGGGTGAGCACTGGTGGCGACGGTAAATCTTCTGAACAGTCCGCTCAACGAGATGGCCCAGCGCAAGGATAGCCGCGAGCCAAATCACAATATCCGCAACTAAGCCAAACCAACGATAGCCGGAAGTCGGGCTGTTGTTGATGCTTACGTCTGTCCACCAATGCCAAGCGAATGGAAACCCTTGGCTCCCCGCCAAACCTCCGCCTCTAACCCACAAGATGGCTAGCGTGGCGGCCGCAGCTGTGAGGATCATCACAAATGCCGAAACAAAGCTGAACCTTGTTGTCACAATCAAATTCATCGCTGAAGGCGTGGGCTGGACTTTCAAACTGTCTAATCCCGCGTGAAGAATTCATCAAGGTTCAGCATCACCCGGCCCAGTGCGACGAGCGTGGCCTTCTCGGCGGTTTCGGGCGCGGGCTTGGCGGCACCGGCGATTTTGGCCGCGCCGTCGGCGTTTGCCTGCGCGAGCTTGAGCTGGGCTTCGTAGAGTTTTAGCAGGCGGGCCAACTCCTCCGCACTCGGTGGGCGGGCTAGCGCGCGCTCGAAGCCGTGGCGGATGCGCTCGGCGGCGTCAGCGGTGGGCACTTCGGCCATGCGCGCGCCCAGCTGTTGCGCGCACTCGAAGAAGACCGGGTCGTTCAGCAACGTGAGCGCCTGAAGCGGCGTGTTGCTGCGCTCGCGACGGGCGCAGGTGGCATTCGAGTCGGGCGCGTCGAAGGTCATCAGCATCGGATACGGCACCGTGCGCTGGAAGAAGATGTAGAGGCCGCGACGGTTCTTCTCGTCGCCTTTGCTCTCGGTCCACTTCACCGAGTTCGCGTAGCCGAGCGCGGCGATGTCGGCGGGCAGTGGCGGGCGGATGCTCGGGCCGCCAATCTTCGCGTTGAGCAGGCCGCTGGCGGCAAGATAAGCGTCGCGCACGGTCTCGGCTTCGAGGCGCAGGCGGTTCTGGCGGGCGAGGAGAAGGTTGTTCGGGTCGCGCTCCTGAAGTTCGGGACGATTCACGGAGGACTGCTTGTAAGTCGCGCTGGTGACGATGGTCTTGATAAGCGCCTTGCGGCTCCAACCAAGGCGCGGGAACTCCGACGCGAGCCAGTCAAGCAGCTCCGGGTGGGAAGGCTTTTCGCCCTGCTTCCCGAAGTCCTCGACCGTCGCAACGAGGCCGCGGCCGAAGAGGTTTTTCCAGACGTGGTTCACCGAGACGCGCGCGGTGAGCGGATTTTCCGGAGCGAACAGCCACTGCGCGAAGTCGAGGCGGTCGGGCTGCGTGGCGCGGGGCTTGAGCGGATGCAGCACGGCGGGCACGGCGGCGCGGACCTCGACGCCTTTGTCGAGGAAGTTGCCGCGCACGTGGGTGAAGGTCTTCCGCACGCCGGGTTCCTCGGCGAGCACGGCGGCGGTGGTGGCGGCGGGCTCCTTCTTCGTGTGCTCCATCCAGACGTTCCGACGGCGTTTCAACTCCACATCCACTTCCGCCCGGTAATACGCGGTGAGCGCTTCGCGTTGGGCCTCGGTGCGCTGATTAGGCGCGGTGCGCAGAGCCACGGCCACGGCCTCCGACATGAGCGTCGGCTCGAAGGGGCCGGTGGCGGCAGTGGCAGAAAGGCGGAACGCGCCCAAGGTGAAACCCGCCTTGTATTGCTGGTCGAGCGTGACCTTGAGCCGCGAACCTGCCGGCAAGGCCAGCGGCTCGCGGGCGGCAAAAACGGCGGCGTGCGAAGTGTGCTGCTGCGGCGCAATGGCCCAGCCGGTGTCCTCCCGGCCAAGCAACGCGTTGGCCACCGGGAACTTGGCCTGCGAAAAATCCGCTTTCGCCTCATGCAGCGGGATTTCCTGCCAGCGGTCCGCGCCCGGCAGCCGCGCGGCGACGGAAATCTTCGTCAACACGAAGTTGGTGTCCTTCGCCCTTCCCGGCAAGTATTGCGTCCCAAACCGCAGCACCTCCAGGCGGAGTCCGGTGAACTGCTGGAGGTCAACCGGGCCTTCGAGGACGTAGGTCTCCTTGTCCGGCTCGGTGCCACTGGCGGTGATTCTTCCATCCTTGGCCGCATTCAAGGTCGTCCCGTGGGCTGCGGTCAGTTGCTCCGGCACCAATGTCCGCCACAAGGTCACTCGCTGCGCGGCGGCTTGCATCCACTCGTCACGGTGCGTGAAGAAGCCGGCTTCCTCGTAGGAGTCCAGCTCACGCTTCAGCCGGACTTTTTCGTCCTGCCACTTCTTGAGAACGTTTTGCTCGTCCGGCGTGGGCGCGGAGATGGATTTCTCGTTCGCGTTATTGAAGAAGGCGAAGAGCTGGTAAAACTCGCGCTGCGTGAAGGGGTCGTATTTGTGCGAATGGCATTCCGCGCAGCCCAACGTCGAGCCGAGCCAAACGGTCGCGGTGGTCGTCACGCGGTCCACGACGGCCTTGCAGCGGAACTCCTCCTGGTCGGTGCCGCCCTCGGTGTTCGTGAGCGTCTGGCGATGGAAGCCCGTGGCAACTTTTTGGGAATGCGTCGCGTTCGGCAGGAGGTCGCCGGCGAGTTGCTGGATGCTGAATTGGTCGAACGGCAAATCGCTGTTGATGGCGGCGATGACCCAGTCGCGGAACGTGTAGGCGAACGGCCGGGGCTTGTCCTTCTCGTAGCCGTCGCTGTCCGCGTAACGCGCGAGGTCGAGCCAATGACGCGCCCAGCGTTCACCGAAGTGCGGTGACGCGAGCAATCGGTCCACGAGCTTCTCGTAGGCGTCGGGCGACTTGTCGTTCACGAACGCGCGGACTTCCTCCGGCTTGGGCGGGAGGCCGAGCAAATCGAGCGAGAGGCGGCGGATGAGTGTGGGGCGGGAGGCTTCGGGGGAGGGCTGAAGTTTCTCGTGGGCGAGGCGGGAGTGGACGAACGCGTCGATGGGATTGCCGATTGCCGATTGCCGATTGCCGATTTGCGGAACCGCCGGGCGTTTCACCGGCTGATAGGCCCAGTGGTCCGACTTCTTCACCGCCACCTTCCCGTCGTCCGGCCAGACCGCGCCGGCATCAATCCACGCGCGGACCTTGCCAATCTCAGCAGCCGTTAGCGGCTTCTCCTTGGGCGGCATGATGCCCTGCTCGCCAATGCCCGCGAGCGCGTGGACCAGCTTGCTGTCGGCGCTCTTGCCGGGGATGAAGACCTTGCCGTTGTCGCCGCCTTCGAGGGCCGCGACCTTGATGTCGAGGCGCAGGCCGCCCTTTTGCTTCTCCGCGCCGTGGCAGGAGTAGCACTTCGCGGCGAAGAGCGGCTGGATGTCGCGCGCGAAATCCACCGGACCGGTGGCGACGGGCGGAAGTTTGCTCAGGTCAAGCGGGGCTCGCTTAGCTTCAGCCGCCGTGAGCGTGAGCGACGCGCCGGTCAAAAGGACGAGAAATTTTGCGGTCGAGGCCATGCGGATTTTAGTGCGGGTTTGGACGCGCCAGAAGGGCGTTTGTTTCAGCCCACCAGCGGGGCCGGCACATTGATGAACTGGCTGGTTGGAGTGGCTGCCAATAAAGACAAACGCCGCCCGAGGTTCGGGCGGCGTTGAGTGAGGCGGACTCATCGGGGTCAGCTGGCCGCGACCGCGCCCTCGGACGCGGCAGCGGCGTTTTGCGAGAAGGTGAGCTTGCCGTCAGCAACGGATACCTGAACCGGTTCGCCAGGGTTCAGGCTGCCGCGCAGAAGCTCTTCGGCGAGCGGGTCTTCGAGGTTCTTCTCCACGCTGCGGCGCATCGGCCGCGCGCCGTATTGTGGATCGAAGCCCTTCTCCACGAGGAAGTCTTTCGCCTTCTCGTCGAGCACGAGGGTGATGCTCTTGTGCTTGAGGCGCTCCATGACCTTGTTGACTTCGAGGTCGAGGATGGTGACGAGGTCGGGCTTGGTGAGCTGGCGGAAGACGATGACGTCGTCGAGGCGGTTGAGGAACTCGGGGCGGAAGGCCTTCTTGGCCTCGTCGAGCGTCTTCTCGCGCATCTTGTCGTAGCTCGTCTCGTCCTTGGCCGCGCCGAAGCCGATGACGTTGTTCTTCTTCAGCGCCTCGGAGCCGACGTTCGACGTGAGCAGGATGATGGTGTTGCGGAAGTCCACCACGCGGCCGGTGTTGTCGGTGAGTTTGCCCTCTTCCAGAATCTGAAGGAGCATGTTCATCGCATCGGGATGCGCCTTCTCAATCTCGTCGAAGAGGACCACGCAATACGGCTTGCGCCGCACCGCCTCGGTGAGCTGCCCGCCCTCTTCGTAACCGATGTAGCCGGGCGGCGCGCCAATGAGCCGCGAGACGGCGTGCTTCTCCATGTATTCGCTCATGTCGAGCTGGACGAGCGATTTGGCGTCGCCAAACATCTGCTCCGCCAAGGTCTTGGCCAGGAGCGTCTTGCCCACGCCGGTCGGACCCAGAAGCGCAAATGTGCCGATGGGGCGCTTCGGATCCTTCAAGTCCGCGCGGGAGCGGCGCAGCGCCTTGGCCATCGCGAGCACGGCGTCGGTCTGGCCGATGACCACCTTGGCGAGGACGTTCTCGACTTCGAGCAGGCGTGCGGTCTCGTCCTTCTCCATCCGCTTGAGCGGGATGCCGGTCCACTTGGACACGACATGGAGGATTTCGTCCTCGTCCACTTTGACGCGCTTTTCCTCCTTGGACTCGCGCCAAGTCTTGAGCGTGGCCTCGAGCTTTTCCTTCGCCTGCTTTTCCTGATCCCGGAAGGAGGCGGCACCTTCGAAGTCCTGATCCTTGATGGCGCGCTCCTTCGGTTCTTGAGCTCCTCGATGGCGGCCTCGAGATCCTTCAAATCCGGCGGGCGGGTCATGGCCCCGATGCGGGCACGGGAACCGGCCTCATCCATCACGTCAATGGCCTTGTCCGGCAGGAAGCGGCCGGTGATGTAACGGTCGGAGAGCTTCACGGAAGCCTCGACAGCGGCGTCAGTGATCTCAGCGCGGTGATGCTCCTCATACTTGGAGCGCAGCCCCTTGAGAATCGTGATGGCGTCCTCGATGGAAGGCGGCTCGACCTTCACGGATTGGAAGCGGCGTTCCAAAGCCGCGTCCTTCTCAATGTATTTGCGATACTCGTTGAGCGTCGTCGCGCCGATGCACTGCATCTCGCCGCGGGAGAGGGCGGGCTTGATGATGTTGCTGGCGTCCATCGTGCCTTCCGCGCTGCCCGCGCCCACGATGGTGTGCATCTCGTCAATGAAGAGGATGATGTTCTTGTTCTTCCGGATTTCGTCCATCACCGCCTTGATGCGTTCCTCGAACTGGCCGCGATACTTCGTGCCGGTGACCATCAATGCGAGGTCCAGCACGATGACACGCTTGTCGCGGAGAATTTCGGGGACATTGCCCTTCACGACTTCCTGCGCCAGGCCTTCGACGATGGCGGTTTTGCCCACTCCCGCTTCACCCAGCAGCACGGGGTTGTTCTTCGTGCGGCGGCAAAGGATCTGGATGACACGCTCGATTTCGCTCTTGCGGCCGATGACCGGGTCCATCTCGCCTTTCCGCGCGATCTCCGTCAGGTCGCGGCCGAAAGCCTTCAGCGCGGGCGTTTTGTTGTCGCCCTTCTTCTCACCGCCCTCTTTCTTCTCGCTTTCGCCGCCCCCACCGGCGGTTTCCTCGCCTTGATTTTGAAAGTTCGGATCGAGCTCCCTGAGGATTTCCTGGCGCACCGCCTCAATGTCGATGTCCAGGCCCTTGAGCACCTTCGCCGCGACGCCGTCGCCTTCGCGGAGCAGGCCCAGGAGGATGTGCTCGGTGCCGACGTAAGTGTGATTCAGCGCCTTGGCCTCCTTCGAGGCGAGCGTGAGCACCTTCTTGACGCGCGGGGTGTAGGGGATGTTGCCCACCTGCTTGAGGTCCGGCCCGGCGTTGGAGAGCTTCTCGACCTCCTGACGGACGGTTTCGAGGTCGAGGCCCATCTTTTGCAGGACGTTTACGGCGACTCCCTGGCCAAGCTTGATGAGACCGAGCAGCAGGTGCTCCGTGCCGACAAAATTGTGGTTGAAGCGGTCCGCTTCTTTGCGGGCGAGGGCCAGCACCTGTTGCGCGCGCGGGGTAAAATTGCTCATCTCATCGCTCATGGGGCGAAATTGCAGCGGGCACGCTGCTTTGTCCAGTTTTCCAATCGGCGGATTCGTCGCGTCGCCATGGAGTCGGCCGGCGGCCACGGTCGAGTTCACCACAAACATGCCGGCCCTCGTCAGCCTGCCCGGCTCGCTCCTATTGAAGAGGGTAGCGGTCCGGCCCGGTGACCGGTGCGCCGGGCTCCGTCGCCCGCGTTTTCACTGGGCAGTCAGTGCAGTTGGTATGTCGGCCATGCGGTTGGTCGGTAAAGCGACCTCATGCCGCGGCTGGAATTGACTTTGAATGCATGCTGTGGAAATAAGTCTCTCAATCACCAATTCCACATGATCCGATTCCACTGCTCCAAATGTGCCATGAAGCTGATGGTCGAGCCGGA
>Ga0172376_10006919_pt1 | contig 12198 bp, 10 predicted proteins | sample Lak35m_FD_121114 | JGI IMG/M metagenome (GOLD analysis project Ga0172376, IMG submission 121114) | Freshwater microbial communities from Kabuno Bay, South-Kivu, Congo - kab_092012_35m | ecosystem: Environmental > Aquatic > Freshwater > Lake | place: Democratic Republic of the Congo: South-Kivu...
TCGGCCAGCAGGTCCAACGCGTGGGCAGGGCTGTCCAGGTGGGCGGCTGCCGCGTCCAGGTGGCTGGCGGTGCGCTGCAGCGCGTGCACATGGCGCTCGCGGGCGATGAACAGGCCCTCGGGCATGGCGTGCCAGCCGGCTTGACGCAGCAGCGCGGCGCGCAGGGCTTGCAGGCCGGCGCCGGTACGGGCGGACAGGCGCACGGCGGTGTGCGCAGGATCCGACGCATCCGGGCCTGCGGCAACCCAACTCGCCGCTTCCGGCGCCCGGACCACCGGGGATGCCGTAAGGGGCTGCCCTGCCTGACCGTCTCGGCCTGATCTGCCTGCCGACGATCCAGACGGCCCTTCGCCAGCCTCGGCGTTTTCGACGGCATCGGCTTTGTTCCAGACATCGATCACCGTCACGCCCGCGGGCAGCCGGGCGGCGATGTCCCGTTCGACGGCGTCGTAGGCCGCGTCGCGGCCGGCGCGTTGCAGGTCGTGGACGAAGAGCACGCAGTCGGCGCCGGCGATCGCGCCCCAGCTGCGGCCGATGCCGATGCGCTCAACCTCGTCGGCGGCCTCGACGCTGTCACGCAGGCCGGCGGTGTCGGTGATGTGCAGCGGCACGCCCTCGACCTGGATCGATTCGCTGACGCGGTCGCGCGTGGTGCCGGGGATGGGCGTGACGATGGCCAGCTCGGCGCCGGCCAGCGTCGGATGGGACCTACCTCGGGTCTTTGGCTCCCTTCCCGCCTACGGCTCGTCGCCTCATGCGCCTGTCTTGCGCATCAGCACGGCCATGCGACGCTCGCGCAACGCCTTCTGCACCGCCAGGCCTTCGGCGGCGAAGTCATCGGCTGGTCGCGGCTCAGGTTCGAAGTGTCCGTGACGGTCGGTTCCGCGCACCAGGGTTGCGGTGTCGTGTTGGCCGATCACCTGCTTGACGTGGCATGGGATGTATCGGATCGCCAAACCGATGCGCCTGTCGTCACCCGCGTTCGGGTCCGACCCGTGGGCGATCATCACGTGGTGCAGGGACATCTCTCCCGGCTGCAGTTCGATGTCCACGACCCGTGATTCGTCAACCTCGACCTGCATCTCCTGCCCGCGGGAGAGCATGTTGTTCGCTGCATACGTGTCCTTGTGGGGGGCGACCTCACCGCGGTGTGAGCCGGGCAGCACGCGCATGCACCCGCTGCGTCGGGTGCTCGGGCTGAGCGCCACCCAGGCCGTGAGGACCTCGTAAGGCTCGAGCCCCCAATAGGCCACGTCCTGATGCCAGGAGATGTAGGCTGGATCACCGGGCTCCTTGATGAAAAGGACGGTCTCCCAGCACAGGATGTCCGGGCCCAGCAGGCTCTCGACGCGATCGAGGATCTCGGGTTTGCGGATGAGACGGTCGATCGTGGCCGAGTACAGATGGGGCTTGTGTCTCAACTCCTTGGGCAGCGCCATACCCAGCCCGCGCTCGAACCCTTCCAGTCTTTCACGCGTCGCGGCCACCTCTTGTGGCGACAAGACGGGAAAGGGGAACAGAAAGCCTTCGCGCGCGTAGGCAGCACATGCTGCCGGATCCAGGTGACCACCCATGCCTCAACCCCCATCAGGCCCGTCGCGAGCCCCGAACACCCCATACGCGGTCCCGCACATGCACGCCGGGTCAAGTCCCTCACCGGGGCGTTCCGGATCCCAGGACGACTCGTGGCGTCGGTGCGGTGCGCCGCCACGCCCCAGCAGCGAGCCAACGCCCAGGTTGGGCTCGTACACACGTCCAGCGCCGCAGTCTAGGGGTGGAACATCGTCTGCAGACCCAGGGAAATCACTGACGCGAAAAAACTCATCTTGATCGATCATGATCGAAAAAGATGGGTTTCGACGTTCGAGACTCACAGGAGACATGATGCAAGGCGAGTCGACGTGCGTGGAGCGCGAAATCCACGACATTGAGTTCACGACTGGATGGAGCGTCCTCCCGGATGTTCCGGCAGGCCATCGTGGGGCTGTGACAGGCGACGCGGCGTCATCGGCAGTGCTCACGCGTTCGTGCGGCAAGGAGCGGGCGTGAAAGCGCTCGACGCCCCATATCGACGCATCGACCACAGGCTGCTGCGCAGTTTCATCGGCGACATCTTCGAGGCAGCCGGCTCGCTGCCCGGGGAAGCAGCCATCGTGGCGGATCACCTGGTCGACGCCAACCTCAAAGGCCATGATTCGCACGGCTCGATCCGGGCCGCCAAGTACGTCGGCTGGGTGCGGGCGGGTCACCTGATCCCCAATCGCCACGCGAGCGTGGTGGGCGACCGCGGCGCGCTCGTGACCGTCGATGGCGGGTTCGGCTACGGTCAGGTCATCGGCAGGGAAGCGATGGCGATCGCGATCGAGCGCGCGCGCCAATCCGGCTTCTGTGCCGTCGGGATCCGCAATTCGGGCCATCTCGGCCGCGTTGGCGCCTGGGCTGAACAGTTGGCCGAGGCCGGTTTGGTGTCTTTCCACTTCGTCAACACCTCGGGCTTCGGCATCCTGGTGGCGCCTCACGGCGGCAGCGACCGGCGACTGTCGGCCAACCCGATGGCTGCCGGGGCCCCGATGAAAGGCCGCCCACCTGTGATTCTGGACATCGCGACCTCGAGCACCGCCGAGGGCAAGATCCAGGTCGCGCGCAACCGCGGCCAGGCCCTCGAACCCGGGCTCGTCATCGACGGCGCAGGTGTGCCGACGACAGATCCTGAACGCTTCTACGCCAGCCCGCCCGGCGCCATCTTCCCCTTTGGCGGGCACAAGGGGTCGGGGCTCTCCTTCATGTGCGAGATCCTCGCCGGCTCGCTGACCGGTGGAGCGAGCAGCCACCCGCAAAACCCTACCGCGTCGCGCCTGGTCAACAACATGCTGACCTTGGCCTTTGAACCGGCGGCCTTCCCGACGGATCAGTTCGACGCAGACGTCTTGCGTCTGGCCGACTGGACCAAGGCCTCGCCTCCGCTGACGCCGGGCGGGGAAGTCTTGCTGCCCGGCGAGGTGGAACTGCGCACGGAGGTCGAAAGGCTCGCCAGTGGCATCCCGGTAGACGACCAGACGCTCGGTCAGTTGTGCGAGATCGCCAAGTCGCTGGGGCTGTCGCCCCCCGAGGATTGGGAGGAACAAAACGTCTGAAGCGTCAGGCGTTCGTCACGAGAACGTCGTCCGAGGGGATGGCCCGCTCACGGACGGTCAGACAGGGGGAAAGGGCCACCAACGAAGGAGTAGGACCCATCTCGAAGCGGCGGCCAGAACCGCCACGAGTTGTTTCGATTTAACAGGCGGCCACACTGGCCCCTCACAGGAGCAAGCCATGAGCGTCAAGAAATTTGTCACCCGATGCATCACCCGGATCTCGGAAAGCCAGGTGAGCAGGCGAACCGCAGCGGCCCATGCCGTCACGGCATTGGTGCTGCCCCTTGCGATGATGTCACCCGCATTGGCCCAGGCGCAGCACAAGTGGAAGGCGCAGATCCTCTACGGCCCGAACACCGTCGTGTTCAAGGACTTCCAGCGCTTTTCCGAACGCGTCAAGGAGATCACCAAGGGCGCTGTTGTGATCGAAACCCTGCCCGTGGCGACCATCGTGCCCCAGGCCGAAGCGCTGGACGCGGTAAAGGCGGGACTGCTGGACGCTGCCGCGGGCACGATGGCATACCAGGGCGGCAAAGAGCCAGCCGCGGCCTTTTGGGACATGACCGCTGCCTATGATGATCCGATGCACCTGCTGATGTGGCACAAGCTTGGTGGCGGAGCAGAGTTGATGAATAAGCTGGCAGCGCGCTGGGACTCCGTCTTCATCGGCCCGGTCATCCTAGGTCTGGAGTCGATCCCGTCCAAGAAGCCGTTGCGTTCGATAGCCGACTTCAAGGGGTTGAAGATAAGGTCGCCTGACGGCATCCCGGCGGCACTGTTCACCAAGCTGGGCGCAGCCGTGTCGGTGCTGCCCGGCACCGAGGTGTACACCGCGCTCGACACCGGCAAGGTCGATGCCACGGACTGGGGCACGCTGTCGGTCAACGACGAGGCTGGCTACAACCGCATCGCACCCTACGCCGTCTACCCGGGCATCCACTCGCTGAACTCGACGGACTTCGTGGTGCGTCGGTCGAAGTGGAACGCCCTGTCAGCCGATCAGAAGGCCGCCGTGCAGACGGCGTTGGAGGAGTGGAACATCCGCACGATGATGAACCAGGAACTCGAGGACCGCAAGGCTGCGGCCAAGCGCGACCCGTCCACCTTGATCACCTGGGGAGAGAAGGAAAAACTGGAACTGCGCAAGGTGGCGCAGACCGTATGGGAGGACTGGGCCAAGAAGAGCCCGCTGGCCAAGGAGGTCTACGACAGCCAGGTCCAGTTCCTGAAGATGATGGGCAAGCTCTGAGGACGCTCTTTCGTCCGCTCGCGGGCAGGCGGGACGCGCCGCCGCCCTGCCCGCAGCAATTCCCCCACAGGCCCAGGGCCGGCGTTGCCGGTCCAAGCGCTCACGCAACGGGTTGGCTTGACGAGCCGATTCGACACCATTACCGGTAAAAGGTACTGCCGATGACCCAGACCGAGGGGGCGCCGCGACCGCCGCACACCATCGACGTCGAGCCGACGAACATGGTCGAGCGCATGATCGTCAACATCGCCAAGGTCCTGAGCCTGGGCTATGTGCTGTCCATCGCGGTGACGATCTACGAGATCGCGATGGACAAACTCGCCACACCGACCGTCTGGGTCTACGACGTGGTGACCACGGCCATCGCAGTGTCCTTCGTCATCGGCGGCTCCTGGGCGCTGCAGCGGCACGAGCACATCCGGATCACGGCGCTGTTCGATCGCTACCCAGAGCGACGCAGGCGCATGTTCGACGCGATCGGCTATGCCGGCGCGCTGGTCTACCTCTTCGTCGTCATGTGGTTCTCCTGGCGTCTGGCCAGTGAGGCGGTCATCACCTGGGAGGTGGGTGGATCTGCCTGGGCACAGCCCACGCCGGTCGTCGTCAAGGTCTCGATGTTCCTGGGCACCCTGCTCATGCTCGTCCAAGGGGGCATGAACCTGCGCAAGGTGCTCCTAGGTGCGGGGCCGACACCTTGGTGGGTCAAGGCCTGCTTTGCCCTGGCTGCACTCTTCTCGGTCTGGCTCGGCGTCTCGCTGGCCGGCGACGGCGCGTGGATGCCTTTGCATCTGCTAGACACGCTTGCCGGCGGGGAGTTCTCGGCCAGCATCGAAACCATCTCGCTGCTGATGCTGGCCTGTTTCGTGCTGTTCATCATCGTGCTGGGCATGCCGATCGCTTTCGCGACCGGCCTGGTCGCGGTGATCTTCTGCGTGGTCTTCCGCGACATCGATGCGTTGTCGATCATCACCTTCCGCACCTACGGCTTCATCAATTCCTATGTGCTGCTGTCGGTGCCGATGTTCCTGCTGATGGCGGCCATCCTCGACAAGTCCGGCGTGGCCCACGACCTGTATGACGCGCTGAAGATCTGGGCCGGGAGCCTGCCGGGCGGGGTGGCCGTCATGACGCTGATCGCCGCCTCGGTGATGGCGGCGATGACCGGGATCATCGGCGGCGAGATCATCCTGCTGGGTCTGGTCGCTCTGCCACAGATGCTGCGCCTGGGCTACGACCCGAAGTTGGCCATCGGCGTCGTCTGCGCCGGGGGCTCCCTGGGCGTGATGATTCCCCCCAGCCTCGTACTGGTGATGTACGGCCTGACGACCTCGACCTCGATCGGCGACCTCTTCCTCGCGTCGACGATTCCGGGATTGATGCTTGCGGGGATCTACATCGTCTACACCCTGCTGCGCTGCGCGGTGAATCCCTCCCTGGGACCGCCTGCGCCACCCGAGATCCGGGACGTCCCCTTGCGACAGAAGTTCGCGGCGATGAAGAAGGTGCTGCTGCCCCTGTTCGTGATCCTGTCGGTGCTGGGCAGCATCTACGGCGGGCTGGCTTCGGTCTCCGAGGCCGCTGCGCTGGGCGTGGCAGGGGTGATCGTTGCCGCCGCCCTGCGTCGCACACTCAATCTGAAGATGCTGCGCGACTCGATGTTCACCACGATGTCGACCTGCGGCATGCTGATCTGGCTGACGATCGGCGCCAACGCCATGGTTGGTGTCTACAACCTGCTGGGCGGCATCGCGTACATGAAGAGTGTCATGACCGGCCTGCCACTCGACCCGATCGGGGTCATCCTGGTCATGATGGCGATCCTGCTGGTGCTCGGGTGCTTCATGGACTGGTTTTCCATCATGCTGCTGACCATGCCGATCTTCGCCCCCACGGTCACAGCCCTGGGTTACGACCTGATCTGGTTCGGCGTGCTCTTCAACATGGTGATGCAGGTGGGGTATCTTTCGCCGCCCTTCGGCCAGGCCGCGTTCTACCTGAAGTCCGTCGCACCACCCGAGATCTCGCTGGACCTCATCTACAGGGCGATGCTGCCCTTCATCGGCCTGCAGATCATCGGTCTGATCATCGTCCTGTCCTTCCCTGGCGTTGCCATGTGGCTGCCGGGACTGCTCAGATAGCACGCACAACGACAAGGCCCACTGCCTTGCGAAAGAACATCCATGTCTCCTGCTCACATTGCGATCACGATGGGGGACCCGGCCGGCATCGGGCCGGAGATCCTCTTGAAGGCGGTGTTGCAGTTGCGCGAGCGCCTGGTCGGCGGCTCGCTCCGACTCACCATCGTGGGATGCGCCGCTTCCTATCGCGCCACTGCTGAAGCTCTGAAGATCGCTCAACCGATTTCGGACTTCCGCCTGCGTGGAGATACACCGGGCAGCGGCTCCCTTAGCTTCATCGACGTCGGCGGCGGCAGGCCCCTTCCACCCGGTGTCGTATGCGAAGCCGCCGGCCAGGCGGCCTATGACGCGATCAAGGTGGCCGTGGATCTGGCCATGGCGCGACACATCGACGCGATGTGCACGGCACCGCTGAGCAAGGAAGCACTGAACCTGGCCGGACGCCCCTACAGCGGCCACACAGAGCTTCTGGCCGACCTGACGGGCGCACGCGACTCGGTGATGATGCTGGCCCACGGCAACATGCGCGTCAGCCATGTGTCGACCCATACGGCCTTGCGCCAGGTGCCAGCCAAACTCACGCCAGAGCGGCTCCGGCGCGTCGTCACGCTGACCTCGCAAGCCCTGGTTCAGCTGGGCATCGATCGGCCACGGATCGCCGTGGCCGCCCTCAACCCCCACGGCGGCGAGGGTGGCCTGTTCGGCACAGAGGATCAGGACATCACGGCGCCCACCTTGGCAACGCTTCGCGCCGAAGGCCATGATTGCACCGGCCCGGTCCCCGGCGACACCGTGTTCGTGAAGCTGCGTGCGGGACAGTACGACGCCGTGGTGGCGATGTACCACGACCAGGGGCACATCCCCGTGAAGTTGCTGGGGTTCCACATCGACCCGCAGACGGGCCAGTGGAACTCGCTGAGCGGCGTCAACGTGACGCTGGGCCTGCCCATCGTCAGGACATCGGTCGACCACGGGACGGCATTCGACATCGCGGGTCGCGGGATCGCCAGTTGCGAGAGCCTTATCGAGGCGATCGACTTCGGTATCAGGATGGCGCACCCAGACGTTGCAACGTCCGTGGCGGAAATCGCCTGAGCGGTCTTGCGGAGTCGAGCGTCAGACCCCGCGTGGGCGTCGCTGCCAACAGACTGCCGAGGCTGCTGAAAAACCTCATTCTGTCGAGGGTGCATGATGATGACCAATCCCGTTCGCGCAAGATTGCTCCAAGGGCAGGCTTGTTTCGGCGTCATGGCCTTCGAATTCTTCACGCCGGGGCTTTCCCCGACACTGGCGGCGGCCGGCGCAGAGTTCGTGCTCCTGGACTGCGAGCACAGCGGGCTCGGGATCGAGGGGGTGAAGGCGCAGTGTGCCCATGCCCGGGGCGCGGGCATCGTGCCAATGGTGCGCATCCCCGCTGCGCTACCGCATCTGGCGCCGCCCGTGCTGGATGCCGGCGCTTTGGGCATCATGATGCCGCTGGTCGAAACCGCCGAGCAGGCCCGAGCGTTGGTGGCCGCCTGCCGTTACCGTCCCCAGGGGCGGCGGGGCCTCGGGTTTTCGGTGGCGCACGACCAGTACACCGGTGGCTCGGCCCTGCCCAAGATGGTTGCAGCCAACGAGGCCGTGATGACGATCGCACTTATCGAGAGCGCCAAGGGCGTCGAACAGTGCGAGGCGATCGCTGCCGTTCCGGGCCTCGACATGCTCTGGTTGGGCCACTTCGACCTGTCCGACAGCCTGGGCATCCCGGGCCGGTTCGAGGACCCGCGGTACATCGCGGCCGCTGCAAGGCTGCGCGACGCCGCAAGTGCGGCGGGCAAGCCGATCGGCTGGGTCGCGGGAGATGCCGCGCAGGCGCGAGCCGCTCTGGAGGCGGGCTTCCGCTGTGTTTGCATCGGTCATGAGGTCATGGTCCTTCGCGACGCGCTTTCCACGGCCTTTGCCCAGGCGCGGCAGTCGTTGCCTACCGTCGAGGCCCGACCCAAAAATGCCGGAATCTCTGGACTCCCGTAGGTGAGCCCTGCATCATGGCGATTTCATCCTTGCCCGCCGCGCGCAACCCCTCCGTCAAGACAGCTCAGCTGATACCGGTCCAGCGCCGCGGAATCCTGTTGGACTTCCTTCGGCAAAGGGGTGCGGCGTCCGTCAACGACATCGCCGAGGCAATCGGCGCCTCGCTCGCCACGGTCCGACGGGACCTGGAACAACTCGAAGGCGAGGGCTACCTCAGCCGCACCCGCGGTGGCGCGTTGGTGCAGGAGACCAGCGCCACCACTTTCGAACCAGACAGCGAAATCGCCGCGGAGGTGGCGCGCACCGAGAAGACCGCCATCGCGCGTGCCGCCGTCGGGACCCTGTCATCAGGTGACAGCGTGATCTTCGACAGCGGCTCGACGGTCCACATGGCGGCACTCGCGGCCGTCGACGCCGGCCTGGCCCTGACCGCCGTGACCAATGATCTGAGGATCGGGCTGTCGCTGTCCAAGGCGGCACAGGTGCAGCTGATCATGCTGGGTGGGAGAGTCCGTCGTGGCTCACCGACGATGGTCGGGGAGCCGGCTCGGGCCCTGCTGGGCGAACTGCGCGCCGATGTGGCCTTCATCGGCACCCACGCGATCAGCGAGGGGGTGCTCAGCGACACCTCGATGGAGATCGCGTCCATGAAGCGCGCCATGATCGCTGCAGCCCGGCGTGTGGTGCTGCTGGCCGACTCGACCAAGTTCCGTCCCGCGGCTTTCTTCAAGATCTGCGACGTGTCGCTGGTGCATGAGGTCTACACCGACGCGGCTGTGCGTCCGGAACACCTCGCCTTCCTGCACGAGCGAGGGGTTCGCACAACGGTGGTCGAACTCCCCGCGTCGAGGGCGGCTTGACGCAGCTGCGCATCGTCGCCGACGACCTGACTGGTGCGCTTGATACCGCAGTCGGTTTTGCAGGCGCTCTCGGGCCTGTCCTGGTGTGCCGGCAAGGCGCCCCCGTGCCCCCTGGAGCGGATGCAGCCATCGACATCGGCACCCGAGACCTCGACGCGACCGAATGGGCAGCGGCATCTGGCACGAGCGTTGCGCCTTTCGGCGATGCGATCCTTTGCTTCAAGAAGATCGACAGCCTGCTGCGGGGCCATTGGGCAGCCGAAGTCGCCGCTCTGGCGGCGTCGGATCGGTTCGACCGTATCGCCATCGCACCTGCCTTCGTGCAGCAGGGTCGCCTGACGATCGATGGATGCCTGCATCTGCGCGATTCACAGGGCACCGTGCAGCGAAGCAGCGCGCCGCCCATCGCTGCCTCCCTGAAGCGTGCCGGACTGCTCGGCCCGACGATCCGGCACGCTGGCGAGATGTTGTCGGCGCCTGAGGACGTCGTGGTCTTCGACGTCAGCACGGTAGAGGAGATGTCGTCGCTGGCGACGGCCGGGCTGCGCTGGCCTGGACGTACCCTCTGGGTTGGCGCAGCAGGGCTGGCTCGCGCGCTCGCGCGATCGCCGGTATCGGTGCAACGCACTTTCGAACCGCCTCTGCTCTTCGTCATCGGATCGGTCCATCCAAGCGCATGCGCGCAGGTGCAGCGCCTGCGTCAGCGCCTGAACGTCCCGATCGTCGCTCATCGCCCTACGGTACCGCCCTCCGATACCGCAGATCGGCTTCTTCACTGGCTGCACCAACCAGCTGGAACTGCCGTGTTGACCTTCGAAATGCCACCGGATACGCCACCGAAGGTAGCCGAAGCAGCGATCCAGCAATCGCTGCATGCGGTGGCCCCTCTGATGGTCCCACCCTTCAGCCTGTTCGTGACCGGCGGGCAGACCCTTTCGAGCCTTTGCGCTGCAGTCGGGGCATCATCCCTGCTGACGCGAGCGGAATGGTCCCCAGGTACCGTTTGTTCGACCCTGGAAGACGGCCTGTGGTCAGGCTGTCAGGTCATCTCCCGGTCCGGAGCCTTCGGAGACGAGGACGCCTTGATCGATCTGGCGCTTCTGGCCAACCACTCCGGGACTTGATCGTCCTCGCAGCTCGAAGAGGACGCAACATCACGCCTGAGGAAGAGCAAGTGCTACTTCCCGATGCAGAACCGCCCGAAGATCTCCCCCAGCAGGTCCTCGCTGCTGAAGGCGCCGGTGATCTCGCCCAGCGCCTGATGGGCCAGGCGCAATTCCTCGGCCAAGAGGTCGAGGGCGGGACCAGGGCACTCCAGATGAACAGCGGCCTGCGCGAGGTGTGCGGCCGTGGCCTGCAACGCCTGGACGTGGCGGGCGCGGGCGGAATACAGACCTTCGGGGACGCTTTGCCATCCGGCGGCCTGGAGCAGGGCCTGTCGCAGGGCCTGCAGGCCGGCACCGGTGCGCGCCGACAGGTGCACGCCAGGCCGGGACGTGGAGGGGCTGCCGGCCCCGACGGCTCGCGCCGCAGCGTCGGGCACCGCTTCGCCGCCGGCGACTGCCGAAAGCGCCGGGGCCTTTTCGAGCCGGTCGTTCGGCACCGCCGACAGCCCTGCGTCGCGCGGTCCAAGGGTCTCTTCAAGGGTCTGTTCGCCGGGCGACGTCGTCCCTGCAGCGTCCGGTGGCGCAGCGCTCGCGACCTCGCGATCCGCCAGCAGATCGGCCTTGTTCCACACGTCGACCACCGTCACGCCCGCGGGCAGCCGGGCGGCGATGTCGCGCTCGGCGGCGTCGTAGGCGCTGTCACGGCCGGCGCGTTGCAGGTCGTGGACGAAGAGCACGCAGTCGGCGCCGGCGATCGCGCCCCAGCTGCGGCCGATGCCGATGCGTTCCACTTCGTCGGCGGCTTGGTCGTCGCGGCGCAGGCCGGCGGTGTCGGTGATGTGCAGCGGCACGCCCTCGACCTGGATCGATTCGCTGACGCGGTCGCGCGTGGTGCCCGGGATCGGGGTGACGATGGCCAGCTCGGCGCCGGCCAGCGCGTTCAGCAGGCTGCTCTTGCCGACGTTGGGCTGGCCGGCGATGACCACGCGCAGGCCCTCACGCAGCAGCGCGCCCTGGCGCGTGGCGGCCAGCAGCGCGCTCAGCGCCGCGTCGATGGCGCGCAGCTGGCCGCGCGCGTCGGCCTGCTCGAGGAAGTCGATCTCCTCCTCCGGAAAATCCAGCGTGGCTTCCACCAGCGTGCGCAGCGTGACGAGGCGCTGCGCCAGTGCATCCACGCGTCGCGAGAAATCGCCTTCGACGGCCCGCGCGGCCGAGCGCGCCGCGGCCTCGGTGCTGGCGTCGATCAGGTCGGCCACCGCCTCGGCCTGGGCAAGGTCGAGCTTGTCGTTCAGGAAGGCGCGCTCGGTGAACTCGCCCGGCTGCGCCAGCCGCGCGCCCGGCAGGGCCTGCAGGCAGCGCGCCAGCAGCAGTTGCAGCAGCACCGGCCCGCCGTGGGCCTGCAGCTCGAGCACGTCCTCGCCGGTGTAGGAATGCGGGGCGGGAAAATGCAGCGCCAGCGCGCGGTCCAGCACCTGGCCGTCAGCACCCAGGAAGGGCAGCAACGTGGCCTGACGCGGCGCCAGCGTTCGACCGCAGACGGCGGCGATCAGCGCCGAGAGGTCGCGCCCCGAGACGCGCACGATGCCCACCGCACCGCGCCCGGGCGCCGTGGCGATGGCCACGATGGGATCTCCGCGACGGGCCAGGGACGCGTCGTTCATGAAGCCGTCCTCACAGGTGTGCAGCCGGCGCGATCAA
>Ga0172376_10006926_pt1 | contig 12185 bp, 5 predicted proteins | sample Lak35m_FD_121114 | JGI IMG/M metagenome (GOLD analysis project Ga0172376, IMG submission 121114) | Freshwater microbial communities from Kabuno Bay, South-Kivu, Congo - kab_092012_35m | ecosystem: Environmental > Aquatic > Freshwater > Lake | place: Democratic Republic of the Congo: South-Kivu...
GGTAGGGATTGAAGATTCGGTACGCATGCCGCATCTCCTTGAGTGCGGTGCGCACCAGTTTGAGCTGGCCCATATCGGCGCCATCGGCCACGAGTTTGAGGCTCGAGAGCATCATCTCGGCCACCAGTTCGCGCGCCTCGTGCGAGGGCTTCACGCCGGTCGTCGTGAAGAAGGAATCGACGGCGGCTTCGATATGGGAGAGGTCGAGGTGGGCGGGGCGCTGGGGTTCGCTCATGAGATCGTGTCGCTTGCTCGGTCGGTGCCGGATCGCCACGCGTCGTGGACGCAGGGCGGAAAGGTCATTGTCGCCGTTCCGCAGGTCGAGTGGTGGGCGGAGTCGCGGGGGATTTCGGTGATTCCGGCGGCTCCGGCGCGGATTGGGGTGATGGCGAGGTCGCGGGTGCCCCGGTCGATGGGGGTTCTACCGACGCCGGCTTGGACGCCGTCGCTGCGGATTTCATCTCCGGCATCGCCGACGCCGACGGGATCGGCACGATCTTCGACACCGGTTCGCCGAGCGTGCCGCCGATATCGATTGCGAACAGTTGGTTCGTCACTGCGCCGATCACGTCGCTCAGGATCGGCACCGTTCCCTTCGGGAAGAATCGCATCGCAAGCGCGAAGGTGGGGATATCGAGTTTGCCCGTACCCGAGAGCGTGAGCGTTCCGGTGGTGAGCGTGCAGGGGTCGATGACGACGGTGTCGCCCTCGATGCGGAACAACGTATCGAGCGCGTTGAGCGACGCGCTGAGTGGCAGCATCAGCTGCGTGAGCTGCAGCGCACGCAGCGCGATCGGCGCGTCGGCGAGCCGCGCATCGCGTACCGCGATGCGGCCGAGGCCCGCGCGGCCCACGACGTGCTCGGATTTCGAGCCCATCGGACCGGAGATCTCAAGATACCCCTCGAGCCTGCCGTCGCTGCCGCGGTTCGACGCATTGCGCTCGGGCGAGCGCTTCGGATCGGCCACCACCGCGTAATCGGCGCCCGCAAGTCGGACGCGTGCGCGGTAGGTGTTGGCCTTGAAGTCGGTGCCAGCAACGAGATCGAAGCGACCGAGACCGAAGTCGCCGGCACCCTTGATCGACAGCGCATCGCCGGTGGCGTCGGTTGCGATCCGCACCTCCGCAGCGCCCATCGGGCGTTCGAAGACGGTCGCGCGATCGGCGTAGAGCGTTGACTCAAAGCGCACGGGCTCGGGCGCACGCGGCTTGTAGTCGAGCGAGAAGGGGAGTCGTCCATCGAGCGCGCTGAACGCAACGCCGCTCGAGAAACTCGCCTTCGAAAGCGTCGCCTCGCCCTTCAACTTGTAGAGATCGACGGCATCCGTGCTCGATGCTGCCGTCGATTCACCGGTGGCGGAAGCGGTTGCGGCCGGCGTGTTGTCGAGCCCGGACCGCCAGCGCGCGCTCATCTCGTCGATCGCAAGCGTGAAGCGATCTTCCGACACAAGGTCGATGGCGGCGCTCGACGAATCGAGTGGCGGTGGAAGCTGCGCACGCAGCGCCCGTGTCAGGCGCGGTGCGTCAACATGAAGCGTCGAGGCGAGGGATGCCGTCGCCGAGACTCCCGCGTTGGTCGGCACGTCGACCGCGCCCTCCGCGCGCACGGTGCCGCCCTCGAGGCTTTGCGTTGGTTCGGCGGTTGCGCCCGATCCCGGAGCGAAGCGCGCGCCCACCTTCCACCGCACGCCGTCCTCGTCGGCGTCGATCGACGATGCCTCGTCGAAGAGGATTTCAACGCGTGCGTCGCGCGCGCCAGCGGCGAGCGACTTCGGCGTCACCTCGATCGACTCCTTGGCGCCAAGCGCGTAATGCGCATCGAAGAGTCCGGTCGCGTTGCTCGAGCGCATCCAGTCGACGACGGCGTCCGCGCGCGGCGCGAGCAGTTCGCGCACGAGCGGTGACTCGAATCGGCAGTTTGAGAGGCGTGCGTCGAGCGCGCTCGATGCGTTCGCCGCCGAGGTCGACAACGGACCCGAAAGCCGCAGGATTCCGTCGTCTTGGTTGCCGTCGGTCAGGCGGAACTCAAGGCTCTCCGCACGCAATCCGCGCTCGTCAAGCGCGATACGGCCCGCGATCCGCTCCGCGCGTACGCGGCTCCCGTCAAGCGTGACCTCAAGCCAGTCCGGGCTGAAGGTGCCGCGTGTTTCTGAACCCTTCGCGCCAACGGAGCGCCGAACCGTGCCATCCATCGCGCCTGTCGGACCGTACCGCGCGAAACGATCCTGCGCGGTCTTCGAGTCACCCGCAAGAAAGCCCTCAAACGCGCGGTCGACGGGCAGGTCGTGCAGTTCGATCTCGACGAGGCTGTTCGGACCTTCAAGTTCATCGAAGCCGCTGGCGACAATCGAGCCCGTGCCGTGGCGGCCCACGCACTGCTCGAAACTCACGCGCTCGGGCACGATGTCGATGCGCGCGGAGCACTCTTCAAGCGTGAACTCCGCAGGCCAGTCGAGGCCCTGCGTCGCAAGCCAGTTGCGCCCCTCGGCGTCGGGTGCGGCGGCGCCGTCAGAGAACGCGATCTTGAATCGGAAGTCCTCGCTGCCGTCGGGTTTCGACGTCACGACGCCGTTCATCTCCATCGAGCCCGAGAGGCCGAGCGCGCGGAGCAGTTCGCCACCGGGCGCGTACTGTTCGCCAGGCCAGCCGCTCGGCACTTCTTCGCCGCTGTGCGGGATCGCGGCGAGCAGCGCCGGGTTGAGCGCGTCGTCCTTGTCGGTGATCTGCATCAGGGGCAGGAGATCGCGGCCACCCTTGCCGTCGCGCGGGATACGCACGGAGCCCGACACCGTGAAGAGGCCGCCGGCGGGCGTGACGGCGGAGAGGCCGCTGCCGCTGAGCACGATCGCCTCATCGAGCAACTGGACCGCGCCCCGTTCGAGGCGCAGCGGATATGGAAAGCGGCCGAAGAGGACGCCAGCCTTTCGCACTTCGATGTCGCCGGTCACGATGATCGGCTGGCCGAAACCCGCGGGCGAGTAGACGCGCATGCGGAACCCGCAGCGTCCGCCGAGGGCGAACGGTCCCGCCGCGATCGAGCGTCCGAGCCGCTCGCGCGCGGCGTTCGTGGCGTCGCCCTCGCCAAGCCGCGACAGTTGCTGGCGCTGGGCGACAAGCGCGTTCGCGTCGGGTAGAAGCCCGGCGCGCGCGAGATTCGCCGCTGCGCGTTCGTCGAAGAGCAGTTCGAGTGCTTCGCGTGTGCCGCCATCGAAACTCGCGAAGAGCATGCCGTCGATCGGCGCATCGTCGCAGATGATGTCGAGATCGATCTCGGCGCCGGTTGATACACCGTCGAGACGGCCTTCGATCGCCACCGTGATCGGCGGCTCCACGCTCGGAATTTCCACGCTCGGCGGATTCGCGGGGGTCGAACCCATCGCGGGACCTGCCGCCGGGTTCGGTCGTCGTCCCTGGCCGACGAGTCGCTCGACGACGATGTCGTCACCCTCGAACGTGATCGTGCCGGTCACCGCCTTGAGTGGATACGGGAACTCCTCGAACGCACCCGCGCAGTCCTTCAGGTTCAGCGTCCCGGTCGAGCGGAACGGAGCGGGTTTGCGATCCTTCGTCGGCGTGCCGCGTTCGAAGCGCGTTTCGACGTCGATCGTCCACTGCACGATGTTGAAGTCGGAGATGATCTTGACCGCGGGCGCGGGGAGTTGCAGCGTGTCGGGTGCTCCCGGTGCGATGACCGGCGATGAGAACGACGGGATCGTTGCGCTCAGCGTGAAAGGCGCGATCCGCAGCGCCTGCTCAAGCCATGCGTCGCGTTTCTCCCAATCAAAGGGTTCCATCGCGTCGCGAGGGATGTCGATCGTGAACGCGCATTCGAAAGGCACGGGAATCACGCGGGCGGCAGGATCGCGCGCGCCAAGTTCGCCCTTGAGATTGCGGAGTTCCGCGCGATCGGCCCAGACGCGGAGCGTTCCTTCGCGCACGGTCATGCGCGGGGTGCTGCGCATCGGCACCGCCTTGCCGCCCGCGAAGCCGCTCCATGCGGTCGAGAGACCTTCCTCGCCGAGAAGGTCGAGCGGTAGGTCGATCGCCACACCCTCCACGTCGAGCTCGGCTGAATGTTCGGTCGTGGGTGAGTAGTCAAACTTCGCGCGACGGAGCTTTCCATCGAGCGATAGCCGTCGCGTCCAGTCGCGCACCGCGGTGGGCGCGATCGCAAGTTCGTGATCCTTCACCACGAGATCGTCGACCTCGAGCGAGAGTTCCTGCGTCGATGGCGAGAATCCGCCGCGAATGGCGCCGATTGCGAGGTTGCCCTCCGCGTCGGGACGTCCGCTGAGCAGGAGGTCGTAGTGGGTGGGACGGTCGTTGTTCTGCCGCAGTTCGCCGCGGAACCTGAGTTCACCGAGCGCGCGGTAGCCGGTGGGGGCCTCGATGCCGTTTTCGACGACCAGTTCGCCGATCGTCACCGCAGGCAGCGTGACCGACTTGCTCTTCTCGTCGGGCTTCTTCGGCTCGTCGGGCTTCTTCTCGGGCTTGAGATCGAGGATCGAGAAGTTGCCCGAGCCGTCGACGCGTTCGACGAGCCGGAGTTCGAGCCGATTGGCGGAGACCGATCGCACGTCGATCGCGCCGATGAGGAGTGCCCACGGCGAGAATCGCACGCGGATGCGGTCGGCGTAGGCGAGCTGTCCGGCATCGTCCTTCCATCCGTCGACGCGCACGCGGAGATCCTCGAGGACCAGCGTGTCGAAGCGCTCGAGCGCGATCCGCGAGACGGTGACAGGGCCTCCCAGCGCCTTGGACGCGCGTGGAAGAATGAGCCATGCGAGCGTTGACGGGCGCGTGATCCAGACGCCACCGATCGCGACCAGAAGCGTCAATACCACGAGTCCGCGCAGCAGCAGTCGCCGTGCGCGGCCCGCACGCCGAGGGTTGCCCTGCTTGGACTGTCCGGAAGACGCGTCGCGCGGGGATCCGGGCGTGCTTCCGGGAGTGGGGACTGACGTGCGGGGGTCTGGCATCCGAGAGGTCGAGATTCTACGAAATCGGGCGCATGTGTTCCGATTCGAAGCGTGCGGTGGGACGAGGTCGCGTCGCCCGGGCTTGCGCGGCCCGTCGTATCATCCCGGCCCCGAATCGGTTCGGACGCGTTGGCACGGTGTTCCATTCCCGCGCGGCGTGTCCTGGGCTTCGAAACGCGGTTGTCCGCACGTTGGTGAGGCGCAATCGAATGGTTCGGGAGAGCGACCGTGAGCGATCCGGTCGCCACCGCAGAGTTGATGGTGTTTTGATGACCCAACCGATCGCCGAGATCTTTCCGACAGGCCCCGCTGGCACCGCCGTTGTGACGGGTGCATCCCACCGGGTCGGACGCGCCATTGCGCTTGAACTCGCGCGTGCGGGCTTCGGTCTGGTGCTGACCTACCGAACGCGCGCGGAGGCATGCGCCGAAACCGCGCGCCGTGCGATCGATGTCGCGCGCACGTCGGGGCACGCCATCTCCGCGCGCGTCGAAGCGCTCGATCTCGCAGATCCCTCCGCAGCGGAGGCCTTCGCGCGTCGGTTGGCCGCGGGAGATGGCCGCGGCGCGACGGTGATTGACCTCGTCGTACACAACGCGTCGGAGTACGTGGCTGCGGCGTTCGGCTCGATCACGCGCGAGGCCATCGAATCGGCGCATCGCATCGAGGTGGTCTCGCCATTACTCATCACGCAGGTGCTGCGCGGCGCACTTTCGCATTCGCGCCTGCCGGGCGGCGGAGCCGTGGTCTTCTTCAGCGATACCTACGCGCTTGGGCGCGCGCGCGCCGGATTCACGCCGTACATGCTCGCGAAGGCTGCCGTGGCTACGCTCGCGCAGCAACTGGCGGTCGAGATGGTGCCGTCGGTACGTGTCCACTGCATCGCACCCGGTGTGATTCTCTGGCCAGAGGGTTTCTCCGATGCATCGAAGGAGGCGATCCTGTCGCGGACGCCGCTTGCGCGGGCTGGTACGCCCGAAGACGCCGCGCGGCTCGTGCGATTTCTCGCCCTCGAGGCGCCGTTCATGACCGGCGAAACGATCCGGCTCGATGGCGGACGAGCGCTGCGGTAGCCGAGTACTGAGGTAGCGAGGCGGGGCCGACGTACGAATCAGTTTGACGGAGCTGCCCCGCGCAGTTCGCGCAGGGCCGGATCGATGCGCGCGCGTTGCGCCGCTCCACCGAAGAGCGCGCCGAGCGCCTCAAGTTCGCTCGCGGCGCGGGCCTCGTCTCCGGCGCGAAGGAAGGCGAGCGCTGCCTCTGCGCGCACGTAGGCGTCGCTCGGTTGCGCGCGAATCGCGGCGTCCCACGCCGCGGCGGCCTGCGCCGGTTCGTCCGATTCGGTCAGCGCGAGCGCGAACTGCTGCGCGATCGCGGCCTTCGCGCGCTCGTCCGGCGCGAGCGCCGAGAGAAGTCGTGCCGCGTCGCGCGCGCGCCCGTTCGCGCGCAGCGCCTTCGCGAGGACAAGGCGCATCTCGAGGAGGTCGCGATCAAGCGTGAGTGCGCGTTCGGCGGCGACGAGGGCGGTGGCACGATCGCCACGCGCAAGCGCGATCTCGGCGCGCAGGGCGCTACTCCACGCAGCATCCGGCGCAAGGCGCTCGTGTCGCGCGGCGAGTTCGTCGATGCGTGTGTCGTTCGAGTCGTGCGCGAGTGCTGAGAGCGCCGCCGGCAGGATCGTGGCGAGATCGTCGGGTGCCGCCGCGAGGGCCGCATCGTAGAGTCGCTGCGCGTCGTCGCGGTGACCGATCCGATCGGCGAGCATCGCGGCGAAACGACGTGCATCGATCGAGGGTTGCGTTGTGGCTGCGCCCGCGTGGGAGCCGGGCTCGACGGCACGCTTCGCTTCGGTGGCCGCCTCGCGAAGCAGCGCGGCGCGTGCGTCGGGCGCGAGATCGTCGGCGAGCTCGGCGCGCGCAAAGTAGGCTCGCGCTGCGTACTCGTGGGCGGTCGGGGCGAGCGACGGATCGATCGACGCCGATGCGACCAACTTGCGTGCGACGATCTCGGCCTCGCGCGTGCGGTTCGCACCGATGTAGGTCTCGATCGCGCGTGTCGCATCTTCGAACGCGCTTCGATCGATCGAAGGGGGAGTCGCGACAGCGCTGGTGGGGGTGTGGGCAGGGGCGCTGTCCGCCGTGTGATCGTCACCGCAGCCCGCGGTAACAAGAGGCGCGCAGAGAAGCGCGCGCAACGCGAACCGCATGGAGGCACCACGTTTCGCAGCGCTCGGCTGCGGCCTCGGGAAGATGTGCGGCGTTGCGCGGCGCATGCGATCACTCTACCCGGGCCGAAGAGCCGAATCCTGCGGTTTCAACGCGGCCCGAGCGCGCGAGGCACAGGTAGAATCGCGCCCCCCATGTCTTCTGGTACCTCCCCGTCGAGCCCTTCCACTGCGCCCGCCACCACATCCCTTCGGGGTGAACTCCCGAAGGCGTATGTACCGTCGGAGGCCGAAGGAGCGGTGCGCGCGCGCTGGGATGCCGAGGGCTGCTTCCACGCGAATCCATCCGCGCCGGGAGAGTCCTACGCGATCTTCATACCGCCGCCGAACGTGACGGCGGCGCTTCACCTCGGACACGCGTTCAACAACTCGCTGCAGGATCTCCTCACGCGCTACAACCGCATGCGGGGCTCGAACACGCTGTGGATGCCGGGCACCGATCATGCGGGCATCGCCACGCAGACGGTCGTTGAGAAGCGCCTGATGCTTCAGGGGAAGAAGCGCACCGACTTCACGCGCGAGGCCTTCGTCGAGAAGGTGCAGGAGTGGAAGGACGAGTACGAGGCAACGATCATCGGGCAGTTGAAGGGGATGGGCTGCTCGTGCGATTTCGATCGCACGCGCTTCACGATGGACGAGACATGCGCGACGGCCGTGCGCCACGCGTTCTTCACGCTTTTCAAGGATGGACTTGTCTACCGCGGCAAGCGGCTTGTGAACTGGGACCCGGTCACGCAGACCGCGCTTGCCGACGACGAGGTCGAGATGGAAGAGGTTGACGGCAACTTTTGGTACCTGAAGTACCCGCTTGCCGACGGTTCCGGTCACGTGACCGTCGCAACCACGCGCCCCGAAACGATGCTCGGCGACACCGCGGTTGCTGTGAACCCGAAGGATCCGCGCGCGGCCGCGTTGCGCGGCAAGAAGTTGCGATTGCCGATCGTTGGTCGCGAGATCCCCGTGGTCGAGGACGATTACGTCGTCATGCCTGCGTCGCTCGGCGGTGACCCGGCCGATCCGAAGGCGCAGTTTGCGACTGGGTTCCTCAAGGTGACGCCCGCGCACGACCCGAACGACTGGGACATCGGGCAGCGCCACGGCGTTGCCGCGATCAATGTGATGGCGCCCGATGGTTCGATCAGCGATCGTCACGGTTGGCTTGATGTTTCGCCCGAAGCGAAGCAGTTTGTCGGGCTTTCGCGCGAAGAGGCGCGTAAGAAAATCGTCGCGTGGTTCAAGCAGAACGGCCTTCTTGAGGAAGTCAAGCCGTATCGGCATTCGGTCGGCCACTCGTATCGCTCGCACGTTCCGGTGGAGCCGTATCTCTCCGACCAGTGGTACGTGCGCGTGACCGATGATCGTCTGCGCGGTACCGCGCTGCGCGCGATGGCGAAGGATCAGGTCGAGGGTGCGTTGGAGGCGTCGGTGGCGAAGGGGCCTGCGATGGCGGGCGATGGCGAACTGCGGTTTTTCCCGGCGCGCTATGCGAAGAACTTCCAGATGTGGCATGAGAACATTCGCGACTGGTGCATCTCGCGCCAGTTGTGGTGGGGGCACCGCATTCCGGTGTGGACGAAGCGCGGCGAGGCGTCGGCGCTGGCGTCGCATCTTGGCGCGCTGGCCTCGCTCGATGCGTCGCGCGCGGTGGTGCGTGCGGCGCGCGTGATCGATGGCACGGAGGTCACACTTTCGGCGCTGCCTGCGGCGCAGGGCGAGCACGATCTTCACGTGTGTCTCTTCGACGATGCCGATGGCGCACCGCTTGAGGCGATGGGCTTCCGGCGCGATCCCGACGTGCTCGACACGTGGTTTTCGTCGGCGCTGTGGCCGCTTTCGACCCTCGGTTGGCCCGATCCGTCGCGGTGGTCCGAGATGGCGGGGCTGCTCGATCGTTACAACCCGAGTTCGGTGCTTTGCACCGCGCGCGAAATCATCACGCTGTGGGTGTCGCGCATGGTGATGTTCAACCGCTACTTCCTCGGGCGCCTGCCGTTCAAGCATGTGTTCATCCACGCGATGATCCAGGATGGCCACGGCCAGAAGATGTCGAAATCGCTCGGAAACGGCGTGGATCCGCGTGACATCATTCACTCGCACGGGTCCGATGCGATGCGCTTTACGCTCGTGTCGATGGCGACCAACACGCAAGATGTTCGTTTGCCAGTCGACATGGTGTGTCCGCATACCAGTGAGACTTTCACGCCGAAGTGGATCACGACGAGTGCGGGCTACACCGTGGCCGACGCGGTGCAAGTTTCGCCGAAGGATGCTGCGCGAAAGATGATTTCGGGCTTCGGCGCTGCGACGGGTGTTGCAACGCCAACCGCAGAGATTCCGCTGGCACGCAACACGAGCGCGCGCTTCGATCTCGGCCGCAACTTCGCGAACAAACTTTGGAACGCGACGCGCTTCGCGCTCTCCAATCTTGCGCAGGCTTCGCCGGATTCGAAGCATGAGTCGCTCACACTGCTTGATCGTTGGATGCTTGCGCGACTCGAGCGCTCGGTGCGCGCATATGACGCGGCGGTTGCTGAGTACGAGTTCCACCGTGTGGCGGAGGTCGTGTACGACCTCGTGTGGCGTGATTTCTGCGACTGGTACCTCGAAGGCGTCAAGCCGAGCATCCGCACGAACGCCACGCAGCAGGCGATCCTCGCGGCGGCGCTCGACGCGATTTTGCGCATGCTGCACCCGATCTGTCCGTTTGTGACCGAGACGCTTTGGCCGAGCGTCCAAGCGCTTGGAAAGGGTGCGGTTGATGGTGTGGTGCTTCCATCGAGCGCGCTCTGCGCGACGGCGGCGTGGCCTGTGTTCGAGGCTCGACTGCGCGATGAGAAAGCGCTCGCTGAGTTTGCCCGCGTGCAGGCGCTGGTCGACGCGATTCGCAAGGTGCGCGGCGAGCGACAGGTGTCGCCGAAGCGGCGCATCGCGCTGCTTGCATCGGATTCGGTGCGCGCGTTGATTGCTTCGTCGGAGGGCGTGGTGGAGACGCTTGCTGGACTTGAGTCTGTTGCGCAAAGCCCAGCAACTCGGCCAGCCACTGCGGTTGCGATTCCATTTGAGGGAAGCGAGATTTTGCTCGACGGCATGATGGACGCAGTCGATGCCGATGCCGAACGCGGCCGACTTGCCAAACTCATCGCCGATCGCGAGAAGCAGGCTGCGGGGATGCGCGCGAAACTCGGGAACGAGGCATATGTCGCAAAGGCGCCTCCTGCGCTCGTCGAGGAGACGCGCAAAAAGCTTGCAGAGATCGACCTAGACATCGCGACGGCGAAGCAAGCGCTTGGCGCGCTTTCCTAAGTTGATCTGCGCGTTGATCTGCGCGTTGATCTGCGCGCCGTTCTGTGCGCGATTTTTCGAGCGATCCCGTTGTTGAACGCGTTCGCTGTTTGGGTGACAGCATGTGCGAGGTTCGACCTGGCTCTCTCAAGGCGCTGGGCTGCAGCACTTCTCAGAATCTCTTCATCATCTTCCACGCATCACAGCATCCACGCATCACAGCATCCACGCATCACAGCACGCCCGTCGCCTTCGGTGAATCTGGGAATTCGTCGCAGCGAACGGCGCACGCGCGGATAAACTGCGTCCCGTCGCTGTGAGGAAGTCTGTCAACATCCTCTCTGTCGCACTCACCACGCTCGCGGTGTATGGCTGCCGATCTACGGCACCCGAGCCAGACCAAGCAACGATTCCCACATCGACCTCCACCGTTGCAGCGCCTGCGGCGGTGAAAGCGCTGGCACGACGCGCCGAACCCGTCATAGAGCCATGGTCCTTCGCTGGGCGAGAGGGCGAATGCATCGATGTCGGCACGCATCGATTGCACTCCACGCTTCGCGATCCTGTGATTCGCGAGCGCATGCAAATCTTTTTGCCGACTGCGCTTGACCACTACCGCACAGCACTCGTCCCGCTGCCCGCGCCCGACGCACCGATTGATGTCTTCCTGTTCGGCGGTCGGACGGAGTGGCTTGAGTACACACGCCAACGCCTCCCGCAAGAGGCGTCGATGTACGAGAAAATCGGGCGTGGTGGTTACACCGTCGAAGGCGACGCGGTGCTGTACGACATCGGTCGTTGGGATACTTTCACCATCGCAGCGCACGAGGGTTGGCACGCGTACACGCAGAGGGTTTTCCGTCATCCGCTGCCCGTATGGCTTGAAGAAGGCATCGCGTGCTACATGGAAGGTGTGCGTGGCGGGGTTGATGGCGGACCGCCGCTCTTCATGCCGTGGCGAAATTTCGAGCGCTACGGTGAGTTGCGCGAAGTGGTGTCGCGCAACCGTTGGATTCCGCTTGCAGACTTGGTGCAAGGCACGCCGCAAGATGCGCTGCGCGATGGACGCAGCAATTTGCTCGGGTATTACGCGCAAGTTTGGGCGCTTGTGCACTTTTTGAATGAGGGTGAAGGCGGGCGTTATCGCAAAGGGCTTGAACGGCTGTTGTCAGACGCGGTCGACGGGAAAATCGCGGGAACCCTGTGGGAGTCGAGTCGGGCCGGCACCCGCAATGAACGCAGAATGGCGATCGGTCGTCAGGTTGGTCCAGCGGTGCTGCGCGAGTACATCTCGGAAGACCTTGCTCGACTTTCGACGGAGTACGAAGCGTTTGTCCGCGCCGTCATCGCGCGCGGAAATGGCGAGAAGATTTGGCGCGGACAGTCGCCGCTGACGACGCAGATCACGCCGAGTGACGCGCAGACTCCCGCCACGCCGGGTTCCGTCTCGCCCCGCTGAAGCGTTACACTCGCCGCGGGGTCAAAATCATTTCAGGCGACTTTCGATCTCGCATCCTACTTTCGCCAGAAGGCGAGGATGTCACGCGTCCGATGACGGCGCGCGTGAAAGAGTCGGTCTTCGCGATGCTGCAAGGCTGGTTCAAAGGCGCGCGCGTCCTTGATCTTTTCGCTGGGGTCGGCACCGTTGGGCTTGAGTGCGCGAGTCGTGGTGCAGCAGAAGTGGTGATGGTCGAGCGCGA
>Ga0172376_10006928_pt1 | contig 12184 bp, 10 predicted proteins | sample Lak35m_FD_121114 | JGI IMG/M metagenome (GOLD analysis project Ga0172376, IMG submission 121114) | Freshwater microbial communities from Kabuno Bay, South-Kivu, Congo - kab_092012_35m | ecosystem: Environmental > Aquatic > Freshwater > Lake | place: Democratic Republic of the Congo: South-Kivu...
AGCTGGCGGCGGATGGATGACTTGGGTGGTTGCTACTCAAGACATTTCGCCAGTTGAATCAAGACTTGGACGTAATTCTGTTGAAGGTTCAAGAAAACGCCCAGATGGCTCAGAGCTGAAATGGAAACAACTAGGAGTTCTCGGAACTATAGAAGATTCTCAACTGCCGTACTTCATTCAATGGTTAACAGCTGATCATCCATCTGAAGATGGGAAAGCTGTAGCAGAGATAAAGAAAATAGAGATTTCTGGCGATGAGAAGACGATCGAATCTTGGCTTGGCTCAGAACCGCAAGGAGCGTTTAAAGATGTCGAGGTTATCTACCGGGATCCTGCAGATTTCGATGGCGAAACCGGGATTGTCTCGGTAACTATCGTTACACCTAAAGGTGAAGTAGTTCTAGACTAAGTATCGCTTAACTAAATACGCCGCCCTGGCTCAGTCGGTAGAGCGTCGCTCTCGTAAAGCGAAGGTCGCGGGTTCGATTCCCGCGGGCGGCTCAATAAATTGAACGAAAAAGGTCGGAATTCGTCCATTTTACGATACTTTGTGTATTCTGGAGGCAACTATTGGATACAACGATGGCTCTAATGGGTAGATTTGGACTTTCTGTGTCCTTGTTGAAATTACATTTGAATTCTACATCCATGTGTTGTCAATCAGCAGCGCTATTCCATTACAGCAAACAAGGATCTTTGTAACTACCAAGAGACGTGAAACATTAACTTCTGATTTCACTATAGCTCTCTGCACATACAAAAAAATTTTTTGGTCGCGTTTTCTTACCCCATTATTTTGTTGAGATATTGACTTCTTTGGCTAGCTACACTTGAAGATCAAAATCCATTTGGAATTGACTGGTAGGCCGAGAATTTAGGCAAAACTTGGCACGATAGAGACTTTACTTTAGGTTTGGGGTCTTATAGATTGACGTCCATGGAGCAGTCTCTCGTATCAAAATATAGAGAAGATGGGGTCATATTTCTTGGTGAAATCTTTCGGCCAGAAACTGTTGTCAAGCTGGGAGAGATTATTGATAACTTAATGTTAGGCCGAAGATCTCTTGCGGGAATGTTTTTTCAACTAGACCCTAATAGTCCACAATATTCTGACGTAACATTCGACATCACTCGTTTTCAAGGACCAAGTTTAAATTACAGAAAAATAAAAAACCTTGAATATCTACCTGAGTTTTTGTCCGCAATTCAAGATAGTGCTATTAAATCGATCGCCAAAACTTTGATTGGTGAAGACGTTTCTTCCATGCGATATATGCTCGTTAATAAGCCGACGGGCTCGCGAACCCCGCTACCGTGGCATCAAGATATAAGTGATGAATGGCCTATGTCAAGCAAACCTGAGTTTACAGTGTGGATTGCTCTAGATGATGTAGATGAGAGTAATGGTTGCGTAGAATGGTTAGAGGGCAGCCATAAATTGGGCGTTATAGAGGGTGGTCATTTGGCTAACGATGACACCGTTATGAAACTTTTGGAAGGGCATCAGATAATCAAAGGAATCTTGAAGGCTGGCTCGGCAGTATTATTCAATAATGGAGTTCTGCATAGATCTGCGCCAAATTTATCTGGAAGAAGAAGACGAGGTTTAACCATCTGTTTAATGGACGCTATGATTTACAACACGAACTCCAGAACGTTCTACCCGAAAATTTTTGGCAATAATGCACTAACCGCAATTCATGTCAGTAAACTCGAAGCCGTGCCAAAAGACACTCCCATTGATTATGGTGAATAGCGTGATCATGGTAGGCGCGTCAAGGACGGCTAGCAATCTATCCATAAATTTCGAGCATACGTGTGTAAGGGTTTGCTAGTTAGTCGATAATTAAGCGGTAGCTAAGGCTAGAAAGCAAACGGTCGCTGCAGGATTTACTTCTAGTGGATAGTCATTTCATACGCTGACTGCAATAAACTCAAAAGAAAAGGAGTTCCTAAGTGATTAGTTAAAGTTTGCAACGCAGGTAGAGATGACCCGAAAGTAAAGGTTGCGCTAACCTTTCACTTCCCTCCTGTCCTCTCCGCATCCTACAGAAGGACTTCTAGCACATTTACGGGATTTTCTACATGAAACGTTCTTTGGTATGGTGTGCCAGCGAATCTAACTTTAGTAGCGAAGGAAATGTATGTCGATTGAGGCACTTTTGGGTTCGCGACACTTGCCTTACCTGATTGCAGAAATTGGAATTAACCATAATGGCAATATTGAGGTTGCAAAAGAATTGATATTACAAGCAAAACAATCCGGTTTTGATGCGGTGAAGTTTCAAAAAAGAACTGTAAACATTGTGTATTCAGAAGAAGAGCTTTGCGCTCCCAGAGATTCGGTTTTTGGTAAGACGAACGGCGATCTAAAGCGCGGGTTAGAATTTGGAAGAGACGAATACGAAGAGATAGACGAGTTTTGTGAAAGAAATGGAATTCCTTGGAGTGCTTCTCCTTGGGATCTTGAGAGCCTTGACTTCCTATTGGGATTCAATGTTCCTTTTGTCAAGATTGCTTCTGCTTCCTTAACCAATTCGAGCCTACTTAAAGCGACAGCAGATTCTAAAATTCCTACAATTTTATCGACTGGGATGAGTTCACTTCATCAAATAGAGAAAGCAATTAGTTTTTTTGACAGAGCCAATCTTTGCCTTTTGCATACCGTCTCAACGTATCCTGCTAAAAACAACGAATTAAATCTTGCAGTAATTGAAACCTTAAGAAATAGATTCAGCCTTCCTATCGGCTATTCTGGACACGAAGTGGGAGTCTTACCATCGATCATCGCATTCGCAAAATATGGTGCGGTCATAATCGAGCGACACGTAACATTAAATAGAGCCATGTGGGGTTCCGATCAGGCCGCGAGTTTAGAGCCTCAGGGCATGGTTAGGCTTGTTCAGTATATCCAAGAAGCTATAGAAAGTTTCGGATCCCCTGACAAGAAGATACTGGACTCAGAATTGCCAATCATGAAGAAATTGAGAAAAGTTCAAGATTTCTGAGGGGATGATTTCTTGAAAATTGCCCTTCTTACCAACGCAAGAAGTCCCAACCCCGGGAATTGGGCACTCACTACTGGTACAATAAATTTGTTAGAAAAATATTTTGGTGAAAATACAGAATTCCATGTGATCCCTTGGGACGATATTACATTTCGAGATTCAATATTTGATGATTCTTTCTTTAGTCAAGTAAATGGATGTGACTTATTTTGGGTTGTAGGAGCAGTCACTTTTAATGGGCGAGCGGAACACACTAGGGGCGGATGCCGTCTAAATCTTTCAAATGAGGACTTGGATCGCATTAAAGTGCCGATTGTGTTAGGAGGAGTTTCATACAGACATTGGCCCAACCAGCAGTATCACAACAGCGAAAAGCTTTATCGTCTACTTGAGTACTTGACGGCGAGAAAAGATTGTCTTCTCGGAATGAGAAATGACGATACTGTATTGTGGCTTAAAGAAACTATTGGTTTTCAATCAAACAAGCTTGTTAAATTCCCAGATCCTGGATTTTTTGCTTTAAGCGAAAATACTGAGTATGAGAAAACGAACAGCGGAATTATTGTTTCCATGAATAATGAAGATGATTCTTCTCGATTCCAAGACCAATTTGTTATGGAAGATTTTGCAAAGACAATAGCATTCCTTAGCACCGTGTTTTGGGAAAAGTATAATGAAATAGTGACTTTTGCACCACATTCTTTTGAGGATTATCAATTATTTGAAAAAGTTTTTCGAGAAGTTCCAAAACGTCGGCTTCATCAGGATACGAATGTAATGCCAATTTTGTCAGGAGAACGGAACCTTCATTTTTATCGTGAATACGCTAAATCTCGATTGGTGATTGCATCAAGAGTCCACTCAATGAGTCCTGCATTAGGTATGGGTATACCCACAATTGTCCTTTCATCGCAAAGTCGTATAAGTCATTACATAATGGAATTAGGTTTCGAAGATTACCTATTTGATTTGAGAGAAGTCGATTCAAGAAGAGGGGAACTAGAAAAGCTAATGACTGAAACGCTTTCAGACCCAAGTGCCGTCATGGGCAAGCTACGTAAGATCAAACACCATCAAGAACGTGAAGTTTTGGAGTTTCTCGATAATGTCACTAAGGTTATTTGATGTTTTCAAATTTAGAGGTCCTATTTGTCGATTTTGATGGCGTTTTGACGGATGGGTTTGTATTTACAGACGACAATGGTCGGGAATCAGTTAGATGCAATCGTCTGGATGGATTGGGCGCACGATTACTGACAAAGCTCGGAGTCAGGATATATATTTTATCATCAGAAGAAAATTCAGTCGTTAAAGCTCGTGCCCAAAAAATGAATGTAGAGTTTGCCCTGGGAGTCAATGACAAACTTGCATACGTTGTTAATTTTATGCAAGCTAGCGGTATTCAGCGTCAGAGAATTGGCTTTATTGGAGATGAATTGAACGATTTACAACTTTTGAAATATGTCGATTATAGTTTTTGTCCTTCAGATGCCTGCCAGGAAGTTAAAGAAATTGTACAGTATAAATTAGAATCTGCGGGGGGAGAAGGCGTCTTGAGAGAAGTCATGAAGCTAAAGTTTCCAAGTGCTACATGGTAGTTATTTTATTCGAGGAATGTTTATCAGCATGAAGCATGAGGGTGTAGACATAATTGCTCTTATTCCAGCCCGATCAATGTCAAAGTCGATCACTAATAAGAATATTCAAAATTTCAATGGATTGCCACTATTTGTTCACTCAATTTTCCTTGCGAAGAAAATATCAAGAGTCAACAGAATAGTTGTTAGTACTGATAGTAAAATATATGCTGATATAGCTAGGTACCATGGAGCAGAAGTTCCATTTCTCCGACCACGTAAATTCTCAAGCGACCTAAGTAGAGATTTCGAGTTCATAAAACATTTTCTGGACTATGACGAAAACATGAAACAATGCTCTGCGAAAAGAGAACAACTTTTAGTTTTATTGCGGCCAACACATCCTTTACGTTCCGTAGAATTTATTCAAGAGGCAATCAATTTAGCTTCAATGGACAGAAGTTGCCTCGTTAAGTCTCTTTCACCCGCTACGGAAACTCCTTACAAAATGTGGATTTTTAATAAGCCTCATCAAGAACAAGATTGGGTAGATAGGGTTGTCGGTAGCTACGAGGACGACAATCACAATGCTCCACGCCAAATACTGCCCAAGACTTACTGGCAGGATGGGATTGTGGATATATTGAGGAATTGTGCTTTGGATAAAATTTGTACGAAGCATCAGAAACGAGTGTCGGGAATCTTGAGTCCTCAAAAGTCGAAGGAAATTGATTACGTGGAGGACTTTCTGCATGCAGAGAAAATCGTTAAGACGGAGAAGAATCAGGAATTACCACAGGTCAGATTACTGAAGTCTGATGACTATGAAAGATATGGCTCATGAAAGTTCTAATTGTCGGTTTCGGATCAATTGGCCAAAGATGGGCTCGAATTCTCAAATCAGATTCTGATCATGAGATTTTTGTTTGGCGACGACGTAAATCAAACCTCTTGATTTCGGACGATCTTCAAACCGCGAAGGATTGTAATCCAGCTGAAGGATTGGGGGTAATAGAAATAGATGACGTTAATTCTCTCCCAAAGAACTTTTTCGACATTGCAATTATCTGTTCCCCTATATATTTGCACTTAGAAGATTGGAGAAAATGTCACGACTTGGGAGTTCGAAAGATACTAGTCGAAAAACCCCTCTTCGCTAATCTTGATGAAAGGTCTTTGGAAAACTTTAGATTACTGAAGAACTTTGTAATAAATGGTGAAATACAAATTTATGTCGGATTTCAAAGTAGATTTCACCCTGCCATAAAGTTAATCAAAAATTTGATTTCAGAGAATGCTATTGGTCATATTCAATATGTACGCTCTCACTTTGGTGAGGCACTTCCAAGCATGCACCCCTACGAAGATTACAGAAATACACATATGGCAAAGGAAGAAGAACACGGCGGTCCTGTTGCTTGTTTATCACATGATATAGATTTACTGCATTATCTATTCGGTGAGATTGTTTTTGTTCTAGCAAATTCTAGTAAGTTTGGGTACTTAGAAACTTCAGTTTCAGATTCAGCAATTATTCTATGGAAACAAGAAAGTCAGAAGGAAGAATCTAAGATTAGCGGAGACTGTTTGCTCGACTTCATAACTTGGCCTCCTATAAGAAAACTTTTAATTTTTGACACATTAGGAACAATAAGTTTTGATTGGTTATCTGGAATTCTGGAAGTTCAGTCGATGAAGATTGGATTTAGTATGGCTGACTTTAGTTCTATTGAGAGAAATGATTTGTTTAAGGAAGAATTTAACATGTTTGCAACAGGAGAGCTAAGTGTAGATGATATGAATCAATCCTTAGAAAGGTATTTGAAAATAGCTGAGTTGTCAGTTCAAACGCGGAGAGAATCATGAGGGTCCTTGTGAGTGGACACACTGGATTACTAGGAAGATCTTTTGTTGAGCATGCGCTCAAAAAGCATTGGCAAGTCTTTGGAATAGACAAGCAGTCATCTGTAAGATCGTCACACCCCCCCGGCCTCAGGGAATACATATTGGATATTACAAAGGAAAAAGACATCCAAAGACTCGCAAGGAAGTTTCAAAAGGAGGAGATTTTCTTGGATGGATTAATACATTTTGCAAGTCTAAACCCAACTATAGAAAGTCTTTCATATAATCATGAAATCTTGAATCAAGATCTCAGATCAATACTTAAATCATTGAATGTTGGTGTTCTTGGGTCTTTTTCGTTAACAAAACATTTCTATGGTGTTATGAAGAATGACTCATCAATACTCTTTATAGGAAGTGATTTATCTTTAATTTCACCAAATCAGAAACTTTATTGTAAGTGTAAAACCAGGCAGGGAAAGCGGCATTTAAATATTTGTAAGGTAAAACCTGTAGGTTACAGTATAGAAAAGGCCGCCTTATTAGGAATGACACGTTACCTTTCAACCTTCTTTGCGAATGATAAAGGTGTCCGAGTCAATTGCGCATGTATCGGAGCCGTAGATTCAGGTTTTGATAATGAGTTTAGACTCAAATTGAGTGAATTAATTCCCTTGGGAAGGCCGGCAAGGATTGGAGAATACAATGAAGTATTCGAATTCCTCCTCTCCCCGAAGTCAAGCTACATCACTGGCTCGATAATCTCAGTTGACGGGGGTCGTACGACAATTTGACTGATGTATGAATGAAAATATGTAGGATCAATGTAGATAAGCTTTCTCAAATACCAACTTGAAAGTATGATTTCCAGTTACAGTAAATGAAAGCAACCTCTTTGCCTACGGAACCGTGGACTGCATTCTTCTTCACTTTTCTTTATAAAATTGAATCATCAAATATATAATCATAACGGGAACCAAACATAGACTAGGTTCTGAACAAACATCGAGACTTATATTCAAATATAGAAATCAACTTGAAAGGATTTTTAAAGGGATTAAATCCTCCGGTCTGTAATAATGCAGTAAAATTGAGTCCTTGCTATTACAATTTAATTCAATCATGATTAGGAGAGACATCACATGGTCCAAGAAAGCGAACAAATCACAGGCTCTCAAAAGTCCAAACTAAAGGAGTCATTAAAGGAATATAGATTCCTACTAGATTGGTTTTCAAACTCTCCAGATGCACAAGAAATTTATTTTGAGATTGTCCTATGCGTAATAAGAGTCTTAAAGTCTGGAAACAAGATAATCTTTATTGGAAATGGAGGCTCTGCCGCAGAAGCGTCTCACTTAGCAGGTGAATTTGTAGGAAAATGTTTGCAAGATGTTGGCGCACAACCCGCGATAGCTCTTACAGATTCTGGACCAATTCTAACGGCGATAGCAAATGATTGGACTTTTGAAGAAATTTTCAGCAGACAAATAAATGCTATAGGAAGAAAAGGAGATCTGCTAATTGCTCTTTCAACATCTGGTAAGTCTATAAATGTTCTAAAAGGTCTACAAATGGGTCGGTCTATGGGTCTATATACCTCCCTTTGGACGTCAACACAATACAAATCAACAGAGGATAAGATTGATTACATTCTAAAGATTAACTCCGAGAAGACAACAAGAATCCAGGAGATTCATCTATTCCTAGGCCATCTTCTTTGTGAGTACGTTGAAGATTTATTCCAAAAGGACAAATTTTCACTTTCTGAATCAACTGAAAAAAGGTTCCAGTAACTTGCCGTTTTTGGATGCTTAGAACATGGTTGAATTTGCAGAACTTAGTCAGGAGTCAGCCTCCGTCCTGACAACAAACATAAGGCGGTAGTCCCTCAGCTATTAGAGCTTTTGGGTGCAGGTGTGGGTGCAATACAAAGGCATTAAGACGCACATAGGCGCACAAATAGCATCCGGATCGTCAGTGGATTGAGTTATAATGAACGCAGTGAGTCAATGGTTGATAGGGGGTCTGAGAACTCGTAAAGCGAAGGTCGCGGGTTCGATTTCCGCGGGCGGTTCGAGAGGCTTACTATTCAATTCTAATTTGATTTGTAAACCAGACTCTTTTTATAGCCTATATAAGAAGCACCAAAGATGTATCTGTAGTTAGAATATTTGGATCGTTTCACGCAATGGTCGAAGTCCTTACCGAGGAAAGTTAGACAATCAATTCTTGCGCTATTTGAGTTGAGGTAAATATTTACTGCATCAGTTAACAAGATGGGGCCCGTTAAATGCCAAATCGCTCGATCAACATTATCGAACTTGACTCCACGAGATTCATTGAATCTAGTAATCACTAAGTCTAGGGCAATATTCAAAATCGGGTGATCTTTTACTGCGCAAATCCAAAATTGTGCAACTGCTTCATGCTTGAAAGAGGTAGTCAAGCTTTCGTTAAGATAATGGGGAACCCATGGTAGGGAGGACGGAGATATGACATAAGTTCTAAGTGGCATTGGAAGAAATTTAGTTAGTGGCTGAGTGGGAAGATAATTAATAGATGCAAATATTCCACCAGTTTTCAAGATCAGACAGTATCTAAAAATGTCTGATTTACAGGCGCCAAAAGCAGTCGACTGATACGCCTTATAAATAGGACTGCTATAAAAATGTTCCCGCATCCAAGAATCCTGAAGTTGATCCGTGAAGTAGTGAAAGCTAAATTCAGGGTTATCTTCAACAAAAAGCCTCAATTCGTCGAAGTGCGATCGCGTAACTGAACATGTCCTCCAAGCGATAAAAACGGGAGTTCTTCCTTTTTCGAACTCTTTTCGGACTGCTTCTGCGTCGTAGAGCGGTATGATTAACCGAACATCTTTAGTTGGTACCTCACCATCCCGGATAGCACGCAAAAGCCAAAGAAGTCTTCTGGCTAAATGAAATAAATTCCAAGACCGCATAGAATCAGTAGTCTATGCTCAATTAGTAATATAGTTCCAATAAGGAGGTTCCTTGCGAGCGCTTAAAACTGTATTTGAAGTCTTTGATTTTTTCTCTAGACGAGATAAGCAAAAAATAATCTTAGTAGCCTTAATTCAAGTAAGCTTAGGCTTGATTGACTTAGTTGCCATGATTTTGGTAGGACTACTAGTATCAACATCGACACTTTCAGTGACTGGACAGGGCCCAGGGGGAACCACCGCTCTTCTTCTAGATTTCCTTGGTTTGAAGTCTCAATCTATAGATAGACAAGTTCAATTCTTGAGCGTCTGCGCTGCTTTTCTCTTTCTCTCAAAGAGCATAGCTTCGTTAGTACTTCAAAAGAAGCTAATCTTCTTCATTGGTAGCCGAAGTAATATTCTGGCAGATGGCTTGATTAGAAAGCTCCTTAATTTAACAATTCTTGATTTTCATAAGTATTCAACAGCTGATTTAAACTACATCTTTACGACGGGCGTGCCTCGTATTGCTCAAGGTTTAATTGGTAAAACAGTCACCGTGATTGTAGATATCTCTTTAGTCTTAATTATGTTTTTTGGCTTATTTGCTGCAGACGCACTGATGTCATTTTTGGTAGTGACGTACTTCTCGCTGATAGCGACAGGCATTTTTGTTACGCAATTCAAGAGATTAAGTTTAATTGGACAATCAACCAGGGAAGTGAGTGTCAACGGTCTAAAGCAAGTTCAGACAATAGTCGGACTTTTTAAAGAAATTAAGGTTAAAGGAAACGAAAAAGTGTATGCCGATAAGTTATCGGAAAATAGATACTCACTTACAAAGTTAGTTTCTGAAAACACTTTTGTCAACATGATCGGAAAGTACGTTATAGAGATTGGGTTAGTTTTAGGATTAGCTCTTGTCTCATTAACATTGTTTGCACTGAACGAACCGAGCAGAGCTGCTGCACTTGTGGCGTTATTTGCAACAGCCAGTTTTCGAATTGCGCCAGCGGTATTAAGAATTCAGAGTTATTTCGCGTCAATTCTTTCGGAAGTTGAGGCAGCTAAGCCAGCTTTGATTCTTTTTGAAGATTTAAAGTTGAAGACTTCGATACAAGCCCGTACTCGGAAATTCTCAGATATTCACGAGACAGATGGATACAAAATTAAATTCGAGAATGTGAGCTTTGCATATAACCCGCTTAGCGATCGGCCAATTTTCACAAACTTCAATTTAGAGATTGATGAGGGGAAACATGTTGCTATCCTCGGAGCTAGCGGAGCGGGAAAGACCACCCTTGTTGATATGGTTTTAGGTTTGATTGAACCGGACTTAGGTAGAGTTTCTATTGGGAATAGGTCTCCCAGACACTTTATCGACAAATACCCTGGAGCGATAGGTTACGTGCCACAAGAGAATTTTCTGGAAGAATCTTCTTTATCTTCAAATATTTTAGCTGGCTATGAACTTGGTGAAGTGGCTGAAGTTAAAATCTGGGATGCTCTTGACAAGGCGTCAATTGGTGACTTCTTCAGAAAATCAAGTGAAGGGCTCAACTTTCTTATAGCCGAAAGCGGACAGAACCTCAGTGGAGGCCAAAAACAGAGGGTTGCAATTGCCCGAGCCTTACTTACAAAACCGTTGATACTAGTCTTGGATGAGGCCACAAGTAATTTGGATATCGTTACTCAGCGCGGAATTAGTGCTGAATTGGCAAAGCTAAAGGGTAGAGTAACTGTATTGATGATTGCGCATCGAATTGAAAGCACAGAGTTTTGCGATCAGGTCATAGAACTAAAGTAGTTTGAGAATTACTGAAGTAAGCTATACATTTCATGTTCCGATCTTATGGAAAACAATTTGTGCATGAAGGTTCTATAATCAAGAGAACGCAAGTAAATGAGACGAAGTTGCAATTGCAATTCGTTATAGGTATTACTCCCAAGGCTTGACCAGTTTCGAACTACTTTTCTTTGAATATCCCACGCAGAAGCGGCAATAGATACAAAGGGAAATTCACATCGGGATTTGGGTAAAATTGGGAATTTAGATCCAGAATTTGGAATCACCGGTATTCGACCGGCACTCAAGATTTCGAAGAGTCGGCGAGAACTATTTGCATCTCCCCGGGGCGCAAATACATAGTCAGACTCTTCAACGGATTCTAGAAACTCAGAGCGGTGACTTTCTGGATTTAAGAGAAGTCGGGGGACTCCACCATAAGTCTTGCGAGTTATCGTATTGGTGTGCCAATCTCCCTTCTGTTTCATAGCGCAAGTCCCTATTTGACGACAAGTCACACCTTGCGACTTGATCGGGTGCTTAAAGAGATGTGGGCACGACTTCCATAACCTACCCATACTTAATTTTGGCACGTAACCTACGAAAGATATTTTGGGAATCCTGCCGTAGGCTCTTATCGAGAGCATTTCTAGATTCTCAACGTTGTAGGGAACGAGTAGTGCGGGTCGCGAATCTCCATAATTTTTCGCAACCTGGATAGAGATTACCCGCGGGTTTTTCAGCGAAACAGGATAGTCCCCTCGGTTAAAGGCAATTACGGTATTGTGCTTAGCTAAGGCAAACACATACTTCTTATAGTCCGAACTCCAATACTTTGCTTCATGAGGAATCACCCAAATAGAGTTAGTGTAAAACTTACCAAAATGATTTGATAAGTCGGGCACATCCCCTTGAAGCGGCTTCTTTTCGCCAGAAAGTAAGTCGACTTTCGGCAATTCACTGACTGTTTCAGCCCAACTATAAGTGATGCTTCCATGAACTTGAACAGTCATCTCACTCCCTATGCGCA
>Ga0172376_10006929_pt1 | contig 12183 bp, 11 predicted proteins | sample Lak35m_FD_121114 | JGI IMG/M metagenome (GOLD analysis project Ga0172376, IMG submission 121114) | Freshwater microbial communities from Kabuno Bay, South-Kivu, Congo - kab_092012_35m | ecosystem: Environmental > Aquatic > Freshwater > Lake | place: Democratic Republic of the Congo: South-Kivu...
AAATCTCCTTTTTCAAAAAAATCTCCTAAAACCTCGACAAGAGTTACAATTTCATTTACATTCTCTTCTTCAATAAATTTTAATAAAATAGGAGCAGGTTCCTCATAACTTTCATATTTGAAAATTTTGTTAAAGGCGAGAGTTTGCTTATAAACTTCTGCAGGGTTTTTCTCTGGAAGAATTAACGGAACTAAGAATTTTGTAAATATATCAGGTTTTACATCCTGTCTTGCAATAAAAGGTTTAAAATCTGGAATATCAAAATTTCTATAATCTTCTAAAGGAACGACTTCCATTAAGTCTAGGTTGGATTCAATTAAACTGAAAATTTTATCACCAATAATACTTTTTATTTCTTCATCCCCTCTTTGATAAAGATTTTTAAGAGTAACAATATCCTCTCTTGTAAATTGCTTTACAGAGAGTATTCTATATATTTCCTCCTTTAAATTTATTGAAAAAATTTCATTGAACTTTTCTAACACTTCTGGATCTGTAGGAGTTTCTCCATTACTGAACGGAACCCAAAAACCACTATATTCGTACCCATTTTTTTTAATAGCTTCTAAATTTTCTGTAGTATGTTTTCCAATCCACAACCTACCGTTTTCGTCAATATAGCTAAGTTTCATGTTGTTATATGAGAATGTTCCAACAAAATCTAATCTTTTATTCACAATTTCTATACTGTCAGTGTTGCTGTCAAGAGTACCTTTAGTATTATTATTGGACCATTCTATACCGTCTACCATTATAAAATTATTGCTTTGGACTCGAGTTATTCTTCTTTCTGAAGCTTTTTCACTGAACATCCTTAAATAAAATGCTTTAGAAAAAACGGATTTTACTATTTCAATTCTATTTAATAAATCTTCTGAAGTTTGTAGCTGGTTTAAACAATTAGTAAGAATTTCCTGAAAATCAGATTCTGTGATAGAAGAATTCTCCTTAATAAAAGATTCAACATTTATTCTAAATACTTCTGAATATACATTCTTTGATTTATCATAAAGCAATATTGGTAAAATATTTTTGAGTCTCTCCAATTGTAAAAATCTAGCATCAGCAACTTCTTTTGAAAATGTACCAACATTCTCACTAAATGTACTCACCATAATAATATATTAGAATTATATATATATATATCTGTCAAGTAAAATTACAAATTTAAAACTTGATATTAAAATTTTATTTGGCGGAGGGAATGGGATTCGAACCCATGTGCCGATTTCTCAACGCGTCGCTTTCCAGGCGAGCCGGATAGACCACTCTCGCATCCCTCCGTGGGAATTGAATAAGTGTATTTTATCACTAATCACGCTTTTTAAAGACTAAAATGTTCTCTTGTTTGGTTAAAGAAAAGTCGGATTTAAAGGATTTTTCAAGATTTAAATCTTTATTCAGACTCTGAAAATACCTTTCCCAATTAGCTTTGAAGTTTGGGTTTATTTTTGCAATTTCAGGGTTTGAGTAATAATCCAAAACTCTTGAGCTAAAAATCACATAATCATAGTTTTCAAAAGATGGTGGGTTTATTTCAAAAGCCCCTTCACTTTCATACGGATTGAATTGAAAATCGGTTATGCTGTTTCCATCTTTATTGTTAAGTGATGTAAAAGGCTGCTGTCCTCTGTGAGTTATTACTAAAATTTTAGAGTTTGAGATTTGAAGTTCATTTTTGAAATAATTATAAGATTGATTTATATTTGGAATTTGCGAATATTCTATTGATAATAGAGAATTGTACATTGCAAAATCTAAAAACATTAGTCCAATAATTAATTTACTTAAAATCTTAATTTTGAATTTAGAGAGAAATTCAATAGCATAAAAAATAATAAGTGGATAAATTGGAACTAACCATCTATCAACTAATCTTGATGAAAAAGAAAAAAATACAATAAATATTGTAATAATTAACATTTGGTAATTAAACTCTTTTTTGTAAAGCTTAATTAAAAATCCAATTATAAAAAAGACTAAAATTGGTGTTGAGAGGTTTTGATCTATTGAAAATAGATACTTAAAAAATCCTGGGTCGTAAGAATCTATCACAATGCCATTTTCTTTAACTCTCATTTCCAATATTCTTTGAGAAAACTCATTGAAATTTATAAATGTAAAAGGATTTGAAATTGCATAAAAAATAATTGAAAAAAAAGATAAAAGAAAAAACAACTTTATTTTCTTTTTTTTCAAAAGATAGATAGTTGGAAGAATTACAAATAGCCCAAAAGTAATTTTAGTTCCAACCCCAAGTCCTAAAATTATTCCTAATATAAGTACATTTTTAAAACTTTCATTTTCTCGAAGTTTCTGAAAAAACAAAAGAAATAAAACTCCAAAGAAAACCATTAAAACATCGTTATTTAGATATTTGCTTAAATTCAAAAATGTGAAATTTAGTGCAAAAAGTAAAGTCGTTATTTTAATTATATTTTGATTTTGTGTAAGAGTTTTAATCAAAAAATAAACCAAAATGCAAGTTACTGCCCCTATTGCTGCGTAAAAATATCTTAAGTAAAGATAAATAAAATATCTATCTTGGGAAAGATCAAAAAAGGAAGTAAATTTCAAAAAACCAGTTAATAAAAATGTATTGAGATATGAAGGAAAAGTGCCGTAAACAAATGAAAAAGGTTTGAAAAAATTTATATCTCCTTCAAAAAGTTTTTTGATATTTACAGCATAGTTTAAAGAATATTCTACTAATTCTGTTTCATCGGCCTGTGGAATTAAAGGAAGTCCAAAATCTAAAAATAAAAATCTTGAAAGCAAAATTGGAATTAAAATTATCCAGAAAATGTTTTGTTTTAATTTTGAAAGTGTATTTGTCATATTTATTACAATTCATTATATAATTTTATTAAGTTCAATCATAGAGAAGGTGAGAGGTTATGACTATGATTCGCGTGTGTACTGAAGACGGAACCTTTGTGTACTCGTCAACTGTAGACTGCGCGGATATACTTGAATTTTCGCTTAAACGAAACGGAAGTTTGATTTTGAAAATTACTTGTCCTAAAGATCGGGTTGTAAGTGTCTCTTTAGGGAAATTCAATGTACCTCAACAAATTATGAGATGTGGTAACAAGAATTATAGAGTAGAGTCTTCAAGATATATTATTGAAAACATTCCGGAAAATAGCGTTGATTTAAAATTTGGTGCCAACAATTCTTTTTTTGTGTCTTTTAAGTTTCAAGATCGAAAGATAGAAAGGAGAGGTACCTTTAAACTCTAATCCGTTAGAACTGCGATTTTTGTCAATTCTTGACAAAAATCGCAGTAATTCCTCAAACTCCAAATTTATTCTTTTGATTTTTCAAGAGCTATTCTTGAATCTTCTAAAAATTTAAGTTTGAATTTAGAAGTTTCTGAGATTTCAATGTCTTTAAAGGTTTTTATAATTTCTTCAAATGTAAATTCTGAAATTGTATTATAAGAATACTCTAAACAAAAAATTTGTAATAAATTATTTTCATTATCAAAACTAAGGTTTCCGTTAAATAATTTATAAATTATTTCCTGACCTTCCAAAAGGACTAAACATTGTCCAAAAGAAACTGTGCTGCCAAAATCAGTATGTCCTGGCAAAATTTCAATTTGTCCTGAATCTGTTTCTGTAATTACACTTTCAACTTTTTCATAAGTCACATTTTGAATAGGGGAGGTTAAAACTAATTTGAAAAAATCTTTTTCCATTTTTTTCCTAATTCCTTTGTTTCAAATTTTTTTTCATTAAGAGCAAAACTTTATTTACTTTCTTTGTACTTTTTAAGGACTTCATCAATACTTCCAGTCATATAAAAGAATTGTTCTGGGATTTCATCGTGAGCTCCAGACAAAATTTCTTCGAAACTTCTTAAGGTATCACTCAATTTGCTGTAAACTCCAGGAGCCCCCGTAAATTGTTCGGCAACTGCGAAAGGCTGACTTAAGAACTTTTGAATTTTTCTAGCTCTTGAAACAATTTGTTTGTCCTCTTCACTTAATTCCTCAATTCCTAAAATTGCAATTACATCTTGAAGCTCTTTATATCTTTGTAAAATCTTTTTAACATTTAAGGCAAGAGTATAATGTTTTTCTCCAACAATCTCAGGCCTTAATGCTTTTGAAGAAGAATCAAGAGGATCAACTGCTGGATAAATTCCAATAGCTGCAAGAGATCTTGATAAAACAACTGTTGCGTCAAGATGTGCAAATGTTGTTGCAGGTGCTGGGTCTGTTAAATCATCAGCTGGAACATAAACAGCTTGAACCGAGGTTATAGATCCCTTTTTGGTTGATGTAATTCTTTCTTGAAGTTTTGCCATATCTGTCGCAAGTGTTGGCTGATATCCAACCGCCGAAGGCATTCTTCCAAGCAACGCCGAAACCTCAGAACCGGCTTGAGTAAATCTAAAAATATTATCAATAAACATTAGAATATCTTTTCCTTCATCTCTAAATTTTTCAGCAATTGTAAGACCTGTTAAAGCAACCCTCATTCTTGCTCCAGAGGGTTCGTTCATTTGTCCAAAAACCATTGCTACGTTTTTTATAACTCCTGATTCTTTCATTTCGTGGATCAAATCGTTTCCTTCTCTAGTTCTTTCACCAACTCCTGCAAAAACAGAATAACCTCCGTGTGCTTTGGCGACATTGTTTATAAGTTCTTGCATTAAAACAGTTTTTCCAACTCCAGCTCCTCCAAACATCGCAATTTTTCCACCTTTTATAAATGGGCAAAGTAAATCTATTACTTTAAGACCTGTTTCAAAAACCTCTGTCTTTCCGGATTGTTCTGTAAATTTTGGAGCTTCTTTGTGAATTGGATTTCTTTCAATATCTGATGGTAGCTCTTCGCCTTCGTCAATTACATCTCCAGTTACATTTAAGACTCTCCCCAAAACTTCTTTCCCGACTGGAGTCATTATCGGATTACCTAAAGCTTTAACTTCTTGTCCAATTTTTAAGCCATCAGTTGTTGACATTGCAATACTTCTAACCACCCCATTTCCCATATGACCTTGAACTTCTAAAATAAGTTTTTGATCTTGGTTCGAAGTTTCCAAAGCCTCGTATATTTCCGGAACTGAATCTTCAAATAAAACATCAACTACAACTCCGTTAACTAATGAGATTTTTCCTAATTTGTTATGTTTTGAACTTTCTTTTTTCATAAATTTCCTCCAACAATTTCTGCTATTTCTTGAGTAATAGCTGCTTGTCTTGCATTATTATACTTTAAAGTAAATCTTTCAATCATATCATTTGCAGATTTGTTTGCGTTTTGCATCGCAATCATTCTTGTCGAATATTCAGTAGCTTTAAGTTCCATAAAAGTTGAAAAAAATCTGGAGTAAATAATTTTTTGAAACAAATCGTCGGTATATTCTTGATTAGAAGGTTCTAAAATGTATTGATCATTAAAAATTTCTGGCTCTTCTTCGTTAGATTCAATATTTTTATGAGGTTCTATTGGTAAGAATTTTTTTAAAGTCGGATAAAAAATCATTGAGTTTTTGTAAATTGGAGCAACCATAAAAATTTCAGAAACTATTTCTTCCTCCCAAGTTTCAATCAAACTACTTATAATTTCAACAGCATTTGAGTTTGAAATCTTTTCATCTAAATTATTAAAATATTTTTCAACTTTTATTTTGTTAAATCTGGCATAGTCATATCCCTTTTTTCCAATAGTAATTAATTTTTTGTTTGTTTCAGAGGTGTTGTTCCATTCCTTTGAAGAAAACAAAGTTTTTATAAGCTTGCTATTTAAGCCACCACAAAGTCCTTTATCTGAAGTGTAAAGTATAAAAACTTTTTCTTTATCTGTTCTTTTTTCAGCATAAACATTTTCAGATTCTATGTTTCCGATTTTATTAAGCACTTCTAGAATTTCTGTTTCATATTTTTTAGCATTTAGTGCTTTTACTTGAAATTGTTTCATTTTAGAGGCTGCGACAAGTTCCATTGCTTTGGTTATTTTTTTGGTAGTTTTTGTGCTTTTAATTTTCGATTTAAACTTAAGAAGTTGAGCTGACATTATTTCAAAACACTTTCAATCTTAAAAAACTCTTTAAGGGAATTTACTATTTCTGATTTTATTTCTTCAGTTAGTTTCTGTTCCTCATTTATTTTTTTGATTAAAGATTTTTTATTATTATCTATATAAATTATCATTTCAGATAATTTCAAAGCAATTTCTTTTTCATTTATGTTATCTAAAAATCCTTCATTTACTGCTGAGATAATAAAAATTTCTTCATGTAATTGATACGGTGATTTTTGATCCTGAATTAACGATAAAACCACTCTTTTTCCTCTGTTGAGGGATTTTTTGGTGCTTTCGTCTAAATCGGAACTAAATTGAGAAAATGCTTCTAATTCATAATAAGTAGCTAAATCTAGTTTTAGAGTTCCAGCAGTTTTTTTCATAATCTGGGGTTGAGCCGAACCCCCGACTCTTGAAACTGATATTCCAATATTCAATGCAGGCATTATTCCTTTATTAAACAAATCTGTTTCCAAAAATATCTGACCATCTGTAATTGAAATTACATTGGTTGGGATATAAGCCGAAACATCTCCCGCCTGAGTTTCTATTATTGGTAGGGAAGTAATGCTTCCTCCGCCGTTTTTTTCATTTAATCTAGCGGATCTTTCTAATAATCTTGAATGAATATAAAACACATCCCCGGGGTAAGCTTCTCTTCCTGGAGGTCTCCTAAGTAATAATGATATTTCTCTGTAAGCAACAGCGTGTTTTGATAAATCATCATAAATTATTAAAACATCTTTTCCTTGGTCCATAAAATATTCGGCAAGAGAAGTTGCTCCATATGGCGCTAAAAATTGCATAACTGCGCTTGATGAAGCCGAAGCGCTAACAATTATTGTGTAATCTAAAGCCCCAACTTTTTTAAATGTTTCATGAAGATTCGAAACAAAAGATTCTCTTTGACCAATACAAGTATAAATACAAATCACATTTTTTCCTTTTTGATTTATGATTGTATCAATTGCAATTGTAGATTTTCCTGTTTGTCTGTCACCAATTATCAATTCTCTCTGACCTCTTCCGATTGGGATCAAAGCGTCAATTGCAAGTATTCCTGTTTGAAGTGGTACTGAAACAGATTTTCTTGTCATAACACCTGGCGCAATTTTTTCGTGAGGATAATGCTTTTTAGATTCGATTTCAGGACCTCCGTCTATTGGATTTCCAAGCGCATCTAAAACTCTTCCAAAATATTCATTTCCAACCGGCATCGAAAGCATCTTAGAAGTTGATTTAACATACATTCCTTCTTTGATTTCTTGTAAATTGCTTAAAACTAAAGCGCTACAACTTTTTGAGTCAAGTAACATAACTAGAGCTAAAGCATTAGAATCTTGGACTTGCAAAATTTCCCCCATTTTTACACCACTTAAACCTTCGACATTTAATACCCCGTCTTTGAAAGATTTGATAACTCCAATATCTTGGAAGGAAACTTCAAAACTTTCATTTTCTATATTTTTTGAAATACTATGAAGAAGTTTTTTTAAATCTTCTTTAGTTTGTGTTGAAACTTTTCCGGCTTTTTTGTGGGCTTCAGATATCTTAAAATCCCAACTTTTATCAATTAACTTGCCGTTGATATAAATTCTAACTCCTCCTAACAAGTCTGTATTTAGTTTAAAAGTAGGATATACATATCCATAATCATTTTCTAGCTCTTTTTTTATACTTATTTTTTCTGAAAGTCCAAGTTCGGTTGGGGTTTCGATTATTACATCTTTAAAATCAGAATCAAAATTTTTGAGAATATTTAAAACTTTGTTATCGAATTCTGTTTTGTTCAAATTTTGAGAATCTAAAAAAAACAAGGAACTTTTAAAATCAGATTTATCCTGACTAGAAAAGTAACTCAAAGAATAATCATAAGCATCTCTGTAGAGAAGTTTTTTGATTAATTCTTTTTCTTCTTTATTTAATTGCTTCAAATTATCTATGTTTGTTAATTTTTCAGATAAGCTCAAAATCATAAGTTACTTCCTCAAATCTTTCCAAACTTCTTTAACACTTTGTTTGATTGTTGAATCAGAAACTTCTTCTTTTATAAGTCTTTTAACAACTGTTGAAACAACAGAAATAATCTCTTCCTGCATTTCAGAAAAAATTTCGTCTTTTTTTCCTTGAATTTCTTTTCTTGCCTCAGATATCAATTTCTCTCTTCTTTCTTGACTTTCTTTTTCAAGACTTAAGTTTTTAGTTTCCAAAGCATCTTTAAACTTTCTCATTTCTAAATTCATTTCTTCTCTCATTTTCTTTTTTTGATTTTCAAATTCCTCTTTTTCCTTTTGAATTTCAAGTTTTAATCTTTCAGCTTCACTTAAATTATTTTTAATTGTTTCGGTTCTTTTTAAAATCAAATCTAAAATTGGTTTCGAAAGCAATTTTGAAATAATTAAATAAAGAATTCCAAAATTTACTAAATAAATAAGTAAACTTGTTAAATCTATTCCCAGAGAATTAAATCCTTGCATATTATATTGCGAATATTAAGATCAACGAAATAACTAAGGAATATATTCCTGTGGATTCTGTAACAGCCATTGCAACTAACATGTTAGGAACGATTTTATCGGCAATTTTCGGATTTCGAGACATAGCTTCCATCGCTCTAGCACCAATCATTCCTTCTCCTAATGCCGGTCCGATAGCTCCAAGCCCCATACAAATTCCAGCGGCTAATAACTTTACTGCTTCTGCTTCCATATTTTTTCTTTCTCAAAAATAATTACTTTTATACATTTTTTATAAATACTTACTCAACGCTTTTAATAATATCACTCATAAATGAAAGTGATAAGAACGAAAATACAAATGCTTGAACAATTCCTGAAAATATACTTAAAAAGATAAAAGGAATTGGAACAAAAAACATTGTGTAAAATGAAAGACCTGCAATAACTCCAACCATAACTTCTCCGGCGAAAATGTTTCCAAATAACCTTGCCGATAAAGAAATTACTTTTGCGAGTTCTCCGATAATGTTTAGAATACCTAAAAATAATTGTAAAAAAACATTTGGTAAATCTGCCACACTTTTTATTTCAAACAATGCGTTTAAGTTTAAAAGATTAGCAATATGTTTCCAAGGAGCTGTAAATAGCGCTATTAAATGTGAAAGTCCTAAAATTACAATCGATAAGGTTAAAGTTTGTGATAAATGTCCAGTTGGTGATTTGAAAACCTCGTGGTTATCTAAAACCAAACTTCCCACTAAAGGAATTATTGTAAACTGGTTAGCTATAAAAATAAAAAGAAACAAAGTGATTATCAAAGAAACATATCTTTTTGCTTTTTTCTCATCTCCAAACGAGGTTAAACACTGGTTATAAAAAAAGGAAACAACTTCTTCAAAAATTAATTGACCTTTTGACGGAATAACTTTTAAATTTATTCTGATTAGTATCGCAACAACTAAAAAGATTAAAGTTATAACAAGGCTTGATAAAACAGCGCTATTTATAGAAAATCCGCTGAAATTAAAAACATCTGACGGCACTAAACTAATATTTGGTATTTTTGGTTCAATCATAATTTCTTTATATATCTATATAAAATATACTGCGTTAATGGAAAAGATAGAAGTAGTAAAGTTATTAAAATAAAAGGTTTTGTTTGAAAATAATTATCTAATAGGATTCCTATAAAAGTGAACATTAAAGTATTTACCAAAGTTATAAGTGAAACTTGAAAAAAGAATTTAATTCTAAATTTTGGGAAATTTTCTATAGTGATTTTCTGCTTCATATCGAATTTAATTATATCTTTTTTTGTTTGAAATAGGATAATTTATAGTAAAATATTTAAATGGATTTACTAAGAATACTTTTAATTATTCCCGGAATTTACTTGCTTGTAAAAGGAGCAAATCTTTTTGTTGATAGTGCAAGTTCTTTGGCTTTTAAATTTAAAATAAAACCAATTGTTATAGGACTTACAGTTGTTGCATTTGGTACATCTTTTCCAGAATTATCAGTAAATTTACTTTCAGCAACATCTGGTAGTACCGAAATTGCATTGGGAAATGTTGTTGGGTCTAATATCGCAAACATACTTTTGATACTAGGACTTTCGGCACTATTTACCAAACTTTCAGTGCAAAAAAATACAACCTGGAAGGAAATACCTCTTTCATTTTTAGGCGCTTTATTTTTGTTTATTTTTGCTTTTCAACAATTTTTAGATGCTCGTTTGTTTAATCAAATATTTAATTTAAACCCCCAAAGTTTTTTTGGAGAAATAACATTTACTCACGGCTTAATTTTACTTTTAGTTTTTATAATTTTTCTATACTATACTATCGAGTTATCAAAAGCTAAAGATGGTGAGGAAATTTCTGAAATCAAAGAAATACCAACTTTTAAAGCTTTAGGTTTAACTTTTTTAGGTTTGATTATGATAATTTTTGGAGGTAAGTTTACAGTAGATTCAGCTGTAATTATGGCCAAAATGTTTGGAGTTTCAGAGAGTTTAATTGCTTTAACAATTGTTGCAGTTGGAACCTCCCTTCCTGAACTTGTGACATCTGTTGTTGCTTCGAGAAAAGGTCAGGGAGATATAGCTGTTGGAAATGTAGTTGGTTCCAATATTTTTAATATTTTCTTCATTTTAGGAACCACCGCAACAGTAAAATCAATTCCAGTTAATTATAATAATTTATTGGATATTATATTTTTGCTAATTATTACAATCTTAACTTTTGTAAGTATTTTTATATTTGAAAAAAATAAACTAGGAAAAAAAGAGGGAATTGCAATGTTATCTCTTTATACTTTATATACAATTTACTTGATATACAGAGGTTAAGATTTTCTTGAATTTTAAATTAAAGATATATAATTGAAGCAACAATGAATAATAATGTTGAGATTATAAAAACTCATTTAGATATTGTTTCAGTTGTTTCAAGTTATGTAGAACTTAAAAAATCTGGATCAAATCATAAAGGTTTGTGCCCTTTTCATAATGAAAAGGGAGCTTCATTTATGGTAAATCAAAATTTACAAATTTATAAATGTTTTGGATGTGGGGAATCTGGAGATGTAATTTCATTTATCCAAAAAATTGAGGGTTTAGATTTTAAAAGTTCTTTAAAATTCTTAAGTGAGAAATATGGAATAAAAATAGATTTAGAGAAAGATGTGTCTGAAAATAAAGACAAAAGAAGGTTATATGAGATTAACAACTTAGCTTTAGAGTTTTTTCAATATATTTTAAATTCTCACGATTCTGGAAAAATTGCACAAAATTATTTAATCAAAAAAAGAAACTTAAAACCAGAAATTATAAAAGAGTTTAATATAGGATACGCGCCTCGGGGTTGGAATCATTTATCAGATTTCTTAAAGAAAAGAGGGTTTTCTCATGATGAGATAATTTCTTCTAGTCTTGGTGTATCAAAAAAGAACGGCGGTGTTTATGATAAATTCCGCGGGAGAATTATTTTTCCGTACTTTTCTCTTGACGGGAAATGTATAGGTTTCATGGGTAGAACAATTTTTGAAGAAGATCCTAAATACTTGAATTCTTCTGAAACAATGGTTTTTAAAAAAGGAGAGTTTTTATACGGTTTATATAAATCTAAACTTGAGCTTAAAAAAAATGGAGCTATTTTAGTTGAAGGAATGCTTGATTACTTAAAGCCTTATCAGTATGGGTTAAAAAATTTATGTGCCACATCTGGTACCGCTCTTACCCCCAAACAGCTAGAGTTATTAAAAAGATATACAGATAGAATTTATTTTTGTTTTGATTCTGATAGTGCCGGAGTAAACGCAATTTTAAGAGGAATTGAAATTTCTGATAAATATAATTTTGAAGTAAAAATTCTTCAAATTCCTAAACCGTATAAAGATTTAGACGAGTATTTTGATTCAAACCCAGTTGAAGCTTTAAATATTACTTCAAGTGCTGTTGAAATCATAGATTTTTATTTAGGATACTTGTATAAAAAACATAGTCTTTCAAATGCATCTGGAAAAAACAAAATTATAAGCGAGTTTAAAGTTTTTTATCAAAAAATTTCAAATGATGTTACTAAAAATCACTACTTAAAAAAGTTATCCGAGGACTTAGAATTGGATCAAAATGTAGTACTTAACTCATTACAAAAAAACATTGAAATTCCAACAAATTATGCCCC
>Ga0172376_10006930_pt1 | contig 12182 bp, 9 predicted proteins | sample Lak35m_FD_121114 | JGI IMG/M metagenome (GOLD analysis project Ga0172376, IMG submission 121114) | Freshwater microbial communities from Kabuno Bay, South-Kivu, Congo - kab_092012_35m | ecosystem: Environmental > Aquatic > Freshwater > Lake | place: Democratic Republic of the Congo: South-Kivu...
CGCCGACCCCCCTCGCCTCGTCTGTTCTCCCTGTGGCGTACGCCTCCAGGCGTGCGCATGGTCCCGCGCGAGCGCTTCCGGCTTCGCTGGCGTACCGGCTCGGGGAGCGGCAAAAGTCTCCTCGCTCCGGCCGGGGCGGCCGTTCGCTCGGGAAGCGTTCGCCGACTCCCCTCGCCTCGTCTGTTCCCCCTGTGGCGTACGCCTCCAGGCGTGCGCATGGTCCCGCGTGAGCGCAGGGCGGCCCGGTTCAGGTCGCGCGGGCCCGCACCTCGAGCAGGACGCTCTCGTTGTCGCCGCCGCGAATCGGCCAGGAGCCGATCCGGCGCACCGTGACGTGGCGACCGAGGCCGACGGCGGTGGCCGCCTCGAGTTCCGCCTGCCAACTCGGCCCCTTCACGACCAGCATCCGGCCGTAGTGGTCGCGCAAGGGCTCGAACCAACGGAGGAGCTTCGTCAACGGTGCGACGGCCCGCACGACGAGTGTGTCGAACCGGCCGGCGTCGCCGGCGGTGCCACCCCGTTCGGCGACGAGCACCTGGGCGGCGATCGCATGCACCGGGAGGTCCAGCCCGGTCTCGGACACGATCTGCGCGACGGCGCGGGCCCGCTTGCCGACGCTGTCGCACAGTTCGACGTGCAGGTCGGGCCGGAGGATCGCCAGCAGCACGCCCGGCACGCCGCCCCCGGTGCCGACGTCGAGCACCCGCTCGCCGCGGGCGAGGTGTGGCACGATCGCCGCGGCGTCCCCCACGTCCCGCGACACGAATCGGTCGACATCCGTGTGCCGCGTGAGGTTGAGCCGCTCGTTCCACGACCACAGGCTCGTGGCGTAGGCCGCGAGGTGCGCCAGCGACTCGGTCGGCACGCCGATCCCCAGTCGTCGGCACCCGTCGGCGATCGCCTCGGCCAGGCCGGCAACGTCGCTCACTTGATGAAGAGCATCTCGCGGTAGGTCGGCAGCGGCCACAGGTCATCCGGCAGGATCGACTCGACCTGATCCGCCGCCTCACGCAGCGAGGCCAGTGCCGGGATCACCACGTCGTGGAAGTGCCCCGCCTCGCGCCGCAGGTCACCGTCGCCGTGATGGTCGAGCGTCGCTTCGAGCGCGTCGATCCGCTGCTCGAGCGCCCCGACGAGCTTCGTGAGCCGGTCGAGCGTGCCCATGTGCGGCTTCTGGCCGAGTCCCTGCATCTTCGCCGCCGTGTCGACGAGCTCGCCCTGATACCGGTAGGCCGCCGGAAGAATCATCGTCTTGGCGATCTGCAGGGCGGCCTGGCCCTCGGCGTTGATGTCCTTGCAGTACCGCTCCATGTAGATCTCGTAGCGGCTGCGCATCTCCCGCTCCGACAGCACGCCGTACTTGGCGAACATCGCCAGGTTCTTCGGCGCGACGAGCTGGTCGAGGGCCTCGGGCGTGGTGCGGAAGTTGGGCAGCCCGCGCCGCGCCGCCTCCGCGTGCCACTCCTGGGAGTAGCCGTTGCCGTTGAAGATCACGGCCTTGTGCTCCGAGATGATCCGCTGCAGGAGCGCCGTCACCGCGGCGGGCAGCTTCGAGGCATCCCCGCCGGTCGCCCGCTCGAGCTCCGTCGCGACGGCGTCGAGGCTCTCGGCCATGATCGTGTTGAGGGCCACGAGCGGTCCGGCGATCGACTGGCTCGCCCCGACCGCGCGGAACTCGAACTTGTTGCCCGTGAACGCGAACGGGCTGGTGCGGTTGCGGTCGCCGGCGTGCTTCGGCAGGGGCGGCAGCGTGTCGACGCCCACCGTGAGCGTCCCCATGCTCTTCGAGCTCGTCGCCCGGCCCTGTTCGAACTGCTCGAAGATGTCGGTGAGCTGCTCGCCGAGGAAGATCGAGATGATCGCCGGCGGGGCCTCGTTGGCGCCGAGACGATGGTCGTTGCCACTGGAGGCGACGACGGCCCGCAGGAGATCCGCATGGAGGTGCACCGCCCGGATCACCGCCGCGCAGAAGACGAGGAACTGCATGTTGGCGTGGGGGCTCTCGCCCGGCTCGAGCAGGTTGCCGAGCCGGCAGCCGAGCGACCAGTTCACGTGCTTGCCGGAGCCGTTGATGCCCTGGAAGGGCTTCTCGTGCAGCAGGCAGGCCATGCCGTACTTCTGTGCCACGCGCGTGAGCATCTGCATGATCGACTGCTGGTGATCGGTCGCGATGTTCGCGTTCTCGTAGAGCGGCGCGATCTCGTACTGGCTCGGAGCCACCTCGTTGTGCCGCGTCTTGACGGGCACCCCGAGCTTGAAGAGCTCGCGCTCCGTCTCAAGCATGCAGGCGAGCACCCGCTCCGGGATCGCCCCGAAGTACTGGTCCTCGAACTCCTGCCCCTTCGGCGGCTTCGCGCCGAAGAGCGTCCGTCCGGTGACGACGAGATCGGGCCGCGCGAAGAAGAAGTTGCGGTCGATCAGGAAGTATTCCTGCTCGGGACCGGCCGACGCCGTGATGGGGCCCACGTCCTTGTGGCCGAAGAGCGCGAGGACGCGGCGGGCCTGCTTGTCGACCGCCTGCATCGAGCGCAGCAGCGGCGTCTTCTTGTCGAGCGCCTCGCCCGTCCACGAGCAGTACGCGGTGGGGATGCAGAGCGTGGTGCCGTTGGGATTGTCGAGGATGTAGGCGGCGCTCGTCGGATCCCACGCGGTGTAGCCGCGGGCCTCGAACGTGGCCCGCAGGCCGCCCGACGGAAAGCTCGAGGCGTCGGGCTCGCCCTGGATCAGCTCCTTGCCCGAGAACTCGGCGATCGCGTCGCCGTCACCGGTGGGCGTGAGGAAGCTGTCGTGCTTCTCGGCGGTGAGGCCGGTGAGCGGATAGAAGACGTGCGCGTAGTGCGTGGCCCCCTTCTCGATCGCCCAGTCCTTCATGGCGAGAGCCACGGCGTCGGCGATCGATGGATCGAGCGGCTTCCCCTGCTTGATCGTCGCCTGGAGCGCCTTGTAGACGCTCTTCGGCAGCCGGTCCTTCATCACCGCGTCGCTGAACACGTTCGCGCCGAAGAGCTCGCTCGTCGGCGTCTCCCGGAAGTTCCACGAGGGGCCGGTGGGGCGATAGCTGTTGATGGCGGCGATGGCGCTGGCGCGTGCGGTCGTCATGGGCGGCGGATGGCCTCGAGGGATGGAAAACCGGTCACCGATGACCGGGAACCTATCCGGCGCCACGCGCCCGTTCAAGCAGCCGGGCGTGCGGCCGACGGCGGCGCGGCACGCGCGGCGTTTTCGGCACGGTCACCGCGCGGCGGTGGTCCGCGCGGCCGGCGGTGCGGCCGCCTGTGCGGGCAGGGCACGGCGCGCGGCCTCGAGGGCCGCATCGAGCGCCGCGTCGGTGTCGGACGCGACGACACCGTCGATGGGACGGGCGGCGGTCTGCACGGCCAGGTCCGGCTCGACGCCCTGCTTGCTGTAGGGCAGCCCCTTGGGCGAGAAGAACTTCGCCGTCGTCAGACGCATGCCGACGCCCGCCGCATCGAGCGGAAAGATGCCCTGGATCGAACCCTTGCCATAGCTCTTCGAGCCGACGATCGTGCCGCGGCGATGGTCGCGGATGGCACCGGCGAGAATCTCGCTCGAGCTGGCCGAGTCACCGTCGATCAGCACGACCAGCGGCACGCGCCAGGTGCCCGGCCGGCCGGCCGAGTAGTTGAAGTCCTCTTCCGGACTGCGCCCGCGGGTCGCGACGACGAGTCCGCGCTCGAGGAAGAGGTCCGCGACGTCGACGGCGGCGGAGAGGAGTCCTCCCGGATTGCCGCGCAGGTCGAGCATGAGCGACCGCATCCCCGACTCATGGAGCCGGCGCATGGCCTGCTCGACGTCGGCCGCGGTCGTCTTCTGGAAGGACGTGAGCTTGAGGTAGCCCACGCCCGCCGCCACGTCGAGCATCCGCACGCCCTCGACACTGGGCACGTCGACGTGCTCGCGCCGCACGGTGATCGCGCGGGCCGGCGCCGGCGCCCGGAGGACGGCGAGCGTGACGAGCGATCCCTCCGGTCCCTGCAGGAGGTGCGCGGCCTCGTCCACCGAGAGGCCGCCGAGCGGACGGCCGCCCACGCCGACGAGGTGGTCGCCCGCGCGGAGCCCGGCTCGCTCCGCAGGACTGCCGGGGATCACGTGGACCACGAGCAGGCCGTCGTCGGCGGCCTTCAGCTCGACGCCGAGCCCGACGAAACGTCCCTCGATCTGCGCGTAGAGGTCGTCGAGCTGGCCGTTCGTGAGGAACGCCGAGTATTCGTCGAGCCCGCCCGCGGCGGCGGCGGCCATCTCCATGAGCGTGACCGAGGGCTCGATGCCGAGGACCGCATGGGCCGTGCGGGTGATCGACGCCGCCACCGTTTCGGCGTCGGCCTGCGAGGCCACCGGCCGGGAGGAGGCGAGTCGCTGCACCTGCTCGCGGTAGAGCGTGCGCCGCTCGGGGGTCGCGGCGGGCGCGTGCCACGACACGAACGTCGGGTCGTCGATCGCGATGTCGATGGCGCGCAGGCCGCGGGCCGAGAGCCTCGGGAAGTCGGGTGACTCCACGTGGTGCGACGCGATCCTGCCGAGCACCTCGGCGTAGACGCGCCGCGCCGATGCCTCCGAGAGTGAGTTGAGCTGCCGGCGGTAGGCGGGCTCGGCATGCCGTCGCGCGACCTCGCAGTGGAGCTTCGCGGTGTCGTAGTGCCGCTCGAGGGCCGGCAGCAGCACGCCCTTGCGGGCCGCCGTCTCGCAGAGCGCGACGACGTCCGACCAGCGGCCTTCCTGAAGGAGCGACGACGTCCTCGCGACGAGATCATCGCCGGCGACCGCGTTCGGTGCCGCGGCCGGAATCCAGGTGAGCGGGCCGTCGGCGGCGGACACGGCGTTGCCGAGGCACGCCGTCACGATCGTCACGACCAGCACGATCGACCGAGCCATCGCACCTCGACCCGGTCGCCCCGCAAAACGCCTGGCTGCGGTGCCGCGGGGGAGGGACGTCGGGTGCAGGACGTCGATCACGTGGGCGATCCGTTCGCAGGACAGACCGCGGCAGGCCGCGGCGGCATGCGGTCCATCCTCGAACCGCTCGCGATTATGGATCACGTTCGGGGTGGAGGCAAAAACGTTCGCCGTTGATGAGGGGCCGTCGCTCGTGTTTTTCATGCCGGTCCGCCGGATGAACCCGCATCATCCGCACGGGCGGATCGGGCGACACGTTGGTAGGATGAAGGTCATGACCAGTCCGACCGAATCCGCCGCCGCGGCCGTCGAGCCCCAGTCCACGCTCGTGCTCCTCGAGCGGGTGCGCCGCGGCGATGCCACGGCGGTCAATCACCTGCTCGCGCGGCACCGCGCGGCGATCAGGCGGCTCATCGACCGCCGGATGGACCGGGTGGTGCAGAGGCGGGTGGACGCCAGCGACATCGTGCAGGACGTGCTCGTCGAGGCGAACCGCCGCCTCGGCGACTACCTCGCGAACCCGACGATGCCGTTCCAGCTGTGGCTGCGGCACATGGCCCGCGATCGCCTCATCGACGCACACCGGCGGCACCGCGTCGCGGCGTCCCGCAGCCTCGACCGGGAGGTGCCGATCGCGGACGACGCCGACCGGTCGCTGCCCGGCCCGGCCGCCCAGATCACCGATCGTGAGCTCACGCCGGCCGCAGCGGCGACCTGGCATGAACTGGAGCGACGCTTCGCCGCCGCGGTGGAACTCCTCGACGAGGGTGACCGCGAGATCGTGCTCTTGCGGCACTTCGAGCATCTCTCGACCGCCGAGGCGGCCGAGGCCCTCGGGCTCACGAAGCCGGCGGCCGGGATGCGCTACCTGCGGGCGATGCGGCGGTTGCGCCTGCTGCTCGAGGACGGCGCTGACTCCGCCGCCGGTTGAAGGGCGGCGGGCCGGACACGGGCCTCGGGCGGTCTACCATAGCGTCGGGGTTCGTCCTCGTCCCTCCGGCACGCGCCACGGCAAAGCATGTCCCGTTCCGCCCATCCTGCCGCCAGCCTCACGCCCCGACCCCGGGGCCGTGCGCTCGACACGCCGCTCTCGGCGGAGCAGGAGGAACGGCTCGTGGGACTCGTGGAGACGCTCTCCGAGGCGGTCGGCGACGAGGCCCACGCGCTTCTCGAATCGTCCGTGCGGGAGCATCCCGACCTCGGCGGTCACCTGCGCGAGCTCTTCGCGGCGATGGCGATGGCCGATGCCGTGTCGCAGCAGTCGACGATTTTCACGCGGGATGCCGATGGCCTCGTGCGAGAGCCGCCGGCGTCGGCGTATTGGCCGTCTGCGGGTATCGAGCCGGGCGGAGAAGGGCTTGGCCGCTTCGTCCCGGGCGGCACGCCGCTGCCCGCGACCTTTGGCGACTACGAACTCGTGGAGGAGATCGGCCGCGGCGGGATGGGTGTCGTCTATCGCGCGGTCCAGCGCAGTCTCGGACGTGTCGTGGCCCTCAAGATGCTCCTGCGGCGCGACCTCGCAGGCCCGGCCGACATCGCGCGGTTTCACATCGAGGCGGAGGCGGCGGCGCGACTCGACCATCCGGGGATCGTCTCGATCTTCGAGGTCGGCGAGCAGGACGGGCACCCCTTCTACAGCATGCAGTTCGTCGAGGGGACGACGCTGGCCCAGCGGCTCGCGGCCGGCCCCCTGCCGGTCCGGGAGGCGGCGGCGCTCCTGGCGAAGGTCGCCGACGCGGTCGAGGCCGCGCACCGTCGTGGCGTGCTGCACCGGGACCTCAAGCCGTCGAACATCCTCATCGATGCCGCGGGCGAACCGCACGTCTCCGACTTCGGGCTGGCGAAGCAGCTCGAGGCGTCCGAATCGATGACCCACACCGGCGCGATCCTCGGCACGCCGTGCTACATGTCGCCCGAACAGGCCGCGGGCAGTCGCGGTGACGTGGGCCCGACGAGCGACGTGTGGAGCCTCGGCGCGATCCTCTACCAGATGCTCACCGGCCGCCCGCCCTTCCAGGCCGCGGGGCCGATGGACACGCTCCTGGCGGTGCTCGAGACCGACCCGCCGGTTCCCAGGTCGCTCGACCGCGGCGTCGATCGCGACCTCGAGATGATCGCCCTGCGTTCCCTGCAGAAGCCGCAGGATCTCCGCTACGCCTCGGCGGCCCACCTCGCCGCCGACCTGCGTGCCTACCTCGCCGGCGAGCCGGTGGCGGCCCGGCGGGGCGGGCTGGCGGACATCGTCAGCCGCCTCTTCCGCGAGACGCATCATGCCGTCGTGCTGGAGAACTGGGGCCTGCTCTGGATGTGGCACTCGGTCGTGGTCCTCACGCTCTGCGTCACCACCGACGTCCTCGCCTGGCAGGGCGTGCAGAGCCGCTGGCCCTACGTGGTGCTCTGGGGCGGGGGGCTCGCCCTGTGGGCGCCGATCTTCTGGGCCCTGCGGCATCGCACCGGGCCGGTGACGGCCGTCGAGCGGCAGATCGCCCACGTCTGGGGCGGCGGCATGATCGCGAGCGTGCTGCTCTTCTGGGTCGAGGCGCTCCTCCACGACAACGGCCGCGAGCTGCAGGTGCTCACGCTCTCCCCCGTGCTCGCGCTCATCGCCGGCATGGTCTTTTTCGTGAAGGCGGGCATCCTGTCGGGCGCCTTCTACATGCAGTCCGCCCTGCTCTTCGCGACGGCGCTCGTGATGTGCCTGGTGCCCCGCTACCAGCACGTCATCTTCGGGCTCGTGAGCGCCGTCTGCTTTTTCGTGCCGGGCCTCAAGTACTTCCGCCAGCGCGGCCGCGCGTGAGCGGTCGATCGTGCGGTCAGTAGACGAACGGGCGCGGCAGGAAATCAGCCAGCCGGAACGTCCCGCCGCCGTCGATCAGGATCACGGTGTCCGGATGGCCGAACTCCGCGATCACCTGCAGGCACGCGCCGCACGGCACGACCGCGTCGACGGGCCGGCCGTCGGCGTCGCGGCACGTCAGCGCGATCCATCCGAGCCGCCGGTGGCCCGCCGCGACGCCCGCGCAGATGGCGGCGCGTTCCGCGCAGATCGTGAGTCCGAAGGAACCGTTCTCGACGTTCGCGCCGCGGTGCACGACGCCGGGCGCCTCGGCGAACACGGCCACCGCGCCGACATGCCACCGGGAATAGGGGGCATGGGCGTGGGCCGCGACGGCACGCGCCTCCGCGAGGAGCGATTCCGGGTCGGGATTCGGGGGTGCGATCTCGGCCATGCGTGCGCCGCGCCGGAGAACCGGGCATCCGGCAAGGGATATGCTGGCGGCGCCGCGAACGCAAGCAGGTGCCCGGCGACGGCACGCCGCCGCGGCAGACGAGGAGCTTCCCTGCCATGCCGCGCCATTCCTCCCGGTTCGTCGGTCGTGTCGTGTCCTTCGTGGTGGCCTCGTGCGCGACGGCCATGCCGGCCTTCGCCGCGCCCCGCAACATCCTCGTCGTCGTCACCGATGACGAGAGCCCGACACTCGGCTGCTACGGCGACCCGGTCGCCGTGACGCCGGCGATCGACGCGCTCGCCGCGGACGGCACCCTCTTCACGCACGCCTTCGCGACCACCGCCAGCTGTTCGGCGAGCCGCTCGGTCATCCTCTCGGGGCTGCACAACCACGCCAACGGCCAGTACGAGCATCAGCACGACTTCCACAAGTTCGCCAGCTGGCACGACGTGGTGAGCCTGTCGCTTCCGCGCGCGCTCGCGGCGGCCGGCTACCGCACGGCACGGATCGGCAAGTTCCACGTGGCGCCCGAGGAGGTGTATCACTTCGAGCGGGTGCTGCCCGGGGGCGAACGCAACCCCGTCGCGATGGCCGAGCGGTGCCGGGACTTCATCGCGGCCGCCGACGAGCGCCCCTTCTTCCTCTACTTCGCCACCGCCGACCCGCACCGCGGCGGCGGCGTCGATGCCGCGTCGCCGCTCGAGCTCAAGCCCGATCTCTTCGGCAACCTGCCCGCGCGGGCCGCGCACCCGGGCGTCGAGGAGGTGTTCGTCGATCCCGCCGCGGTGCCGGTGCCCTCCTTCCTGCCCGACACGCCCGAGACCCGCGCCGAACTCGCCCAGTACTACCAGAGCTGTGCGCGGGTCGATCAGGGACTCGCGCGTCTCGTCGCGATCCTCCGCGAGGCGGGCGTCTACGACGAGACGCTCATCGTCTTCACGAGCGACCACGGCATGGCCTTCCCGGGGGGCAAGACGACCGTCTACGAGCCCGGTCTCCGCGTGCCGCTGGTCGTGCGCGACCCGCACGCCGCGCGACGCGGCGTGCGTTCCGACGCGCTCGTGAGCCACATCGACCTGGCGCCGACCCTCCTCGACTTCGCCGGCGCCCTCGACCGGGAACGCAACCGTCCCGCCCGCTGGGTGGCTCCCGCGGAGTATTGGAAGGACAAGCCGTACGCGGCCGGCGAGAACCGCGGGCCGCGACGCGGACTCGATGCCTACCACGGCCGGTCGTGGCTCGGCATCCTCGGCGACCCGGAGGCCGGGCATCACGACGAGCTCTTCGCGTCGCACACCTTCCACGAGATCCAGATGTACTACCCGATGCGGGCGGTGCGCGACCGCGACTACAAGCTCATCTGGAACATCGCGCATCCCCTGCCCTACCCGTTCGCCAGCGACCTCTGGGCCGCCTCCAGCTGGCAGGCCCAGTACCGCCGCTCGCAGAACGCCCCCTGGGGCCGGCGCACCGTGGGCGCCTACATCCACCGCCCCGCCTTCGAGCTCTACGACATGCGGAGCGATCCCGACGAGACGACGAACCTCGCGACCGACCCCGCCCATGCCGAGACGCTTGCCCGCTACAAGGAACGCCTCCGCGCCCGCCAGCGTGAACTCGGTGACCGGTGGGAGACCAAGTGGGAATACGAATGATCCCGACGCTGCGCCCGTGGCGTCCGTTCCGGGGTCGTGCCGTCGGACCTCGACCGCCGCGTATTCCGCCGGCCGTCACGGTGCGTCGTCGCGGTCGGCTATGATCGGGAGCCGATGCGGCGGGAGCCAGAGCATGCCAGGGGTTCAGGTCTCGACACACCCGCTGGTCGCCGAGCACCTCGTCGCCCTGCGCAACCCGGCCACGCGGCCACCGGAGTTTCGGCGGGTGATCCGTGAGGTGACACGGCTGCTCGCCTCCGAGGCGCTCGCCGACATCCCCACGCGGCCGGTACGCGTGCCGACGCCGCTGGGCACCGCGCAGGGCCGCGAGATCGCCGAACGGGTGGCGATCGTGCCGATCCTGCGGGCGGGCCTCGGGATGGCCGACGGGCTGCTCGAGGTGATTCCCGACGCCCAGGTCTGGCACATCGGCCTCTTCCGCGACGAGGCCACGCTCGAGCCCCGCGAGTACTACAACAAACTGCCACGGCGGCTGGCCGCCGACGTGGCGATCGTGGTCGATCCAATGCTCGCGACGGGCGGCTCGGCCGTGCGCACCTGCGAGATCGTCCGCGCCGCCGGCATCCCGCGGATCGTGTTCATGGCGATCCTGGCGGCCCCCGAAGGGATCGCGCGGCTCGGGTCCGCGGTCCCCGAGGTGACGATCCACGTCGCCGTCCGCGACGACGGCCTCGACGCCCGCGGCTTCATCGTGCCGGGTCTGGGCGACGCGGGCGATCGGCAGTTCGGCACCGCGGCCGAGCACGCCTGACCAACCCGCGTGGAGGCCGCCGTGCGGGCCGTGGATCTGATCCGTCGCAAGCGGGATGACGGCGTGCTCTCGCCGGACGAGATCCGGTTCCTCGTCGCCGGCGTCACCTCGGGCGCCGTGCCCGAGTACCAGTGGGCCGCGCTCCTCATGGCGATCGTGTGGCGCGGCATGAACGCGGCGGAGACCGAGGCGCTCGTCGACGCGATGCTCCACTCGGGCACGGTGATCGACCTGTCCGACATTCGTGGTCCGAAGGTCGACAAGCACTCGACCGGCGGGGTCGCCGACACGACGAGCCTGATCCTCGCGCCGGTCGTGGCCGCCTGCGGCGTGACCGTGCCGATGGTGTCGGGCCGGGGGCTCGGCCACACCGGCGGCACGCTCGACAAGCTCGAGAGCATCCCGGGCTTCCGCGTCGACCTCGATCTCGATGCCTACCGGCGGGTGGCCCGGGAGTGCGGCCTCGTGCTCGCCGGACAGACGGCCGAGATCGCCCCGGCCGATCGGGTGCTCTACGCCCTGCGCGACGCCACGGCGACGGTCGAATCGATCCCGCTCATCACGGCATCGATTCTCTCGAAGAAGCTCGCCGAGGGAATCGACAGTCTCGTGCTCGACGTGAAGTGCGGAGATGGCGCGTTCATGACGCGGCCGGAGGACGCCCGCGCACTCGCCACGAGTCTCGCGACGATCGGCCGCGGGCTCGGGACGCCGGTGCGGGCCCTCCTGACGAGCATGGACGAGCCGCTCGGCCCGGCCGTCGGCAACGCGCTGGAAGTCCGCGAGGCGATCGCCTGCCTCCGCGGTGCGGGCGACGCGTCCCTCGCGGAACTCTCGCTCGAACTCGCCGCCGAGATGCTCCTGGTGTCGGGGGCGGCCGCGGACATCGAAGAGGCACGGGCGCGGTGCCGGCGGGCCGTGGCCGACGGCTCGGCGCTCGAACGCTTCCGCCGCGTGGTCATCGCACAGGGCGGTGACGGGAGGGTCTGCGACGCCCCCGACACGGTGCTGCCACGGGCCGCGCGGGTCGAGCTCGTGCGCGTGGGCCGGGCCGGCTTCGTCGCCGGGCGACGCGCGTGGCCGATCGGTCAGGCGTCGATGCTGCTCGGGGCCGGACGGTCCACGGTCGATTCGCGCATCGATCCGGCCGCCGGCATCGTGCTCAGGAAGCGGGTCGGCGACCCCGTGCAGGACGGCGACGTCCTTGCGGAGCTCCACGTCAACACGGAGCACGCGCATGCACTCGCGGCCGTGACGGAGCTGCTCGTCACCGCCTTCCGGATCGAAGCGCAACCCGTCCCCCGACCGCCGCTCATTCTCGGACGCCTATGACCGGCCCGGCACTGTCATCGGTTCGTGGGGCAGCACACGTCTCCTTGCTCCCGTGGCGCACGCCTCCAGGCGTGCGAATCGTCCCGCCGCGGCCATCCGGGTTCGCTGGGTCACTGGCTCGGGGTTGCAGCACAAGTCTCCTTGCTCCCGTGGCGTACGCCTCCAGGCGTGCGAATCGTCCCGCCGCGGCCATCCGGGTTCGCTGGGTCACTGGCTCGGGGTTGCGGCACAAGTCTCCTTGCTCCCGTGGCGCACGCCTCCAGGCGTGCGAATCGTCCC
>Ga0172376_10006931_pt1 | contig 12179 bp, 8 predicted proteins | sample Lak35m_FD_121114 | JGI IMG/M metagenome (GOLD analysis project Ga0172376, IMG submission 121114) | Freshwater microbial communities from Kabuno Bay, South-Kivu, Congo - kab_092012_35m | ecosystem: Environmental > Aquatic > Freshwater > Lake | place: Democratic Republic of the Congo: South-Kivu...
TCACGCAGCAAGGCACGCGCCTGATCCAGATCATAACGCGGCGGCGGCATATTGGGTGCGCGGTCGGCAACGGCGGGGGCAGCGAATTGTTCCGCCGGCATGCCTTGGCCCATCAGCAGCCGATCCACAATGCCCTGGCGATTGATCGCGAGCGAAAGCGCGCGCCGCACCCGCGCATCGCGCAAGGGGTTGCGTTCCAAGACGCGGCCTAGCTTGTCGGTGACGAAGGGCGAAGGGTCACGCGCGGCATCGGGGAAAAGATAGGCCGTGCCATTGCTGGCGACACCAAAGACAGATAGCCGCGCATCATTGGACAGGCGCTGCACATCCTGCACGGGAACGAAATCAATCAAATCCACATCGCCGGAAAGCAAGGTAGCCACGCGTGCCCCGGCATTGCTGATGAAGCGCGTCACCACCCTTTCCCAGGGTTGCGCTTCGCCCCAGTAATTGGGGTTGCGGGTGATTTCATGCCTCTCGCCCTGCGTATAGCTGACATGGCGATAGGCGCCGGTGCCGATCATGGCGCGGCCCGTGTTGAAATCCCCGAGTGTGGCATTCACGTGCAGGGTCCGGGACAGGATCATGATGGTGGAAAGGTCCCAATCCAGAAAGGGATTGGGTTCCTTGGTCCTGATCAGCACGCGGCGCGGTTCCGGGATTTCAATGGCGGCAATGCTGCGCACAAAGGGTGTGAAGGGGCCAGGGCTATTCGCGATGGTCGGCACACGCGCATAGGAAAAGGCAATATCCTCGACCGAGAAGGGCGTGCCGTCATGGAATCTCACACCGTCACGCAGCTTGAATTCCCAGGTGAGGTCATCAATCGCGCGCCAGGATTCGGCCAACCGTGGCACCAGGCGGCCGGAAGTGTCGAAATCCACAAGGGTTTCGAAAATCTGCCGCAGGATGGCGTTATTCGGGTTGGAGGAATGGTAATGCGGGTCCATGCCCGAAGGGGCGGATTGCGCGCCAATGGTCAGGTTGCGCTGCGCCTGAGCGGGCATAAACCCCAAAAACATCAAGCCTGCCGCCAAGATCAGCCTTTTCAATATGCTCATGGCTCTTCACCTTGTTTCCAGGGAAATTAGCTTCACGCCCCTGGCGAGCTTCGTCAATCAAACCCTGGCGGGCTGTTTTTGCCGCAACCGGAATTATCCGCGCGCTTTCCCCAAAGGCCCCGACTGTGCTTGGGTGTGGTTGCAGGAGCCAACCATGCCAAATGCCGAATCGCCCGGGCCGTCGCCAACGCGCCATACGCAAACCGCCATGCTCGCCGAAAGGGCGGCGGTCTTGTTGCTACTTGCCTTGCTGCTCTATGGCGTCATCCGCGTTCTCGAACCCTTCGGCCTTGCCATTGCTTTCGGGGCCTTTATCGCCATCGGTACTTGGCCGCTCCGGGACGCCATGGTGAAGCGCGGCATCCCACGCAGTATCGCTGCCACGCTGATGCTCTTGGTGCTGATCCTGTCTTTGGCGATACCCGCGCTCGCCTTGACACCGGAATTGGGCGGGCAGATCGCACATGCTTCAAAGGTCGCGCGCGACCTGCTTGCCGGCCTGCCGGAAGCGCCACCGGCGTCACTTGCGGGGCTTCCTTTGGTGGGCGGCGCCATCAGCAATTGGTGGCCGCAATTGCTGCATTTTCAGGGCGATTTTTCCGAATTGCTGGCGCCGTATGCCGGGCGCATCACCAGTCTTTTGGTGGATATCGGCCAGGCAGCGGCCGCGAGTGTGGTGCAAATTCTGCTCGCGCTGATTGTCGCCACTGCCTTCTGGATCAATGGCGATAAGCTGGCGCATGAGGTGAATGATATCGCTGGGCGCTTGGCCGGTGCGACCGGGCATAATGCAGTCAGTGCAGCTGAAGGCGCGGTGCGCGGTGTGGCCTGGGGGATTGTTGGCACGGGCATCATTCAGGCCATGCTGATGGGCATTGGCCTTGCCATTGCGGGCGTGCCCGGTGTTGGCGTCATTTCCTTCCTGACGCTGATCTTTTCCATCAGCCAGATCTTGGGACCGCTGGTGGTGGTCGCCTGGCTTGGCGCGGCAGCCTGGCTCTACAGCGAAGGCCAAATCGCCTGGGCCATTTTCATGGGGCTTTGGGGGCTGATCATGGTCTCGGGCAGCGACAATATCGTGCGGCCCTTGCTGATCAAACGCAGCAGCGAAATGCCATTATCGCTGATCATCCTTGGCGTTTTTGGCGGCTTGATCGCCTTTGGCTTCCTGGGGCTTTTCATCGGCCCCGCCTTGCTTGCTGTTGCGCATGGGCTGCTCAAGGCCTGGCGCAGCGCTGAAGGCTGAAACCGGCAGAGCTGGCAAAGCCCGCATCCCGCGTTATGACTGGCGCCTGATAAAGGGCAGGAGAGAGACCCATGGCCACACGCAAGCATCGCATCGCTGTCATCCCCGGGGATGGCATTGGCAAGGAAACCACGCCCGAAGGGCTTCGCGTGCTGGATGCCGCGGCGCGGCGCTTCGGTTTTGAACTGGAACTGACGCATTACGATTGGTCCTGCGAGACCTACGCCAAGACCGGCAAGATGATGCCGGATGATGGCATGGATCGTCTCAAGGATAGCGACAGCATTTTCCTGGGCGCTGTGGGCTGGCCCGGCGTGCCGGATCATGTCTCGCTTTGGGGTTTGCTCATCCCGATCCGCCGCGGCTTTGACCAATACGTCAATCTGCGCCCCTGCCGGCTGCTGCCGGGCGCGACCACGCCGCTCGCGAACCGTGGCCCCAAGGATATTGATTTCATCGTCGTGCGCGAAAATACGGAAGGCGAGTATTCTTCAAGCGGCGGGCGCATGTTCGTGGGGACAGACCGCGAATTCGTCTCCCAGGAAAGCGTCTTTACGCGCATCGGCGTGGATCGCGTGCTGCGCTACGCCTTTGAATTGGCCAAGACCCGCGCGCGCAAGAAGGTAACTAGCGCCACGAAATCCAATGGCATCACCTTCACCATGCCCTATTGGGATGAACGCTTTGCCGAAATGGCGAAGAACTATCCGGGCATCACCACGGACCAGTTTCATATTGATATTCTCTGCGCCCATTTCGTGCAGCATCCGGATTGGTTTGATGTCGTGGTGGGCTCCAACCTGTTCGGCGATATCCTGTCAGACCTTGGGCCGGCGGTGGCGGGTTCCATCGGCATTGCGGCGAGTGCCAATATCAATCCCGAAAAGCATTTTCCTTCGATGTTCGAACCCGTGCATGGCAGCGCGCCGGATATCGCGGGCAAATTCATCTGCAACCCGATCGGGCAGATCTGGTCGGGGGCGATCATGCTTGAACATCTCGGCGAAAAACAGGCTGCCGATGCGATCCTCGCCGTGATAGAAAAGCTGCTGGCGGAAGGTGGCCCGCGCACGCGTGACATGGGCGGGCAGGCCGGCACGGTGGATGTGGGCCGCGCGATTGCCGAAGCGGTCGCGAAGTTCTGACCAAAACATAAGGGCTCGCCGGAACAAACCGGCGAGCCCTTTTTTGTAACGCAATAAGCGCGGGTAACGCTTACCGTTCCAGGCACATGGCAACACCCATGCCGCCACCGATGCAGAGCGTCACCAAGCCCTTCTTCGCGCCGCGCTTTTGCATTTCAAACAACAGCGTCGTCAGCACGCGCGCACCGGAAGCGCCAATTGGATGGCCAAGGGCAATGGCGCCGCCATTCACATTCACCTTGCCGGTATCCCAGCCAAGATCCTTGTTCACGGCAATGGCCTGCGCGGCAAACGCCTCATTGGCTTCAATCAGGTCCAGATCATCAATCTTCCAGCCCGCCTTGGCCAAGGCCTTGCGCGATGCCGGGATGGGGCCCGTGCCCATGATGGAAGGATCAACACCCGCCGTCGCCCAGGACACAATGCGCGCGAGTGGCGCAATGCCGCGCTTGGCGGCTTCCGCCGCCGTCATCACCACCACCGCCGCCGCGCCATCATTGATGCCGGAAGCATTGCCGGCAGTCACCGAACCATCCTTGGCAAAGGCAGGGCGGAGCTTGCCCAGAATCTCAAGCGTCGTGTCCGGCTTCGGATATTCATCGGCGGAGACAACAATATCGCCCTTGCGACCCTTCACCGTGACCGGCGTGATTTCATCCGCGAAGCGGCCCGCCGCCATGGCTTCACCGGCCTTGCGCTGCGAATTGAACGCGAATTGATCCTGTTCATCGCGCGTGATCTGAAAGGCGCGGGCGACATTCTCGGCCGTATTGCCCATGTGATAGCCATGGAAGGCATCCATCAGCCCATCGCGCAGCATGGTGTCCATCAGCGAAAGATCACCCATCTTCTGCCCGGCGCGCAGCTGCTGCGCATGGGGTGCTTGCGTCATGCTTTCCTGACCGCCGGCCATCACAATGCGCGCATCGCCGGTCGCGATCTGCTGCGCTGCCAGCGCCACGGCGCGCAGGCCTGAACCGCAAAGCTGATTGATGCCAAAGGCCGTGTGTTCCACCGGAATGCCAGCATTCACCGAAGCCTGACGCGCCGGGTTCTGCCCCGCACCGGCGGCCAGGATCTGGCCCAGGATCACCTCATCCACTTCGGCCCCTTCAATGCGGGCGCGTTCTATGGCGGCCTTGATGGCAACCGTGCCCAAAGCATGCGCCGGCAAGGGCGCAAAGGCCCCGTTGAAGGCGCCAACCGGCGTGCGGGCGGCAGAGGCGATGACGATTTCAGTCATGGGGGATTTCCTTCCTCAAAAATGGGTCATTTGCAGCTTGGTATCACAAACCACGCAACCAGTCGCGCAAGGGCTGCCAAAGCGCGGCCTCGGCTGCAATGCCGGCGACCATGCCGATATGCCCCGCCGGCGCCATATGCAGCTTGACCTGACGCAAGCGGCTGGTCAGCGCCAGGGCGGAAGCGGGGGGCACAATGCGGTCCCGATGCGGAATGGCGGCAAAGGCCGGGCCCTGCCAAAGCGCCGGGTCCACCACCTGCCCAGCCACGCGCCAGGCAAGGCCCGCCGGTTCATTCCGCCCATACCAGCCGCCAATACATTGCCGTGCCACCGGGGCCGCCAGGGGCACGCCATCATTCAGCCAATCCTCCAGCGCCACAAAGCGCCTGGCCGCCGGGGATGCCTGGTCCAGCCGCCCAAAACCCCGGAATTTCTCAGCAATAGCAAAGGGGTCCAGGCTGGCAAACAGGGTTTGCAACACATCCACCGGCAGAGCGCCGGTCGGTTCCATCAGCGCTTCCAGCCCCGGCAGGGCGCCGGCCGCGGCGCGCGCCCGCGCTTCTCCATCCGGCCCCGCATGAAAATCCCAAGGAGTCGCGAGCAAAGCGAGGCCACGCACCAATTCCGGCCGACGAAGCGCGAGTGCCAGGCCAAGCAAGCCCCCCATGCAATATCCGGCCAAGATCACCGGGCCTGGGGCGGCCATCAGCGCGCGTTCCAGCCGCCCGGCAATGTAATCGGTCAGGGTGAAGTGCCGTTCGGCCTCACCGGGCCAGCCCCAATCGAGCAAAAGGGTGCGAAACCCCTGCCCCGGCAGCCAGCGCAGCAGGGATGCTTCAGGCATCAAATCAAGCACATAGGCGCGGTTCACCAGCGAAGGCACAAAGACCACGCAGGGCCCCTGCCCGCCATAATCCAGCAATTTGCTGTCTTCCTCGGCCCATATGGCCGGCACTGGCGGCGCCTCGCGCGCAAAAGGGTGGCGCCGATAGGCCGCAAGCCCCGCCACCAGCGCCCGATCCGCCCGCAGCAGCCGGTTCAGAACCGCGCCGCGAAACGCCTCAGGCGCGTGGCCGACGCTGGCGAGGGCGGCGCTGATTCGCGCGGCTTCCGCCTGCCCCGCCTTCGAGATCGGCCAGGCGCCGTTCCAGGGTGGCAAGCCGTTCGGCCATGGCATCCCGGGCAGCGCCCCCGCTGCCGCCATGGCCCTGATCCCCGCCAGCCCCAGATGGAGCGGCAGCGGGCGCGGGCCGCGGCGGCGGAGCGGCGCTGTCATGCGGCGCGGCACCCGGCGTGAAAGGCTTGCTGAACTGCGCCGCCGCGCGAAACCAGGCCGCACCGAGCGAGGCGAAAGCCGCCCATCTCTCCGCAAGCTCGGGATCGGCGGCGAGCCCGGCCACTTCGCTCTGCCAGAGCGCGATCCAGTCTTCCGCCAATCGGTCGAGATCCTCGGGCCCAGCCATAGGGCAGGCTTATAGCCGTATCCGCATCGGCGCGATATGACCCAAAGGGCGCGTTTTTGCACTGCAACAGGCTTGCGCCTTGCGGTAGGAAGCGTGATAGGTCCAATTCAGAACCGCAGAAGCCGAGGCAAGCATCCATGTCTGGTCGTCAATCCCCCGAAGCCGGCGAGCAGAAGGCGCTGCCCCCGATTGTTGTCAAGAAATACGCGAATCGGCGGCTCTACAACACTGAAACCTCATCCTATGTCACTTTGGATGATCTGGCCGCCATGGTGCGCGCTGGCCGGAATTTCGTGGTCTATGACGCCAAATCCGGCGAAGACCTGACCCGCAGCGTGCTGACGCAGATCATCGTCGAACAGGAAGGCAAGGGGCAAAATATGCTGCCCACCTCGGTCCTTAGGCAATTGATCGGGCTTTATGGCGATAATCTGCAATCCCTCGTGCCGCGTTATCTGGAAGCGGCCATGGCGTCCTTCTCGCAGCAGCAGGAACAGATGCGCGATACGCTGAGCAAGACCATGAGCGGCTTTATGCCCTTCCCGTCGAGTGTTTCGGATATGCAGGAAGTCAGCAAACAGAATATCGCCATGATGGAACGCGCGATGAGTTTGTTTACCCCTTTCGCGCGACGCGAGGAAAACGCCCCGAGTGATGAAACCGAGGCGTTAAAGAAAGAAATTGAGACACTGCGCGGCGAATTGGCGGCGCTGAAATCGCGCAACAAGGGCTGATGGCGTTGTTTTTTTGAGGCGCATCTTCACCGCTTGATCATCTATGCCACGCATAATCCGCACCCAGTAGGGGGCATGATGCCCCGCTGAGGAATCGGGTTAATGGACAGCATCGTCGAAATTGCAGAATCATTCCGGCAGGGTGAGACCGGGATCGCCGAAGTGGTCTCCACCCAAAGGGCCAATGCGGCCGATAAGCATGTGGGTGCCCGCATTCGCGAAAGGCGCACCATGCTTGGCCTGTCACAACAGCAATTGGCCAAGATGATCGGCGTCACCTATCAGCAGGCGCATAAATATGAACGCGGGCTGAACCGCATTTCTGCCGGCCGGCTCTACGGTATTGCCCAGGTGCTGGGCGTGCCGATTTCCTGGTTCTTCGAAGGGCTGAAATCCGAAACCGCCGATCCTTCCATGTCTCAGCGCCAGCGCATGTGCCTGGAACTCGCGCGCAATTTCGCGCTGATTGACAATGACAAGCACCAGGAAGCGCTGAGCCAAATGGCGCGCGCCTTGGCCGCCCAAGCCCAAGCCGTGGCGCGGAGTGGCGTGGCGGGCGAATAGGCGCGCTTTCGCCTTTGGGGGCTGATTCCATCGCCCCCCAATCCCGGCTAGATTCGGCCCATGGACGAATCCCGCCCGAATAACATCCCCGAATATGGCGTCGCCGATCTGGCCGGCGCCATTCGCCGCACGCTGGAAGGCGCTTTTGGGCGGGTTCGCCTGCGCGGTGAAATCACCGAAATGAAGCGCTATCCTTCCGGGCATATCTATCTGTCGCTCAAGGATCAGGAAGCGAAGATCGAAGCCGTCATCTGGAAAGGCTCGGTGCGCAATATCGGCACCATGCCGGAAAACGGCGTGGAGATGATCGCGACAGGCCGGATTTCCACCTATGCGGATCGCTCAAAATACCAGCTGGTGATTGAAAGGCTGGAATATGCCGGCGAAGGCGCGCTGCTGGCGCGGATTGAGGCGCTGCGCAAACGCCTTTTGGAAGAGGGGCTCTTTGATGAGGCCCGCAAGCGCCGCCTTCCGGTATTGCCGTGCGTCATTGGTGTGATCACCAGCGAAAAAGGCGCGGTCATTCAGGATATTCGCACCACCATCGCGCGACGCTTTCCGCGCCATATCCTGCTTTGGCCAGTCGCGGTGCAGGGCCAGGGCGCGGCGGAACAGATTGCCGCCGCCATCAGGGGTTTTTCCGCCCTGCCAGCCGGCGGCGCCGTGCCGCGCCCCGATGTACTGATTGTGGCGCGCGGCGGTGGCAGCCTGGAAGACCTCATGGCCTTCAATGAGGAAATCGTCATCCGCGCTGCCGCTGAAAGCACCATTCCGCTGATTTCCGCCGTGGGGCATGAAACCGACACCACGCTGATTGATTACGCGTCTGACCACCGCGCACCGACGCCGACCGCCGCCGCTGAATTGGCCGTGCCGGCGCGGGCAGAGCTTTCCGCCGCGCTGATGCAAACCGGGGCGCGGCTTGGCCAGGCCGCGTCGGGTTTGGTGAATGCCGCGCGGCTTCACTTGCTGCGCGCCGAACGCGGCCTGCCGGATGTGCCGGCGCGGCTCGCGCAATCGCGCCAACGCCTGGATGATTGGGGCGAAAGGCTGCCGCGCGCTGCCGGCACAAGCATCACCACGCGGGCACAGCGGCTTGGCGCGCTCCGCATTCCCCATCCCCGAGAAGGCATTCTGGCGCGCCGCGCGGCGGTTGAAGCGCTCGGCCTCAGGATCGGCAGTGCCTGGGCGCGGCGGCGGGATGGGCTGGCTGGGGCGCCTGGCCTCTCGCGGCTTTCGCCAGCGCCGGTGCTGGCGACGCTCCGCCAGCGGCGAACCCAATTGGAAGGGTTGGCCGCGCGGCTGGAAAGCGCTTCCTATACCTCGGTCCTCGCGCGCGGCTTTGCCCTGGTGCGCGATGCCAAGGGCGCGCCGGTGGTGGCGGCAGGTGCAATCTCCCCCGGCCAGCCCTTGCGCCTGACCTTCGCCGATGGCGAAGTGGGGGTCAGTGCCGATGGCACGCGCCAAGGACGCTTGTTGTGATGAATGCCCTGCCTCGTCGGCTGCTTTTCGCCGCACCCACCCTGCTGCTCGCCGCGCCCGCCCGCGCCGTGACCTTGAATGAGGCCGCGCTGACCCAGGGTGGCTTTGTGCTCGGCCGCGCCGCACCGGGGACCAGGCTGGCGCTGGATGGCAAAGCGGTCAGGGTCTCGCCTGCCGGGCAATTCGCCTTCGGTTTCGGGCGCGATCATGCGGCCCAGGCGCGGCTGGTCATCACGGCGCCCGGCGGCGCAGCGGAAACCCGTGTGCTGAACATCGCCAAGCGCGCCTGGCCGACCGAGCGCATTTCCGGCCTGCCCCCCGCCCAGGTGACACCGGACGCCGAAACCCTAACGCGCATCGCCCGCGAAAGGGAAAAACTGGGCGCGGTGCGGGCGGTTGAAACCGCCCTGACGGGCTTTGCCGAGGGTTTTGTGCGCCCCGCCCCAGGCCGGATTTCCGGCGTTTTTGGCAGCCAGAGGATTTTGAACGGCCAGCCGCGCCAGCCCCATTACGGGCTGGATTTCGCCGCCCCCACCGGCACGCCGGTACTGGCCTCTGCCGCCGGGCGGGTGACTTTGGCCAATGAGTTTCATTTCTTTGGCAAATTGATCGTGCTGGATCATGGGCATGGGGTAAATTCGCTTTACGCCCATTTGTCCGAGGTCTCGGTACGGGAGGGGGAGAGCATCGCCAAGGCGCAAAGGATCGGCGCCATCGGCATGACAGGCCGTGTGACCGGGCCGCATTTGCATTTCAGCCTATCCTGGTTCCAGCAATGGCTGGACCCGCAGCCGGTCGTGCTGCCCGCCTAAAGTTGCGCCCGGCAGGGGTGGGCTGCATATTGCTGCAAAGCACACTCCAATTTCGGGATTTTCGGGAATGCAGGGCCTGCCGCAGATCATCAGCCTGGTGCCGCAGACCGGTCTGCAATTCATTGACATACGGTTCAACCTGGACCGCCTGCCGCGCGCGCCGCGTTCCTTCTGGGAACAGCCGCTGCCGCCCGGTGCTGATCCAACGAGCGGCGGCTTGGTTAATCTGCGGCGCCTCACGGAGAACGGCGAAGGCGCGCTGCTGGACCCGATCAGTGGCCGCAGCCCGCCGGATGAGGAAATTTACCAGATCGGCCGCGGCCAGGCTTTGGAATTCATCCTGGGGCGCTGGTTGCCGCTGCCCTATTTTCGTGTGGCTGCGGTGGGTGCCTCGGGCCAGGAAGTCTATGACAAGGGGCCGACCAATTGGGCGCGGCTGCGCATCACGGCGTTGTCCGCGCCGGACGAGGAAGGCCATACGCATCATGCTGTGCTGGCCTTTGATACGGCGCTGCGCGCGCGTGAAGAAGGCCGCCCCTATACTGCGATTTCGCCCGCGGATAGCGAACGCGCCGGCGAATTCACCTTTGTGTCGGATCGGGAACAGACAAGCTGGTTCATGAATGAACCTTGGCTTATTCAATGGCTGGAAGAAATCCTGCAGGAGATGCGCGCCGCAACTGGCCGGCGCCCGCGCCCCGAGGATGAACAGCGCGTCTGCGAACATTGGGCGCGTTATATCACGCTGCTGGAATTGATCGCCGAAGCGCGCATCCTGCCGCGCGTGAAGCTGGTGGATGTGGTATCCAACAGCAAATCCTATGAGCCGATCAATGTTGATCTGGTGCTGGATATCGGCAATGCGCGCACTTGCGGCATTCTGGTGGAAGATGAACGCGACAGCCGGCTTAATCTGAACAACAGCTATCCCCTGAAACTGCGAGATTTGAGCGCGCCGGAAGCGGGTTATGCCTTTCCCTTCGAAAGCCGCGTGGAATTTGCGCGCGCGAGTTTCGGCAAGGATGCGCTCAGCCGTCGTTCCGGGCGCGGCAATGCCTTTCAATGGCTGAGCCCGGTGCGCATCGGCCCGGAAGCGGTGCGGCTTTCCGCTGCGGCGCGCGGCAATGAAGGGGCAACGGGGCTTTCATCGCCCAAGCGCTATCTTTGGGATGAAAGACCGACCACGCAGGTTTGGCGCTTCAATGGCATGGCTGCCGATGGCGTGACGACGGAACCACCGGTCAGTGGTAGTTTCATGGCCTGGGTTACGGAAGAAGGCGAAGTGCTGCGCGCCAAACCGCGAGGCAGAGGCGGCGCACCGCGCCAGCCTGCGGTGCGCGCGCGTTTCAGCCGTTCATCGCTGATGAGTTTTCTGCTGGCTGAAATCCTGTTGCAGGCATTGTCACAAATCAATTCCGTGGAAACGCGCTATGCGCGGAGCTTCCCCGATGTGCCGCGCCGGCTGCGGCGCATTTTGCTGACCATGCCGCCGGCCATGGCGCTGGCCGAACAGCGGATTTTCCGCCATCGGGCCGAAGCTGCCGTGCGCCTGGCTTGGGATATGATGGGCTGGGGCAATGCGGCACCTGGCGCCGCCGCACCACCGCCGGAACCGCGCATCATCGCCAATTTGGATGAGGCGACGGCGACGCAGCTGGTGTTCCTGTACACCGAAGCAAGCCAGCGCTTGCGTGGCGATCCCGCAAGCTTCTTCGCACTGACCGGGCGCGCACGCGAAGGCTATGGCAAGGCGCCGTCGCTCCGCTTGGCGAGCATTGATATCGGTGGTGGCACGACGGATTTGATGATCTGCACCTATTCTGCCGAAGCCGGGCAGGAAATTGAACCGCATCAGAACTTCCGCGAGGGTTTCCGCATTGCGGGTGATGAGGTGTTGCAGGAGGTGATCCAAAGCATCGTTCTGCCGCAGTTGGAAGAAAGCCTGCGCGTGGCGGGTGCGCGTGACCCGAAGGCGCTGCTGCGTGAGGTTCTGGGCGGCGATCGCGGGGCGCAAAGCGAATTGGAACGGCATTTACGCCGACAATTCGTGACCCAAGTGCTGGAACCGACCGGGCTTGCGATCCTGCACGGCTACGAAAAGATTGATGAACGCGCGAGCGGTGAATTCTTGCGTGCGAAGCTCGCGTCTATTTTGCAGGGGCGCGATGTGGCGGCACCCTTGCGCTATTTCGAACAACAGGCAGCACGCGCCGGGGCTTTCGGTTTCCAATTGCTCGAGGCAGAAATGGCTGCCGCCGCCGGCAGTGTGGATGCGATTGTGCAGGCAGCGCTTGGCCAGGTGATCGCTGATCTCTGCGAAGTGGTCTATGCCTTTGATTGCGATTGGCTGCTGCTATCCGGCCGGCCATCCAGGCTGCGCGCGATATTTGACATGGTGCTGGCCAAGATGCCGGTGCCGCCGCATCGCA
>Ga0172376_10006932_pt1 | contig 12179 bp, 11 predicted proteins | sample Lak35m_FD_121114 | JGI IMG/M metagenome (GOLD analysis project Ga0172376, IMG submission 121114) | Freshwater microbial communities from Kabuno Bay, South-Kivu, Congo - kab_092012_35m | ecosystem: Environmental > Aquatic > Freshwater > Lake | place: Democratic Republic of the Congo: South-Kivu...
ATCGACTGCCGATTGGGCCGTGCGGCGTGCCCACATCCTGGCGAATTTCGAAAAGGTCGCCGGCAAATTGCCGGGCGGCGAACGGCGCGTGCCGCTGGACCTGAAAATCGATTCGACTTCGGACGAAGGCAAGTATCTTCGCCATCACGTCACTTACGCCGTCGAGCCGGGCGATCGGGCGACGGCCTGGCTGCTCGTTCCGAAGGACGTCAAACCGGGCGATCGACGGATCGGGATCGTGGCGATCCACCAGACCACCAAAATCGGCAAGGACGAACCGGCGAATGTCGGCGGCCTTTCGAATTTGCATTATGGCGTTGAACTGGCACGGCGCGGGCATGTCGTGATCTGCCCTGATTATCACCGCTATGGCGAGCGGATGGTCGATCCCTACAAAACCGGCTGGGAATCGGCCACGATGAAGGGCATCTGGGACCACATGCGGGCCGTGGACGTATTACAATCACGGCCTGAAGTCGACGGCTCGAAAATCGCCGCGATCGGGCATTCCCTCGGCGGTCACAACAGCATTTTTCTGGCCCTGTTCGACCCGCGCGTCAAGGCCGTCGTCAGCTCATGCGGTTACAACGCCTTTTCGTATTACATGAAGGGCAACATCGCGGGCTGGTCGCACGAAGGCTACATGCCGAAATTGAAGTCGGAATTCGGTCTCGACCTCAAGAAAGTGCCTTTCGACTGGCCGGAATTGGTCGCCGCCCTGGCCCCGCGCGGGCTTTACACCTGTGCCCCGACCGACGACGACAATTTCGACGTCGAAGGCGTGAAAGCCTGCGAAACGTCGGCAAGACCCGTTTACGAACTTTTCGGCGCGTCCGATCGACTGGTTTTCTCGCACCCGGAAGCCAAACACGACTTCCCCCCGAAGCAGCGGGAAGAGGCGTACCGGTTCATCGAAGAGCGATTGATCGAGTTTCGGGATTGACGCCCGAATCGATTCGACCTGACATTTATCGATCAGCCGTTAATTGGTCGGAATCATTGAATTCAAGGGAGTTGCCCTGTGTCGGAAGGAAACCCGCTGACGGCGGATATTCTGCGTGAGCTATTGAAACAGGACTCCCTGCCTGACGAAAAACTGAAAAAGCGATCCTTAACGTATAAATTCTCCGGGATTCCAGGCACCGAGAATTTCGACCGGTTCACGGAAGAGGCGGCCGAGATGTTCGGATGTCTCATCCCGCCTCCCGATTATTGGATCTACGACTTTCCCGGCCTCAAGGAGTTGCCGCTCAGAATTGCATCGCGGTTGCGATTCGTGAATGCGATCGGCATCGAATTGAATGGTCTCGAGTCGGTCAGCACCGAATTGATGCGATTTCTTGCAGGCCGCAGTGATTTTCCTGAGCTTGATGGCCTGAAGTCTCTGACGCTCGATCACGCCAAATGCATCAGGGATTGCGGTCATCTGAAACTGAGATTCAATGGTCTGAGGGATTTGCCGGGGCCTGTCGCACGTATTCTTTCTCAAAAACGATTCGAATTACCGCTCAAGCTGGGCGGAATCGAACGACTTTCTGACGAGGCTTGCCGTTACCTTGGCCGAATTCGAGGTTCGCTCGAAATCCCGGCTGTTACGGAACTGAGCGATGCGGCGATCCGGTCGCTCTGCAAAAAGAAAACAGGCATACTCGACCTTTCCGGACTGAAGGATCTGAGCTATGTCGGTGCTGAGCCACTCGCGGATTTCGGTTCGGAAATTCATCTCGACGGTTTGGAGGAATTGCCCGATTCGATCGCCGCCTTGTTAGGCACTCGTACACAAGACATGAGTCTGAATGGATTGAGGACGATTTCTCCCGAATCCGCGAAGGCGCTCGCCAGTCATGTCGGCAGACTGAAACTCGACGGAATCGAGTCTCTGAGTCCAGAAGCCGCGCGGGCACTGAGACGACATCAGCGCTGGTTTCGAATCCATTCCTGATGATACGGCATTCGAACTGGCGAAGTCCGATGAACGGAATTTGCAATTAATTGGACTGACGCGAATCCCGAAACCCTTTCTGGATTGCTCTTCATCCTGGCTCAGCATCGTCGTCCGGATCAAGAAATTGCAGGAACTCGACGAAAAGACCACCCGCAAACTGATCGCCAAACGCTCGTTTTCGCGGACCGTCGAAAGCCTCGAATCGATATCGTTGCCTTTGGCCCGTGTTCTGGCCAAGTCTTCGATTTTCGTCACTTTCCGGAACCTCAAGACTCTGACCCCGGAAGTCGCCCAGATTCTCTCCGGTTCCGAAAGCAGAATTACGCTGGGCGGGCTGGAATCTTTGACCGACGAATTGGAGGATGTTCTGATCAGGCATCGCAGCAAGATCGTTCTGCCGGATCTGATAACGCTGAGCCCTCGAGTTGCCTCGGCAATGGCGGAACTCAACGACGAGTTACATTTCGATCGTCTGGAAGCTCTGCCAGACGAAGCCGCAGTGGAACTGGCGTCGCATCCATTCGTGTTGAAGTTCTTTCGACTCAATTCCCTTTCCGACAAGGCGGCTTCCGCATTGAGCCGACATCGTGGCGAGTCGATCTGGTTCTTCCATCGACTGCGGATTTCGGATCAGGGCATCGAGTCGCTTTCGAAATACCGTGGGACACTTTACTGTCATGAACTGGACACATTTTCCGAAGCCGCTCAAGATTCCATGGCGAAGTTTTGTGGCACGCTCGAACACATCCCGTTTCCTGAACGATTGACCTCTGTCCCGTTCGTCGATCGCTGTCTGCGTGATCGCTGGATGTTCTGGAGTTCCCCAACGGACGACGAAACGGCTCTCGTATCATTCCATCCGCAATGATCACTGACGAGATCGTGAAAATGATCGCCGATCGCCTTCCGCCGCACGGAAACGAGAGGTTGCAGCTCGATGTCACGGAACTTTCGGAAGAAGCCGCTCGCATGTGGGCCGCTTATCCGACCGAATTACTTCAATTCGCCCGGCTCGAATCCCTGACGCCCGAATCCGCGGGATCACTGGCGAACTTCGCCGGCGATCGGTTGACTTTCGAAGTGCTCGACGTCGAATCGCCGATGATTCTTCAGGCCCTGATGCCATTTCGTGGGCAACTGGAACTTGAACGACTGTTCGAACTTGACGCAGAGCGAGCCGAGATTCTCTCGACGTTCGAAGGCACGAATCTCTCGCTGCTGAACCTCTGCACGATATCGGACGACGCCGCGGTAACGCTTTCGAAATCCCGGATCGGAAAATTCACGGCCAGCTCCCTCACGGAGCTTTCGAGCAAGGCCGTTCGCGCGCTGGCCCGCTTCGAAGGAGAACTCGACGTGCCGGCCCACATCGAACATCGAATCGAAAAGTATCGCTGATTCGGCCGTTCCTCGTCTTCGAAATACGATTCGGAACCTGCCGGCTCACGCCGCATACCAGAGCACGGCGAAATAATGACACGCCGTGCCGGCCATCACGAACAGGTGCCAGACAAGGTGGCCGAAGCGGATCCGCGACGAGGTGGCGTAGAACACGACACCGGCCGTGTAGAACAGCCCCCCGGCCAGGATCCAGGCGATCCCTTGCCGCGGCACGTTCGAAACGAGCGGTTCGAGAGCGATGAGCACCAGCCAGCCCATCGCAAGATACAAGGACGTATTCAGAAAAGGATGCGGATTCTTGCCGTCGGACATGAGATAAAGGCCCAGGAATGCCAGTGCCCAGACGGCCCCGAGAATTGACCAGCCCGAGCTATCCCGCATGACCCCAAGCGTGAACGGCGTATACGTGCCAGCGATCAGAAAGTAGATCGCCGCGTGATCGAGAAGCAGAAATCGCGATTTCGCCTTGCCCGCCGGCAGGGCGTGATAGACGGACGAGGAAAAGTACATCAGCAGCACGCTGGCCGAAAAGACGCAAACCCCGGCGATGAACAGGGAGTCGCCGTCCCGCGACGCGGTTTTGAGCAGCGAAGGCACCGCCGCGATCGCCACGAAGAAGCCCAGGCCATGGCTCGCGGCGTTGGCGATTTCTTCTTCGATCGTTTTGGGCCGTTTGGGGAACGCGTTCGCCCGTTTCATCCGTGTGCCTCTTCCGGAAGGGAAGGAAAATCCCCCGCCGTCCACCTTTTCAGCATATCGTTTCGATCCGGAAAACGACATGGCCGCACGCTCGCGAAAATTCGCCGATCGGCGTTTGGTGACGCCCTTCGCTCAATGATATCCTCATGAATCACGGCGAAGAACGTGCCATGCGAGACGATGACGGTTCCGGCAAAGAAAGCGAACGGATCGGCCATGCTTGACCCTTCGATGACCGTCGCACAAGCCAAGCCATCTTCAAGAGCGACACGCCGTTCCGACAAAGCGATCCGCATCTGGATCGTCATTCACGGGCTGATCGTGTTGGGCTGGTTCGTTTTCTGGGCGAACTTTCAACGACTGTATCGATTGGGCGAGAATCCGGAGGACCAGACGCGCCTTCCACTTCTTATTCCGATGGGTTATGCGTTCCCGGCGATGGTGCTTATCGATCTCACGATCTTGTTCGTCGTCTCGATGCGCAGGGAACGCTTGCTGCTTATGTTCTGGCTGCTCGATTTCCTGCTGATCCTGGCCCAAATGAAATTCATGCTGCCGCTCGTGGAGTGATTCTCGCTGCGGGGGTCGCAATCACGAGCCCGGCATGGGCTGTGCTTGACCAAGCCGCCAGCAGAGTGACGAACATGACCCGGAAAAGTCGCTCGACCGATGAATGGAAAGGCGGGATGGACATCGATTCCCGTCCCCTGACGCACATGACGGACCATGAATTGCGATCGACCAATCACGAATGATCACATCTGCATGCGTTCGTGGCAAGCGAATTCCGGGCGGAATGCCATTGCGACGATTCGGCCAAACGACATCTGGAGTGTCGGCCGGATCAATCGCCAGTCGGCTTCGAAAGGTGATTCCGATTGTTCCTCAGAACCGGCGGTTCGGGCGGTTCCCAGCCGCGCGGCGAATTGACCACCACGACCGGCTTGCCGGTCACGTCGAAAACCCGAAGATTTTCGGCGATCATGCCATTCTTCGAATGCCGCCAGCAATGAATCGCCTGGCCATCGCTTTTGATCACGTTACCGATGACTTCGTAGCCGTCGAGGTTGAAATTCGGCTCGATCGCCGTCATGCCGGTTTCCATGTCATTGTGATTGCATTTTACGGACAGGATCCGGCCCCGGTGCGACGGATGCCCGAAGAGGTAGCCGGCGCCGCGCGGATTGATCGTGCGAGTGCGCTCGACGACGACATTTTCCACGTCGAACGATTCGCCCGGGCCGACCTTGCCGCCCGGCAGCATTTCGCCCGTGTGCTCGCCGTAGACCATGACCGAACGCATCGTGTCCGTCATGGTGATGCCTTCGATATGCAAGTTCCGCACACGGCCGTGAACGAGCACGCAGGCATTGATATTCTTGACCAGGCCGCTGGGCTGGGCGTTGTTCGAAGCGTTCATGTCGATCGTGCCCGCGCCGAAGATTCGGACATTTTCGATGGTTTTCGAATGCGTTCCATGACCGATGCGGATGCCGTAAGCCTCAGGCCCGTCATAAGAAACGAACCAGAGGCTTTTGACGCTGTGCCCGGTTCGGTTGCGGAAGCGGACTTTCACGCCCCGGCTCAGTTCCTGCCAGTCTCCCGTAATCGGCACGTTTTTGTGCGGCGTGTCGAAAATTCGCCCGTCGCCCCAGGCGATAGTGTCCGGCTTTTCGCCTGATCCCGCACCGTCGATGACGATCGTATAAATCGTCGCGCCGTAGCCTTCAGGCCCATCCACGGCTGGCCCGGCGGTTTCGAAATCGCCGCCGATTTCAAGATCATCGAGCTTTTTGCCGGCATCCTGGTCGGTCGTAATTTCGCCGACGTGTTCGATTTTCGTGGTGTTCGGGGCCAGTTTCAGCACGGCTTGGGCTTTCAATTCGATTTCGACCGGTTTGTCGACGTACAGCATCGACCGGTGCTTGCCGAGCCCGTGCTGATGCAGGCCCGGCAGGAAGACGATTCGGTCGCCAGGAGCGGCCTTGTCGAGGATCGACTGAGGCGGTTCGCCGGGGCGGATCGCGTGCTCCGCGGCATTCGGAACCGGACCCCTGATGGAACCTGCGAGAAACACGATCGAGGCCATTCTGACAAATCGCCGAAGTTGTCGCGACCGCCTGGTCGAAGTGATCGGACGATCGAAGATCATTTTCATCGGTTTTCGACCTCGTCAAGAAAGGCGGTCATTTCGCTGGCGAAAGCCGTGGGTTCGACCGCCGGAAGCCAGTGACCTGCCTCCGGAAAATGAACGACCCGACGGGCGAAAAACCGTTCGGCGCAGGAATCGGAGATGTAGGGATCGCCATCACCCCATAGCACAAGTGCCGGCACCCTTTTCGCGGCGGTTTCGAATCGGTTCTCCCAATCCGGGAAGGAAGCAGGATTGACGCTTCGATAAAGTCGAAGGACATTTCTTTTGACTCGCGGTGTCATTCGGTCATACACCTGATCGATCTGCGAGTCTGTCAGCCGTTTCGAGCCTTTTCGCATCGCTCTCCGAAAAGCGGATCTACCAATGGGCAGTGCCATGGCGATCTCACCCAGAACCGGCGTTTTCCAGACCCTGGCCCAGAAATGCCAGCGATAATCGGCAAAGAACGCCGTATTCGAAATCACGACGGAGCGAACTTGTTCCGGAAAGTCCGAAAGATACGACAGTGCGAACGTCCCGCCGAAGTCGTGACAGACGAGGTTGACAGGCTCATCGATTTTCAGCGCACTCAGCAGCGAAGCGACGAATTTTGACTGCCCTTTCAAAGTGTAATCGAAATCGTCGGAAGCTTCGGAACGGGCGAAACCCGGGAGGTCGATGGCGATCGAGCGCCTGCGATCGACCAGGCGAGCGATGACGCCCGACCACAAGTCTGCGGAATCGGGGTTGCCATGCAGAAACAGAATCGGCGAACCGTGGCCTGATTCCGTCACGTGGATCCGGTTACCGGCAACATCGATCAACGGCATGAAGGCCTCATGAATGTCGTTTCGAAATCGAATTCGAAGCTCTGCCGATCGATCGCTCTCGGCGAATCGTTCACTTGTCCTTCATCAGCCATTTGTCGCCTGTTTTCACGAATTTCATGGGCCGGGGGAACTCGTCGCTTTCGAAAACGACGCTTTGGCCGTCCTCCGAAACTTTCGGCATCATTTTCGCGGCCAGGCCCAGATACTTTTTCAATTCGTCCAGCTTGTCCTGGTCGATCTGCTCGGCGATTTTCTCGCGATACTCAGCCGGTATATCGGTGAATTTTTCCAGAATTTCGACGGTCTTGCGCTCGTCGATAAGGGCGATCATCTTTTTGATGGTCGTTTTGACTTCCTCGGCCGGATTTTCGGCGGTCGTGACCGATACGGCTTCGATCGCTTTCGCCTCAGCGCCATGCCCGTAGCCTCCGAACGAAACGATCAAACCCATGGAAACGATCGAAGCGTATTTCATCGAATGCAGCCCTTTCGAATCGTACAGGAATGTGGCTCAGTCATGGACACGGTCGTTCGCGAGACGGATTCATATTCACTTCGATCATCCCGCCGAACCGGCCCGGCGTCAATGGCCACGATCGATCATCGCCGCAAGGCCGTCAAAAGGAGCACCAGGATCAACCCCCCGATGAGCGTGCCGACCGGCAGATACCAGAGGCTCGCGACCGAGCAGACGAGGAGAGCAGACCGGCCCCAATCGGCCCGCCAAAAGAACCCGGCAAGCGAATCCAGCCAGCCCAGCCCCAGGACCAGATGTGCGACTTTCACGGGCGTCGATTTCGGGTCGAGGCCGACGGCCTGAACGACTTTGGCCCATGGCCCGAGCGGACCGGCATAGGGACCGCTTTTGGGCGTGACGTAATCTCCCGTGACGAGTGCCCGGGTACCGTCGAACGTGAGCCAGAGGCCAAGAATTCCGCCGATGAGGAGGATTGCGATGCGAAGCGAGAACATTGGAACTGCCTCAGATTCGAACTTCCGCCGATGCGCGTTCAACCACATCTGTTCGCATAGCAATGCGATTGCAGAATTACCGAACAGCAAAAAGTCAACTCTCGCTTCGGATAACTCGGACAACATTTCTCTGAAGTCTGGGTTCAGCAAGCGTGGGATCCGCAAGTGACCAGGCGGCTAATGTCAGCGGCCAGACCATATTCAAGCACTCGACGGGCGAGTGGTCAACGACTTGCTGATCAGGCCCCTGGCTTTCGAGGGTGCAACGTTTCGCGATTTTTCGATTGAGGGGAGGCAGCGAGTTCATGGGAATCTCATGGACTGCATTCCGAACGCTCGAGATGACCGTTGAGCAGGATCGCTTCATCGCCCTGCAATGCCCAGAATCAACCGCCCATACCGAATCAGGCCGATCGGAAAACACCTGATCCGCCTTGCGAATCACCGACCCTGCACCGCTTCTCGAATTCTATGCCCTGACGGATCGGACAGCAATCGAACCCGCGACGAATTCTCCTTATTTCTCCATCAACTCCCCCACATTTTCGTCCGATACTGTACAAGTCTTGACACAATTCGCACGTACACTATATTGGTGGACATGTACACACGCAAGAGGGCCGTGGGCCATCTCGACGCCGACTGCTTCTATGTCTCCGCGGAGCGGGTGCGCGACCCGTTCCTCAAGGGCAAGCCCGTCGGCGTGCTGGGCAACCAGGGCGCGTGCGTGATCGCCAAGAGCTACGAAATGAAGGCCGCCGGAGTGAAGACAGGCGAGCCGATCTGGGAGGCCGTACAGAAATGCCCGGACGGGATTTACGTCAAGCGTGACTTCCGCTGGTACGAGGCCCTGTCGCGATCGATGCTGGAGGTCATGCGGCGGCTCTCGGGGCATGTGGAGTATTACTCCATCGACGAATTCTTCTTCGTCGCCGAGCCGGGCCCGGGGCAGACGTTTCAGGACCTGGCCGTGGCGATGCGGCAGGCGATTCTGGAGGAACTCGACCTGCCGGTGACGGTGGGCATCGCGCGGTCGCGCACGCTGGCCAAGCTGATTTCCGACTCGGCCAAGCCCTTCGGGGCCAAAGCCGTGCTGGAAAAGGAGCATGAGGAACACCTGCTGGCCCGGCTGCCGGTGACGGAAATCTCGGGCATCGCCAAACGGCGGGCGAAACGGCTTTTGCCGTGGGGTATCGCCAGCAGCCTGGACCTGGCGAAGGCCGACCGGGGCCTGGTGCGCAAGCTCTTGACGGCCACGGGCGAGGCACTCTGGTGGGAACTCAACGGCGAGCCGACGGGCGAGATTCACTCCGCGCGGCCGCGGCACAAGGCGCTTTCGCGCGGGGGCAGCCTGGGCGAATCGACGGCCGACCCGCACCGGCTTTACGCCTGGCTGGTGCGGAACCTGGAGCGGCTGATCGAGGAGCTGCGGTATCACCGGGTGATGCCCGGCAAACTGACCTTGTGGGTGGGCTATCGGGACGGCATTCCGGGCGAGGGACAGACGCGGCTGGCCGTGCCCACGGACCGCTTCGACCTGCTGCTGGAGGCCCTGCGGCCCTGCCTGCGGCGTGCCTGGCGGCCGAAGCACCCGGCAAACCGCATGCACCTGATCGCCGAAGACCTGGCCGACCGCGACACCGCCCAGGGCGGCCTGTTCTGCCCCCATGACCCGCGGGCCGAGGCCGTGGCCGACGTCAAGCAGCGGATCAACGAGCGGATCGGCCGGTTCGCGGTGCGCAGCGGGGCCACGCTGCCGCTGAAGTCGATCTACGACGACGGGGCCAACGGCTACGACATCTGCGACGTGCGGGGCAAGATCTGCTTCTGACCAAGTCCAGGGAGATGCCGTGCGAAGCCCCGAAAGCACACGCGACAGCCCCGAACGACCTGGAAGCGTAAGCGGCGGAAACGAACCTGGAATGTGAAGGAAGCAGATCCTGAGAATGCGACACCCCATGGCGAAAAGAGGGACGCACAGATCTGAGACGGCCCTGAAGCCCGGCCCGGATCGCCCGCTCGCTACACGTCCGTTTCCGCTTCTTACGCTTCCGGCTCGTTCGGCACGCAATGATCGCTCCCCCGTTCGCATCGGCACGTGACAGGAGACATGGCAATGGCTTCGGGAATCGCGCTGGCACTCTCCGAAATACCGTTGGCGATGCACTGTTGGCCGGAGGTTTCGCGGCGGATCTACCGGCGCGGGGGCACGGAGGCGGAAGTGCGGTTCCTGTATGACGACCGCGAACCAGTTTTGCCCGTGATCAAGGACGGCAAGCTGGAGCTGGTGCGGTGGGGCAATGGCCGGGGGCGGTCGCGATGCCTGCCCCGCACGGGCTGGACGTGGAAGTCGACGGTGGAACAGGGCGGCTGGGCGGGCGCGGCGCCGGGCGTGGCGCGGATTCCGGCGACGCTGGCGCTGGAGAAAGGGATCTGGTTCCGGGTCCGCCAGGGGATGCACGGACTGCTGGTGACGGACGAGAACGGCATCGAGTCGGCGTACATGATCTGCGAGCCGGCGACGCACTATTACCGGGTGATGACACGCAGCGACCGCATGCCGGCACTGATCGAGGAGAAAATCTGACCGATGTGGGCGACCGGAAGCCGGAACGGCATCCCGTAAACGGAAGACCTGTTTCGTCGAAAGAAGCCCGAATCGACTTCGTTTTTCGGGAGAAGGCGGCAATTCAGCCCGCTTCTCGTACCCGGAATCCCCGCTGCCAAATTAAGCAAAATCTCCCGATTTCACAAATTTCCGATTTTCGAATCCGCAATCGGGCCGAAAGTCAGGGACGACAAGCGACGTTTTTTCTTGGACCGAAGGCTCGGGAAAGGGGATCCAGGGGGTCACCGGGACAGTCTGGACAAGGGTGGCGGATGGGGATTAGGTTGTGCTCATCGAACGGAAAACGCTCCGATCGCGATTCCGGTGGGGCCTGAGGAACGGGTCCTGGGCCGGAATCACGAACGACCGGAACGAATTTTCGAAAAATCCGCTCCGCCACTGTCGCGGAATTCGGAGAATCACGGTCATAGGAGTCGTAGGGATCGCAACGTCCCCAGATTTGGGACACTTCGTGCCGTCGTCAGGAAGCCGAGATTGGACAAACGCAACCGCGAGGTAGCGATCCGCACCAGAACAAGGGCCCCGCACACGAGATGGAGCGTTCGCGAAAGGACTTTGCCGGCATGGTCATCAGGACGATGAGTCGCTCCATCTTTTTCGATTTCGAAGCGTAACTTCACCGCCACGGAGGGCGGTCGACAAAAGGTTCGCCCCTCGGACCGACATGGATTGGACGGTCCGAGGGGCGAACCTGGGTTTTTCGGGAAACCATATCGCCAGAGTGCGTGACAGGACCGATGCGATTCGCGATACCGCGATGCGCATGAGGTCGACACGGGAACCGGTCGTCACGAATTCCGACGCGGTGACGGGACAAAGCCAAAAAGTCGAAAAGCGAAGCGTTATGAGGTGTCGCCGGCGAAAGTCGGATAAGGGGCCATCGCAAACGGCCGCTGGCCGATGTGCGACGATGCAGGGACTCCCTTGCCGTTCGTGCCGCGAATCGTTAGTTTGTTAGCCGAAACGGAAGTCCGCTCGAAATTCTCCGCCGGCTCTGACGCAGGCGGGACGAATCCGGCAACCGCAAGGAAACACGGGGAGCAAAAGAAACACGTGTCCGTATCGATCGAATCATTGAAGGCTCTGGCCATCGAACTCCGCAAGGACATCCTGAAGATGACCACGGAAGCCGGCTCAGGGCACCCGTCCAGCTCGATGTCGGCCGTCGAAGTGGTTACGGCCCTGTATTTCGGCGGGTTCCTGAAGTTCGACGCCAAAAACCCGAAGGCCGCGGACCGTGACCGCTTCATTCTCTCGAAGGGGCATGCCGCGCCGGTGCTTTACGCGGCCCTGGCCCACAAGGGGCTGTTTCCGCTCGAAGAGCTGATGACCCTGCGGAAGCTGGGCAGCCGCCTGGAAGGGCACCCGAACATGCTGCGGCTCGGCGGCATCGAGGCTTCGACCGGTTCGCTGGGCCAGGGGCTTTCGGTCGGTGTCGGTTATGCCCTGGCCGCACGGCTGGCGAAGAACGGCTCGCATACTTATGTGATGACGGGCGACGGCGAACTTGGCCAGGGGCAGATCTGGGAAGCCGCGGCAAGCGCCGGCAAGTACCAGCTCGACAACCTG
>Ga0172376_10006934_pt1 | contig 12176 bp, 10 predicted proteins | sample Lak35m_FD_121114 | JGI IMG/M metagenome (GOLD analysis project Ga0172376, IMG submission 121114) | Freshwater microbial communities from Kabuno Bay, South-Kivu, Congo - kab_092012_35m | ecosystem: Environmental > Aquatic > Freshwater > Lake | place: Democratic Republic of the Congo: South-Kivu...
GGGACTTGCCATGCTTTCAAACATTTTATCCGGGGCCGTGATTTTTGGCGGTGCTGGTAGTGGCCTCTATCAAATAATCCTTTATGCCATTCTATCTGTTTTTTTAGCCGGTTTGATGGTAGGGCGCACCCCAGAATATCTCGGAAAGAAAATTGAAGCTTTTGAAATGAAAATGGTGGTTGCCGCCCTTATCGTCCCCGCTTTTTTTGTTTTGGCTTTGACAGCGCTTGCAGTCCTTTATGCACCAAATGGGGTTTTAAACCCGGGCCCTCACGGGTTAAGTGAAATTCTTTATGCTTATGCTTCGACTACTTATAATAATGGTAGCAGTTTCGCTGGCCTTAAAGCTGATATGGTTTTTTATCAACTCACAACAGCCCTTGCTATGGCTATTGGACGATATGTACCTATGATTGCTGCCTTAGCTTTAGCAGGAAACCTCATCCAAAAACCAAGAATCCCTTCTACAGCTGCGACATTTCCTACAACAGGAGGGTTGTTTATTGGCTTACTCATTTCCGTCATTCTGGTGACAAGTATCTTAATTTTCTTACCCATCTTTTCCCTTGGTCCTCTCGCTGAACAGGTATCATCATGGCACATCCTACCCCAATTATGAAAGATTCCTTGAGGGCAATATCTTTGTGGAGCCCTTCTTTTCTCATCAGAACACTGGTCTTATCCTTCCAGAAGCTCGCTCCCTGGTTATTATGGCGCAATCCCATTATTTTCATTGTCGAAATCGGAGCTTTATATGCCACTTTCTACTGTATTTTAAAAGTAAATTCGGATTCACCTAATTTTACATTTCAGATCACTCTGTGGCTATGGGCAACCGCTTTATTTGCAACATTTTCTGAAGCCTTAGCTGAAGGCCGAGGAAAAGCTCAAACAGAAAATTTGAAAGCGACACGCGCTCAAATTATGGCAAAACGCTGGACGGGCCGTGACTACGAGACGATTCCTGCAAGCCAATTAGCTCTCGGAGACACCGTCTTAGTGGAGGCTAATGAAATGATCCCCGGTGATGGTGATGTGATTGAAGGTATTGCCTCCGTTGATGAATCCGCCATTACAGGAGAATCTGCACCTGTCATTCGAGAAAGTGGGGGAGATCGAAGCGCCGTTACAGGAGGAACACGAGTCTTGTCAGACTGGATTCGTATTCGCATCACAGCTGCTCAAGGACAAACCGCCCTGGATCGTATGATCGCCATGGTTGAAGGAAGTGTTCGTCACAAAACACCCAATGAGATTGCTTTAACAATCCTACTTCTTGCTATGACCCTCATTTTTCTTGTTGTTGTCGCCAGCATTTTACCCCTTACTTTTTTTTCTAATTCCCAGCCTGTTGATGTCATTATGCTGGTTGCTCTTCTCATTACGCTGATTCCAACCACCATCGGAGGGCTTCTATCGGCAATTGGCATCGCAGGCATGAACCGCTTATTAAAGTTAAATGTTCTTGCAACATCTGGTCGGGCAGTTGAAGCCGCTGGTGATGTTGACGTCATGATGTTTGATAAAACAGGCACTGTAACAGTGGGAAATCGGTGTGCGGTCGAATTCATCCCCATGCCAGGTATTGAAATTGATATGCTTGTAAATGCTGTTGGCCTTGCGTCTTTAACAGATGAAACTCCAGAAGGACGGTCCATTGTTCAACTTGCTAAAGACAAATATACCTGGGCGCCCCCTTCTTCCCTTAAAGATTTTAAACCTATCTTTTTTAGTGCTCATACCCGTATGAGCGGTATCCGCCATAAAGCTACTGAAATTCGTAAAGGAGCCACAGATGCTGTGCTCCATTACTTGGGAGAGGTCATGGGAACACCCCAGCCATCACCAGAATTTTTCACAAAGGAAGTGCATCGTATCTCTTCTTCAGGAGGAACACCTTTAGCCATTATGATTGTGGAAGGCCCCCAAGAGGGGAGACTCTTGGGCTTAATTCATCTCAAAGATATCATCAAACCAGGGTTAAAAATGCGCTTTGTCCAACTCAACCGTATGGGGGTTCGCACCGTTATGATTACAGGCGACAACCCTATTACGGCCCGGGCCATTGCCGCTGAGGCTGGTATTGATGATGTCATAGCCCAAGCTACTCCTGAAGCAAAATTAAATTTCATCCGTCAAAATCAACGGGAAGGGCATCTCATCGCCATGTGTGGGGACGGAAGCAATGATGCACCCGCTTTGTCCCAAGCTGATGTCGCTGTTGCCATGAATACAGGAACCCAAGCGGCCAAAGAAGCAGGGAATATGATAGACCTTGACTCCGATCCCACAAAGATCATCAATATCGTATCTGTTGGTAAGCAAATGCTCATCACACGGGGAGCATTGACGACTTTTAGCATTGCCAATGATATTGCCAAATACTTTGCCATCATTCCTGCCCTTTTCGCCAACCTCTATCCTGGTTTAAAAATTTTGAACATTATGAATCTATGTAATCCTAAAACGGCGATCCTTTCTGCCGTTATCTTCAATGCATTAATTATGATTGGGTTATTGCCCTTAGCGCTTAAAGGCGTTAAGTTCCATCCTGCAAATGCAGCACAGATTTTGCGCAAAAACTTGATGATCTATGGTCTTGGCGGCCTTCTCGCTCCTTTCTTAGGGATTAAAATTATTGATATGCTCATTTGCTACTTGAAGGTTGTATAAGACATGAATCGACAAATCAAAATCGCCTTTCGGTTTACAATCCTATCAACCCTTGGTCTTGGGATCGTCTTTCCTTTTCTGGTGACGAGCATTGGGTTGTTCGTCCCTTTCGCGCCCCCTTCCCTTCTGACACAACCAATTCACGAAGAAACTCTCTTCCAAGGCCGGCCTTCTATGAGTGGAGGTGCCTATTCGGGGGCCTCCAATTTATCCCTCACCAACCCAGAGCTTTGGAAGCAGGTTGAAGAGCGCCTTAAACAAGCTTCTGGCTCTTTCGTTTCCCGCGATCTCCTCTTTTCTTCTGCAAGCGGATACGATCCTTACATCTCTGTTCAAGGTGCCCTGTGCCAAATCCCCCGAATCGCACAGACACGTCATATAGATAAAGAAATCCTAGAGCGATTGGTAAAGCACCATATCCAATCAAAGCTTTGGGGATTCATAGGAACAGAGAAAATTAACATTCTTGATTTAAATGAAAACTTAAAAAAACTTGGAACTTCACCTAAACAGGGAATATTTCGTATAGAAAAATAACGACATTTCACCTTAAAATATAATTTCCGACAGCTTTCTATAGTCATCCGGCTCAACTGTATCTATCGCCACTTTATTAGCAACTTGACCCCCGCACTTTGAGCAGCGATGAATCAATTGCCAACCTTTTTTTGATTTATAAGTCAAACCAGTCGGTACCATCAATCCGTGGCATTCATTCGCTCGATCTCCTGGATGGTTATCCATATGCAGCGAGTAAAGACAAAATGGACAATGGTTACGATACCCCCCGTTGCTTAACTTCTTAACTTGTTTACTACAATTTAGGCAAATAAAGCCTGTATTTTCTGTTGATCGCGTCATCTCAACTCCTTGGTTTTTATTAGAAAACTCAAAGAGTTGGGTTCCGTTTATTCTTTGGAAGTTTGACTTTCCATTTCAGGCTTGATCAAGGGAGGGACAAATTCACCGCAAGGATACGTTGCGATTACTTCCTATTCCAGCTTCAAAGGGACTTATCCATCGATGTCCCTTATCCGAACCTCGACCCACTTTCTCAATCTTTTTTAGAACTAAGTTCTGAAAAAGCTACTATATGGGCCACTGTAGGGCGGCCTTAAAGCCACCCTCCACAGGTAAGTGTCACCAAAATCTCACTGACATTCTTGGCTTCGCCCCCAATTTAGATGACGCGAGGGGACTGTTGATTCATATAATTCTCCCTATTTATTTATGCAATTCAAGCGTATGGTTCACAATTCATATAACCTTTTGTGGGAATGGATTTCAAGTTTTAAGAGGCATTTCCAAGGAAAATTCCTTCTTCACCTCTCCTTAACTTATCAATAATTATACTCAAAATAAGGATTATTTTTTCGCCAAGTTCGCCTCATAAACTTTTACAAGGGGAATTGCATCGGATGAAAAAAACGGGTAGGAAAGGTAGATCAAAGACCAACGCCCCCTCTAGACACTTAGAGGAGATGCGGTATTATATAACGAGAGAAAGAACTAGGAATAGCAAGAATGGCGGCACAATCACGGACTGTAAGAACAGTCGAGAGTCCTTATGGCACAGAGGGTCCGATGGGTAAAATAAAACAGTCTGCAGCTGAGTTAATTAAGTATTATGAGCAAATGCTCTTGATCCGCCGTTTTGAGGAACGCGCCGGTCAACTCTATGGTATGGGTCTCATCGGCGGGTTCTGCCACCTTTATATTGGGCAAGAGGCTGTCATTGTGGGCTTACAAGCTTGTATGCAACCCCAAGACACAGTGATTACAGGCTACCGAGACCATGGGCATATGTTAGCCTGTGGTATGGACCCGAAAGGCGTTATGGCTGAGTTAACAGGACGTGCATCGGGATACTCAAAGGGTAAAGGCGGCTCTATGCACATGTTCAGCCGGGAGAAGAATTTTTTTGGCGGACATGGTATTGTGGGTTCCCAAGTTTCCTTGGGAACCGGTATGGCTTTTGGTCATAAATACAAGGGTGATAACGGCGTTTGCTTAACCTATATGGGGGACGGTGGCGTTAATCAGGGCCAAGTTTATGAATCCTTCAACATGGCTGCATTATGGAAACTGCCAGTCGTTTATATTGTTGAGGACAATGGATATGCCATGGGAACGTCTGTCGCTCGTGGATCCGCCAACGGTGAGTTTCATAAACGTGGTGAAGCTTATGGCATTCCCGGACGTGTTCTTGATGGTATGGATTTATTCGCTATTCAAGAAGCTGGGGCTTGGGCCTTGGATTATGTCCGAAAAGGAAATGGCCCTGCTCTCCTTCACATTAAGACCTATCGATACCGCGGACACTCCATGTCTGACCCTGCAAACTACCGGACAAAAGAAGAAGTTGAAAAAGTACGCCAAGAACACGACCCCATTGAAACCTTCCGCCACCATATTTTAAATGAGAAAGTAACAACGGAAGATGCCCTTAAAGCTATTGAAAAACAAGTCAGGGACGTTGTGGCAGAAGCTGCCGCGTTTGCACAGGAATCCCCTGAGCCGGATGCCTCTGAGTTGTATACAGATGTATTGATTTAAGGAGCGAGAGAAATGACACAAACATTAACAGTCCGGGAGGCCTTACGAGATGCAATGGCCGAAGAAATGCGTCGAGATACGTCTGTATTCCTCATGGGAGAAGAGGTTGCTCAATATCATGGTGCTTATAAAGTAAGCCAAGGTCTATGGGAAGAATTTGGCGATAGACGGGTTGTCGATACGCCCATTACGGAGCATGGTTTCGCGGGCCTTGGTGTTGGTGCTGCTTTTGTGGGGCTAAAGCCCATCGTTGAATTCATGACCTTTAACTTTTCCATGCAAGCCATTGACCACATCATCAATTCGGCTGCCAAGACACTTTATATGTCCGGCGGGCAAATGGGATGCCCGATTGTTTTCCGCGGCCCCAATGGGGCAGCTGCCCGTGTAGGTGCTCAACACTCGCAATGCTTTGCCAGTTGGTATGCCCATTGCCCGGGCCTTAAGGTGGTTTCCCCCTACTCTGCTGCCGATGCTAAAGGATTGCTTAAATCCGCCATCCGTGACCCCAATCCCGTTATCTTTTTGGAAAACGAATTAATGTATGGACGCAACTTTGATGCTCCAACCGACGGAGATCACTTGGTTCCTCTTGGTAAAGCTGCCATTGTTCGTAGCGGTAAGGATGTAACCATCACCGCTTTTTCAATCACGGTAGGCCATGCCCTTGCTGCAGCTGAGCAATTAGCATCTGAAGGTATTGAAGCTGAGGTTGTCGATTTGCGGACAATTCGTCCCCTCGACGTAGAAGCAATTGTTCGCTCCGTCAAGTCGACCAATCGCTTGATAAGCGTAGAAGAGGGCTGGCCCTTTGCTGGTGTTGGGTCTGAAATATGCACAATGATCTGTGAAGAAGCTTTTGACTTCCTTGACGCCCCTCCCATCCGTATTGCAGCTGAAGATGTCCCCTTGCCTTATGCTGCAAATTTAGAGAAACTAGCCTTACCGAGTGTTGAGAAAATTATCAAGGCAGTGAAGGCTGTCTGCAATAAGTAATTGAATTTCCCCTGTGCTGTCATTGCGAGCCCCTTAAATGACATGACGGGAGATTGGATAAAGGCGAATGAAATGAATATACTGTTAATAAGGGATATAACCACATGCCAATCAGCGTCTTAATGCCTGCTCTCAGCCCGACTATGACGGAAGGAAACCTTATTAAATGGCATAAGAAAGAAGGCGACCCTGTCAAAGCGGGAGATGTTCTGGCCGAAATTGAAACAGACAAGGCAACGATGGAAGTGGAAGCCGTTGATGAAGGCATCTTAGGCCGGATTATGGTTGCTGCTGGTACAGAGCAAGTCGCCGTTAATACACCCATTGCCCTTCTTCTTGAGGAAGGAGAAGATGCAGGAGCTCTCGATAAAGCTGTCCTTTCAGCCAAGCCTAAAGCGACAGAAATACCAACAGTTCTCCCTCAATCTGCGGTTACTCCCCAAAAAGCAGCGTCATCCACGTCACCAAAAGCAGCCAACACCACAGAGCGGGTTTTTGCAAGTCCCCTTGCCCGCCGTTTAGCAGAGCATATTAATGTTGACTTAAGAACCCTTTCGGGTAGCGGCCCCCATGGCCGAATCGTTAAGCTTGATGTGGAAAAGGCTTCAAAATCTTCTTCTTCACCAGCAACCATCACTTACGGTGAATCTGGTTATACAGACATCCCCCTCAACATGATGCGCAAAATTACCGCCAAGCGTCTAACGGAATCTAAGCAGGAAATTCCCCACTTTTACTTAACGGTGGATTGCACCATCGATTCACTCTTAGCTTTACGCGCAGACCTGAATACCAAGCTGGAGGGGGAAAAACTCTCCGTTAATGATTTCATCATCCGTGCCGTTGCCCTGGCACTCATTAAAGTACCTGAAGCAAATGTTTCCTGGCAAGAAACAGCCCTACGCCACTATAAATCTGCTGATGTTGCTGTGGCTGTCGCCATTGAGGGAGGGCTAATTACCCCTATTATTCGATCCGCTGACCATAAAAGCTTGCGGCAACTCTCTAATGAAATGAAAGTTTTGGCTGAAAAAGCCCGCTCAGGCAAGTTAACTCCTGAAGAGTTCCAAGGAGGAACATTTACGATTTCCAACTTGGGTATGTATGGCATTAAACATTTCGGTGCCATTATCAACCCCCCCCAAGCATGTATCCTTGCTGTTGGGATGGGTGAGCAACGCCCTATCGTTCGAAATGGTCAAGTCGAAATTGCCACACAAATGACTTGTACCTTATCTGTTGACCATCGAGCTGTTGATGGTGCTGTGGGGTCGGCTTACCTGACTGTCTTTAAAGAATTCATCGAAGACCCCTTAAAGTTATTAGTGTAGTCTCCTTTATTGGTGAGGGCAGTGTTGCGCCAACTGCCGAGCCTGTTCACAGATCATGGGGACCTGTTGTTGGCACAGGGGATTTTGAGGTTGTTGCTGGCACATAACCATCCCCTGATTGCACTGAGCTCCTAAAGCCGGCAGATTGCCACAAGGTATTTGTTGTTGGCCGGGCATCATCTGCTGTGGACCATACGGCTGCATAGAGTTTACACCCTCTATAATTACGGCCACAACCATCAATAAGAAAGCTATCCATAGTTTATTCATAACGCTCATCCTCTTTATAAAATTCTTACTCCATCAGAAGTGCTTGTGTAATCTTTTTTGCTTGAGCTTCATCGACATTCATCTTTTTCTCAAGGTGCTTTGTAAGCTCAGCAGACGTGGGAATGCGCTTAAGCTCCTTATGTAATTCCATCATGTGATCAGCAGCCTTCGTCACTTCTCCCGACTTAACGTCTTCAGAAACTGCATCAGCTGATGAAGCTGGTGGCTTTAAAGCTTCTTCTTCAATTTTCCGTCTATGCTCAGCAATCTCTTCGCGTTCTTTCTCACTCAAAGTACTTGAGGAATGCCCCATTGTTTTATTGAGCTTTCCACCTGTACGCACCTTCCCTTGATCAGCTTGTTCTTTATTTTCTTTGCCTATTTTCTCATATCGCTCTCGCAGGTTCTTAACACTTGATGGTCCTTCAGAAGATTCACTGCCTCCAAAAATCCTTGATGGCTTCCCCATCGTTTTATTAGGCTTCCCCTCCATACGCACTTTTCCTTGGTCTGCCTGTTCTTTATCTTCTTTACCCATTTGTTCATACCGCTCTCGCAGGCTTTTAACGCTTGATCTCTCTTCAGCGAATGTTGAAGCTACTAATAGTGCAGTTAAAGAAAAAAAACCTGTTAAGATTGCCTTATTTCGAATTTTCATAATATATTTCCTTTTTTATTAATGATCTATAAATACATAATATAACAAATTCGTTAATGAATGATGTATAGCGTTATATTTTTAGCCAAGAGTATGGATGGCGCTACTGTAGCAATGGAAACTGCTTTCTGATAAGGATGTGGGGATATACCACTTCAGAGATGGTTTTTTATCATCGATTTGCTCTAAAGAAGCATTCCTGCCTTCGTTACAGTTTGTAATTTTATTATAGATTTGTAAGAGAAATTTTTGATCGTTGCTGGTATTAAGTGTATCTTGCAGCTGTTTAATATCTTGCTGAAGCTTTTGTAATTCTTCTTCTTTTTCTTTTAAGGCATTGATGAACAAAGCGATAGAATCTTTAGAAGATAGGAAAGGGGAAAACTGGGCTAAAAATTGATCCTCCGTATCTTTAATGTCATAAAACATAAGTTGTGTTGCTGTTGATTGTAATCGACTAAGTGTTGGATTCTCAAGATTCGTCAGTTTTTGGAGATTCGCAATTTCCAGAGCAAAGTTAGGCAAGCGCCTCGCAACGTATCTTTTGGCTATTTGACCATCAGTAGTATTATCTTTTGGAATCGTAACCTTAAAGTATCGCACCACTGGTAGATGATCTGATTGCGAATATAATATTTTCTTTCCTATCTTAAATCTTTTGGGATCAATAATAGCACCATATTGAAGAGCACGACTTTCAACAGATAAACCCGAAGTAAATGTAATGCGGTCTAAGAATCCCCCTTTCGCATTATGCGGCCGACTACGAGGATCTTTAAGAGGGTTGGCTTTAAGAAACCTGGAAATAGTCCCAAACGCATCCGTAAACCCATAAGTTCCGTAAACGTGGGCAGGCTTTTCCTGTGCTTGGGAAAAATCATATCCATAAGCTATAAAATTTGTAAGATATCCCCGATCAATAACAGAGGAATCTTTCATTAAATACTCTCGCTCGTTAAAGTCTCCCATAATTACATCAAAACGTTTGGCTTCCTTCAGAAGGTCGGCATAATTCTCAGAGGACTTGAAATGATTTTGAAAAAAAACATTCGCATGCGACCGCCGAGCTTTGTCGCTAAAGGAATTTAAATGAACGCTGGTTGCCGAGATAGATAAAATATTTTGATCACCATCTTTTTGAAGCTCTCCTTCAATAAGAATAAAGCTATTATTACTTGTTGCTTGCCCTGACGGGTAATAAATCTTCTTATTTATTGTTTTAAAGGCATAGCCTTCTTTCACGAAAATAGAAAGACTTGTCCTGTTTTGCGGTAAGTTCAAATCTTTCGAAAAGCGTGTTTTCTGAGCTAATGAAGCTGCTGCTGTTTTAAGGGCATTCTGTGAGCCTGCGCTTGTCTTATGAGAATTTTCAATGAGTGTATATCTTATTTCCATTTTGTTTAGCTGAGCTAGCAGCTTATTATTAAGCTGCTCACTTGTTTGAGCTAATTCTTCCTGAGTGCCCAGCATAATAATTTCTGGAACCCCATTAGCTTTTACGGCATTAACCAGATCATCAACAAGAGGATCTTGAGCCGTTTTATTTCCCATATTCCAGGTTAAGGCAACAATGGAAACAGGTTGCGTCGCATGACTAGGAATGCAAGAAATATTACACATAAAAAAGATTAGAAAAATAAAAGAGAAGAAGCTTTGATAATAATTCTTACGCATACGCTTTTATCCGTATCTCTTTCCCCTAATTAGTAAATTAAGTTTACAAAGGATTTATTAATAAACCGTATAGATAGGGAGAGCTATTTCTTTAGGAGACCGTGGTTGGAAAGACTTTTTAATAGATTCAATATGTTTTTTGAAAAATTCCCGAATATAAAATGTAAAAAAATATATTGTGCCTAAAATCCTAAGAACTCACGAACAGCATCTTTTTTATTAGAGCTAAATACATTATAAACAACTAAAAAATTAATAAGTTTTTCTTTCATGTCTGAACCTTTTATAGTCGTTATTCCATGCTTTTTCTTAGCTTCTTTTATATATTCCCCTATAATACAGATTTGTGAGTTTGTGAGGTCAAAACCATAATTTTCCTCATATCCTTCCTTATTTTTTTGATATTTTTTATTTTTTTCTTTTCTTACATCCACATACTCTTCTTCCCTTGGTTTGTCCAATATATATCCCCTTTGCTTTGAGATTTTAATAATCTCTTGAAGCAAGAGCTCATCATTGGCAAAGGAATTAGTTGGTGCAAGGTACTTTCCTATAACAGTATGTAAAGGCGGAACTGGCTTATTAGAATACCGGAACATCATAGAGCCACGCAAGGGAAACTGACTGGTCGAACCAATTTGGCTTATAAGGAGCTCAATTCGTATGGCTTTTAAAGGCTTCACAACCCCAGAATCTGTTTGTTGGGTCATCGGTACCTTAATACCAAAAGTAGCCTTATCTTTTTGCTGCACTTTGCAAGGTTCAACCATGTCATTTATTTTAAGCCCTAAAGAGAGAAATCTTAAAGTAGTCGGAACCGGATATTGATCTATAATACTAATCCGTCCATTTTTTTCTGCTCCCGGCTTTCCAATAATTTCTTTGGTATCAAAGTTAATAATTTCAAGAACAGGACACCAAGCTTTTTTAATGGCGTCACTTTGTGTTTCCAAACTAATTCGTATTGTATTCATCTTAGATAAAGCTGGCGCGTCAGCATACTCAAAAGGTATTGGTTGAGATGAGATGTTTTCTTGATTTTTATAATTTTTGGTGAATTGATTATTGCCCTCCCATACATTATCTCCATTTTCTAGCAATCGCTCCCGATCAGCGGCTATAATTGGACTTAGGATTATTGTTATAGAGAAAAAAGTGATCGTTAAGCACGTAACTTTTTTAAGCATAAGAGCTCCCTTTTCTAATGACTGTTAAAAAATGACCTATTCATTATAATATTTCTTCTACACAGGTCAAACCTATCTTTCTACCTACTATTGGCGCAAGCTCTTTTGGAGTCCCCTACTCACTCAGTGGTAGTTCCTTTAAACCTTGCCCTCGACTTTCAAGAATTCGCTCTGATAAGCTGGGAAGAATTTTTTGGGTTAAGATATGGTCAATGGAGCGTGCCCCTTGCTGAGAGTCGCTACATTGGGCCGCAATATCGGCAATATCCTTGTCCGTATATATAAGGCGGGTATGATGCTGCTGTTGAAGGCGCGCGGCAACCCCTTGTAACTTTAAGCCAACAATCTTAGTCAAGTCTTTTATATTTAAAGGATAATAGGGGATGACCGTCAGTCGGGCAAGAAACGCATGAGGAAAGTATTTTTCAAGCGCTTTGTGAATTTCCCTAACATCTGCCCTTGCATCATTCGCCCCAATATTTGAGGTGAGAATGATCAATGTATTGCGAAAATCGACCTCGACCCCTTCGCTATCCTCAATCATTCCTTTATCAAAAACTTGGTAAAATATTTCCATAACATCCGGATGCGCCTTTTCCACCTCATCCAACAAAATAACACTATAGGGATTGCGTCTCACGGCTTCTGTGAGCGTGCCGCCTTTTCCATAGCCCACATATCCAGGAGGGGCCCCTTTTAGGGTTGCCACTGCATGTGCTTCCTGAAATTCAGACATATTAATGCGTATAAGATGTCGTTCATGTCCATTCAAAATCTCTGCTAGTGCTTGCGCTGTTTCTGTTTTTCCCACTCCGCTTGGTCCTACGAGTA
>Ga0172376_10006936_pt1 | contig 12173 bp, 8 predicted proteins | sample Lak35m_FD_121114 | JGI IMG/M metagenome (GOLD analysis project Ga0172376, IMG submission 121114) | Freshwater microbial communities from Kabuno Bay, South-Kivu, Congo - kab_092012_35m | ecosystem: Environmental > Aquatic > Freshwater > Lake | place: Democratic Republic of the Congo: South-Kivu...
CAGGCCCAACTCCCGCCATCCACAACGGCCTCACCCGTGAGACCGGAAATCTTCACCCCCACCAAGCCTGTCACCAACCAGCATTCAACCGATCAAACAACTTTCGGGACACTGACGAGCTATCCGCTCGTGAAGATCGACTTTGAACCGGTCACGTTCAGCGATGATCTGCGCCCGGCCGCGCCGCTCAAGCTGCCGTCCGTCGAGGAAAAGTTCATCGGCCAGATCGGTCCCGGTCGCGGCCAGCAGGTCTTTCAGACGCTGGTACAGAAAACCCCTGCGACCGTCGAACTGAAGATCACCGGCGGTTTGATCGCGCATTACCGCGACCGCGGAAACGTGCGCGTCGAGCTGTGGAAGATCGGCGGAGCCAGTCAGACCGGCGAACGCGAAACGCTGACTGCGCAGGACCGCAGCGTTCCGCCGGATGGTCAGGAACGGATCGTGAAGTTTCCGGTGACCGAACCCGGCGTGTATGAGATCCGCATCAACGACGGCTCGGACAGGACGCTGGTCACCTGGCCGGCCGGTCAGCCGATGGTCGTGAAGTCCACCGCGGAACAGCCGATGAACCGTTTCTACACGGACTACTGGCTGATGTATTTCTATGTGCCGCGCGGCACAAAGACGGTCGGCCTTCACGGCGGCGAACACGGTGAGATTCACGACAGCGACGGTCATCCGCTGTTCTGGCTCAACGGCCGGCCCGCCGGTTACTACAGCATCCCGGTCCCCGATGGTCAGGACGGCCGGCTGTGGCGCATCCGCTACGCCCGCGGCCCCATCCGCCTGCTGACCGTCCCCCCGTACCTCGCCCGCACACCCGAAGAACTGCTGCTGCCGCGCGAAGTCGTCGAACGGGATGCTCAGTGAGAATCCAGTGGTGCGCTTCACGCACCGATCCGGACTCCAGGCCGTTGAGGTAGACCAGCCCGCGAAGATACTTTCCACATCTGAAACTTATTGATGCAGGCATCCAGCACGCATGGCGTGCCATTTCATTTTGCAGGATGTTGTCATGAATCTGACGGCCGTTTATATGCAGGTTCCGGAAGGTTACATCGGATTTATCGAAGAGCTTCCGGGAGCCAATACCCAGGGAGCAACGCTCGATGAAGTTCGAGAGAACCTCAAAGAAGCAGTTCAGCTCGTTCTGGATGCGAACAGGGAACTGGCGGAAAGATCGCTGGCAGGGCAAACCGTCTCCCGCGAACCCTTCGTTCTGTCCGTGCCATGAAGAGGCAGGATCTGATCCGGGATATCAGGCCGTGATGGAGAGTTGCTCGAGCAGTTTCGCCTGACTGTCACTCCAGACCGTTGAGGTACACCAGACCCAGCGCCGCGAGGATCAGGGCGATGACCAGCCAGGCGTCGGGTTCGACGATCGGCCGGCGCTTTTCGGCGTGGTAGAGCTGGCCCATCAGGACCACGGACGTGGCCACCATCGTGGCAATCGCCGAGACCGCATGCGCCGGAGTGACCGCAGCCAGCAATGCTCCGGAATGCAGGAAATCCAGCGGCAGAAGCAGCAGCAGATTGAAGGCGTTGCTGCCGAACACATTGCCGATTGCCAGATCAACCGAACCGAGCCGCAGTGCGGCGAGCGACGCCACCAGTTCCGGCAGCGACGTTGTCAGCGCGACGAAGGTGGTGCCGACAAAAGTCTTGCCGAGTCCGGACAGGTCCGCGAGCTTGTCGGCGGTTTCAGCCAGATGCGGGCCGGTAAAGAGGATCGCAATCGCGGCCGTCGCGAAGCGGGCTACGGACTTCCAGACCGGCGGCGGAGCATGCTGCGGTTCGGCAGGACGGTGTTCGTCGGCAATGGCTCTCACCGCGATGCGCTGATCGAGAAACACCAGCCGCACTCCGGCCACGTAACCGCCGGCCGTCAGCCAGATCCACAGATGCACGCCCAGGAAACTCCAGTCGGCATGCCGCGCGGTGGTCAACAGGCCGAGACAGACCAGACCGCACAGGCCGATACTCAGCAGTCCGCTCATGGCATGAGCTGCCGCCATCCGGGACAGCATCCGGCCGCGCGAATAATGCGTCAGATCGAGCAGCGCCAGGATCAGCAGATTCATCAGGCAACTGCCCAGCAGATCGCCCACGGCCAGATCGGGCTTGCCCATGCGGATCGCCGAGATATCGACCGTCAGTTCCGGCAGCGAAGTCGCCCCGGCCAGCAGCACGCTGCCGATCAGCAGGCGCCCGAAGCCGGTGGACTCGGCGATTTCATCCGCCGCCCGGGCCAGTACCGTGCCGGCCACCGCGATCACGGCGGCCAGCCCGAAGAACATCAACAGCGCATTCAGCATTCCCTGCCTCCGCTCCGCCGGTCAGAGACTGATCCGTTGAGCGGAACTCTCGCCGCTCAATGGTCGATGAAGACCGGCAGCGGCAGAGTACGCAGAATCGTCGCGGTGGCGGAACCGAAGAAGAACTCGCGGACCGAACTGAGTCCGAAAGCTCCCATCACCAGCAGACCGGCATGAACCTGTTCGGCCACTTTCAGGATCTGTGCTCCGGGGTCGCCGTGCAGCACCATCGCGTGAATCTCCGGCGTGATGCCGTGACGGTGCAGGAATTCGCGCGCCAGGCCAGCCAGAGCTTCAGCCCGCAACGGATCCTCGTGCAGCGTCAGAACGTGAGTCGGACGATCCTGACCCAGGCCGGATGTCACATACGACGCCATCGCACGACCGGCCTGATAGCTGCCGTCGTACGCGATCAAGGTACTCGTTCCAGCACAGGTGGTGTGCGGAACGATGATGGCCGGGCGAGGGCAGTGCTTCAGAATCGAAACCAGCAGCGATCGTTCGCTGGCGTCGCCACCCGGAGTGTGACCACAGACGAGCAGATCCGCGACCTGAGCCGCACGAGTCAGCATGCTGACCGTGTCGCCGTCGCACACCTGTGCGTTGCAGGTCACTCCCTTCGCACAGCAACTGGTCTGCAGAGTTTCGGTCAGCTTGAAGGACTGGCTGCGCGCCAGCTCAAGTCGTCGTTGATCGCGATCCGTCTTGAAGGCGCCTCCGCCCAGGGGAACGGGTTCCGGGCTGGTCAACCGCTCGGCATCCACCACCGCCAGACCATCCACCAGCAACTGGTGCTGACTGGCGAGGTTGTTCACAAATTCGACGAGGCCGTTCTGTTTCTCAGATGGTTTCAGAGCAAGCAGTAGGGAGCGGATCATGGCGAGTCCTCCTTATGAGACAGGGTGGCAGGATGATAACCAGACCAGGGCTGAAACGTATGCTTTTTGCTGAAGTACCGGGTGCCTGGATCGCTCGCGTGACCGGGCCGCCGGGTTTACCGGGAACTCCTGCATGTCCAGGACTTCCCTTTAGTGCAAGGCCTATGCCGCAGCAGATCTGCATCGGAATCACCGGACCGGCTTCTGTGGTCAATCAGGGCGGAAATCATCCCGCGTCGTTGCCGTCTCGGCCGGACGATGTCATCGTCATTCCGTGATGTCGGGAATGGCAACTGATTCAATATCCCCTGCGGCTGGTTGATGAGACAGGAGCAATCCCATGCGCGAACTCGTTCGGTTCCTCAACGACCACGAAGTCACAACGCGCCGGTTCTTTCTCCAGACCGGTTTGACCGGAGCAGCGTTGAGCCTGCTGCCCTCCGCCGGCTTCTCCGCCGAGTCGGCTCCTGAACTGAGGCAGGCGGTTGCGGAACTGGAATCGCTGCTGACGCCGCCCGCTGAGTTCCGGGATGTGTCGCGGGGCAAACCGATTCCTCACACGCTTCCGGAAGAGCGTCTCAAGGAAGTCGGCCTGACGCGCGAGACCTGGCGACTGGAGGTGATTCCGGATCAGGAAGCACCCGCGCGAATGCGCAAGCCGATGACGAAAGAAGCCGGCACGGCGCTGGACTTCCCGACGCTGATGCAGATGGCTGAGAAGCATTCCGTGAGGTTTCTCAAGGCGATGACGTGCCTCAACATCGGCTGTCCGCTGGGAACAGGCATCTGGGAAGGCGTGCCGCTGCGCGAAGTGATCTGGAGGACTCAGCCCACCGAAAATCTGCGCCGCGTGTTCTACTGGGGTTTTCACAACGACGATCCAAAGCAGCTCTTCCGCAGTTCGCTGCCGATCGGCCGGATCCTCGAAGACCCGTTCGATCTGCCGCCTGTCATCCTGTGTTACAAACTCAACGGCCAGTGGCTTTCGCCACAGCGCGGCGGGCCGGTCCGGCTGGTTGTTCCCGAAGCGTATGGTTTCAAATCAGTGAAGTGGCTGACGCATGTTGTGCTGACCAACGCGCCGCATTCGAACGACACATATGCGGACGGCAACAACGACATCGACAGTCCGCTCAAGAGCTTCGCCGCCACTCTGTCCGTTCCGAAAGAGGCGGCGGCCGGACAGCCGATTCCCGTCACCGGTTACGCGCAGGTGGGAATCTCTGGAGTGTCGCGGGTGCAGGTGCTGATTCTGCCACGCAGTCAGGAACCACCCGCTGATGATCCTCACTTCATGACGGCCACCTGGACCGACGCCACCATTCTGCCGCCGCCGGAGAACTGGGGCGGGGCCTTGCCCGATCAAAAGTTGCCGCTGCCGGTTCAGCGGTTCAATGACGACGGTCTTCCCGAAGCATGGCCGCTGCGGCTCAGCAAACTGCACTGGGCGGTCCTGCACCCCGCGCTGCCGCCGGGCGATTACACGCTGCGCTCGCGAACCATTGATGAGAAGGGACACGCGCAACCGATGCCGCGTCCGTTCCGCAAGTCCGGTCATGCCGCGATCGAAACCGTCAATCTGACGGTGCGCTGAGCGTGGCTGATCTCCGCGCGCGAACGACGATCACACTCAGGACAACCAGCAGCGCTCCCAGCACGGCCAGAGCCATATCCTTCTGAGGATCCCACCAGTCGCCCTGCTGACCGTTGTAACGCTCCGCCTCTTCCGGCGCGAGCAGAATGGCGACCAGCCATTCGCACAATTCGTAGATCGCCGACATGGCCACGATGAACTGCAGCGCAAACCACGGAGCCATGCGGCGCGTCGTCAGTTCGCGGCGTTCCAGGTACTCCTGCACCGGCCACGTCATCAGCAGCCCGAAGGCCAGATGAACCAGCCGGTCGTAATGATTCCGTTGAAACTGAAACCGCTCGGTAATCGCCCAGCCCAGCCATTGCCGGGACCATTCATCGTACGGCACGTTCGAGTAGTAATACCGTGCTCCCAGAGCGTGCAGGACCATGAAGCTCACCATCAGCAGGAACGAAAAGTTGCTGAAGCGGAAGCGGGTGATCGAAGCCTGCAGGATCAGCACTGCGGGGATGCTGGGAACGTGCTGCAGCAGGAAATCCATTGGCCGGGGCGCGGCGATACCCGTCAGCGCAATAAACAGACACAGTCCGGCGAGGCTGGACTGCTGCAGCGGCACACTGTTCGGCATGAGTCACATCCCCGGAACTGGACCTTCATCACCGCAGCGAAGACTCTACAGTCTGTCCGCCTTTGTGAAGTCCGCACCGCACGACGGATGTCGAACCGGGAATCTGCATCGTGAAACGAGCCTCATCATCGCGACCGGCCACTCTTCAGTCGGACGAAGAACTGCGACGCGCTCAACGCCTGCTCCGGCAGCGCGATCCGCAACTGGCTGCCTGCCTGAGTACGCCTTTGAACCTGACCATCAAACGGAATCAAAGCCCGTATCAAACGCTGTTTGAAGCTGTGGTCCGGCAGCAACTGGCCAGCCGCGCGGCGGCTACGATCCTGGGACGGGTCAAGGCGCTCTATCCCGGCGCTGTGGTTCCGGAACCGGTCCAACTGCTGGACACTTCGGATGAGCTTCTTCGCGGCGCCGGTCTGTCGCGGGCCAAAGCTCTGGCGCTCAGAGATCTCGCCACGAAGACGATTGAAGGAACAGTACCGTCCAGGCGGCAGATTGTGTGGCTCAGCGATGAAGACATCGTCGAACGGCTCATCTCCATCCGCGGCATTGGACGGTGGACTGTCGAGATGCTGCTGATCTTCAACCTCGGCCGGACCGACGTTTTTCCCGTTGACGATTACGCAATCCGCCGAAGCATTGGACTGGTTTACGGAATGGATGGCGTTCCCACCGCACGGCAGCTCCGCGATTTCGGCGAGCACTGGCGACCGTACCGCACGGTCGCCAGCCTGTCTCTGTGGAGCTGGTTGAACGCGAAGGAAGCGTGAGAAGCCTGTCGGCGCTGGCTCTCCACCCGGCTGTTATGCGAACGCGGCTTCGAGCGCTGCGAGCTTGTTGAGGAGCGATGCGCTGACGACGAACGCCTCATCAATTTCGCTCGGCAGACCATCGACAACATTGGCTCCGTCGCCGCCGGACAGCTTATCCGTTCCGCCCTGTCCGGAGACGGTGTCGTCACCTTCCTGGCCGAGGATCGTGTCGTTGCCGCCACCACCCAGCAGCGAGTCGTCGCCGTCGCCGCCGAAGATCAGATCGTTGCCGAGATCGCCGATGACGGTGTCGCTGCCGTCGCCCAGCGAGATGATGTCGTTGCCGTTACTGCCGCGGACATAGTCGGCACCATCACCGGCGAAGATCGTGTCGTTGCCGTTACCGCCGATGATGCTGTCATCGCCATCGCCACCGAAGAGGAGATCATTGCCGGCATGACCGAGAATGATATCGCGACCGGTGCCGCCCTTGATGGTGTCAGGACCAAGCACGCCATAGAGCGTGTCTTCGCCGACTCCGCCATCAATGAAGTCTGCTCCGGCATCTCCGATCAGTGAGTCATGGCCGGCCCCGCCGACCAGACTGTCGTTACCGTCTCCGCCGGTGACGGAATCATTGCCATCGCCGGCCTGCACCGTGTCGTGGCCGGCTTCCGCGCTGATTGAATCGTCACCGTCTCCACCGAAGATCCGATCGTGGCCGATGCCACCGAGAATCGTGTCGTTACCTGTTCCGCCGATCAGAAGGTCGAGGTTGTCGGAACCGTTGATGGAATCGTCACCCGCACCGCCATCGAGCGTGTCTGGAGTCCGCGAGCCGTTGAGCGTGTCGTTACCGTCTCCGCCGTTGACCAGCAGGATATAGCCATTGATCTTCCGATTCGTGGCGTTGTAGGTGTCGTTGCCTTCGCCACCATCCAGAGAAACAACCATGCCGCCCGGTCCGAACAGATTGCCGCCGATAGTGAAGGTGTCGTTGCCCAGCCCGGCCAGTACCTGCACCTGCGGCACGCTGTTATTGACCTGCAACCGGTCCAGGCCTTCCTGAATCAGCAGCCCGCCGGAACCCTGAGTCAGCGTGTAAGCGTTGTTCGCATCGGTCCCGATGACCTGCACGATGTCGAAGCCGGCGGAACTGCTCATCGTGTCGCTGCCGGAACCAGTCCCGTTCCATTCGAGAATGTCGTCTCCCGCGCCGCCGTCCGCGCTGTCCGAGCCGGCTCCGCCATTGAGCGTGTCGTTGCCATCTCCGCCCTGCAGAGTGTCATTGTCCGCGCCGCCGTCGAGGTCGTCGTCTCCCGCTCCGCCATCGAGCGAATCGTTACCGTCTCCGCCGAAGAGAATGTCATCCGAATGCGAAGCCAGCAGCGTGTCGTCACCGGCTTCCCCGTTGAGCGAGTCCACATCGGTCGTCGGCTGCAGCACTCCGGCCGGCGGAAACGCGGCAGTGTTGGTGCCGGGATCCTGCTGACCGACCGGAGTCGGGTCATCATCGAGAATCCGCACTTCACCGCGACCGGTCAGGATCGTCGCGTTCACAGCCTGAGTCAGATTCACGAAGAAGGACTCGCCGTTCACTTCGTCCTGAGTGTCGCCGATGATCAGAAACGCGATGGTCTGAGCGGAATCGCCGCGCGTGAACGTGAGCGTTCCGGTGCGTCCCTGATAGTCCACTCCATCCAGCGCAAGAGCCGCCTGAGTCGCGTAGTTCACGGTCACCGGATCCACCACCGGACCACTCAGCGAAACCGTCAGCACGACGGACTTCAGTCCGGAGTTGCCTTCCGAAACGGTCGTACTGTTGATCGAGAGCAGGGTCGGCCGGGTGTCGATCAGATCGTTGCCGTCGCCGCCGGCGAGCGTGTCGGAACCGGTGCCGTCCAGCAGCGTGTCCGCACCGGAATTACCGCCGAGGAAGTCATCTCCCGAATCGCCGGTCAGGAGGTCGTTGCCGGAACCGCCATAAACCTGGTCGTTGCCGTTTCCGCCGCGCACGCGGTCGTTATCGAGATCGCCGAAGAGCGTGTCGTTCCCGTCATCTCCGGTGATGGTGTCATTGCCGGAACCGCCATTGATCGAATCGTTTCCGGTACCGCCCGTGATGCTGTCCGCTCCACTGCCACCATCCACCGTATCCGCGCCGTCTCCGGCGTCGATGGTATCGTTCTCACTGCCGCCGTTGATGGAGTCGTTCCCCAGCCCGCCACTGATGACGTCGGCACTGGAGCCGCCATCCACCGTATCGTTGCCGGCATCGCCGTTGATCGTGTCGGCGCTGCTGCCGCCGAGCAACGAGTCATCATCGAGTCCACCGCTGATGGAATCGGTACCGCTGCCGCCATCGACCGTATCCGCTCCGCTGCCGCCCAGAATCGTGTCGGCTCCATCAGCCCCGGACAGCACGTCCGCGCCGGCACCACCTTCCAGAGAATCGTTGCCGTTCCCACCGTTCAGCGTGTCGCTCTGATTGCTGCCGATGATCGTGTCGATGCCGTCGCCACCATTCACCGACGTGCGGATATCGACGGGAGCGCGCACCAGATCGTTACCGTCTCCCGCGTTCACCGTGATGCTGTTCAAGCCCGAATAAATGGCGCGCGTCATCAGCGACAGATCGACGGTGTTGTTGCCGTCACCGGCATTCACTTCGAGCGCCGCGATCGACGATGCGGTGACCGTTCCAATCGACGAATCGACCGCGAACACTCCGTTCGTGGCGAATTCCACGCGCACATTCAAACCCACCGAACTGACCCGCACGCTCTCGCTGGAGGTCATCGTGATGCTCAGCAGATTGGTGCCGCCGTTGTTGATGATCAACGCCGACGCCGCCAGCATCGCCCGCGACTCCAGCATCTCTGCGGGACGAACGGCGGACCGGACCTGACTCCGACGACGGTTACGGTTCTGGGACATCCGAAGGGAACGCAGCCACGGCGTGAATCGCATGGGTCAACCTGCACTGATTTCTCAGGACTGCCTGCGCCCGGAAAAGGCGAGGCGGGACGGACGGAGAATCCCCGACAGGGCCATCCTTGAGAGAACTGCGCGTCGAACCACACGCCGCAACCGGTCATCACAATCCGGTGAAGCGTCAGCGTTGCTCGCAGGTCGTCAGCCGTGACTTTTCAACACCAGCACCAAACCGGCTGGATCGCAGTGATCGAAACCACAATCCATCCTGGTCCGGTCCATGAGCGGATTCAAACCGTAATCCGACGATGACGCCGACTGACGCCGACCGGGTTCGGATGGTTCTGGTTGAGATGACATTTCTGCCGAACCGGTTCCCCGCGCGCCGCTTGAATCCTGGAAAAACCCGGCACGAAGCCATCAGACGCCAGCGAACAGTTCAGCGGATCAGCGAATTCCAACCGGCTGTAACGGACAATGCGCTACGACGAAAGTCTCACTCCGCGCCGGTTCCTGAAACTCCACCGTCACGGTCCGGCGCTTCGAAAAGCCACTGACGTCTGTGACGGTTCCCGTTCCGTACTGTGGATGCCGGACGCGCATGCCGACGGCGAAAATCTGCGGCAGCGGCACGGAATCCACCTGTCCGCTGAGCAGCGCGGCGCCCGTGGTGAGCAGCGGCCGGTCCGATGTGGCCAGGGTCTCCCGGAGACGCCGTTTGAGATCCGCCCGCCGGTTTTCCTCATCATTCCGGTTTGTCACGTTCCTCGGTCTGGTCGCGTCCTTTGAATTCTCTGTCGTCGCGGCCGAGGCATCACGATCGACGAATCGCTGCGCGCCAGTTTCGGACAGAGCCTCTGATGACAGACCGTCTGACGGCTCAGCGTCCGTTGATATATCGGTCGTCACTGTGCCCAGGTCATCCGCCGGATCGTCGAGATCAATCGCGTTGTATGTGGTTTCGCCGAGGAACGTGCTGGGGATCGTCATCTGCGGCGTGCCGCGACTGGCCCGCATCCGCGCGGTGGTCAGAAAGAGCTGCCGCATGGCCCGCGTCATTCCGACGAACAGCAGTCGCCTCTCCTCTTCATACTGCTTCGAGTCACCGGACCGGATGGCCCGTTCGTGCGGGATCAATCCGTGTTCCAGTCCGACAATGAACACATGCGGGAACTCCAGCCCCTTGGCCGCATGCATGGTCATCAGCGTGACCCGGCCGGAAGAGGGATCGACTCCATCCGCATCGCTGACCAGAGCTGTGGTCTCCAGGAATCCGGACAGCGTGACATCATCGCCGTGAACTTCATCGAACTGCGCGGCGGCATTGATCAGCTCTTCCACATTGGACCGCCGCTCGATGGCCTGTTCGGTGTCGGCCTTGATCCACATCTGCGCGTAGGCCGCCTTATCGATGACCTTCTTGAGTAACTGGCTGACGCTGCCGGTATCGGCCAGCGAAAAGCCGCTCATCATTTTCACGAACGACTTCAGCCGGACGCGGGCTGTCTTCGACAGTCCGGGAACGGCCTCCGCCTCCCGCGCCGCCTCCAGCAGACTCATCCGGTTGTCGGCGGCCCATTGCTGCAGCCGCGCGACTGTGGACGCGCCGATGCCGCGCGCCGGTCGATTCACAATCCGTTGAAAAGCCAGTTGATCGACCGGGTTCTCAATCAAGCGCAGATAAGCCAGCAGATCGCGAATCTCCGCGCGTTCGTAGAACGCCGATCCAGCCGCGACCTGATGCGGAATGCGATGCCGGGTCAGAGCCAGTTCCAGTTCGCGCGACATCGAATTGACGCGGAAGAAGATCGCGCAGTCCGACCACTTCACACCATTCGTCCCCATTCGAGCGATCTGTCGCGCGATGCCGTCGGCCTCCTGATGCGACGTCAGGTATCGCAGCAGCCGCACCGGTTCACCCCGCTCTTTCGACGTGATCAGCACCTTGGCTTTGCGCATCCGGTTGTGAGCGATCAGGCGGTCGGCGGAATCCAGAATGCAGCCTGTGCTGCGAAAGTTGTGTTCCAGCCGGATCAGCTTCGCGTTCGGATAGTCCCGCTCGAAGTTCAGGATGTTCTCGATGTGCGCGCCGCGCCAGCCGTAAATCGACTGATCGGGATCGCCGGTCACGCACACGTTCTGATAATTGAGCGACAACGCGCGAACGATCTGATACTGCGCCGGATTCGTGTCCTGATACTCGTCGACCAGCAGGTATCGGAACCGCTCGTCGTACTCTTCCCGCAGTTCCGGGTTCTCGCTGAACAGCCGGACGACGTGCAGCAGCAGGTCATCGAAATCGACCGCGTTCGATTCCAGCAGCGCCGACTGATAGCGCGGATAAATCTGCGCGACGACGGCATCGAACGGTTCACCCACCTGATCTTCGATAGACCGCACGAACTGATCGGGATCGGTCAGGCTGTTCTTGATGCGGCTGATCCGCGCGCCGACTTTCGACGCCGGAGTGCGGGTCGGGTCGAGGTCCAGTTCGTGCAGGACGTGCTTGACGACTTCCAGTTGATCGGACTTGTCGAAGATGACGAAGTTCGTTTCCAGCCCGACCTGCCGCGCCTGGCGCCGGAGAATCGACGCGCAGAACCGGTGAAAGGTACTGACCCACAGGCGCGATCCCGGCAGCAGTTGTCCAACGCGCTCCTGCATTTCCCGCGCGGCGCGGTTCGTGAACGTGATGGCCAGAATGTTCCGCGGCGACACTCCGCGCTCGACCAGCCGCGCGATGCGGCGCGTGATGACGCGGGTCTTGCCCGATCCCGGTCCGGCCAGCACCAGCAGCGGTCCCTGGTAAAATTCCACGTCCTCGCGCTGTGCCGCAGTCAGTCCGTTCGCGAGATCATCCACGGCCGCTGTCATCCTTCCATCATCCGGTCAGTACCAGTCCACACCGCGCGCCTGCCGACAGACGCCTCGCATCCGGATCGAGCCATGACTCCGGCCGGAAGATACCGCTCTGGCCAGGAAGCCAGTAGCGAGTCAGTGTCCCGAAAGTTGTTTGATCGGTTGAATGCTGGTTGGTGACAGGCTTGGTGGGGGTGAAGATTTCCGGTC
>Ga0172376_10006938_pt1 | contig 12171 bp, 8 predicted proteins | sample Lak35m_FD_121114 | JGI IMG/M metagenome (GOLD analysis project Ga0172376, IMG submission 121114) | Freshwater microbial communities from Kabuno Bay, South-Kivu, Congo - kab_092012_35m | ecosystem: Environmental > Aquatic > Freshwater > Lake | place: Democratic Republic of the Congo: South-Kivu...
CGGACCAGGAATCGACAGGCAGGCGGGTCCAATCGGGAATGACGGCGACGAATCGGAAACCGTCCCACGTGAAAATCCGACGGCAAACCCGTCGATCGAGCCCACGGAAATCCCTGATGAGTCCTCCAGAGGAATCCCCGAAATCCGGAAAGGTCCCGCGAATGATCAAGTTCGACGGCACACGGGTCATTCATTGGCATGTGGCACGTACGATCATTCTTCAGAAGACAAGTCCAAGGGCCAGTCAATGACCTGATTGCAAAAATGAACGAACAACTTCATTGCTTCGCGGCCCGATTCGCATTGAGCGATTCCGGCCTCCTTACTATGATCGACTGCATCGACAAACACGATCCGTATTGCGGATTCGGACTCGCCAATTCTCCCCGATCGCTCCGCCCCGTCAGGAAATCGACCATGACCGCGCCAAGCTTCCGCCCGTTCGGCGGCAAATGCCTTTTCGTCTGCCTTTGCGTCTCGATTCTGGCGGGTTCTGCCCGCGCTGATCTGCCTGAAGTCGCCGAAGGCTTCGAAATCCGCCTGTTCGCCGCCGTGCCAGCAGCGACTTTCCCCTGCCAGGTCGGCACCGCGCCGGACGGTTCCCTGTTCGTGGCCGAAGACCCGATGGACCAGGTTGGCCCGTTCGAAGCCGACCACGGCCGGATTCTGCGATTCGGCCCCGGGCCCGACGGAAAGGCTTCGCCCGACGCACCGACCGTCTTCGCCGACAACCTGCGGGCCGTCTTCGGCATGGCCTGGCGCGACGGGGCCCTATATGTCATGCACATGCCCTATCTGAGTGTCTTTCGCGATACCGACGGCGACGGCAAGGCGGACGAGCGCAAGGACCTGTTCAAGGATCTCGGCCCCGGGCCCAAGGCACTCAACGACCACATCGTCAGTGGCCTGCAGTTCGGCATGGACGGCTGGCTTTACATCGCCACGGGCGACAAGGGCGTGCCCGGCGCGACCCGCCCCGAAGACGGAAAAAGGGTCGTCCTGAAAGGTGGCGGCACCCTGCGATGCCGGCCCGACGGCACCGGGCTGGAAGTGATCTCGAGCGGCACCCGCAACCACCTGGAGCCGAACCTGGACAGCCGCGACAATATTTTCACCTGGGACAACACCGACGACGGCGACGGCTGGTGGACACGTGTGACCCACCACATGGACGGCGCCTATTTCGGCTATGCCTACGATTACCACAAGAACCGGCACCGGATGCTGGACCGCATCGCCGAATACGGCGGCGGTTCGCCTTGCGGCGGCGTGGTTTACAAGGACGATGTCTGGCCGGCGAAGTTTCGCGACATGGCCTTCTGGGCCGAGTGGGGCAAGCGTGAGGTACGCGGGTTCAAGTTCGTGCCGAAGGGGGCCTCGTTCGAAATCGGCGAGATGATCGAATTCGTCAAGCCCGGCAAGGTCGAGAGCTTCCGCCCGATCGACCTGGCCCTGTCGTATGACGGCACGACGATGTACGTGGCCGACTGGTCCATGGGCGGCTGGAACAACAAGACCGAAAAACTGGGCCGGATTTACGCCGTCACGCCGAAAGACATCCCGACAGAAACTGTCGTGACCGGCGCGAACGCCGACACGATGCCGGACACGATCCGGCGGCTATCGCACCCGGCCTTCAGCGCCCGCATGCGGGCCCAGGACACGATCATCGCCCGGGGCCGCAATCCCGAAACGGTTCAGGCGCTGCAGACGGCTCTGGCATCGTCCCAGACCCCTGCCCTGGCGAAGCGGCACCTGATCTGGACGCTCGAAGGCATCGCCGGCGGCGGCCCGGATGCCACGATGCCGATTTTGGACCGGCTGGAAAATGACCAGGACGAAGATGTCCGCGCGCAGGCCGCCCGGGCCATGGGGCTGCGAAAAGCCGCCATCGCCAACGATCCGCTGATCAAGGCCCTGGCCGACAAATCGGCCGTCGTGCGGCTTCAGGCACTGATCGCACTTGGCCGGCTGGGCGATGCCTCGGCCGCGGCCGCGATCGTGCCCCACCTGGGCGATGCGGACCCCTATCTGGCTTATGCGGCGCGTGTCGCCCTGCGGCGCATCGGCGATTTCGAAACCGTGGCCAGGATCGGCCTGGCTTCCAGCGATCCGGCCGTCCGCAAAGGCGCGCTGGTCACTCTCGAACAGCAGTACGACAAGAAGGCGGCCCAGGCATTGGCCAGTTACGCGGCGGACGCTTCGAAACCCGCCGACGAACGGGCCCTGGCGGTGACGTATCTGGCCCAGGTCGACAAGAAGGTCCCGGCCTGGGACGGTTCCTGGTGGGGCACACGGCCGACTCGGGGCAAAATTCCGCAGCGGGAACTGGCCTGGGAAGGTATGGAATTCGTGATCGACCAGCTTCGCGAGCGTCTTTCGGACGCCTCCCCCGAAGTAAGGCTGGCGGCGATTTCGACCGTGTCGGAAACCCGCGACGCCAAGGCGATGGAAATCCTGCGAACCGCGCTGAAAGCCTACAAGGAAAGGCCGATCCGGCTGAAAGTCATCGAAGCCCTGTCGGCACTGAAGGACAAGCAGTCGGTGAGCCCGCTCGCCGAACTGGCGACGGTGCCTGACGTCGGCCCACAGGCGATGGCGGCCTTGGGCGCGATCGGCGACGAAACGGCGACGAAGGCCCTGCTGGGTTCGATCCGCGACGATGCGACGAAGCCGTTCCCGGCAACGGTCGCAGCGGCGCTTGAAGCCCTTCGAAAGGTCGAGGACAAGAACACGCTGACCGATTCTCTCGACGCGATCGCCCAGGTTTCGGCCGACACGAACGAATCGGTCCGCATCGCCGCCCTGAACCTGCTGGCCGATTTTCCGAAGGCCGCGATCGCCGTCGATTCGATTCGCAAGGCCCTGGCCGACAAGTCCCAGCCGGTCGTGAAGGCCGCGATCGCCGCGATCGGGCGCATTCAGGACAGCTCCAGCATACCGGCCCTGATCGAAAAGTCGGTTGAGAAGGAAACGAAATACGAAGCGATGGCGGCACTTGCGGACATTCCCGATGTACGTGCGACTCGCGTCTATCTGGCCGCTTTGACGGAGCGCAACCCCCAACTGCGCCGGTCGGCGGCATCGGCCCTGGGGAAAATCCGCAACGAGGCTGTCCCGGTCTTCGAACAGCTCGCCGCCCGCAAGGAATTGCCGAGCACGGCATTGCCGGAGCTGCGCAAGATCTTCGAAAAGCCGGTCCCGCTGAAGGACTGGCGCGTCGTCGGCCCGTTCGGCAAGACCGATCCGATCGTCGTCGACCCGGCGGCGAGCATCGATTTCTCACCTCCGCTGGTGGGTCGCAAGGGGCAGAAAGTCGTGTGGACAGAGCACAAAATCGAACACGCCGACGGCATGGTCGACCTCGTGAAGCTCTGCGGCGGCGACAGCGATGTTTACGCCATCGGCGTGGCCGACTTCACCAGCGAACAGGCCCGGGGGGCGAAGCTTGTCGTCGGTTCGGACGACACATTGACCATCTGGCTCAACGGTGTCCGGGTCTATGACCACAAGAGCGACCGGGGCTGGCAGGCCGACGCCGATACGATCGAAGTGGCACTGAAACAGGGCCCCAACCGCCTGATCGTCAAATGCGGCAACACCGGCGGCCCGTGGCAGTTTTCCGTGGGCGTGACCGAACCCGGCGAATATGCCTTTCTGGAAGGCCCGGCACCGGGTCAGTTCGATGCCGAGGACTTCCGCAAAAAAGCATTGGCCGACATGGGCGATGCCGAACGGGGGCAAAAGCTCTTTGCCGACGTCAACGGCCTGGCCTGTGCCAAGTGCCATGCCGTGGGCGGAACCGGCGGCGCGGTCGGCCCCGACCTGACCGGCATCGCGGCCAAGTACACGATCGACGAGATCGCCACGTCAATTCTGTATCCCTCGGCCAAGATCGCATCGGGCTATGAGTCGCAGATCATCGCAACCGGCGACGGCCGGGTTTTGACCGGCGTGCTCAAGGCCGAAACGCCGGAGGCGATCGAAATCGAGGATGCCGACGCCAAGCGGGTGAAGATCCTGCTGACCGAGATCGAGGAACGCCGCCCGGCGGACGTTTCGATCATGCCCAACGGCCTGGCCGAAGGGCTGCAGCCGAAAGACTTCGCGGATCTTCTCGCCTTCTTGAAAACACTTAAGGAAGCGGCCCCGGCCTCAGCGGCACAAGGCAAATGATCTGGAGATGGAAAAAGGCCAAGCCGATGACTCAAGCCGATTCTTCGCAACCGGGCGCAACCGACATGCGCGACCGCAAACGGGGCACGTTCCTGGGCCTGGCCATCGGCGACGCCCTGGGCGCGGCGGTGGAATTCCGCAGCCCGGGCTGGTTCGAACCCGTGACGGGCTACCGTGGCGGCGGGCCGCACCGGATCGCGGCCGGCGAATGGACTGACGACACCAGCATGGCCCTGGCCCTGGGGCACAGCATCGTCGAAGCCGGCTGGGATCTGGACGACCAGGCCCGGCGCTATGTCGAATGGTTCCGCAACGGCCGTTATTCGGTCAACGGGCGGTGTTTCGATATCGGCAACACGACGGCATCGGCTCTGCATACTTTCGTCGAGACAGGCGTCGCCCGCGTTTCCGGCCCGACACATGAACGAAGCAGCGGCAACGGTTCGATCATGCGGCTGGCGCCGGTTTCGATCGCTTTTTCCCATCATTATCCGTATGAGCTGCGCACGGTCGTCGACCGGGCGACCGATTCGAGCCTGCCGACGCATGGCAGCGATCAGTGCCTGTCGGCCTGCGTCGTCCTGGCTTTGATCACCACCGGTATGATTCAAGGCGAGACGAAGGAAACCGTGCTTGACCCGAACTGGAAGGTCTGGAAAGAACTGGCGGACCACCACGGGCTGGAACCTCAGATCGCGGCGGTCGTCGCGGGTTCGTATCGCACGAAGCCGGCGAACAAAATCAAGGGTTCCGGGCACGTGGTGGCGAGTCTCGAGGCCGCCCTTTGGGCGTTCGATACGACAGGTTCTTTCGAGGAGGCGGTGCTCAAGGCGGTGAATTTGGGCGACGATGCCGATACGACTGGCGCCGTCTGCGGTCAGCTGGCCGGGGCATACTGGGGCGAATCGGGAATTCCCGAATCGCTACTGACGGGTTTGGCGCGACGTGATATTCTGGACCCGATTCTGTCAGGGCTCGTGTCCTGAAAGGACTTCCGGCTCCGTTCCCGTCGTGCGAAGGACGCTCGCCAGCCATGATGCCGACCCCAGAGACGCCCGGCCCTGATGCGGTCGATCCGCCGCAGATCTATTCCCGCGAATTCGCCCTGCGGATGTTCGGCGTCCTGTTCGCCATGAACCTGATCGACTATGTCGACCGGTACGTGCTCAACGCCGTTCTGCCGGAAATCCAGTCGACGTTCTCGATGAACGACACCCAGGGCGGCCTGCTGGCGACCTATTTCCTGATCAGTTATTCGGCCTTCAGCCCGTTCGTCGGCTGGGCCGGCGACCGATTTCGCCGCACGTATCTGCTGGCTCTGGGCGTGGGTATCTGGAGCCTGGCGACGGTCGGCACGGCGTTCGCGGATTCGGCGAGCCACGTCGCCCTGGCTCGGGCATTTCTCGGCATCGGCGAAGCGACTTACGGCGTTCTCGCCCCGGCCCTTCTGGCCGACGTTTTCGCACGAGGTTCAAGGGCACGCGTCATGTCGTTCTTCACATTGGCCATTCCGCTCGGCGGCGCCATCGGCATGGCGTTCGGCGGTTACATCGCCAAGCACGGCGGCGGCTGGATTCCCGGGATGGAAGGCTGGCGAGTGGCCTTTCTGATTTCCGGCATACCCGGCCTTATCGCGGCTTTCCTTGCGTTGTTCATGCCCGAACCGATTCGGGGAGCCAGCGAAGGCGTCGACACGGCCAAACTGAAGGCCGCCGAACGCAAGGGCGCCAGCGGGGCCGATTACCGCGACCTGCTCGTCAATTCGTCCTACACCTATTCGGTGTTCGGTATGGCGATGTTCACCTTCGCCATCGGCGCGCTCGGCCTGTGGGCGGCGTCGTTTCTGACCGAAGTCAAGGGCTTCGAAAAGGTCCGGGCCACTTCGACGCTGGGCCTCATTACGGCCACTTCGTCCATTCTCGGAATGACGATCGGCGGCTGGCTGGGCGACAAGCTGGGCAAGAAGAACCCGAAGTGGCTCTTCTGGATCCCCGGCACGGCCATGTTCGCGGCCATTCCGTTTCTTATCCTGGCCCTCCTGGCCAAGAGCGAACCTGTCACGCTGGGCAGCCTTTTCATCGCCGAAATGTTCCTGTTCATGAACATCGGCCCCTGCAATGCCGTGATCGCCAACGTGATTCCGCCCACGCTGCGGTCGGCCGCGTTTGCGATTTCGCTGTTTTCGATCCACTTTCTCGGCGATGTCTGGTCGAACCCGATGGTCGGCATATTCTCCGACATGTTCGGCGACCCGGAACTGATGAAAACCCCGATCGGCGGGCTGCTCGAATCGATCGGCGCCACGCCCACGCCTTCGCCCAACGGCAAGGGGTTCCGCAACCTCACCGCCGGGCTGCTCATCACCGTGCCGGCCGTGTTCCTTTCGGGGGTGGTGCTTTTCGCCGGGGCACGGCATGTTCCCCGCGAGATGGCCCTGATGCTGGCCCGGCTGAAGGCGACGAAAGTCTCGGAGCCTGAGAAGGCCTGAATCGATCGAGCCTGATTTCGAACCGGGAGCCGGCCAAAAGCCGTTCGGCCCCCTTTCGATCGAATCAATCGAGCCGGTCGAACAGATCGCCGAGGGCTTCGGCCATCGTCGGGTGGGAAAAGACGGTGTCGCGAACCTGCGAAGCCGTCAGCCCGCCCTGCATGGCCATCTGCACGACAGCCATGACCTCGCCGCCGGAGGCACAAAACCCCGAAAATCCAAGGATTCGCCCCGTGGCCCGATCGACGACGGCCTTGAGCAGGCCCCGGGTTTCGCCCATCGTTACGGCTCTCGGGATCGCCGATGCCGGAAGCCGGGCCACGCTCACGTCATAACCCGCAATTCTCGCCTGGGCTTCGGTCAAGCCGACAGGGCCGAGCTCCGGGTCGATGAAGATCGTATAGGGCATGAGGCGATTTCTGGCGGACTTCGCCTCGCCACGCAGATTCGTCGCCACGATGCGGTAATCGTCAAGCGAAGCATGGGTGAACTGCGGGCCGCCGTTGACGTCGCCCACGGCCCAGATGCCCGGAACGCTCGTTCGCAGGAATTCGTCGACGCGGACATAGCCCTTTTCGTCCGGCTCCAGCCCCGTCGCCGGTGCGTTCAGTTCGTCCGTGTTGGGCACCCGGCCAAGCGCGGCCAGCAGGTGCGTCCCGTGGATCGTCCGTTCGGCTTCGGCCGATCGGATGCGGACTTCGACACGGTCGCCCCCATGACTGACGACACCTTCGACGGCGGCGCTGAGACAGACTTCGATCCCTTCCTCGCGGAAGATCGCCAGGGCCTCGGCACCGATTTCGGGCTCTTCCCGGGGCAGGAACGTGCCGTTGCGGTCGATGATCGTGACCCTGCTGCCCAGACGGCGGAAAAGCTGGGCGAATTCGCAGCCGATGACGCCCCCGCCGAGAATCACGAGATGATCGGGCAACCGGTCGAGGTTTTGAATGGAAGTGCTGTCGAGCATCGGGACCGATTCGGCCCCCGGCAGCTTCGGCACGGCAGGCCGTGTGCCCGTGTTCACGACGATCCGATCGGCCGTCATGGTGCGAAGGCTGCCGTCTTGCTGCGTGACTTCGACGATCTTCAGCCCTGAAAATCGTGCCGAGCCGAGGACGAAATCCATGCCCGAGGAATCGAACAGCCGGCGGTTCCGGCCGATCATTTCGGAAACGACGCTGTTCTTTCGGCCTTTGACCTCATCGAAGTCCACACCATCGAAGGCGAGGCGAATGCCGAACCGGGCGGCCTGGCGGGCCAGTTCGGCCACTTTCGCCGAATGCACCAGGGTTTTCGTCGGGATGCAGGCGACGTTGATGCATGAACCGCCGATCATGCCCTTTTCGATCAGGGCGACACGCCGGCCGGACTTCGCTTCCGCCACGGCGAGGGTTTTGCCGCCTTTGCCGCCACCGATGACGATCAGGTCGTATTGGTCCACATCACGTTCCGTTTCCGAGACAGACGATTCGAACCGGAATCGGATCTCGCCGAAGAGTTCTCGAGCGATGTCCGGAATCAGCCGCAAAGCGAATCGCTTCGATCGTTGCGAAGTCGTTCGATCGAATCCTCGCGGATTTCTCGGGGCGATTCAAGCCATCGCATTCACGATTGGAACCCGGCGTCGGCAATCAGGGGGTGACATTTCTGAGCATCAGTACGAAATGTGCATTGACACGATTTCGAATCCGGGCCATTTCGAAACGATACGGTCATCGTTCGAATGATCGAACCAAAACCTGCAAGCTTCGATCGTCAAGGTGATGGCGGGGTCGATCGATCGTCAGCTTCGCACCGCGATCCCGCGGGCACGGCCCGAATCGTTTCGAGCCATTCCCCCAGCCACCCGGCCACAAGCCGATGGCCCTGCTCGGTCCAGTGAAAGTCATACGAAAATGTCGTCGCACGAGCGTCTTCAGCCGTCAGCTCACGGAATCGGGCGGTCAAATCCAGATACGGCACGCCGAGTTCCTGTGCCAGTTTCGCCAGTTCCTTTTGCAGGGCAGATTGGCCTGAAAGCCATTCGGGGCGAATCTCGGCCCCGGCGAGAGTCCATGCGTCCTGCCCCGTGAGCGACGCCGGATCATATTGAAACCGCACCGGGGCATAAACGATGGCCGCGGGAACCGAGTCGTTCGAGGCTTCGCGCAGCGAATCGGCCAGAATGCGGCGCATGTTGGCCCAGCGGATCCGGGCGTCTTCGCTTTCCAGATCAAGCGAATCGACCCATAACTTCGGCTGCAGAAGCCCCTGGGTCAGGGTGAACGCATTGAAACGCCCTTGATCGGCGGCCTGGATGGGTTCCGGGGGCACAGCCTTGAGCCAGCGTTCATAGCGATCTCGCGAGACGGCCCCCATTTCGACCTGTTAGGTCATGGCTTTCGAAAGGTCCGTCACGTTCGATTGCTCGTTGCGATTCCGAAAATGCAATAAGGCCTTCAACTGGGCCATGGAATAGGGCAGCACCCGACTGGCCAGGCGTGAAATTCGGCCTGATCGGGCTTCCCGATAAATGCCGCTGGTGAGTTTTTCGACACGTAAGGGGGTATCCCGCAGATCGTTCGGGAAGATCATGACGAGCCACAGGTCCGGTTCGTACTTCACGCCGATCTGGCGAAACAGGCCTGTGAAAGTCATCGGCCCGCTACCCGCGATGCCGCCGTTGATGACTTCGAAACGGCGGCCGGGCCGGTCGAACCGGGATTCGAGCAGGTCGCTCCAGCGCTGGCCTTCGGCGATCAGTTCGCCCTCGGTGAACGAGTCGCCCGAAACGAAAACCCGGAACGCCCCGGCTGGCTTGGCCAGTGGTGTTTCGCGATTGCGTAGCCCCTGCGAATTGGTCCGGAATTCGTAACTGGCTTCGATGTTCCGGATCGGTCGCCGATACTCCGGCGGATGGGCGAGCTGCACGAAATCGTGCGGAAAACCGGCCAGACCCATGCAGCGATCGAACAGAATCAGCGTCACGCAGACCGAGAATGCCGCGAGCGCCAGTTTCATGATCAATCGGCGCGGCTTGGCTCGAAGGGTTTCGTTCATGGAATGCTCTTCGATCCGTCGTCGATTTTCCAGGCCTATGCGTCTGTACCGATCCGTGAGGAACGTCTCTCGCTACGGATCGACCGTTTTCGGCAGCTCGCGTAACGGGCCAATCAGCGCGAAATCGATCTCGTTGCCACCTGCGCCGACGATCGCCTTGAGTTGCGAGTCCCCGGTGCAGTATTTCAGCGGCAGTCGTTCGATCGCCTGCGAAACCTCCAGCGGCATCAACAGCGAAGAATTCATGGCCTTCGTGATCGGAACGCCATTCGGGTCGGTCCGATACGACAGGATCGCCCGATACTCACCCGCCGGCGTGCCGGTCGTTTTGTAGTAACTCAGCCGATAGTTGCCGGTAGCATCCGTTTCGCCCGTGGCGAGCACGCCCCCTTCACGCATCGGAACGAACGTCACCTGCACGTGCTCCAGCGGCTTGCCGTCCAGCGTGATCGTGCCGGTGACCGGCTCGAAACGGGCCGGATAATCCTCAGGCCACGGCGTCGCACAGCCGGCGACGACAGCGAGAAACACGAAAACTGCCGGGAAGGCGAACTTCCCGGCGCTTCGGACATTCGAAAACAGGCGCCAAACCATGAAAGCCCCTGATCAGATATTGCGGCGCAGTTCCCACGGCTCGCGATAGGGCCGCTTGAGCATGCCGTTCGCCTGGTCATCGCCCGGGATCACTTCCCGCTCCGAATCCCACACGAGCTTCTTGCCCGTGCGGATCGCGATATTGCCCAGGTGGCAGACCGTGGCCGATCGGTGGCCGATTTCGACGTCCGCGATCGGCTTCGCCCGGGATTTCACGCAGTCGATCCAGTTCTGGAAGTGGTTGTCGCTGACGGTCACGCGATTCGACTCGGAAATCTCGGCCTTCAGCACCTCCGGATGGTTCTCGCACTCGATCTTCGACCGGGTCACGTAAAGATTGCCCTGCGAGCCTTCGAAATAGACCCCGCCGGGCGGCTGGTCATTGCCCGCGATCACCTTCACGCCGGGATAGGTATACGTCACTTCGAACCATTCGGGCACTTCGTACCAGTTGTCCTTGTTGTAGCGGGCCCGGCCTTCCACTTCCAGCGGGCCGCTGTCGTCCATCTTCAGGGCCCACTGGACGATATCCAGGTGGTGCGCGCCGAAGTTCGTCATCTGCCCGCCCGAATAGTCCCAGAAGAACCGGAACAGATAATGCACGTGCTTTTCGTTGTAGGGCTTCTTCGGCGCGGGCCCGAGCCAGAAGTCATAGTCCAGGTTCGCCGGCGGCGTGCTGTCGGCCACGGCGGGGCCGGTAAAGTTCACGCCCGGAATGCCGACGCGAATCTGCTGGATCTTGCCCAGAAGCCCGGACCGGACGATTTCCACCGCCTGGCGGAACCGTTTGTCCGACCTCTGCTGCGTGCCCGTCTGCACGACGCGGTCGTACTTCCGGGCCGCCTCGACCATCGCCCGGCCTTCGGTCACGAACAGCGAAAGCGGCTTTTCGCAGTAAACGTCCTTGCCGGCCTCGCACGAGGCGATCGTCGGAATCGCGTGCCAGTGGTCGGGCGTGGTGATGACCACGGCGTCGACGACCTTGTCGTCCAGCAGGGCCCGAAAATCCTTGTAGGTCCGCGGGGCGGTCTTGGTCGAATCTTCCACGAGCTTGGCCGCCTTGGCCAGCACGTCGCTGTCGACGTCGCACACGGCGGCCACTTCGACGTTCTTGTTCTTGAGCAACTCCTTCAGGTTGTTCGTTCCCTGGTTACGCACGCCGATGTGGCCGGTGCGGATCCGGTCGGCGGCGCCGAAGGCCCGGGCGGGGATGACGGTCGGCATCCAGGATGCGGCGAGGCCTGCCCCGGCAGCCTGAAGAAAGCGGCGGCGATGCGGTCGATTCATGGTCGAGTCCCGGTGGCTGCGGGTGGTGGTCAAGTTCGAAAGTCGGTGAGTGACGCAGGATCGACCCTCAGTATAGAACGAACGGAAGTCGATCGGAAGCGACCGGTGATCGAGGAACCTCGAGTCCGACGGAATCGGCAAGCCGGGTCGATGAAGATGAATCAAGATCCCGCCACGGCGAAGCACCGGGCAGTGGAGATTGGCGCTGCGCGCGAGGGTGACACGCAACTTCCGAACCAACCACCCCGCCCCGATGGGCCACCCCTCCTTGGGCAAGGAGGGGAACCTCTTCGCGCCCTCGCCCTAAGTGATTGCACGGCCAACAGAAAGGCTCTCACCCTGCCAAGGGGGAGTCCCGCGCAGCGGGGAGGGGGTCGCTTCGAGCGAGGGCGATACTCGGGATGCGAAGCAACCACCCCGGCCCGTTGGGCCACCCCTCCTTGGGCAAGGAGGGGAACCTCTTCGTGCCCTCGCCCTAAGTGATTGCACGGGGGCGGAAAAGATAGCATGAAGGCCGGTCCGTTCGGATGGCAGAATACTGCAAGTGTCGAAGTATTCCTCTTTTCCGGAGATTCCGACCATGACCG
>Ga0172376_10006940_pt1 | contig 12169 bp, 10 predicted proteins | sample Lak35m_FD_121114 | JGI IMG/M metagenome (GOLD analysis project Ga0172376, IMG submission 121114) | Freshwater microbial communities from Kabuno Bay, South-Kivu, Congo - kab_092012_35m | ecosystem: Environmental > Aquatic > Freshwater > Lake | place: Democratic Republic of the Congo: South-Kivu...
AGAGGAGACTACACGGACAGATTCACCCTTCTTATGTGCCGTGAATGCACCATTAGGAGCGATTGTTCCTTTGATGACGCTCGGTGGAACCCGCACTCCATCATTTGCAAGAGTGGAAAAGATCGAAGTTGCTTGTATGGCAGTCAAGGAATACCCCTGACCGAATGAGATGGTCGGAAGCGATGTGCCGGACCACTCTTTGACCGGCCGCAACTTACCCGCTGATTCTCCTGGTAATCGAAGTTCCGTGGACTGCCCCAAACCGAACGCGCGCAAGTAATCGTAGAGACGATCCTTTCCGACCATCTCACCAATCTTGATCGCTCCAGTGTTGGTTGAGTTCGCTAACGCACCTGCAACGGTGATCTTCTCAGTCTTGTGATATTCGTGATCCTTGAATGAAGTGCCATACCGCTTGAGTTTGTAGGGAGTGGTGATGATCGTCTCTGGTGAGACTTTGCCCTCTTCGAGCGCGGCGGCGTAGGTGATCACCTTTCCGGTAGAACCAGGTTCGTAGATCTCCTCCACTGTGAGGTTTCGATAGAGCGCAGGATCTACTCCATTGCGATTGTTGGGATCGAATGTCGGATAGGTGGCGTGGGCGAGGATCTCACCCGTCTTCGGATCCTGGACGATGACAGTTCCGGAGATTGCCCGAGATGACTTGACTCCTCGGGTGATCGCTTGCTGCGCTACCCACTGCACATCGCGATCTATCGTCAATTGAATGCTCTCACCTGGCACCGAATCCATCATGACTTCTTGTGTTCCTGGAATGATCGTTCCACCAGCGTTGGCATAGGTGTAAACACCATCTTGTCCGGTGAGTTGAGAGTTGAGGCTGTATTCCAATCCAGCCGCACCTACACCTGCGTCATTGGTGAAGCCAAGGAGAGATGCAGCGAGCCGGCCCGCCGGATACTCACGGTCATAGATGCGCTCGGCCCAAAATCCGCTGATTCGCTTGGCGTAACCGTTTCGCTCCTCGATCACCTTCTCGTTGTAAGTCTCGATTCTTGCTTCCATGGTGCGCCAGATCGCAGGTCGGACTCGGTCTGCGATCACGACATAACGTCGATCGCCGGTCAAACGTGCGGCGAGGTAGGTCTCATCCATCTCGAGGATCGGCGCGACCACCTTCGCAACTTCTTCGCCATCATGGATCAACTTCTGATCGACGACGACGCGATAGGAAAGGACGCTCCGTGCCAGTTCGATCCCATTGGCGTCGAGGATCGCACCTCGGGGTGCTGGAATCGTTGCTGTGCGTTCGAGCTCTCCCGATGCCTTGACCATCAAGTCATTGGAGCGAAGTGCCTGCAGATCAAAGAGTCTGATCGCGAAGACCAAGAGGATGATGCCAACGATGGCAACTGCGATCTGAATCCGCTTGGGCTGGAGTGACCGATCAGTTGCGAGATTCATCGAAGTTCGCTTCCTACCTATCTTGAATCTCTATGAACCGCGGGCTACCCGAGGCGACCATGCCCAGCATCTCCGCTGAGCGAGCAAGGCGATCCGGTGAAGAGATGTGTGCAAGCTCGGTCTGCGCGGCCTGCCGAAGTTCTCTCATTTCTATGACTTCGAGTTTGAGAGCGCGAACAGTGAATGCGCCTTCAGTAAGTGCGATGTTGAGCATGAACATCGCCATCAATCCGGCCGTGGCAATCGAAACACAGATCATGACAAAGTTCTTGGAATCTCGCTTCTCGTCCGTAAGCGATGCGAGAGTGAGATTGCCAAGATTGCTCAATGGGGTGACGAGCGCAAGTCGTCTCGCTCTACTTACCTTGCGATCTACCCTGCTATTGGTCCTGCTATTGGTCCTGCTATTGGTCCTGCTATTGGTCCTGCTATTCGCCTTATGCGCCGGCGTCGGTCCCAGTTCGCGTATCGCCATCAGGCTGCCACTCGTCTGATCGCACGGATACGCACGGATTTCGCGCGAGGATTGACGAGCATCTCTTCTTCGCTTGCTTTCTCACTTCCATTGAAGATCAATGCGAACCTCTGCTCTTGGCCCGGCAACTCCACAGGGAGACCTGGAAGATCTTTACGAGCAGTGACGCGCGTGAAGTGTTCCTTGACGATCCGATCCTCGAGTGAGTGGAATGAGAGGACCACCATCCGTCCTCCCACTGCAAGCCGATCGAGCGCGACCGGTAACGAGCGATCCAAGATGTCGAGTTCGCCATTGACCTCGATTCGTAAAGCCTGGAATGTGCGCTTTGCGGGATTGCCACCGGTACGACGTGCTGGTGCTGGGATCACGCGCTTGATCAGATCAACGAGCATTGAGCTCTTGGAGATCGGCTCCTTGCTTCGCTCAGTGACAATCGCTTTCGCAATCCGAGGTGCGAATCGCTCTTCGCCGTACTCACGCAAGATGCGCGTGAGGTCTGATTCGGAGTAGGTGGCCAGGACTTCGGCTGCGGTGAAACCCTGGCTCCTATCCATCCGCATGTCGAGAGCACTCTCCTGTGAATAGGAGAAGCCCCGTTCGACGGAATCAAGTTGCATCGAAGAGACGCCGAGATCAAGGAGGATGCCGTCGACAGTACGAGTCCCAAATTGATCCAAGACTTTCCCAAGATTGTCGTAGGTGTCACGATAGATCTGTACTCGACCGTGGAATGGTTCAAGTCGCTTAGCCGCTTGTGCGATCGCATCGGAGTCTCTATCGATTCCGATGATGGTCAGATGCGGGAAACGAGAAAGCAATTCGAAGCTATGTCCAGCAAGACCGAGAGTTCCATCGACGACGATCGGATGTTCTCGACCTTCGATTGCAGGAGCAAGTAGCTCAACAGTTCTATCGAGACAGACGGGCAGATGGATCTCGGGCATCTTCCCTACCTCACTCTCTTCTCGCCTATCTCTTGCATTTCAACTTCAGCTAGCGCTATGCGATGAGATGAAGAGACGCTCTGGTCACTGTCGGCCGACGGATGGGGGGATAAATCGGCACCGGGGAAGCAGTGCCGATTTAGTGAAGGTCGACAGTGGCCAGAACGGCCCTGTTCACTTCATCGCTATGTAGTTGTCCTGCTTGGTTTCAGAACTGTTCGTCTCTAGAAGAGTCCGGGGAAGATCTCCTCTGAGACATTGGCAAAGTCGCCTTCGCGATCTGCGAGATAGCTCTGCCACGACTTGGCATCCCAGATCTCGACACGCGTGTTTGCGCCGATGACGACGCACTCCTTGGTAAGGGATGCGTATTCGCGCAATGGATTCGGGATGGTGACGCGACCTTGCTTGTCGGGAATCTCGTCGTGAGCTCCGGCGAACATCACGCGCATGTAGTCGCGAGCGCTCTTTGCAGTAAGTGGGGTTTGTCGGAGTTGCTCCGTGATTCGGGCGAACTCATCAGCGGGAAAGACATAGAGGCATCGCTCTTGGCCCTTGGTGATGACAAGACCTGGGGCGAGGGGATCTCGGAATTTGGCGGGGAGAATCAAGCGACCCTTCTCATCGAGTCGTGGTTCGTGAGTCCCCAAAAACACTGTTTTCCCCTTGCTTCTTTACTTCTCAAGCAAGACCCCCCGTCTCGCTCAATTCCCCACTTTACTCCCTTTCCCTCCCTTTTCAACCACCTACCGCCTCTTAGATCCCCCGTTCCCCCCACCTCTCCCCACCCGGTCGAACCATCGGACTCTCTTCGCGTGGGGGCGGTAGCGCGAGGCGGTGACTAGGCTCATGCGCCTATGTCCTCGCTACCGTCCAATCTGGAGTCCAATTTGGAATCCAATCTGGGCTCCGATCCCTCTCAACTCCCCAAGGGCACTCCGCTCATCAGGGCGAAGGGGCTGATCAAGCGATACGGAGCATTCGAGGCGGTCTCTGGAATCGACTTTGAGGTTCGTAAGGGAGAGTCCTTCGGATTCCTGGGGCCTAATGGCGCAGGTAAGTCGAGCACTATGAGGATCATCGCTGCCACCTCGCAACGAACCGGTGGCGAGATCACCATCCTCGGCAAGGACCCAGACCTGCACGGTCCGGAGATTCGCGCCCACCTCGGCGTGGTGCCACAGACCGACAACCTCGATACCCAGATCACGGTCGAGGAGAACCTCTACATCTATGGTCGCTACTTCGGCCTCTCCCGCACCTTCATCCGCAAGAAGATCGAAGAACTCTTGGAGTTCGCTCAGTTAGAGGAAAAGCGCGACACCAAGGTCGAGGCGCTCAGCGGTGGCATGAAGCGACGCCTGACCATCGCACGTTCACTCGTCAGCGAACCAGAGATCCTCATGCTTGATGAGCCGACCACAGGACTCGATCCACAAGCGCGTCACATCCTTTGGGATCGACTCTTCCGACTCAAAGAGCTGGGCGTCACTCTCTTGATCACCACCCATTACATGGACGAGGCGGAGCAACTCTGCGATCGACTCATCGTCATGGATAAAGGAAAGATCATGGCCAAAGCTTCACCGCAAGAATTGATCCGGATCTACTCCACCAAGGAAGTCTTGGAAGTGCGATTTGGATCCGAACGAAACCAAGCGCTCTCAGATCAACTGACCACGCTCTGTGAACGGATCGAAGTACTGCCCGATCGGATCTTGATGTATGGCGAAGATGGTGAGGGAATCTTGGAACAGGTCTACAAGAAGGGCCTTCATCCGATGACTTCCCTGGTGCGCCGCTCATCGCTTGAAGATGTCTTCTTGCGATTGACCGGTCGATCTCTCGTAGATTGAGAGTGCGAATATGGCTATGACAAGAAGTGAGAATGAGCGAGTCGGATCGCTTCGACTCGTCAATATCAAACGTATCTCACGTCAAGGCGCATTCTCTGTTACAGAGGCGCGGATTCGAAACATGTGGAAGTTCTTCTGGGTGATCGCATTCGAAGCGCTCGCCAATCCCATGCTCTATCTCGTCTCTGTGGGAATAGGTATCGGTGCGCTCGTTGATCAGAATCTCGGCTCCCAAGGCATCGGTGGCGTTCCCTATCTCACCTTCATTGCACCAGCGCTACTGGCCACCACCGCGATCGGTGGCGCTATGGACGAAGTGGTATTCCCTTCACTTGATGGATTCAAATGGCAGAAGACTTACTTTGCGATGAATTCGACGCCGCTCTCGCCGCGACAGATCGCAACCGGTGTCTTTCTCGCTGCGATTGTTCGCACCATCTTCGCGGTTACTTGCTACTGGCTCTTGCTCTACCTCTTCGGCGCACTCGACTCACCGAGAGCCTGGCTTGCGATCCCGGTAGCAATCCTCGCCGGTGCGGGATTCGGAGCATTGATGCTGGGTTTCGTCTCCTTCGTCGATAACGAAGATCTCTTCCTCACCGTGATCAATCGACTCGTCATCATGCCGATGTTCCTCTTCTCCGGAACCTTCTATCCACTCTCGACGATGCCACTCTTCCTTCAACCGATCGGTTGGATCTCACCGCTCTGGCATGCAACGGAACTCGGCCGCTTCCTCACCTACGACTACGAATTGGCGACGCCACTTCTCTTCGTCCATGTCGGTGTGATGTTCGCACTAATTGTCGGAGGTCTTGCCTGGGCCTTCAAGAATTTCGAACGGCGGTTGGCGAAGTGATCATCGATTCCGCAGTATCCATCGCCGAGCGCCGCGTTGGAAAGCGCGGCGAGCAGTATTTCGCCGGTCGAACCAATGCCGTCATCGAGCGGAGCATCATCGCTTTCAAGTCCTCCACCTGGATCGTCGTACTCACGGGCTTCGTTGAGCCGGTCCTCTTCCTCTTCGCTTTCGGATATGGGATCGGCGAGTTGATCGGAACTGTGGCGCCAGGGCAAGGGCCGGAGATCACCTATGCGATGTATATCGCTCCCGGATTATTGGCAACGAGTGCGATGAACGGTGCCATCTACGACTCGACGTGGAATGTCTTCTTCAAGATCAAACATGGCCGTCTCTATCAATCGATGCTCGCAACCTCGCTTGGAACTCTCGATGTCGCACTTGGCGAGATCATCTGGGCGCTCTTCCGAGGTCTGATCTACTCACTTGGCTTCATGGCGATCGTGACCCCACTCGGATTGGTCACGAGTTGGTGGGCTATCGCCGCCATCCCCGCCGCGGTGATCATCGCATTTGCATTCTCTGCCGTTGGGATGGCGATCACCTCATACATGAAGACCTATCAGCAGATGGATTTGATCAATGTCGTGCTTCTTCCGATGTTCCTCTTCTCGGGTTCCTTCTATCCGATCACCGTCTTCCCGGAGTGGATCCAGGCCGTGATCCAGGCGCTGCCACTCTGGCATGCGATCGAACTTGTTCGAGGATTGATGCTCGGCAACATCACGGCAGGTCTATTGACCCACGTTCTCTATTTTCTGGTGATGATTTTGATCGGAACGACGATGACTACGAGACGGTTGACCGCGCTCTTTATGAAGTGATTACTCGTTCTCCTGCTGACGTCGATCCCAACGCTCTTCCAACGTTGCGCTCCACTTCGGCTTTGGCTTAGGACGATTCTCCTTTACACCCACCTCGCTCTTGCCGGAGAGATTTGAGATCACAAGAACCAATCCGACCAAAGCCAAGACGAATCCGACGATTCCGATCGGCACGGTTTGGGAGATCAATCCTGCGAGGAGAGTGGCGATTCCAGTGAAGAAGAGGGCAATACCCGCAAACATCCGATTCTTCTTAGGTGTGCGGACCTTGCCGGAGAGGGTGGAGACCAACTTCGGGTCATCAACTGCGAGCGCAGCTTCCATCTCTGCCAGTAGGCGCTTCTCTTCGTCGGAAAGAGGCATAGCGTCAGAGTAGTCCCTTCCCTCCGGGGGCGTCATGTCGGGCCCGACGACCTAGGTTCAGAATCCCCTGAGTCTTCTTCGGGTTCGACCAATCGTGCCGGACGCACAGAGCCTTTGCCGAAGCGCGCAAGCGCTTTATCCACGGCAGAGACTGCCTCTCGCCATCCTCTCGCTCTCGCACCCAACTCCCATTGCTCCGGGGCCGACTCGGCCGAGATCAAACCTTCCAGCGAGATTCCGATCAATCTGATCCGGACACCTGAGAGTCGCAACGCCAAGAAGAGTTGTTTTGCAACCGCGAAAGTTTCGACGATCCCATCAACTGGATTAGCGATGCTCTTCGAACGCGTGATGGTCTTGAAATCTGCGAATCGCACTTTGATCGAGATCGTGCTCGCTCTAAGGCCGGCGCGTCGCAACCGATAGGTCGCTCTTTCAGTGAGGCGCATCAACTCGGTGAGGATCTCTTCACTCTCCTCTAAGTCATAAGCGAAAGTCTCGGCCGCCGAGATGCTCTTCTCTGACTCATCGCTGATCACTTCACGGAAATCCCGTCCCCAGGCCAATTCATAGATGGCGCTCCCTGATGCTTCACCAAGCGCGCGTTGCAAAGTTCCTAGTGGAGTCTGTGCGATGTCGGCGACGGTACGAAGTCCTAGATTGAGCAAGACCTCGTTGGTCTTTGGTCCAACGCCCCAGAGATCGCCGACTGGAAGCGGGTGGAGAAACTCCAAGACCGCATCTTCATCGACTTCGAGCATTCCATTCGGTTTGCACTTTCCGGATGCGAGTTTTGCGATGAACTTCGTCGTCGCGATGCCGACCGAACATGTGATTCCCTCTTCGCTTTCGACCTCTTCTCGAATGCGGGCTGCTATCTCCCTACCCGTACCGAAGAGGCGCTGCGATCCGGTGACGTCGAGAAAGGCCTCATCGAGTGAGAGTGGCTCGACCTTGGGAGTGAATCGATGGAAGATCTCCATGATGGAATCCGAGACATCGCTGTAGCGAGTGTGATCAGGAGGTAAGAAGATCGCGTTCGGTGCCATCCGTTGCGCCTTCGCTACCGGCATCGCGGCACGGATCCCGAACTTGCGCGCTGGGTAATTAGCAGAGAGGACGACACCACGTGCGCCGGCACCGACCACAAGAGGTTTCCCTTTATATTGCGGATGATCGAGCTCTGCCACGGATGCGAAGAAGGCATCCATATCAACATGGAGGATCACGGGCCTCTCACTCACAGACCGCAACGCTACGCCACCTTTCATATGAGAGTGCGAGATCCCAGGCTTTGATGGCACGTAGCGATATCCCACGTGCACCGGTCCTTCTCGTCACCGCTCTGACCAAGAGGAGCGAACTCGAATAGAGCAACTCCGCTGCCTCTGACTGCACATCTTCGAAGAAGGTGATGTCACTGCAGCCATGGCCATCACTGAGCGTCAAGAAGATGACGCGCTTACCGGATCTGATCGGTGGGGTCTGTAACGCGACCTTCACTCCAGCTACCAGAACCTCAGAATTGGAACGGAGCGATAACAACTCTGACGACTTCACTGCGCCGATATGGTTGAGGAAATCCGCATAGAACTCGATGAGATGATGCGATACATCCATCCCAAGATGGTCGAGTTCTAACCTCACCGTCTCGCTCTTACTCAATCGTGGTAGACCGCTCTCGGTGAATTCCGCCTTGAAGCCGAGCGTGAATTGGCCAGCACCAGGTCTCTGCTCACTACCGCGTGCAAGACGATGGATGTCGCCGAGATGAAGCAAGAGGTCGCGGCGATTGACCTCTTCACCATAGATACTGGTGAATCCACCAAGGAGGATCAGCGCCTCTGTGATCGGTTGACTCGCACCGGAGCGATAGACGAAATCGTTCAGATCACTGTAAGGGCGATTGGCGATGATGCTTTCGATCTCCTCTTCACTGATCCCTTGTACTTCGCTGAGGGCTAGTGAAATCGCATACTTCCCTGCATTGCTCTCATTTTCACTCTCTTTAATTCGAAGGACGCGATACCGAGTGTCGGAGCGATTGACGTCGAGCCCTTCAATCGCGATCCCCCACTGTCGCACCTCATCCAGGATCAATCGCTTCGGATACATCCCTGGGTCATGGGTCAACAGGCCCGCGAAGAAATGCGCCGGGTGATGTGCTTTGAGCCATGCGGATTGATAGGTCGGAAGAGCGAAGGCGGTGGCATGTGCCTTACAGAAACCGAAGGAAGCGAAGGCACGCAACACTTCCCAAATCTCGTCGATGACCTTCCGTGGATATCCACGAGCGAGAGCGGTGGGATAGAACCAATCACAGACTCGTTGTTGACCTTCAGGGCTACCGAGTTCCCGCCGCTTCTCATCACCTTCTGCCAATGATGCGCCGGTCATCGTCGCGATGATGCGGATCACCTGCTCGTGGAAGACCACCACTCCTTCGGTCTCGGAGAGGATCGGCTCGAGATCGGGATGGATCATCTTCGAGGGAGCGTGACCATGTCGGGCATTGAGGAAGGGAGAGATCATGTCGCTCTTGACCGGACCGGGGCGAAAGAGCGAGATATCGATGATCAGATCATTGAACGATGATGGCGTGAACTTGCCGACCAATTCGCGCTGTCCTGGACTCTCGATCTGGAAGAGACCGAGCGTCTTCGTCGATTGGATCAGTTCGAAGGTCTTCGCATCATCGAGTGGGATCCGGTCCAGGTCGATCTCATCCTGATCCACTCGCTTGATCTCACTGATGGTGTAAGCGAGGGCCGATTGCATCCTCACACCCAGGATGTCCAACTTCAACAACCCGATCTCCTCGACATCATCCTTATCGAATTGGATCATCGGATAACCACTGGCGTTGATCTCCAGCGGCGCTCTGGTTCTGAAAGCCTTGTCGGATAACGCGACCGCACAAGGATGCATCGCAAGGTTGCGTGGCAACGAGTCCAATCGCTCTGCCAGACCGATTGCCATCGCAAGGAGTGAGGAGTTCGAACGTGAATGTTCGAGCGCTCGTAACTCCGGCAACCTTGCCATCACTTCGGAGATCCTTCCGGCGCGGATATGTGGCATTGACTTCGCCAATATCTCGATCTCTGTGGGCGATATGGCGAGCGCCATCCCGACATCGCGGATCGCTTGTCTGGCTCGATAACGCTCCACCATCGCAACGGTCGCAACCTGATCGCCATACTTCTTATGGACCAAGTCATAGATCTCGAGTCTTCGCGCAGATTCCACATCGATATCGATATCCGGTAACTCTCGTCGTAGCGGCGAACAGAATCGCTCCATGATCAGGCCATGTGCCAGTGGATCGATGGCACTGATCCCAAGGAGATGACAGGCCAAGGAACCGGCACCACTACCTCGCGCTGCGACGCGAATCCCTAACTTCCGACTCGCCTCAGCGATATCGGCGACGGTAAGGAAGTAGGACTCGAAGCCGAGGATCCGAATGACATCGAGCTCTTCGCGCATCCGTTGCAACGCGCTCTCATATCTCGATGATGGAAGGTCGCCGTAACGGCGATTGAGTCCTGCGAGGTTCCGTTCCTGAAAGATTTGGATCATCTCTCGCTCATCACGAGCGCCGACCATCTCCGGCTCTGGCAGGTGAATCTCACCGATACCGATATCGCGCTCTGGCGAGAGCATCGCACGCTCTGCTAAAGCTCTCGTCTCACGAAGCAATCTCTCGCCACTTCGCTCACCTGCTACCCGTGCGATATCTCGGATCACCTCATCCATCTCTCCCGTGGATTTGAAGAATGCCTCCGCATTCATCCGTTTGACGTTCTTCTCATGTAAAGGTGAAAGGTGACGCGCTGCATCGAGGACATCAGCGATCGGCGCATCCTCGCGAGTAAGCATCCTGATCTCATTGCTGATAACCGCCATCCATCCCTCCTCCCGCGCGAATCCAAGCGAGCGAGCGGCAAAGGCAGTCGATCGCGGGCCGATAGGGGCAAGATGCGAGACGCATTCGATTACCTGCTCTGCGAAGAACGGCTCAAGTGATCGATAGTGGTTGAGAGCGAGTTCGCGCCTTCGATTCCAGATGTTCTCTTGTAGGAAGGAGTCAGGCCCATGAAGGAGTATCAATTCCCTGGTGAGCTCGCTCTTCTCAGTCAGTATCTCTTGAGTGAGGATCGGCTTTCGTCTTTCAACGTTGCCGTGAATGTTGCCGTGAATGTTGCCGTGAATGTTGATATAGGTAAGGAGTTGGGCCAAAGCAGGATAACCACCGCCAGAGCGAGCAAGGAGAGTGATGCGATTACTCTCGCTCAAGAATTTCAGCGAGATGCCGATGATCGGTGTGATCCCAGATTCACAAGCAGCTTTGGCGAATCGGATGGTCCCAGCGAGAGTATCTCGATCGGTCAAGGCGAGCGCTGGCATCCCATATCGCGCTGCTCTAGCGATCAGGTCTTGTGGTGATGCAGTACCGAACTTGAATGAGTATCCACTGACAGCGCGAAGGTGGATGAATGGTTCATGAGACATCGCTCTGGTATTCGGATCTAGGATCTGATTTCGAACGCGATGTAGGGCGGATACGCCATAAGAAGCCCTCTGCCAACTGTTGATCGGTGAGATCAGCGTTATCGATCCGTTCGATTTCGAATGTCGTCATCGCACCGAGCGGTGCGGCCTCGACGCGCCAGAGCGCACGCGCACCATCATCAGGGCGATAGTTCCCATCACTAGCGCGATTCCACCAACCACCGGCTTCGCGCCATCGTGAGAGGACGGCGTAGACCCGGTAACGACGATTGCGATAGGTGAATTCGATCGGCTCGCCATCAAAGAGCGCGATCTCAGAACGGGGTATCTCTGGCATAGGTAGGCTCAATCCGAACTTGAGGTTTTTAGAACATTTGTTCTAACCCTACTACCGGCCAAGGACATGAGCAACGAGGCGATCAAAGAGCAGGGTTAGACCCCAAAAATCATCAGTGCCGCGCTCAACAAGTCATCAGCAATTAACCCCCCATTCAGACCAGCAAAAAACCAGCCATTCCTGGACCGCGCTACTCTCAGCGAGTCTGACACGCCCTTCCCCATGGCAAGAAGCAGCAATCGTGCCGCGCCAGCAAGATGCCGGCTCGCACGTTACGAGATCCGATAAGGAAAGGTCTGATGTTCAGAGATAGAAAACCTAAGCGCATTCCCTTGGCGATCACTTCAGTAGTAACTCTCGTGGCATTGACAGTCACGACCCTCACAACAACCTCAGCCCAAGCAAACTTCAACGAGCCAAGTGGTGATGTAATCCTCACAATTCTCCACAACAACGATGGCGAGTCCGCATTGCTCACCGAGCAGAGTTATAAGACTACGAGCGGAACTCTCCTCGCCGGTGGAGCAGCTGCTTTCGCATCAGTCATGAAGCGTGAAGTGAAGAATGC
>Ga0172376_10006944_pt1 | contig 12167 bp, 6 predicted proteins | sample Lak35m_FD_121114 | JGI IMG/M metagenome (GOLD analysis project Ga0172376, IMG submission 121114) | Freshwater microbial communities from Kabuno Bay, South-Kivu, Congo - kab_092012_35m | ecosystem: Environmental > Aquatic > Freshwater > Lake | place: Democratic Republic of the Congo: South-Kivu...
CCTGTTCGAGCTCTCCGCCGACGAACTGGCGCAGATCTCCACGGTGCCCGCCTCCCTGAACGGCTCCCTGGAGGCCCTCGACGCCGACAAGCACTACCTGATGGAGGGCGGTGTGTTCAGCGAGGACTTCATCAACAACTGGATCTCGATGAAGTACGAGGAGGTGCAGCAACTGCGCCAGCGGCCCCACCCCCACGAGTTCACGATGTACTATGATGCGTGATTTGCACGCTTTTTGTTCTATAGCCCCCTCTGAGAAGGGGGCTTTTTACTGGGTATTTACCGCCTACGAGGGTCCTTGCGGGGGCTAGAACGAGGTCTCGAATATTGGGGGATGAGGCCAAACCAAGATGGCCCGAGGCAAAGCCATCACCATTGGTCCCAGGGGGACTTGCTGCCGCCAGTACGAGGCACGGCAGGGGCTTTGGTTTGAGAAAAATGTGGCGCCGCGGCAGCACCGCTGGCCCGATGCCTTCCCTGAGCCCTCTATTCGGGAGCGCTGCCTCGACGCCCTTGGCAGACCAGCCAGCAGCAAGCAGGACGCGTTGGAGTGCTGCCACCGCAGGCGAAACGAGATCCAACGCCAGATCGACGGCCTGAATGCCGGACTGCGAGACCTGTCCCCAGTTGATGTGGGCACCTTTGCCTCGATCTTGGCCAATCGCAGGGCCATGGCACTGAGGACTGAAGGACCACTCCAGACACTCCCTGTCCAAACGCTCACACCTCTCCTGGAGGCATTTCCCCTTTGGCAGGGACATCTACGCAAGGCCCCTTTGGATCGCATGATCGAGGCAGTCGAGCGAGGCGGTGACTTCGTCGATGCCCTAAACGAGACCGATGCGGTGTGGAGTAGTGGCGGCATTGATGAATTAGACCGCGATACGATGAATGCCATTGCCGTGGCATTTAAGGAAGCCCTAAGCGCTTCAGGTCCATGGCGAGCCGGGAAAGCACAACTCCAGATCATCGATAACTCCCCCCCTTTGAGGCGTTCCTCGCCGGGAGGAACAGGCATTCTCTGCGTAGGGATCCTGAGCCAGCCTCCAGCAGGAATCGGACAGCGTCATCGCCCGCCGCCACCCTCCAAGCGCCCGACGCCCTCACCCTGGCCTGCTTCGGCAGTGCTCGCCCTGGAGCTGGCCACCCTTGCCACGCCCCGATGGCCCTCTCCTTCCTCAGCTATCCTGCCGGCCGCCAAGAAGGATCTCGGGCTGAGCTTCTCAGATCTGGGCGCCCTTCTGGGGGCCGATGAGGTGTGGGTGGCGGCGCTGATCTACGGCCAGGCCACCGCCTCCGCAGAACAGGCCGCCACCCTCCTGCACATCCTCAAACTGGATTCCGCCCTGGCGCCACAACTCACCAGTTGTCCCGTCAAGGGTGCTCTCGATCCAGTGATCCCAACCGATCCACTCCTCTACCGCTTCTAAGAAATCCTGCAGGTCTCTGTCCTCCCTCAACTTGGTGAGGGCCTTTTTCATGCTGTCCCCTTGGCTGACGGGTTTAATGGGATCACCCCGCCCGGTGCCATGCCAACCCGGTCGACCCCCGCCGCCGGCGGTAGCAGTGGTGAGGACCCCGCTCTGCGGCGTAAATTGGCCGAGCTTGTGGCCAAGAAGCGCTACAGCGACGCGATTCGCGTGCGGGGGCAGGCACTACTCCGCCGGCCGAATCTTGACCTGCACCCCAGCGAGGCCCAGCTGTGGTGCCTGGAGGGGCGGCAAGCGGCGGCCCAGGGGCAGGCGAAGCGCGCGGAGGCCGCCTATCGCAAGGCCATCGCCCTGGAACCGGAGGGGGAGGCCGTGGAGCGGCTGGCCCGCCTGTGGATCGATCAGGGGCAAACCCCACAGGCGCTGAAGCTGCTGGACGAAGCCTTTGCAGCTGAACGCCTGCCCAAGACCCAAGCCGGTGCCTATCTCAAACTGTTGTTTCTCGCGGGGGAGACGGAGCGAGCCCGGGCCCTGGTTCGCGACCAGCCCCATCGTTTCGCAGCCCACCAGCTCCACTGGGCGGCCGGAATCTTCCAGTTGCTAGGGGGCGATCCCGCGAGCGCAAGGCGCCACTTCGCCCAGGTGGTGGGCCCGATCAGCCTGGGGGACCATGGCGCCATCTGGCGTGCCTGGGCCTCTCTGGAGGCGGGCGACCACGCTGGGGCCGCGGCCGCCCTCAAACCTGTGGACCATCCCGCCAAGGTGGCGGTTGCCCTTGATCTGGCCGCCCGCACGGGCGAGCCTCCCATCGATCTGATCGATCCATCAGGGGTCGACCGTGCCCAGCGTGAGACGGCCTTGGCCCTGACGCTGCTTCTTCACCTGCGCCAGGGCAACCTTCTCAGCGCGGCCCAGGTCCTGCTCGCCAACGAACGCCCCCTGCTCGCCTCCCTGCCCGAGTTGGCCTCCCTGCGGCGGCCCCTGCTGGTCTTGGCCGGTCAGCAAGCCCTGGAGCGGGAGGGGCAAAAGGAGGCCATCACCTGTTGGCGGCCGCTCCTCAGTCGGCCCCCGTTCGATCCCGAGCTGGCCATGCGCCTCTACCCCCTACTCAACGGGAGCGAGCACGGGGAGTACCTCGAGGACTGCGACCGGCTCGTCAGTGAGCTGCTGTCTTGGCTCCGCCGGGACGCGCGCGCCAAGCCCTCCGCCTGGCCGGAACCGCGGCTCTCCTCCACCCTGGCACGGCTGCTCTGTTGGCAGGCCGACCAAACCATCCAGCTCGGCGAGGGCTCGCGGGCCCGACGGGCGGTGGAGGAGGCCAACCGTTTGGCGCCAGACCTGCCGGATGTCATCGGACGCCGAGGCCTGCTGGCCTTCGTGGAGGAGGAGAACGCCACCGCGATCCCCCTGCTCTGGCAGGCCTTGGAGGGAGGGTGTCAAGCGGAGTTCGTCTATGAGGTGTTGGAGGAACTTCTGGACACCCCCGGCCAGGAGGCCGAGGCGGCACGCCTGCGGCGCGAGCATGGCCCCCGCTTTGGCGTCGCGGCCGAACTGGATCGGGGGGGAACCCCGCCGGGCTGGCTGGAGGCCCTCAGCCAACCCAGCCTGCCGTCCATGGCCCGCGCCCTGCGCCACACCCTGGACGCCGGCGCGGGCATCAACGTCCTGCGCCTGTTCCTTGAGCATGTGCCGTGCCCTCTCGACGCGGCCGAGGGCGGTCCCAGCCGCGCCCCAACAGGGAAGGTGACTCTGGCGCTGCCGGCGGCCAGCGACAGCTGGGATGGCCTTCTGGCCACCCTGCCCCCCACGGAACAGGTGGAAGCTCTCACGGCGGTGCTGGTGGCGATCCAACGCTTTTGCCGCAAGGCTGGCAAGCCCATCACCAGCCAGCTCGCCCGCCGCCGGGCCGAGCTGGAAGCGTTGGCCGCAGGGGCTGACAGCCCCCAGGGCGAGGCGGCCCTTCGCGCGCTCCTCCTGCTCCACGGCCTGGACCTCAAGCGCTCCGAGGCGCCAGGGCCGGAGGCCGCCCGCCTGCTGCGTCGCGCCCGCCAACCCCAGCGCACCCTGCCCCTGGCCCTCCTCGATCTGCGCCTCTTCACCAGCACCCGGCCCTGGCGGCCCCTGGTGGACGACCTGCGCCGCCAGGAGCCCCACAACCCCCTGCTCACCCTGGCGTTGGCCACGATGGAGCGCCTTGGCTCCTACGCCTATGGGGAATTGGCCGGGGAGGCCTTTGATCAGGCCCGGCGCCAACAGGATGGAGTCGCTCTGGCCGCCTGCCGGCGGGAGCGGTGGTGGGAGGACAACCAACCCGAACGAGCTCCGCGCCGCCCACCCCCCTGGCTCGGTGGCCTCGGCATCAAGCAGCTGATGGGCGCGCTGGATTTCGAAACAATTGTGCGAAACCTGTTGCGAGAGCAGGCAAAGGGCGAGATCAGCGACGAGGACCTTGAACGCCTGCTGCCGGAGCTCATGCCCCAGGTGCAACGGATGATGGCCCAGGAGATGGGCCTCGAACTGGATGGAGACGGGTCCCCGCCCGCGGGGCGGGAGAGTGGAGCCCCACCCCGCCCGAAAGAGCGGAATCGCCGTCGCCCCCAACAGGATCCCTAGCCATGGCCGATCCCCATGCCTTGCTCAACATCACGCCCGAGGCCACGGCTGCGGAGCTCAAAGCGGCCTACCACCGGCAGTTGCGTCGGTTTCCGGCCCACAGCCATCCCCGGGAGTTTCAGGAGATCCGCGCCGCCTACGAGGCGATCCGCGCCGCCAGTGAGCTGCCGGATGATCCCTTGCGGCCCGGCCCGCCCCGGGAGCGCCTCGACCCCGAGCTGCTCGCCGCCCTCAACGCCCGCGTGCGCGCCAGCTGCCGCCTCAGCCTGGCCGATCTGTTGCGCCTCAGTTTTTGACGTCCGCCCAACCCGCCGATGACCTCCCCCCGAGATCGCGCCCAACTTCAGGCCCAGTTGCGTCAACAGCAGGAGGCCCTGGTGCGGGATCTCTTGCCGGTGCTCGATGCCCTGGATCGGGCGGAGGCCCACTGGAGACAGGTTTGGGCGGCCCAGGGGGCCGATCCCCCGGAAGGGGGGGGCGCTCTGGGCCCTTGGCAACGGCTGCGGCGGTGGCTGACGCCACGGCCGGCCGCCACCACGGCCCTGGAGTCATCGAGCGTCAGCCTGGCCCGCAGCGCCGACGAAGGCCTTCGCCTGATTCGCGAGGGCCTGCTGGAGGCCCTGGGCCGGCATGGCCTGGAGCCCTTCGACAGCCTGGGCCTCCCCTTTGATCCCGAGCGGATGTGCGCCTTGGGCCAGCGTCCCGCACCGGCGGGCACGGCGGCCGGCCAGGTGGTGGAGGAGGCCGTGCGCGGTTATCTGTGGCGACAAGCCCTGCTGCGGGAAGCGCAGGTGTTGGTGTCGGGCCCCTGAGGGGTCCCGCTGCTTCCCTCCCATCCCATCCACGATTGATTTGCTTCTTCCATGGCCACCGTTGTCGGCATTGATCTCGGCACCACCAATTCCCTGGTGGCCGCGCTTGACGGGGGCCAGCCCTGGGTGATCCCTGATGAGGCGGGCGAGCTGCTGTTGCCTTCGGTGGTGGGGATGACCGCCGAGGGCCTGCTGCTGGTGGGACCGTCCGCCAAACGCCAGTACGCGGCGGCACCGGAGCGCACCGTGCGCTCGATCAAGCGGCAAATGGGCAGCGACACCCGGGTGTCGTTGGCGGACGGGTCCTATCGGCCCCAGGAGATCTCGGCCTTGATCCTCCGGGCGCTCAAGCAGCGGGCGGAGGCGGCCTTGAATGACACGGTGGAGCAGGCGGTGATCACGGTGCCGGCCTACTTCACCGACGCCCAGCGCCAGGCCACCAAGGAGGCGGGCGAGATTGCCGGGCTGGAGGTGCTCCAGATCCTCAACGAACCCACCGCCGCAGCCCTTGTCTACGACCGGCCTGACGAGGAGAGCCAGCGGGTGCTGGTTTACGACCTCGGGGGTGGCACGTTTGATGTGTCGATCGTCGAGATCACCGGTCCAGTCACGGAGGTGCTCGCCAGCCATGGGATCAACCGCCTGGGGGGGGATGACTTCGATCGGTTGTTGCAACGCTTTCTGGCCGAGCGCTTTGAGCAGATCCATGGGGTGCCGCTGCCAGCGGACCCCGCCCTGGAGGCCCGTCTGCTGGAGGCAGCAGAGCGGGCCAAAATGCAACTCAGCGAGCGGAACCGGGTGATGGTACGGGAGGCCTACCTGCACCGCGAGGGCGACACACCCATGCACCTTGACATCGAGCTGACAAGGGAGCAGTTCGAAACCATGATCCGCCCCATGCTGAGCGAAGCCCTCACCGCCATCGACAGGGCCCTGGCCGACGCCGGCCTCGGGGCCCAGCAACTGGATCGCGTAATCCTGGTGGGGGGGTCCACCCGGATTCCCTTGGTGCGAGAGCTGGTGGAAGGCCATCTGGAAGGGGTGGAGGTGAGCAGTTTTGAACCCGACCGCTGCGTGGCGCTTGGGGCAGCGCTGCAGGCGGGAGTCCTGAACGGAGAAGAGGTCGACACCTTCCTGGTGGATGTCACCCCCCATTCCCTGGGAATCGCCGCCGCGATCGACACAGACTTTGGCCTGATTCCCAACCTCTTCAGTGCGATCATCCCCCGCAACACGGTGATTCCCGTCACCCGCTCCAAGTTATATCGAACTAGCACGGACAACCAACGGCTGGTTCGGGTGGAAGTGTCCCAGGGAGAGAACGTCAACGCGGATGAAAATGTACCGCTCGGCTCATTTATCGTGGAGGGTTTGCCACCACGGCCTGCCGGCGAGGTCACAATCGACGTGCAATTCAGCTTTGATTTCAATGGAATCCTCACCGTCACCGCCTCGGAAACCAGCGGAGGCCGGCAGGAGCAGCTGGTGGTGAATCACGCCACCATCCATCGGCTGGCCAGCCACGAACTGGATCAAAGCCGAGATGTTGTCACGAATCTCTTCGCCAACCTGGAACAGGGGCTGGGTGGGGAGTCAGAGGAACTGGAGGAGCTGGAGGAATTGGCGGCGTTGGAGTTGGAGCAGGAGGAGGAAGAGTAGAAAATCATCCGTAATAGGCATGACGCAGTGAATGTACTGTGATGCGCTTTTCATTTCCCGTAAGTGATCTCCGGCAGAGAAAGATAGTGATCCACACGGCCTTAGCCATCGCGAATCAACACACGTTTCTGGTCGTAACGGTTATCAGCACCTCAACAGCCAGACTTTCAGTGATTCCGAGGCCAAGGCTATAGACAGACAGCAGCAATACGCGATAACGCTATTTGCGAACGGTAGTGATGACTTGACGCACTTCTTCGCGGAATGAACCGTCTGGAATGCGATAGACGAGGGGAGAGCGATCAATCTAAACTTATTGCTTATACGGATTAACTTAATAGCGGTAAAAGAATTATAGGGCAAAAAGAGTGACTTAAATTGTGCTCCATGAATAGTGCTAGAGCATTGCCGAAAACAGTCTTTCAGCTCCGTGGGACTCATATCAATGAACAGTAGCTGACAATTGTTCAAGTGAGTAGGCCATCGTGTCTCATGGCTTGATTCATCTCGTCATAGAGAGTGAAAACGCTCCAGTTTGGGGGAATTCATGATATTAGCTTTCCAAAAGAAAGCCTATATTAATGATCTCAAGGGAGGAAGAAGCCGCTTCACCGCGTGTCCTGCTCCCAGAGCCAGCTCGTCTGATTAGGATGAACTGTCGGATGTTCCAGCGCCCAAGCCATCAGCTGGCATCGACAGGTCAAGAGCCCAGACCGAAGCCGTTAGAGTATGCTTTCTTCTTCTATCAGCCGCGCAGCGGCATAGTCGAACGCTGCCCCTGAGTGGCAGGCATAGAGCATGGGGTGGTGTAGCAGCTGTAGGGGGGGGCTGTGCACTCGAGGGGCCTGTTGGATGTCATTGACTGTGACACCAGCATATTTGGTCTTCAAGGCATCGAGTGGCTTCCTGGTTCATGGCCCAGCCGCATGGTTGCTTGATGCAGGTTCCCATGGATTGATGCCGCAAGATTTTTGCACAGGTGACTTCATGAATTTCCACTTGCTGTTGTCGTTGGGGTTGGCCCTCAACTATCCTTGCAGGAACCCATGGTTGAGGCAGGTTTGTCTGGCGGCCTGTTCGGGTGGGGTCTTGGGGGAGAGCAGAGCGGGATGAACCTGTAGCTCTATGCAGGCCTCACGGATGGCAGCCTCGGGCAACAGGTAACTGCGCAGACTGCCTCGAAATCCGCCGCTGATCACTTCACCGTTCGACCGCTCGATCAGGCTCAACACCGCGCCCTGGCTGGTGGGGTTCGCTGCGCCCAGCGGCCTGCCATCCCGCCAGCGCCGCAGACTGCCGCCAGCCCCGCCACTGATCACCTCTCCGTTCGACCGTTTCATCAGGCTCCACACCGCGCCCTGGCCGGTGGGGATCGCGGCGCCCAGCGGTCTTCCATCACGCCATCGCCGCAGACTGCCGTCATTCCCGCCGCTGATCACCTCACCGCTCTCGAGTTCGATCAGGCTCCACACCCCTCCCTGACCGGTGGGGATCGCCGCGCCCAGCGGCTTGCCATCACGCCAGCGCTGCAGACTGCCGCCCGCGCCACCGCTGATCAGGTCACCGTTTTTCAGCTCGATCAGGCTCAACACCGCGCCCTGACCGGTGGGGATCGCTGCGCCCAGTGGCCTTCCATCCCGCCAGCGCCGCAGACTGCCGTTCTTCCCGCCGCTGATCAGCTCACCGTTCGTCCGTTCGATCAGGCTCCACACCGTGCCCTGGCCGGTGGGAATCGCTGCGCCCAGCGGGTTGCCATCCCGCCAGCGCCGCAGCGTCCCGTCATTCCCGCCGCTGATCAATTCACCATTCTTCAGCTCGATCAGGCTCCACACCCCTTCCTGACCGGTGGGGATCGCTTCGCCCAGCGGCCTGCCATCACGCCAGCGCCTCAGAGTGCCGCCAGCCCCGCCGCTGATCACCTCACCGTTTTTCAGCTCGATCAGGCTCCACACCGCGCCCTGGCCGGTGGGAATCTCTGAGCCCAGCGGCTTGCCATCACGCCAGCGCCGCAGAATGCCGCCCATGCCGCCGCTGATCACATCGCCGTTCGAGCGTTCAATCAGGCTCCACACCCCGCCCTGACCGGTGGGGATCGCTTCGCCCAGCGGCCTGCCATCACGCCAACGCCGCAGACTGCCGTCATCGCCGCCGCTGATCAGCTCGCCGTTCGACCGTTCGATCAGGCTCCACACCGCGCCCTGGCCGGTGGGGATCGCTTCGCCCAGCGGCCTGCCATCACGCCATCGCCGCAGACTGCCGTCATTACCGCCGCTGATCAGCTCACCGTTTTTCAGCTCGATCAGGCTCCACACCCCTCCCTGGCCGGTGAGGATCGCGCCGCCCAGCGGCCTGCCGTCCCGCCAGCGCCGCAGACTGCCGCCATTGCCGCCGCTGATCACCTCACCGTTCTTCAGCTCGATCAGGCTCAACACCGCGCCGTGGCCGGTGGGGATCTCTGCGCCCAGCGGCTTGCCATCCCGCCAGCGCCGCACACTGCCGTCATTCCCGCCGGTGATGAGCTCACCGTTCTTCAACTCGATCAGGCTCCACACCGCACCCTGGCCGGTGGGGATCGCGGCGCCCAGCGGCTTGCCATCCCGCCAGCGCCGCACACTGCCGTCAGCCCCTCCGCTGATCAACTCTCCGTTCTTCAGCTCAATCAGGCTCCACACATCTCCCTGGCCCGTGGGGATCGCGGCGCCCAGCGGCTTGCCATCCCGCCAGCGCCGTACACTGCCGTCACTCCCGCCGGTGACGAGCTCACCATTCGACCGCTCGATCAGGCTCAACACCGCGCGCTGAGCGGTGGGGATCGAGTCGATCTGGCTGTTGCGGCCGGTGGCAACAGACAGCGTCTGGCTGGTGGGGAAGGCTTCTGTCTGGGACTGTCTTCCCAAGGCTGCGAGGGCATGCACCATGCTGCCGAGGGGGTCGGACTCCAGCAGCACCTCAGCTCTTGTGGCGTATTCTGCGGCTCGAGCTTCACCCTCCCGCCACCAGGCGATGCCGCCGCCGGTCACGGCAACGGCCGTGAGCCCACAGAGCCCGCCCATCACCAGACGGCGATGACGGCGCTCCCTTCGTTCCTCAGCATCCGCCTGATCGATGCTTGCCCGTATGAAAGCGCGCTGGCCGTCGCTCAGCTGCTGCGGACGCTCGCGGAGCCATGCCTTCGCACGTTGGAGCTTGAGGCCGACCAACAAGGCGGTAGGTCGCTCCTGCTCGCCAGCCTTCATCCAGTCCTGGACGTCCTGCTCCAGTTGCTGGCTGCCGATCAGGAACTCCCGATCGTCATCCAGCCAGCCCCTCAGTAACGGCCACTTGCGCAACAGCGCCTCATGGGCCACCTCCAGGAGGCGGTTGCCCTTCTCCTCCTCGTGGCTGATCAGCAGACGGGCATTCACCAGTTGCTTCAGCAGCGGCTGGGCCTCGGTGGGCAGCGCATCCCATCGCGCAGGACGGCGCACGTAGTTGCCTTGCTCGAAGCGCACCATCGCCGGCACGAAGGCATCACGGAGGGCGCGCTTCTGCTGCTCGCTGGGTTGCATCGCGGCGAGCACCTCGTCGGCGCGGCGGCGCACAACGTTCTCCAGCGGCGAGAGAGCGGCCTGGGCATCCCCCAGGGCCTGATAGTCAGCCAGGCTGAGCTGGCGATCGGGCCCGAAGCGCTCGTAGAGCTCCCGCAGCGCAAAAGCCAGCAGAGGCAGGGCATCCTCGGTTTCGGCATCGGCGGTGGCCTGCTGCACCAAGGCCTCCTCAACCTCCAGGCCCACCACCCTGGCTGGCCCCTTGATGATCGCCGGGATCTGCGCCATCGGCAGGGGCGCCAGTGACACCTCCTCGAAGCGGGCGGTGAGGCCGTCCGTCTCGGCCGCCTGGAGCCGGCCGAGGAATTCCGAGCGCAGGGTCATCACCGCAAGGAACGGGAGGTCACCGCCCATGGCGGCGGTGAGAATCCGGAAGAAGCGGCGGGCTTCTTCAGCCTCCAGCCCACCAAATAGCTCCTCGCCCTGATCGATCGACAGGAGGATCTGCGCCTCGTTCACCGCGGCTGCCATGCGCAGATCACCAGCGACCTGGGCCAGCACCGTCGGCAGCGTTCCTGAGCGGTCGCCCTCCAGCAGGGAACGGTACAGATCGCTCCAGTGGTCTCCGCGGCCAGCGGTGAGGGCCAGGGCCCGGGCCAGTTCCTGGCACGGTTGGCTCTGGGGCCGGAACGGTGGCACCACCAACCACCCCCGCCCGGAACGCCGCAGCCTGGGAAGGACGCCGGCCCGCAGCAGCGATGACTTGCCGGTCCCGGAAGCCCCGAGCACAACCAGCAGGCGGGCCCCACCCAGGGTGCGGCGGGCTCTGAGCAGCTCGATCAGATGGCGGATGTCGTCAGCCCGGCCGAAGTAGATGGGAGCATCGTCCTCTTCAAAGGCCAGCAGGCCCGGATAGGGCGCTCGGGTGCCGTCCCAGGGGAACCCGCCCTGGGCCGAGAGCGCGATGGCCTCCAGATGTTTCTTGAGCTGCTCCAGACCAGCTTCCCGTTCTTGCCGCAGATCGAGCAGCTGCAGGTCTGGGGCGATGGGCGGGCCGCCATCGCCGTCGGCTGACTCGATCACCTGGAAGATCGGCTTGCCCAGGAATCGGGCACAGGTGAATTCTCTGTCGCACCACTTGGAAGCGTTCCAGTTGGCGCTCTGAAGGATCAGCAGCGCCTGGGAGCGTTCGATCTCGCGGTAGAGGGTCTTCTCCCAGTCCGCTCCTGGCGGAATACCGCTGTGCTTATCGAAATCAAGAAACGGCGCCTCAAAACCCTGTTGCTCCAGCCAGGCCTTGATCCGACCGGCGGAGGCGTTGTCGCGGCTCGAATGGGAAAGGAAAACACAAGCCATGATTGGCGACCTCTTAACATAAACCTGTCGAAAATGCCAGGATGGTTAACGAACAGATGCATTTCCAAGGCGACGCCAGGCTCCTCGTCGCGCGACTTCGTCAGAAAGCTACGTGCTTCATCTGATTTCTAGATGTGGATTTCCATCGATTCCTCAATTCTGCCGCTTCTTCTTGCGCCGGTACATCCAACGAATATGGATAGATCGTGCGCAGCCACGATCTTATCCGCAGTTGAACAAGCCTGCAAATCTGGAGCCCCGCCGGGCGGAGACTACTGCAGATAAGTCCGGCCGTTTTTCAGGTTTCTTCATGATTGCCGAGGCTGGTAAGTAGAAGTACCTGCACCATGGTCCTAATGGCTTCATAAAGACTGTAGTTGGCTTTGAGCTGATCTTGGTGTGAGGGTGCACACTGCGAATTTGGAAGTTTTGGAATAGAAAGAGTGAAGCATTTAGTGTTATCATGGGCTGTTGGAATCTGCCGCGTAGCGGCTTAGTTCAACTCCATATTGGGAGGTTCCGAGAACCACACCCCGAGTCTCCCCCCTTTCCGTGAACCACGCTGTGGCATGGGGCCGGATACCCGCAAAACGCTTGCGGTGCAGTGCTCCTTGTCAAATGCCACCCAACTATAGGCGTGGTTTGCGGGTCCGATAACCACATGTACGGCAAGATACACATCCCAGATCGGATGACCAGATCCGCCATAAGCACGTTTGAAGTCCAAGGTACGCAGGCTGACCAATCCGATCCTTCGAACGCTAAGATCA